>Ga0335073_10009221_pt1 | contig 13845 bp, 11 predicted proteins | sample Lox_Sample_22_FD_207093 | JGI IMG/M metagenome (GOLD analysis project Ga0335073, IMG submission 207093) | Soil microbial communities from Loxahatchee National Wildlife Refuge, Florida, United States - Lox_Sample_2.2 | ecosystem: Environmental > Terrestrial > Soil > Wetlands | place: USA... | reverse complement strand
GGGGCCTCGCCCACCAGCTCCTCGTTCGGCACGGACGGCGCTGCTGCACGGCTCGGGCGCCCGCCTGCGGGACCTGTTCGCTGCGACGGTCCTGTCCGCGCCGCGGTCTGTCGGCGATCCGACCTTGACGTAACGACCTCGCGGCGGCGACGCCAATCTTGCGTCTGCCCGGGCTCCCGGCGACAATCGAGGGCACATGCCCACCCTCCTGATGGCTGCCCTGCTCCTCGGAAGCTCGGGTCAATCCGCGCAGTTGCAGAAGGCCAAGCAGCTCTTCGAGCAGGGCCGGACGGACTACCAGGCCGGCCGCTTCCGGAAGGCCATCGAAGAGTTCCTGGCTGCGGACAAGCTCAAGGCCTCTCCCGCCCTCGTCTACAACGTGGCCCAAGCCTATGGAAAGCTGGGCGATCTCAGCCATGCGGTCGAGTACTACGAGGACTACCTGGTGCGATCGCCGGACGCCAGCGACCGGGACGCGGTGAAGGCGACCATCCGGAACTTGCAGGCCAAGCTGCAGGCCGAGCCGGCGGCGCCGGTGGTCGTGCTCGCGAATCCCACGCCGGCACCCGGGCCAGTGGCGGCGGCTCCCGCGGCCACGCCGCCTCCCGCGGCTCCAGCCGAGACGGCCCCCCCGGCACCCGGCGCACCGGAGGCCGCCGTCAGCGAACCAGCCAAGCCGCACCACAGCCACGCCGTCGCGATCACGCTCGGGGCCATCGGTGTCGCGGCCGGAATCGTCGCCATCATCGGCATCGTCGAAGTCGCGGGATACCAGTCGACCGTGGGCAGCATCAACAACGGCACCTTCAAGGGGAGCTTCTCCAGCGCCACCAGCCAGGCGGCGACGGCGAACACCTGGGGGGACCTCTCCATCGCGCTCGGTGTCGTCGCGGTCGGGGGTCTGACGGCGGCGGGGCTCACATGGTGAGCACGCGGATCGGCTGGCTGCTCGCGGGGGCGGGCGTCGTGGCGTTCGCCGCGTGCAACTGCTCCGTGCCCGACACGCTCGGCAACGACCCCTGGCCATGCGACGACGGCGGCCCTGGATCTTGCCCTTCGGGCTATGCGTGCGTCGACGGCCTGTGCCAGTCCGCGACCTCGGGCGGCACCGAAACCACGGGCAGCTCCGCGAGCGGCGGGTCCACCGGCCGCGCGTCGAGCGGCGGTGGCTCCACTGGGCGGGAGAGCAGCACCGGCTCGACCGGCCATGGGACGAGCGCAGGATCCACCGGACACGAAGGTTCCTCGTCGAGCGGCAGCGGGACCACCGGCATCGCGACCACGGGCACCGCGCTCACTTCTTCGGGTAGCAGCAGCGGCGGCAGCACGGGGGGAGAAACGACCGGGGAAGGCAGCAGCTCGGGCAGCGGGACCGGTACCGCGGGCGGCGCGAGCACGGCCGGTGGGGCGAGCTCCTCCGGGAGCAGCACTGGAAGTGGCTCGACCGGCAGCGGGTCGACCGGGGGGATTGCGAGCAGCGGCGGCAGCTCCACCGGTGGAGCCCCGGGGTCTTCGTGCACCAACGACGCCGATTGTCTCAATCACCTCTGCCTGGGAGGGTTCTGCTGCACGGCGCTCTGTACCTCCTCCGGGGCGGATCCCGAATGCGAGGCTCTTGCGTGCGACGACACGGGCGCGTGCGTCTACCCGACCGGTGCGTGTGGATCATCCTCCTGTGACAAGACCAAGAACCCGGAGAGCTATGCCAGCGGCGCCTGCTCCCAGGGGAGCTGCGTCGGTTCAGTGACTGTTTGCACGTCCGCGGATCCCGTGTGCAACGACACCAAGGACGCTTGCGTTGCTTGCAACGACCCGAGCGCACTGGAATGCGGGGGCAGCGCCTGCTGCGATCCAGGGTCGGGCGCTTGCGTGGCCCAGTGCCCTGGCGCGGACGTCTGTCTCAGCGCCTCCCAGACCTGTGGGCCCTGTCTCGCCGACGACATCGCCTGCCAGGCCAACGGCGACTGTTGTTCGGGGCTATGTCTCAGCACGAAGCTCTGCGGGTCGTGCGGAGCCTCGGGAACGTCCTGCGGCGCCAATAGCGACTGCTGTGGCAATGAGAAATGCTGCGGCGGCGCGTGTTGCAGCGGCGTCGGCTGCCTCAGTTGCCTCTGATGAAGTGGGGTCTGCTGAGCTCCTGGGTGTGCGCGCTTGGCTGTACGTGCACGGTTCCGTCGACGCTGGGCGGCCAGCCTTGGCCGTGCGCCGACGGTGGGGCATGTCCCGCCCAGACGGCCTGCGTCGACGGCCTCTGTCAGCCGATCTCGTCGTCCACGGGTGCCGCCGCCTCCAGCGGTGGCGCATCGTCGACCGGCGGATCGTCGGGTGGCAGGGCCACGTCCTCCAGCGGCACCTCCGGGGGAGCGGGCGGCACGGGGACTGGCGGCGGTGCTTCCACGTCGGGCGGCGGCGAGGGAACGAGTGGAGGCAGCTCGACCGGCGGGCTGCCGCCCGGCCAGCGCTGCGACGCCGGGAGCGACTGCGAGAGCGGACTCTGCGCCCTGAACTGCTGTCAGACGCAGTGCAACACGAGCGACACGATCTGCGGAGTCGGAACCTACTGCGACTCGTCCGGCACCTGCCGCTACCTGACCGATGGCCTCCCGTGCGGAGACAAGAGCTGCAACCCGGCCACGGACCCGGAGAGCCTCACATCGGGTCTCTGCGACGCCGGCGTCTGCAGCCCGCCCTCGACGCGGCCATGTCCCGCCGACAGGCCGCTGTGCAACCAGAGCGGCGACGCCTGCGTCGCGTGCAACGACGCGTCCGCCGGTGGCATCTGCGGCGGCACGTCCTGCTGCGATCCGAAGAGCGGCGCCTGCGTCGGGGTCTGCCCGAGCGGCAGCGCCTGCTGCTCGCCCGGGGGGCTCTGCGAGGCGGGCAAGGTCGCCGACGGGGGCGCGTGCAGCGCTGGTTCTGCGAGCGGCGCGTGCTGCAGCGGCCTCTCTTGCTGCGGGGTGCCCGGTGCGACCGGCTTCTGCGCCCCGGGTCTCTGCGGACTCTAGAAGTAGTTTCAAAACCCCCAGCCGTCGCGAGAAAGCCGAGACCGAAGCGAGCCGGGCACCCGAGAAGTGAGCAGCGGAAACGTGCCCTCTGAGGCACGTTGAGCAGCGGAGCGACGAGGCTGCCCGGCGCAGCGAGAGTATCGGCTTTCGCAGTAGGCCGGGGGTTTTGAAACTGCTTCTAGAGCGCCGGGCGCTCCCCTTCGTGCTCGGCCGCGCGGGGGTCTTTCCCCTCGGCGATCTCTTCCTTGAGCTTCTTCATGCGCCGGCGGATGACCTCCCGCTTGAGCGACGAGAGGTGGTCCACGAAGAGCGTGCCATCGAGGTGATCGGTCTCGTGCTGCAGGGCGACCGCCAGCAGACCGGTGGCGTCGGCGATCTCGATGCGCCGGCCGTCGCGGTCGAGGGCCTGCGCGGTGACCATCTCGGCGCGCTCGACCTCCTCGTTCTCGCCCGGCACCGAGAGGCAGCCCTCGTTCCAGACGACCTCCCCGCGTGGGTTCAGGATCACCGGGTTGATCAGGGCCACGGGTTTCTGGTCTTCCTGGCGGGGCGACACGTCGATCACCACGATCCGTTGCAGCACGCCCACCTGCGGCGCGGCCAGCCCCACGCCCTCGGCGGCGTACATCGTCTCGAAGAGGTCGTCGATCAGTTTTCGCACGGCGTCGTCGACCCGGGCGACGGGCTTGGCTTTTTCCTTGAGGCGGGCATCGGGCCAGATGAGGATGTCACGGACCATGGTTCGGCTCTCTCCTTGGTACGCCTCTAAATAACATCCACCTGGGCCGTTTTCAAAGCTACGCGCGCCGGCGGTGGCGGCTGTACTCCGCCCGCAGCCCCTCGTCGCCCAGGATGTCGCGCGCCTCGGCCAGCACGCGCTGGATCTCCTCGAGGCGCTCCCGCACGGCCGGGTCCTTGATCTGGTCGTAACGGTCGGGCTGGAATTCGCGCGCGAGGCGGTCGTATGCCTGCTGCACCTCGTAGCTGGTCGCGTCCAGCCCCACGCCGAGAACCTCGAAATAGCTGGCGGAGCGCACCTGCTCGTATTTCTCCGCCACGCGGCCGAGGTCGATGGCGAGCTGCACCTCGGGCGACAGGTCGGCCGCCAGGCCGCGCACCGCGATCTCGACGAAGCCGCCGAGCACCAGCGCGTGCATCACTTGGAGGCCGGTCAAGGGGTCGCAGCCGCACTCGAAGAGCAGCTCCTCCACGTTGCGCATGCCGTCGACCGCCTGGGCGAGCCGCCGCTCCCGCGCCGTGAGCGCGAACTCGGAGAGATCGGGCGCGCCCTCCTCGACGGGCCGCAGGAGCGTGGCCGGTCCGCCCATGCGCTCGAGCAGCCGCTCGAGGAGGTACTTGCGGCGGATGCCCTCGGTCATCACGGCCAGCGGCGAGCGCGAGAGCGCGACGCGCTCTTCCTGGGGTACCTGCGCGGCGAGCAGCTCGTAGCGCCCCTCGAAGCCGCCGCAGGCCGCGTACACGACCTCCTCCACCCGCTCCTGCACGAGCGGAAAGAGCTCGGCGGGCTTCAGGAACGTGCGCTCCACCATCAGCAGCGCGGCCCGGCGGGTGCCCAGCGGGCCCTCGGCGCGCATCTGCCGTTGCTGCTCGCGGGTGAGCAGGCCGCGGCGGTGCGCGAAGGCCTCGAGCTGCTCGTCCTGTGAGGACGACGAGGCGCCGCAGAGGCGGCCCTCTTCCCAGTAGAGGGAGCGGCGCGCGCCGCCCTGGTGCAGTCGCAGCTCGCCCGTCCAGCGCGCGCGGTGGCAGGAGGCCACGAGGCGCGCCGGCTCGGCGGCCGACAGATCGCCTTCCGCTGGGAGGTCGCGCGGCGCGGCCGCCCTGGGCCGCGGCGTCTCGGGCGGAGCCGCCGCCAGCGGACGGGCGCCGCGCGGGGACGTGGGCTCGTCGATGTCGTCGAACAGGCGCGCCGCCAGCGCCGAGGCCGAATCCGGGCCGGCGGCCCCCGGCGGACGCAGCCGCGCCTCGGCCTCGGCCAGCAAGGCGGCCGCGTCGCGCTCAGGTCGCGCCGGCGCGCTCTCCTCCACGCGCGGCGAGGGAAGGATCGGCGAGGCGGCGGAGATCGGCGGTGCCTCGCGCCTGGCCTGCATCTCTTGCCGGCGCAGCTCCGCCGCCTGCGCCATCGCGTCGGCTTTGCGGCGCGCCTCCAGCTCCGCCTGCTCGCGCGCGGCCTGCAGCTCCCGGCGCGCGGCGAGGCTCTTGAGAGTCGCCGCCGTGGGAGGCGCGGGCAGGGTGGGTCGGAGCTCGGTGGGGAGCGCCGCCTTGACCGCGGGCGCTTTGGGCACGCTCGCCTCGGGGCTCGGCCCCGCCGCTCCGTCCAGCCGTGAGCGCAGCAGCGAGAGAAGCTCGGCGCCGTCCGTCGGCCGGGACAGCCGCAGGCCTTCTTCGCCCAGCGGGCCGCCGCCGAGCACGACCAGCGGGCGGTCGGGTTTGCCGCGCGCCAGCGCCTCGTGAACCGCCCCGCTGTCACCGCCCTGCAGCTCCCCGGAGAGCACCACCGCCGCGGGCTGCTCGTTCTGGGCCGCGGACACGGCGTCCGCGCCGTTGGTGGCCACGAGCACCTCGAAACCGCCGCGCAACAGGACGCGCTTCAAGGCGGCGATGGCGCCGATCTCATCTTCGACGAGCAGGACGCGGGGCATGGGGGTCGTGAGGGAGTCTACAAAACAGTCGGTCGTGCGGGAAGCTGGGGGTGCCGCCGAGGGAAATCCGTCGCAGTTCCCCTCCGGCGCGGAATCCCGCTTCCCGCTCCGGCGCGGCTCCCGTATCATCGCGGACATGATCGCCCATGGCGCGTGGCTGCTCGCGGCCGCCGTGGCGGCGCCGGCTTCCACGTCCGCCGTCGGCCCCGGCGGTGGCCGCGTGCCGTCGCTCGATTTCGCCGTCATCGGCGACAGCCGTCCGCCCCTCCCCGACGACGTCGCGCATTACCCCGTCCAGGTGGTCTCGCAGATCTACCGCGAGATCGACGCGCTCTCGCCCCGCCCGCAGTTCGTCGTCTCGACCGGCGACTACATGTTCGCGGACGCGAGCGTGCCGCTCGCGAAGAGCCTCGCGCCCCGGCAGGCCGACATCTATTACCGGGCCAGCCGCGCGTTTCACGGCCCGCTCTTCCTGGCCTTGGGCAACCACGAGTGCGGCAACCACGTGAGCTCGAACTGCTGTCCCGACTGCGCGGATGGCGTCACCCCCAATTACCAGGCCTTCCTGGCGCTCCTCGGCCGCCTCGGCCTGCCCCACGACGAGCCCTACTACACGGTGCACTTCGCCTCGAGCGATCCGTCGCGCCCCTGGACCGCGAAGTTCGTCCTGCTGGCCCCCAACGCCTGGGACGACGCCCAGGCGCGCTGGCTCGGGCGCGCGCTCGCCGAGCCGACGACCTACACCTTCGTGGTTCGCCACGAGCCCGACTACGACGACGACGCGTGCGTCGGCTGCGCGCCCTCCGACGCCATCATCAAGCGCTTCCCGTACACGCTCCTGCTCACCGGCCACGAGCACACGTTTCGCGTGGTGCGCGCCTCCCACGAGCTCGTCCTCGGCCTCGGCGGTGCGCCGCTCTCGACGCCTGCCGACCGCCCCGGCTACGTCGTCTGCACGCAGCGCCCCGACGGCGCCATCAGCTGCCAGGAGCACGACATGGGCAGCGGCAGCCCCGGCTACGCCGATTCCTCCCTGACCGTCACGCCCGACGGGAAGGTCGTGCCCTAGAGGCGGCGCGAGCGCGTCGGCTCCGGTTACCCGCAGAGCAGGCAGGGCTGCGGGCAGCCCGCGTCGGCGTCCGCGCAGTCGTACGGGTACTGCCGTGCCGGCCCGCCGGCGGCGAAGCAGCAGATCTGCCCCGCACCGCAGCAGGACTGGCCACAGCAGAGGTCGCTGCCGCCGCAGCTCGTGCCGCTGGCGCAAACGGGAGGCACGCAGGCGCTGTTCTCGCAGACGTCGCCCGCCGGGCAGGCCTGCCCGCAGGCGCCGCAGTTCTGGGTGTCGGCCGGCAGGTAGACGCAGTGATCGACGCCCGGGCAGCAGACCTCTCCGGGCTGGCAGCTGCCCGCGTTGCAGCCGCCGCTGCCGCCCGTCGAGCCACCCGAGGCGCCGCCGCTCGTGCCGGAGGGACACGAGGGGCAGAGGCAGACCGGGCAGCAGTCGTGCGGCGGCTGGGCCATGGCACAAGGCGCGTCGCAGGGGCCGGGGAACGCGCAGGAGCAGGCGGGCAGGTGCTGGCAGCTGCTGCCCTGGCAGCTCTCGTCGGGCGCGCAGTCCGCGTCGCTCGTGCACGCGCCGCAGGAGGTGCCGCAGTCGACCTCGCAGCTTCCCGGGATCGCGACGTCGCCGCTGCCGAATCCGTTGCCACAGGGCGAAACGGTGTAGTCGCAGTAGTCGCCCCCGGCGCACTGCGAATCGAGCGTGCAGCTTCCGCCGCCGTTCGAGCCCCCGCCGCCCGTGCTCGCGGCGCCACCCGACGAGGATCCGATCCCGCCGCCGGAGGAGCCGATGCCACCCGACGATCCGACGGCGGCCCCCGAGGCGCTGCCGGCGCTGCTGGAGGCCCCCGCGGTGCTGCCGCCCGAGGAGCCCCCGGCCGCCGCGCCGGACGAGGAGGCGGCCCCGTTGCCGGACGACGAGGCGGCGCCGCCGGAAGAGCCATGCCCGCCGCCGCTCGAGCCGCCCGTGGCAGCGCCGGTGCCCGTGCCACCGCCGGCGCCGCTCGAGCCGCCTTCGGTCGTCGCCTGGTTGCAGGCCGTGAATGCCAGCGCGAAGAAGAGCAGACCGAGCTTTCGTCCCATGGCAGCCTCCGTGGTCGACGGTGATTGTACAACGCCGGCGCCCCGGACGGTTCACGCCAGGCGAACGATGCCTCGCGGACCGGCGAGGCTACATCATGCCCACTGGATCCACGTCGAAGACGACCCGCACCGGACCGAGGTCGGCGGCCGCTTCCTGCAGCGCCACGGTGACCTCGCGCAACGCCGGGCGCGCGGCCGCGCGCAGCAGGAGCTGCCAGCGGGTCCGGCCGCGCAGCCTCTCCAGGGGAGCGAGGCTCGGGCCGAGCACGGTGACGCGCAGCTTTCCGGCGATCACCTTGCCCTCGGCGATCCGGCCCAGGGCCCGCGCCGCTCGCTCGGCCGCCTCGGGGTTCTTCGCGTCGACTCGAACCGCGCACAGGCGCGACCAGGGCGGCCAGCCGACGGCGCGGCGGCGCGCGAGCTCGGCCTCCGCGAACGCCAGGTAGTCGTGCCGAGCCACGTGCACGAGCGCAGGGTGATCGGGGTGGTACGTCTGAACGAGCACCCGCCCCTTGGCTCGTCCGCGGCCGGCGCGGCCCGCGACCTGCACGAGGAGCTGGAAGCTGCGCTCCGAGGCGCGGAAGTCGGGGAGGTTGAGCCCGCTGTCGGCGAGGACGGCGCCGACGAGCGTGACGGACGGGAAGTCGTGCCCCTTGGCGACGAGCTGGGTGCCCACGAGGACGTCGAGCTCGCGGTCGCGGAAGGCCCGCAGGGTCCTGGCGAGGCGCACCGGGGCGCCGACGTCCGCGTCGAGGCGGGCCACGCGGGCGGTGGGGAAGAGGCGCACGACCTCTTCCTCGACCTTTTCGGTCCCGGCGCCGAGCGGGATCATCTCGCCCTTGCAGACCGGGCAGCGGGCGGGCACGGCGCGCGAGAAGCCGCAGTAGTGGCAAAGGAGCCGCCCCCGCGCCTTGTGCAGCGTCAGGCTCACGGAGCACTGGCGGCAGGTCTCGACGTGGCCGCACGCGCGGCACGAGAGGCAGCCCGCGTGCCCGCGGCGGTTCAGGAACAGGATGGCCTGCTCGCCGCGCAGGAGCGTCTCGCCGAGCTCCCGCAGCAGGGTCTCGTGCAGCAGGCCGGGGGGAGCGCCGCGCAGGTCGATCATCGCGACCTCGGGGAGCGGCCGGTCGTCGATGCGAACGGGGAGGGAGAGCTTCTCGTAGCGGCCGGCGGCGGCGTTGGCGTGCGACTCCAGCGAGGGCGTGGCCGAGCCCAGCACGACCGGGCAGCCGGCCTCGCGGGCGCGCGCCACGGCCATGTCGCGCGCGTGGTAGCAGAGGCGGTCCTCCTGCTTGAACGACGGGTCGTGCTCCTCGTCGACGACCACGAGGCCAAGGGGATCGACGGGGGCGAAGACGGCGGCGCGTACTCCCAGCGCGACGCGCGCCGCTCCCTCGCGGAGCCGGCGCCAGTCGCGTGCCCGCCGGCCTTGCGTCTGGCCGCTGTGCAGCACTGCGACGAGGTCGCCGAAGCGCGCGCGGAAGCGCTGCTCGAGCTGCGGCGTGAGGCCGATCTCGGGGACGAGGACGACCGCCGATCGCCCCAGCTCGAGCGCACGCGCGATGGCGTCCAGGTAGACCTCGGTCTTTCCGCTGCCGGTGACGCCGTGCAGCAGGAACGCGCGGAACTCGCGGCGGTCGAGGGCGCCCCGGATGGCGGCGGTCGCCGCCGACTGGTCGTCGGTCAGCCGCTTCGGGGCTTCGGCCTCCTGGACGGCTGCGCCCTTGGCCTCGCGGGTGCCACCCGCACCCTTCGGCGGCAGCGCCGTCTTGAGCACCTCGCCCGGCGGGTGGAGGTAGTAGTCCGCGGTCCAGAGCAGGAAGCGGAAGAGCGCGGGTGGGAAGATCTGCGGCTCGTCGACCACGCCGGAGATCACCTTGGGCGCGATGCCTTCGGGCGCTCTGTCGGTCGGCTCCACGACGAAGGCCGAGAGCGAGCGGCGGCCGAACGGCACCTCGACCCGGACGCCCGGGGCCACCCGTGGCGCCAGCTCCTCGGGGACGCTGTAGGTGAAGAGGCCGCGCACGGGCGCGAGGACGGCGACGCGGACGAGCACGCTAGCCTCTCGGAGGGGCGGGGCTCAGCGGACCGGCAGCGTGGCCGCGAACACGGCCAGCGGCGCGCCGTCCTGCCACACCGAGATGCGGGCCGGGAAACCGCCGTCGAAGCACACGGGCGCGTACTCCGCGTAGCGGACGTCCACCGCGGCCGCGCCCTCGTGGAGGAGCAGGCGCAGCGGCCGGTAGCCCTCCTGCGAGAAGACGAACGCGACCTTGCCGCTGCCGTTGGCCGGCCCGCCGATGGCGTAGGCGACGCGGCCGTCGAAGCGGGTGAGCGACACGTCGTCCGCGCTGCCGCCCTGCGCCTGCAGGAAGCCTTCGAGGCCGGCCGCGGCGTCGGTGCCCCGCCACAGGAGGGGCGCGCAGCCGTCGCGGGCGAACGCCGTCGCGCCGGCGAGGCCCGAGGCCTGCGCGGCGTCGGCGCCGTCGACGCGGCCGCGATCGTTCGAGAGCCGCCCGAGCGGCCGGCCGGGCTCGCCGAGCGTGAGCGTGCAGCGCCCCTGCTCGAGGCGCAGCTGGGCCGGCAGGTCGAGGCGGTCCTGGCGCTCGCCCGCGAGCGTCAGCCCGGCGCGCACGGCGAAGGCGCGGGCGTCGTCGCCCCAGAGCGACAGCGTGCCGTCGACCGCGAGATCCGACGGGACGGCCTCGGAGCGCCGCTCGGCGTACTGCCGCAGCAGCACGGGCCCAGGCAGGATGAAGCCGAAGGCGGCGAGGGCGGCGAGGCGTGCGATCACGCGGGCCTCCCGGCCACGATGTCGCGCAGGTAGGCGAGCATCGGCTCGCGCAGCTCCTCGCGCTTGAGCGCATAGGCGATGTTGGCCTTGAGGAAGCCCATGCGGTCGCCCGCGTCGTAGCGGCGGCCCTCGAACTGGTAGCCGAGCAAGCCCTCGGTGCGCGCCAGCTCGGCGAGCGCGTCGGTCAGCTGGATCTCCCCGCCCACGCCCGGCCCTTGCCGGCGCAGGATGTCGAAGATGCTGGGCGGCAGCACGTACCGGCCGATCACCGCGAGGTTGCTCGGCGCCTTCCCGGCCGGCGGCTTCTCGACGAGCTTCTCCACCTCGATGGTGCGGGCGTCGAGCGCCCGGCCGGCGGCGATGCCGTAGAGCGGGGCCTCGGCGGCCGGCACTTCCATCAGGGCCACGACGCCCTTGCCGTACTTCTGGTAGGCGGCGATGAGCTGCTGGATCGCCGGCACCTCGGCGTCGATCAGGTCGTCGCCGAGGATCACCCCGAACGGGTTCGGCCCGACCACGGACGCGGCGCACAGCACGGCATGCCCCAGGCCCAGCGGCTGCTTCTGCCGCAGGCTCACGATCCGCGTCATGTCGCTGATGGCGCGCAGCTTCTCGGTGAGCTCGGTCTTGCCGCGGTTGGCGAGCGTGGTCTCCAGCTCGAAGGTGATGTCGAAGTGGTCCTCGATCGCGACCTTGCCCCGGCCGTTGACCACGATCACGTCGTCGATGCCGGCGCGGACGGCCTCCTCCACGATGTACTGGATCGTCGGCACGTCCACGATGGGCAACAGCTCCTTGGGGACCGACTTGGTGGCCGGCAGGAAGCGCGTGCCGAGGCCGGCGGCGGGGATCACGACCTTGCGGACCGGGGGAACCATGGTCCGCGGAATCTACCAGGCCGAGACGCGGTCGCAAGGTCCCCGTTGTGCGCGGCGAGAGGCTCCGATAACCTGCCGCCCCCATGTCGCTCTCCCCGCGCTGCGCCGCGCTCGCAGTCCTCGCACTCTCCGCCGCCGCCCGGGCGCAGGTCTCCACGTACACGCTCACGACGTTGCCCGGGACCCGCTCGGTGGCCATGGGCGACGCCTTCCGCGCGGTGGGGACGAGCAACGACGCCATCGTCGACAACCCCTCCGGCCTCGCCATCTCGCAGCACTACGAGATCGACGGCTTCTTCGGCTACGCCTTCGCCTCCCCGGCGACCTACTGGAACGCTTCGATCGTGGACGCGAGCACCATCCCGCTCGCGGTGGGCGTGGACTACACGCACCTCGACTCGGGGACCTCGCCGATCCGCTTCGGCGGCAACAACCTGCGCCTCGCGCTCGCCTACCCCATCAACGACCAGCTCTTCATCGGCATCTCCGGCAACTGGCTCGACTTCAACCCGAGTCCGGCGAGCCCCACCGTGGCCGCGAACGGCGATCTCCTGCACGCGAACTCCATCACCGGGGACGCGGCGATCACGTACAAACCCATCGACATCGTCTCCATCGCGCTCGTCGGCTACAACCTGGTGAACGTCGACAACCCTTTCCTCGCCCCCCTCGAGGCGGCGCTCGCCGCCGCGGTCGGCACGGACACGACGTTCCGGGTGGCCGCCGACGTGGTGGCGAACTTCTCGCAGCCGTCCCTCGTGCTCGACGCCCACGTCGGCGGCGAGTACCTGATCGCCCAGCTCGTCGCCGTGCGCGCGGGCTACATGTACGACGGCCTCCTGAAGGCCAACTTCGGCTCGATCGGCGCCGCGGTCATCGTGCCCGGCTTCTCCATCGACGCCTCGTTCCGCCAGCAGATCGGGCAGTGGAACGACAACGCGGTCATCGTCGGGCTGAAGCTCTTCCTCCCCACCTGAGATCATGGCCAAGAACATCCAGAAGCGCGAGACGGACTACACCCAGTGGTACCTCGACGTCATCAAGGCGGCCCGCCTCGCCGACTACGCGCCGGTGAAGGGCTGCATGGTGATCCGGCCGGAGGGCTATGCGATCTGGGAGGCCATCCAGCGCGAGCTCGACGGCCGCTTCAAGGCCACCGGCCACGTCAACGCCTACTTCCCGCTGCTGATCCCGCAGAGCTTCCTCACCAAGGAGGCCGAGCACGTCGAGGGCTTCGCGCTCGAGTGCGCGGTGGTGACGCACTCGCGGCTGGAGCGCGGCCCGGAGGGGCTCGTGCCGGGCGGCGAGCTCGAGGAGCCGCTCGTGGTGCGGCCCACCAGCGAGACCGTGATCGGCCACATGTACGCGCAGTGGGTGAAGAGCTACCGGGACCTGCCCGTGCTCATCAACCAGTGGTGCAACATCGTGCGCTGGGAGATGCGCACCCGGCTCTTCCTGCGGACCACGGAGTTCCTGTGGCAGGAAGGCCACACGGCGCACGAGACGGCCGACGACGCGCAGGCCGAGACGCTGCGGATGCTCGAGGTGTACCGCGACTTCGCCGAGAACGTGCTCGCGCTGCCGGTCTACACCGGCGCCAAGACCGAGAGCGAGAAGTTCCCGGGCGCGGTCACGACGTACTGCATCGAGGCGATGATGCAGGACGGCAAGGCGCTGCAGTGCGGCACGAGCCACTACCTGGGCCAGAACTTCGCGAAGGCCTTCGAGATCCGCTTCCAGGGGCGCGACCAGCAGCAGCAGCTCGCGTACACCACGAGCTGGGGCGTGAGCACCCGCCTCATCGGCGCGGTGATCATGGCGCACTCCGACGACGAGGGGCTGGTGCTGCCGCCGCGCGTCGCCCCCGACGTCGCCGCCATCGTGCCGATCTTCCGCACGCCCGAGGAGGAGGCCCTAGTCCGGGGCTTCGCCGACAGGCTGCTCGCGGCCCTGCGCGGCCCGGGCCTGCCCGCCGGGCCCACCCGCGCCGACAGCCATGGCGTGGAGCATTACCTCTGGGACCTGCGCACCCAGCAGCGCGTGGCCGCCGATTTCCGGGACCTGCGGCCCGGCGAGAAGCACTTCGACTGGGAGCAGCGGGGCGTGCCCTTCCGGATCGAGGTGGGCCCCCGCGACGTGGCGGCCGGCACCTTCGTGCTCAAGGGTCGCGTCGACGGCAGCAAGGCGACCGTGAAGCTCGACGAGGTCTCGCCGGCCTGGTTCGCCGGCAAGCTCGACCAGGCGCACGGGCTCCTGTTCGATCGGGCGAAGGCGCTGCGGGATCGCCTGACGCGGCGCGCGGAGAGCTACGACGAGCTCAAGAAGCTCGTCGCCGAGGGCGGCGGCTTCGTGCGCGCCGCGTTCCA
>Ga0335073_10009220_pt1 | contig 13845 bp, 10 predicted proteins | sample Lox_Sample_22_FD_207093 | JGI IMG/M metagenome (GOLD analysis project Ga0335073, IMG submission 207093) | Soil microbial communities from Loxahatchee National Wildlife Refuge, Florida, United States - Lox_Sample_2.2 | ecosystem: Environmental > Terrestrial > Soil > Wetlands | place: USA... | reverse complement strand
TGCTCGCGGCGCGGGTGTCTTCGTCTGGCGTGGCGCTGCACGAGGTCAGCCGGTTCCCCAACGAGCCGGTGCTGGCGGGCGGCACGCTGCACTGGGACATCCTGCGGCTGTACGCGTCGGTGGTGTCGGGGCTGCGGTCCGCCGCTTCCTCGTTTTCGCTGGCGGGCGCGGGGATCGACTCGTGGGGCTGCGATTACGGGCTGCTCGACTCGGCAGGGACGCTGGTCGGCAACCCGGTGCACTACCGGGACACAAGGACGTCCGGGGTGTCGGTGCCGGTGCCCGCGTCGACGCTCTACGCGGCCACGGGGATTCAGCACCTGCCGTTCAACACGATCTACCAGCTCGCTTCCTCGCTAGGGACGCCTGCCTTGTCGTCAGCGGCCACGCTGCTGCTGATCCCCGACCTGCTCGCGTACTGGCTGACCGGTGCTGTCGGGGCTGAGGTGACTAACGCGTCGACGACCGCGCTGCTGGACGTGTCGTCGCGAACGTGGGCGGTCGACGTGATCGAGAAGGCGGGCATACCGGCGGGGCTGTTCCCGCCGCTGCGGCAGCCGGGGGACGTGATCGGGCCGGTAGGAGTGGTATCTGGGGTTCCGTTGATCGCCGTCGGGTCGCACGACACCGCCTCGGCGGTGGCGGCGGTGCCTGCCTCGGGTCCGGCCTTCGCGTATATCTCGTCGGGCACGTGGTCGCTGGCGGGGCTGGAGCTGACCGCGCCGGTGCTGACCGAGGAGAGCCGGCTGGCCAACTTCACCAACGAGGCGGGGATCGACGGGACCGTCAGGTACCTGCGTAACGTGACCGGGCTGTGGCTGCTGCAGGAGTGCGTGCGGTGCTGGGGGCCCGCCGTCGAGTCGCTGTCCTCGCTGCTGGTCTCCGCCGCCGCGGTGCCGGCGCTGCGGTTCGTGATCGACGCCGACGACCCGGTGTTCCTGCCGCCCGGCGACATGCCGGGGCGGATCGTCTCGTGGCTGTCCGATCGCGGGCTGCCGGTGCCGTCGTCGCCGCCGGAGATCGTCCGGTGCATTCTGGACAGCCTGGCGCTCGCCTACCGGCGGGCGCTGCTCGCCGCGCAGTCGCTGTCCGGGCGGCACGCCGACGTGGTGCACGTGGTGGGGGGCGGGTCGAAGAACGAGCTGTTGTGCCAGCTGACGGCGGACGCGCTCGGCCTGCCGGTCGTCGCGGGGCCCGCGGAGGCTACCGCGCTGGGGAATGTGCTCGTGCAGGCGCGAGCCCTGGGCGCGGCGCCTGGGTCGCTGGACGGGATGCGGGCGCTGCTGCGGTCGTCGGGCGACCTGGCGCTGCGCTCTTACTCGCCGGACGGGGACGTGGGCGTGTGGGAGGCTGCCGCTCGTCGTCTGGGGCTGGACTGAACCGCGATCGCCTCGATCTCCACGAGCTGGTCCCGGTAGCCGAGCAGCGCCACGCCGAGCAGCGTGCTGGGCACGTCGTGATCGCCGAAGAAGGCCGCCACCTCGTCAAAGACGGCGGCCAGGTCGCCCCGGTCGCTGCTCGCGACGAAGACCGTCGTCTTGACCACGTCGTCGGTCGCCGCCCCCGAGTCCTCCAGCGCGACTCTCAGGTTGGCCAGCGCCTGGCGCGTCTGCGCGATGAGGTCCCCAGGGGCGACGGTCTTCCCCTGCTTATCGAGCGGGCAGGCGCCCGCCGTGAAGATCAGATCGCCCGCGCTGACCCGGGCGGCGTACGCGTACCCGGTCCCGGGGAAGAGCCGCGGGCTGCGGATAAGGTTCACGGCCATGGCAGGAGTCTGCCATGGCCGTGTCACCCCGGGCTCTCAAGGAGCCCGCTCCCCTGCGTCGCTTAGCGGTAGTCGTACTCGCCGGGGCCGAGCTGCACTACGTGGTCCCCGTAGCCCCGGTCCGCGTCGCCGCGTTGTCCGATCAGCTGGCTGACCATCTTGCGCAGCTCCCGCACGCCGGTGAAGCCTGCGATCACGACGGCCGCGATGGCCGCCAGGACCGAGGCGCCGAACAGCGCGAGGCCGCCGATGATGTGCCCGAACAGCATCAGGATCACTCCGGCGACAAACGCCACCGGCATCGCCGCCACCAGCAGCACGGCGAGCGCCACGAGGGCGATCACTGCCTTCGTCGACCAGCCCACCGTCCGGTTCGTGTACCAGACCGTCATGTTCGCGCACCCCTTTTACCAGTCCAGTTATTAATCAAGATATGTCGTGTATCTCGAGTACGCAACTCGGGCATACGATGCCCGCATGGCAACCACGGACGAGCCTGTTTTCGTCGAGTCCGTCGCGGGATCCGCCCGCCCCGCGGCGTATTACCTGGCGGAGTCGCGCGACGGCCTGTACGTGCCGTACGTGCTGCGGACGCCCGCCGATGAGGGGCGGTTCCCGTTCGTTTTTCTCGCCTACGGCAACGGCGGGGGCGGGATCGGCTGGCTGCGGGAGTGGACCCGCACCCGCTCGTACATCATGGAGCGCCTGCTGGCGGGCGGCTACGCGTGCGGGTGGGGGCGGTACCGCACGGAGGTCGACCTCGGCTTCAACCGCGGCGGCCCGCTGATGGTCGACGCGCGCCAGGGCATGGAGGTCATGAACCGGTCGCCGCTGGAGTTCGAGGATGAGCTCGCCATCCTTTCGCACGTCAGCCGGCACCCGCGGGTGGACGCGGGCAACCTCTTGCACGTTGGCGTCAGCCACGCCGGCGAGATGCTGTTCAAGCTGGCGTCCCGCTATCCGGGAGTGCTGCGGGCGGGGGTGGCCGGCGAGCCGGCGAACCACGAGTTCCTCGACCTGCGGATGAGCGACGCCGCGCCGGTCAACCCCGAGACGGGCCTGCGGGACATCGAGGAGATGCAGATGCGGGACCCTTTGTGGGTCCGGTCACGGACTAACCTGCCGGTCGCCCGCGAGCGCATCGCACCGATCGACGTGCCGATCCTCGTCATGGGCCGGGACGACGACCACCTGCAGGGGATCTTCCGCCTCAGCTACGAGCTGCTGCGGGAAAGCGGCAAGGAGACCGAGTGGGTGACCTGGGACCACCCGCTGCACGGCTACCTGTTCCCGGAGTCGGCCGACGGGGCCGGGGCGGCCAGCCCGGACCAGGTGCAGGAGCAGGCGATCGACGGGGTCATCGCTTTCCTTGACCGGCATGTGAACCCAGGGCGGTAGGGCCCGCTCGCCGTTACGCGGCGAGCAGCCGCCGGACCGGGTGCGGCGGGCCGAGGCTGGTGGGAGTTACCGACGGCCGCACGTATTCCACTCCCGCGGGCCAGCGCGCGACGTGCTGGCCCTTGGTAGCCGCGTCGTAGCCGATGTAGGTGACGTCGTCGACCTCCACCGCGAACAGCGAGAATTCGCCCACCACGGGGGTCCAGCCGATCGCGGCGGACACCGCGGCAGCGTAGTGCCGCTGCACGTGGCGGTCCTCTTCGGGACGGACGGTCCCGCGGAGCTTCACCTCGGCCGCCGGCTCTGGACCGGTGACGATGCTGTGCAGCACGATCCTCCGGTCGCGGGCCAGGTCCATGACCTTGGCGGACGTGCGCATCATCGACAGCCACAGGTCACCGTCCATGACCAGCGGTTCAACCCCGCTGATCCGCGGCGATCCGTCGCGCCGGACAGTACCGGCGAGCAGGACGCCAGGCCTGATCAGCTTGTCGGACACGACGGCACCGAGCGCCGGCTCGCTGGCCGCTATCGCTGACCATTTCATGCCATCTGTCTATCGCGGGTCACCGACATTCCGCGAGCCCGCCTCGTCCCGTTTCAGGCGGCCAGGCGGCCATCTCGAGGAACCTGCGGGCGTTGCTGCCGCCGATCACACCGGGCCTGTTCTTCCGGGCGCTTATCGGAGTGCTGCCCTTCTTCTGCGGCATCATCGCCGGAATCTGGATCATCATCCGGTACCAGAGATCGTCCCCCACGTGACCGCGAGGAGCACCAGAGACCGGTCCCGGGGATCGCTGAGGGACAGGCCGGTTAGCTTCTCGATCCTGCTGATCCGGTAGCGCAGCGTGTTGACGTCCACCGGCAGCGCGGCTGCGGTCGCCGCGCTGTCGAACCCGTGGGTGGCGAGAGATCGCAGGGTGGCCGCCAGGTCCATGGGCTCGGCTCGTTCCAGCCGTCCGAAGACCCGCCGTACGATGCGGTCGGCGACATCTGGTGCGTCCGCGACTAGCAGTTCGGGCAGGAAGTCGTCGGCCGACACCCGCCCCCGGCGCCCGGACCTGGCAGCGATGGCGGTCAGCGCTCGCAGCCGCTCGACCGCGGCGGCGAGGCGGGCGGCGGGGAGCGGCACATCCACGGCGAGGAGCAGCCGCTCATCATCGAGGAATGCCCGCCAGCCGAACCCTGGTGAGATCAGCCCGGTGACGCGAATCCCCTCGGTGAACGCGAGCGCCCCGGCCGTCCGCAATCGGGCCGCGAGGCCGGCGTGGTCGGTGACCGGCGCCTCGGTGAGCTGGGCGGTAAACGGACAGGCGGGCGCGGCCAGATCGACCCCGAGCCTGGCAGCGCGGTCGCGGTCTTCGTCCGTGACCGGCACCTGTGCGCAGAGCCGGTCGAACAGCGCGCGGGCCCGCAGGTCGCCGACGGCGGACGGCGAGTCCTCCTGGTCCGGGTGCGCCTGCGCGAACACCTTGACGACCATGTCGAGGTAGGCCTCGAGGTAACCCCAGACCGTGTCTGCCCGGGCAGTCAGCAGCGCGCGGTCGTCCTCGCTCGCCAGATCGAGCAGCGCCTCCCAGAACATCCGGGCGCCGCGGCGGTAGACGAGGATGCTGTCGTCGAGTGGCTGGCCGGCGATGGCCCGGGTCCGCATCAGTTCGTGCAGGTCGGATAGCACCGACTCATCCGGCGCGGCCCCGTTCGTCATCCAGCGCAAGGTCAGGTCGACATTCCAGCGAACTATCGGCCCTCTGTCGGACGGCCAGATGAATCGCGAGTAGGCGGGCAGCTGACGGATTCCGATCTCCATCCGGCGCTCGACCACGCCGATGTCGAAACGCCCGAGCAGGCGCCGCAAGTCACTGTCCGACTTGTCGTCATCGACCGGAAGGTCCGCGTTCACGCTGATGATCTTTCCATGCGCCCTAGACCCGCTTCTACCTGGCAAGGCGCCGACTATGGCTCGATAGGCAGGAGGAGTTGGCCGGAAGCGGCGGGTGTGGGGTCTGCTGAGCATGTGATTGGCGGGGAGGCGAGCAGTGGTGAAATGGCGTGTGGTCATCGCAGTCGGCCTGATATGCGCCGTTGCGGTCCTCCTCGCCCTCTGGGTTACCCACTCGCAGCAGATGGGTTCCTGGCTCCAGGTGCACACGGGCACCATCAATGAGGCCGGCCCCTATTACGGATTCTGGTCCGGGTTCGGTTCCGACATCGAAGAGTTCGGCGTCCTTGGCGCGATCTGCGCGGGCGTCTACTCGCTGATCAAGAAGTACAACTGTCACGAGCCTGGCTGCTGGCGGATCGGGCAGCATCCGGCGGCGGGCGGCCAGTTCCTGCTCTGTTATCGCCATCACCCCGACTACCAGGGCAAAAAGCCGACCCATGAGCTGATCCAGCGGCTGCATCGTGAGCACCTGGAGCGCGAGGCAGCGATTCACGGAAAGCTTGACGAAATCCATCAGCGCCTGCAGGCGCAGCCGCCTGCCGCGCACCGAGAGAATGGGTCCGACACCACCCCGACCACGACGGTGGGTGGCCAGTGACCGCGGCCTACTGGGCGATCGCCGTCGGCTCGCTGATACTGTCGGCCGCGTCGAAGAGGACCTGCTGGAGCGGACGGGGCAGGTCGCCGTTCCACACGACGGCCGCCGTCGCGGTTAGCGGCTGACGCTCCAGGCTGACCAGGACCATGTCCTGGCTGACCATGGGCCGCGGCATTCTGATCAGCCCGGGCCGGCTTCCGGCGATGACGCGGGGGCCGGTCAGCACCGCGGTGGGCCGGTCCGCGGTCGCGGCGAAAGACAGAGCCATCGGCAGCGAATGCGGCAACGCGGGATCGGTGAACTCGAAGCGCGGATTCACCGCCCGCAAGACCTGCGTCCAGGCATCGTAGATTCCCGGTTCGAGGCGGCGCGGCCCGTGAATGACGTCTATCCAGGCCAGTTCGTCCAGGCTGATCGCGCCGCGGTGCGCCGCCGGGTGCAGCGAAGGAACCCACACGTCGGGCTCGAAGTCCCCAAGGCTCATGACGTCGAGCGGGGCGGGCAACGCCTCGGGCCGGTCCGTCAGCCAGCCCAGGCCGGCGTCGGCCTGGCGCTGCCGGATCAGCGAGAACTCGGCATCGAGGGGGGCTTCCAGCCAGACGAGCTCGACGTCCCCGGCGGCAGCCGCCGAGCGCAGCGCGGAGGCGGCCTCGACCGCGAGAGTATCCGGCAGCCCAGACGGCATGACCACGCGCAGGCGCGGCCGTCCCAGGCCCGCCACCTGCCGGGTCCTGTTCACCTCGTGGTCCACCAGCGACAGCACGGCGCGCGAGGCGTCCAGCAGGACGCTGCCGGCCGGAGTGAGCCGCAGGCCTTCGCGGCGGCGCTGCAGCAACGGCGTGCCGACGATCTCTTCCAGCCGCCGGATCTGCTGGCTGAGAGTGGGCTGGGCGATGAACATCTGCTCCGCGGCGCGCGTGAAGTTGCCCGCGTCGGCGACGGCGGTGAAGTAGCGCAGATGCCGCAACTCGATCGCCTGCGGCGCCCCTGCCGCGTCGGGCGGGCCCTCACGTACCGGGTACTTCAACGGGGCCATGGCCCCTCCCTTCGGCCGGGCGAGATGCGATACTTCACCATCCCTCTCCTGGCCCGGCGAGCGCGCCCGCGAAAGCCCTAAAGAACACCCTGGTGACGAGGCTGACACTGGCCGGGACCCCGCGAACACCCTGGCCGGCACCCTGGCCGCAGTCGAGGGTTATGCCAGCGGCCCGGCGCTGGTGCTGTCGGGCAGCGCTCGCTGGAGTTGGAGGCGGGACCTGATCCCGAGTTTGGTGAACACCTTGCGCAGGTGCCATTCGACTGTCCGTACGGACAGGAACAGCTGGGCGGCGATCTCCGGGTTGGACATGCCCGCCCGCGCCAGGTGCGCGATCTGGGTCTCTTGGGGGGTGAGCTGGTCGTGTGCCTCGGCGGTCCGCTTCCGGACGGTCTCGCCGCTGGCCAGCAGCTCGCGGCCGGCCCGCTCGGCGAACGCCTCCATGCCAATCTCGTCGAACATGCCGTGCGCGGTGTGCAGCTGCACCCGCGCGTCAGTCCGGCGCCCCGCGCGGCGCAGCCACTCACCGTAGAGCAGATGCGCCCGGGCGAGTTCTGGACGAAGAGGTGTACGGCTCAACCGGTCGATCGCCTCACGATAGGAGGTCTCGGCGTCTTCGCCGTCGCTGAGCAACGCCCGGGAACGCGCGTAAATCCCCTGGCCCCAGTCGGTCTGGGCGACGCCGGTCGCTTCGGCCAGCCGACCCAGCGCGCCGGCGGCCAGCTGGGTCTGCCCCGTCCTGCTGGCCGCCTCGATCAGCTCGGGAAGCACCCACATGGCGGTAAACAGCTCAGGCGCCTGCTCGCTCGCTTGCTGCGCGTGGGTAACCGCCGACTCATAGCGGCCCAGACCGTTGTAAAGAACGGCGGAGAGCCGTTGCGACTCTTGGACGGCCAGGCCCTGACCGGTCGCCCGGGAGTCCTTGATGACGGCCTCGATCAGGGGGACAGCCCCGGCTTCTGCCCCCCGGAATCCCGCCAGCCACAGACTGGCGAACGAGGCGAACCGGGTCCCGGTGGCGGCCGCGATATCTTCAGCCTCCGCGACCAGCCCGGCAGCCGCCCCAAAATCGCCGGACCAGGTCTTAAGGATGGCCATCGAGTTGACAAAGATCACCAACTGGGCGAGCAAGCCTGCCTCGCGACAGGACCGCAGCTGGCGGACCTCGATCGTGTGCCAGTGCTGCTCGTCCCAGACCATGATCGCGGCAACCACAGCCAGGAAGCCCCATCGCAGCCGCTCCGTCATGGAGATCTCTTCTTCGGCAAAGATCCGCGCTGCCCGCCTCAGCAGGGGTGCCGCCTCGGTGCGCCCCTCAGTGACCAGGACGGCCAGGCCGTCCAGCAGCAGATCGGACGGCCCGGGGGCGCCTGCGGGCGGCGGGGCTGCCCGGGCGGCACTGGAGACTTCATGCAGATCGCCAGCGCCCGCGAACCGCCCGGCGAACATCGCGGCGAGCCATGCGTCCAGGTAGGTCTGGCGCGCGAGCGCGGCATCCAGCGGCTCCAGCTGCTTGGCCGCCTTCACCAGCAGAGCCGGGGCGTCGTTGCCACCGCCGGAGGCGAACGCGATCTGACCGCGCAGCAGGGCGGCGCGCGCCTGTTGGAGTTCATCCAGCGGCGTTGCCACCGCCATGGCGAGCAGCTCGGCCGCCGCATCCAGCGCGCCAGCTTGCAGGCTCGCCTGCGCGGCCGCGAGGGCGCGCTCGGCCCGCAGTGCGGGTTCCCTGGTGAACTCAGCCGCACGCCGCAAAAACGCCGCGGCCGCGGCCATGCCGCCGCGGGCCTGCGCCCGGCCAGCCGACCGCTCCAGCTCCGCGGCTACCTCCTCATCGGGTCCCGACGCCGCTGCCGCCAGGTGCCATGCCCGCCGATCCGGGTCACCGTCGCGATCGGTCACCTCGGCCAGCGCCCGGTGCGCCGCCCGCCGCTCCGGCGGCGGTGCCGCCGAGTACACCGCCGACCGCACCAGCGGATGCCGGAACCGCACCCACGCACCGATCTCCATCAATCCCTCAGTCTGGGCGGCCACCTCGGCCGAGGCCGGGATCCCGAGCCGCTCGGCCGCCCCCCACACCATCGTGGGATCACCGGTCGGCTCGGCCGCGGCGACCAGCATCAGCGAGCGAGTATCGGCGGGGAGTGCCTCGATCCGGCGCCGAAAGCCCTGCTCGATCCTGGCCGGGACAGCCCGCGCACCCGGCAGCCCGAACCCGCCCGCCAGCTGGGCTGGATCCAGCCCGCGGGGCAGCTCGAGCACGGCCAGCGGGTTGCCGTCTGCCTCGGCCAAGATCCGGTCCCTGACCCGCTCATCCAGCCGGAACCTGACCACCGACCGCAGCAGCGTACGGGCGTCCTGGTCGGGCAGGCCCCGGACCTCCAGGTCCGCGAGCCCGCGGAACTGCTCACCCGGCTCGCGCGCGGCGAAGACCAGACCCACCGGCTCGGCCAGCAGCCGTCGCGCCGCGAACGCCAGCACCTGCGCCGACGCCGTGTCCAGCCACTCCACGTCATCGATCACGCACAACAGCGGCCGCTCCTCCGCTGCCTCCGAGAGCAAGGTCAGCACCGCCAGCCCGACCAGGAACCGGTCCGGCGCGTCCCCCTCCCGGAGCCCGAACGCGATTCCCAGCGCGTCGCGCTGCGGGCCCGGCAAGCCCTCCAGCCCGTCCAGCAGCGGTGCGCACAACAGATGCAGGGCGGCGAACGCCAGCTCCATCTCCGATTCCGCCCCTGCCGCCCGGGCCACTCGCATATCCGTCGCTGCCCCGGTCACGTACTCCAGCAGCGCCGACTTGCCTACCCCCGCCTCACCCCGCACCACCAGCGCCCGCCCGCGCCCCGAGCGCAGATCTCCGAGAAGTCCGTCGAGCACTGCGCGCTCTCGCTGGCGGTCCAGGAGCGCCGGCATCGGCTCACGTGTTCTACTCATGCCCCATCCTCACCGCAAGTCAGTCTCAGCACCAGCCCGTCGGCAGTCAGCTAATCGGCTGCTGCCGGCCGATGTCCGTTGGCCAGGACCAGCTGCAGCTGCCGCCGCGAGCTGATGCCCAGCTTGGTGTACACCTTGCGCAGATACCATTCGACGGTCCGGGCGCTGATGAGCAACTGGGCGCCGATCTGCGGATTCGACATGCCATCCCTGGCAAGCCTCGCGATAAGTGCCTCCTGTTCGGTGAGCTGCTCGGCGGCATCGGCCGTGCGCTGGCTGACGATAACCCCGGTGGCCAGCAGCTCGTGCCTGGCGCGTTCAGCGAACGCCTCGGCGCCCATGGCGGTGAGCATCTCGTACGCGATCCGCAGCTGCTCTCGGGCGTCGGCGCGGCGGTCCTCGCGGCGCAGCCATTCGCCGTAGAGCAGGTGCGCACGGGCCAGCTCGGGCCGCAGCTGGGTGCGACGCAGCAGGTCGATCGCCTCACGGTACAGGTTCCCGGCCGTCTCGCCCGCGCTTACCAGCGCCCGGCAGCGCGCCTCGACGCCGAGGCCGAAGTCGGTCCCCCCGGCCTGGGTGAACTGCGCCAGCCGGGTCAGCGCGCCGGCGGCGGTGCCGGTATCCCCGATGCGGGCCGCGGCCTCGATCAGCTCGGGCAGGGCCCACATGGAGATGTAGAGCGTAGCGGTGTCCTCGCTGGCTTGCCGGGCCGCCGCGAGCGCGTCTTCATGCTGACCGAGGCCATTGGCCAGGATGGCGGCCGCCCAGTGCGCGTAGGCCACCGCGATCCCCTGGCCTCGTGCGGTGGCCTCGGCAATGGTGCGGTCGATCAGCGAGGCGGCCTCAGCCCGCCGGCCTCGGAAGGAGGCCAGCATCATCGCCGTGAACGGGGCGGCGTGTGACCCGGTCGCCTCGCAGACCGTGACGGCCTCCGCGTTGAGGTCTTCGGCCGCGGCGAAGTCACCGCTCCATGCGAGTGCCGTGCCTAGCGCGCCAAGCGTGATGGGCAGCTGCTCGAGCGCGCCGGCCTCCCTGGCGAGCCGGACCTGGCGGACGAGCATCGCACGCCACGTCGCGTCGTCCCACAGCGCGCTGGCGGCCGCCTGCGCGAACCAGCCCCACCGGAGTTCTTCTGTCATGGTCATGTCGGCGTCGCTGAAGGCGCGCAGCGCGCGGCGCAACGTCGGTGCCGCGGCGGCCGGCCCGTCGGTGACCACCATGGCCAGGCCGGCCAGCACCAGGTCGGCGGGGTGCGGCGGCCCGGCCGAGGCAGGCATGGCCCGCGCGGCGCGGCAGACTTCTGGCAGGTCGCCGGCGCCCGCCAGCCGCCCGGCGAACAGGGCCGCCATCCACGCGGTCAAATACGTCTCGCGAGCCAGGCCGGCGTCGAGCGGCTCGAGTCGCTTGGCCGCCTTAAGCAGCAACGGCGGAGCGTCGCTGCCCATCCCCGAGGCGAACACGATCTCCCCCCGCAGCAGATCCGCCCGGGAGATCTGCAGCTCATCAAGCGGCCCAGCCTCCGCATCCGTGACTAGTTCCAGGGCAGTTCCGAACGCGCCCGCTTGCAGATGGGCCTGCGCCGCCGCCAGCGTGCGGTTGGCGCGGCGAGCCGGGTCGGCGGTCAGCAGTGCCGAGCGCTTCAGGAACGCTGCCGCCGCTGCCAGTCCGCCGCGGGCCTGCGCCAGGCCCGCGGACCGCTCCAGTTCCGCCGCGACCTCCTCGTCCGGCCCGGACGTGGCCTGGGCCCGATGCCATGCGCGGCGCTCCGGGGCCGTTTCCGCGTCGGTAGCCTCGGCCAGCGCGCCATGCACGGCCTGCCGGTCCTTGACCGACGCCGCCTGGTAGGCTGCCGAGCGCAGCAGCGGATGCCGAAAGCGCACCCGGGCGCCGAAATCCACCAGGCCCGCGTCCACGGCAGTCGCGGCCGCCTGGCCGGGGCTGATGCCCAGCCGGTCGGCCGCCCGCCAGACCAGCGGCAAGTCGCCGTACGGTTCCGCCGCCGCCACCAGCAGGAGCAGCCGGGACTGCGCGGGCAGCGCCTCCAGTTGCCGTCGGAAGCTCTCGTCAATCCGCTCGGACAACGACACCGGGCCGGGCAGTCCGAACCCGCCCGCCAGTTCGGCCGGCGTCAGCCCTCTGGGGAGCTCGAGCAGCGCCAGCGGGTTGCCCTGGGTCTCGGCCACGATCTGTTCCCTGACCCGATCGTCCAGCGGCCAGGCCAGCACCGAGTCCAGCAGCGCCCGCGCGTCGCTCTTCCGCAGCCCCTCGACTCTGAGCTCCGGCAGCCCGTCCAGCTCCGCACCCGGTTCCCGGGCGGCGAACACGAGGCCGACCGGATCGGCGGCCAGCCGCCGCGCCACAAATCCCAGCACCTGCGCGGATGCTTGATCGAGCCACTGCTCGTCGTCGATCAGGCAGATCAGCGGCCGTTCCCCGGCCACCCCCGACAGCAGGTTGAGCACGGCCAGCCCGACCAGGAAGCGATCTGGCACCCGGCCGGCAGCCATACCGAACGCAGTCCGCAGCGCCTCCCACTGCGGCGCCGGCAGGTGCTCGGCGTGATCCAGCATCGGCGCGCACAACTGATGCAGGCCCGCGAAGGCCAGCTCCATCTCGGTCTGCACACCCGCCGCGCGCGCCACGCGGCACCGTGGCGCCCGCCCGGCCAGGTAATCCAGCAGTACGGACTTACCCACGCCCGGATCGCCGCGCACCACCAGAGCCTGGCTCTGGCCACCCTGGACCGCCTCAACCAGGCGGTCGAGCGCGTCGCGCTCGCTGCGCCGGTCCGTCAGGCCCACCGTGCGTCCCCGGGTCACTGAAGACCTACCGAGCTTGGCCGGGCGCGAACACCCACACCGCCTCCCAGCAACTGGGGCACCTCAGGCCATGGCCGGCAGTCCCCCGGGGGCCGCCGGAGCCGCACCCCTGGCTGCAAGGAGCAGCCTAACTTGGACGGCGAGACCGGTAAACCAGCCGCAGCGCGCGGGCAGCCCGGATACGGTCATGCACCAACCCTTCGATCGCCCGCTGGGCAGTGCCAGATAGTTCTGCGAGGAGGGGGATTCACTCCCCACTGCCGATGTGAGTGCCAAGGATTTCGGAAGAATTGACGAATATCAACCCAGCCTTGCACTACGAGATAGTAACGATGCTCAAGATCCCGCAGAGACCACTGCCGTAGCCTGGAGGATGGATCGTCAGCGATTGGTTTCGATCTAGGGCGGCACGCGCAAATGCCAGAATCAGTACTTTCATCGCAAAATTCTTTTTGGCGCAAATCAAGCTACTCTATGGGGGATGGCGCGTGCGTCGAGGCGGCGGATGGGGAGCAATCGATAGCGATCCGGGACTCGAAAGACCCTAGCCGTGTTATCTTCTTTGCGAAGAATCCATGGGAAGAGTTTCTTATCACGATTAAATCGTGACCTAATGCAGGCTCTGCAGCAGCCCAAAAAAACCCAATACCATGAGCAGTATCAGAACGATGATCGCGACCTTGATCATCATGCGCCAGAATACTACGGCGCCGGCGATGATGATGAGGGCGACTGGTACGAGGGAACTAAGATCTTGGGCATGTCCTTGAACAGCGAGCATTGTTTTCCTCCTCGTTGCTTGGCGCTTGAGGGACTAGGCGCGCCCAGCCCACCGTGATTTAGACAACTCCTTGAGTTGGCTGTCCGGTAGGGCAGCGGACGGACTAATGCCGCCTAGTGACATCTTGAGATCAAGGTAGGACGATCCTGATTCCATTCATGGCGTGTCCGCCGTACTATGTGGGACATCTGCGGACATCCACGGACAGGGAGTCAGCGTGGACGGGACTCCGTATACCGGTGACCTAGATCTCGATGCTGTGCACACTCGCGATGATCTGATTGCGCTCCTAAAGATCGTGCACATCCGGGCCGACAAGCCTTCGCTACGCACTTTGGAGGCAAGAACCCGCCATAGCGCCACCCCACTGTCGAAAACAGCGGTGGCCGAGATGCTCAAGGGACTTCGCTTCCCCCGCAAGGCGACGATGGTTTCTTTTCTTCACGCATGCGGAGTGCCGGACGACCGCATGGATTCGTGGCAGCGCGCCTGGGAACGAGTCGCCACCGGCGAAGGGATGGCTAGCTCCAGAGCCGCCCAGGCCGCTCATAGCCTCGGACACGTGTTCCCGA
>Ga0335073_10009218_pt1 | contig 13848 bp, 12 predicted proteins | sample Lox_Sample_22_FD_207093 | JGI IMG/M metagenome (GOLD analysis project Ga0335073, IMG submission 207093) | Soil microbial communities from Loxahatchee National Wildlife Refuge, Florida, United States - Lox_Sample_2.2 | ecosystem: Environmental > Terrestrial > Soil > Wetlands | place: USA... | reverse complement strand
GAGTCCCAAAGCACATAGCCACCGCGCTCCAAGCCGTCGGCCGAGGTGACCTCGCCGCGATCGAGCGTCGGCACGTTCTGGCGTGAGAGCAGCAGGGCCACCGGTCCATCGGTTCGTTCGAGTGCCACCCGCCAGGCGACCGCGGTCTCGTTCGCGTCCGCGGGGCGGATCACCCATAGGTGCGGGATCGCGCGCAGCGAGGCGTAATGCTCGATCGGTTGGTGGGTCGGGCCATCCTCGCCGAGCGCCACCGAGTCGTGCGTCCAGACCCAGACGACGGGCAGGTCCATCAACGCTGACAGACGCACGCTGCCGCGCATGTAGTCCGAGAACATCAGGAACGTTGAGCCGTAGGGCTTGACGATGCCGCCATGCGCGCACGCGCCGTTGACGATCGCGCCCATCCCGTGCTCGCGGATCCCAAACGGCACGTTGCGCCCTGCATGCACCGGGGAGAACTCGCCCCCGCCTTCGAACAGCGTCTTCGTCGACTCGACCAAGTCCGCGGCGCCGCCGAGCATCGTCGGCCCGTACTCCGCGAACGCCTGCATAGCCTTCTGCCCCGCCGAGCGCGTCGCGATTTCTTCGCCGGGCTCAAACGTCGGCAGCGACTCACGCCAGCCCTCGCGCAGCTCGCCGCGCCAGGCGCGGTCCCAGTCCTCGGCCATCTCCGCGAACGCCTCGCGCCACGGTTCCATTAGCTGCACCTGCCACTCGCGCTGCGCGGTCGTGCCGCTCTCGCGCAGCGACATGTGCTCATAGACGCGGTCGTCGACCCAAAACTTCTTGTCGGGGTCGAAGCCCATTACTTCCTTCGTCGCGCGCACCTCGTCTTCGCCGAGCGCCGAGCCGTGCGACTTCGCGGTGTCGGTCGCGTTCGGCGCCGGGTAGGCGATGTGCGAGCGGATCTGGATGAACGATGGCTTGTCCTCGCGTTCACGCGCGGTCTCGATCGCGTGGGTCAGCGCCTCGACATCCTCGGAGTCATCGACTCGCTGGACGTGCCAACCCTCGGCCGCAAAGCGCGCCAAGTGACTCTCGGAGTCGAACGAGATCGCGGTCGTGCCGTCGATCGTAATCCGGTTGTCGTCGTAGCAGACGATCAGCTTGCCGAGCTTGAAGTGTCCTGCGATCGAGGCCGCCTCCTGGCTGATCCCCTCCATCAGGTCCCCGTCCGAGCAGATCGCGTAGGTGTGGTGATCGACCAGCTCATGCCCGGGGCGGTTGAAGCGCTCGGCCAAGAAGCGCTCTGCAAGCGCCAGGCCGACCGCGTTGCCTACGCCCTGGCCCAGCGGGCCGGTCGTCACCTCGATCCCGGGAGTGTGGCCCCGCTCGGGGTGCCCTGGAGTGCGCGAACCCCACTGACGGAACTGCTTGAGGTCGTCGAGGGTCAGATCCCAACCGCAGAGATGAAGCAACGAATATTGCAACACGCACGCGTGGCCCGAGCTCAGCACGAAGCGGTCGCGGTCGGGCCAGTCGGTGTCCTGCGGGTTCACGTGCAGGAAACGCTTGAACAGCGTGTAGGCGAGCGGGGCGAGCGCCATCGCCGTGCCGGGGTGGCCCGCGTTGGCCTTCTGCACGGAGTCCATCGCCAGGCCGCGGATCGTGTCGATCGACAGCGCGCGGATCTCGCGTTCGTCCATAGGGCCGATCCTAGCGAGGTGAGAGCGTTCCGCGAGGCCACCCGAGCGCTACAGTCCATGGATTATGGATGAGCGATTTTGCGATGTCGGCCGCGGCATCACGCTCTGCTACGAGACCTTCGGCGAGCGCTCGAACCCGCCTGCTCTCCTGATCATGGGGCTCGGCACGCAGATGGTGGCCTGGCACGAGGACTTCTGCCGCCAGCTCGCGGCCCGCGGCTTCTACGTCGTGCGCTTCGACAACCGCGACATCGGTCGCTCGACGCACATGGGCGGACCGCCGCCTAGCGTGACACAGCTGTTGCTGCGCTCCAAGCGCGCGGCGCGCTACACGCTCGGGGACATGGCCGAGGATGCGGCGGGGCTTTTGCGCGAGCTAGGCCTCTCGCCCGCGCACGTGATCGGCGCCTCGATGGGCGGGATGATCGCGCAGACGCTCGCCGCGCGCCATCCCGAGCATGTCCGCTCGCTGACTTCGATCATGTCGAGCACCGGCGCGCTCACGAGCGGCCAGCCCGCACTGCGTCTCTATCCGCTCTTCTTGCGCCGACGCCCGGCGGGGTTCGATGAGTACGTCGCGCACGGCGCGCGCCTGTTTGCGGCGATCGGCTCGACAGGCATGCCGCGCGAGCCCGACGAGATCCGAGAGCTGGCCGGGATCAGCTATGAACGTGACCACGATGTTGCGGGGCCAGGTCGTCAGCTCGCGGCGATTATCGCTTCGGGCGACCGAACGCGCGAACTGCGAAAAATCACCGCGCCGACGCTCGTGATCCACGGGACGGCCGATCCGCTCGTGCACCCGTCGGGCGGCCGCGCGACCGCGCGCGCGATCAAGGGCGCGAAGCTCGTGACGATCGAGGGCATGGGTCATGACCTGCCGCGCGCGGCTTGGGCGAGGTTGCTCGACGCCGTGAGTGAGAACGCGGCTAGGGCGGGTGGCCCCCCGGATCGCCACCCGCCCCTGCGTGCTTCCCGGACGCCCCTCTCGGGGCTCGCCGGGTAAACGCCCCGCGGCGTCCCTCAACCGCCGTGAGGTCGCCGGCTATGCGCCGGCAATCCCGCCATCGAATGCGCGCGTCCCGTCGAGCACCATCTCGACGGCGCCCTGACGCGCACGAGCCAATGCAAGTCGTGCCGGCAGTGCGAGCGTCGGTAGGGCCAGCGACCGTGCAGCGCGCGAAGCATGCGCTGCTCCTGGCAAACGGACAGCCTCATCGCCGTCCTCCCTCTCCCCGGCCCTGCCGCCTACCTGAACCAAGAACCATGAAGGCCCCTTGTCGCTCTTACCCTCACACCACTCGACCGCAATGTCTCCGAATGGGCGGAACCACTGCTCCCGCTGCGACATATAAATCATGTTTTACGTGGAATGTCAATGGAGGTACCGATCTATCGAACGTATCCCCAAGTACATAGGCAGCAGTCGGAAATAAGACATTCATCACAGCCTGCGTTCGGGTTCGACGAAAGGCGTTTTAGCCGAACGGCTGAGCAGGAACGAGGCCGACCGAGAGGCCCACAGGCCGGCTCCAGGGGTCAAGGGCGTAGGCGAACATCGGCGGCCCTGACGTCGTACGGTGCAGTGCGCCCGGCGGGAATCGAACCCGCGGCCTGCGGCTTGAAAGACCGCTGCTCTTTGGCTCCCCGAAGAGAACCGTTGACCACTGAGCTACGGGCGCATGTTTGCTATGTGCTCGCGGAGTTCGATCCCGCGAGCGCATAATCTAAGCACGCCTGACGAGTTCGAGCCAGCCCTGCTTCAAAGCTCGCCCGCGAAGCGCACGATCTCGGCATTCACGGTGTCTTCGTCCTCGCGATGCACCCAGTGCCCGGCGTCCTGCACGATCAGCGTGCGGCTGGGTGGAGGAAACAACTCCGGCACGTTGTCATAGAGCTCGATGGGTGCGAGGTCGGCCGTGCCCGCAACCGCGAGGTTCGGTACGTCGGGCGGGTGTTCGAGCAGCGGTGACCCTCGGAGCGACAGTGCCCGGTAATAGTCGATCGCGCCGCGCAGAGTGCCAGGCTTCGAGAATGCTTGCTTGACATCGGCGAGGCTTCGGTCACGCTCTGGCCCAGACCAGTTCGGGGACCAGCGCGTATAGAGCTTGTCCAGGTAGGCGAAGTCGTGGCGGCGCGTGCTTGCCTGCGCCCACGGCAACTTCAGTGCAAGGAAATGACGCGCGGAATAAAGCGAGGCGAGCGTGGGCTGCAGCTGGCTTGGGTGGGGGATCGCGATCGCCACGATCCCCCGCAGTCGCTCGGGGGCCAGCGCGGCGGCCGCGTAGCACATCAAGACACCCCAATCGTGTCCCACGAACAGCGCGCGCTGAGCGCCGATCGCGTCCAGCAGTGCGAGCCCGTCGCGCCCCACCGTCTCGGCGTCATATGGCCGGCCCGGCACGATCGTCTCGGGGTGGTAACCGCGCAGCCAGGGCACGGTCACGCGCCAACCCGCGTTCACCAGCTCGCGCTGCAGCCCCGCGAAAGAGTCCGGCGTGTCGGGAAAGCCATGTACGAGCACGGCGTCGGGGCCTTCGCCCTCCTGGCTGACCACGAAGGGCAGCCCGGCACTTTCGATCTTCCCGAACTCCATCGCGGCCAAGTCTACGGGCGATCCTCGAGGGCGATCAGCTCCATCAGCAGGCCATCGTGCCAACCCTGCCCGCCGGAGTCGCGCTCATAGCCACGCATCACCCCCACGCGCCGGAAGCCGGCCTTCTCATAGGCACGGATCGCTGCATGATTCTCGGACGCTGGGTCGATCGTCACGCGATGATGCCCGCGCTCGTGCACCAAGATGTGCACGAGGCGTCGCACGACCTCGGTGCCGATCCCCCGCCCGTGCACTGTGGGGTCGAGGAACAGATCGATCGCGGCGTGTCGATACTTCGGCGTCGGCTCCTCACAGAACTGCGCCATGCCGACGAGCGCGCCATCGTGCTCGATCGCAAAGCGCGTCGCCTCGGGCTCGTCGTCCCAGGGAAATCCCGGCTCGGGCTCGTCCCACCAGCGGGCGACCTCCGCGCTGGCGAGGATCGTTCGCAGGGGAAGCTCATCGCCTTCGCGCAGCGCACGCAACTCGATCAGCACACTGGCAGTATTGGCGATCAAGCGAGCGATAGGGGGAAGGCCGTGAAGTACTACGCCGTGGCGGAGCTCGACGTGACCGATCCTGCCTGGGTCGGTGACTACGTCAACGACGTAACGCCGATGGTCGAACGTTACGGCGGGCGCTACCTCGCGCGCACTGCCCAGATCGAGCAGCTCGAGGGCGAGCGAACCGTGCCGCAAGTGATGCTGGTCATCGAGTGGCCTTCGCGCGAGGCCGCGAACGATTTTTATGAGAGCGAGGAGTACCGCGCCTATCGCGAAGCGCGGCGCGCGGGCGCGCGCAACGAGTTCCGTCTGATCGCGGGCGAGGACGTGAACGGCGTCGCGCGGATCGGCGGCTGATCAGTCCAGCGCGATCAGCCCGCGCTGAGGGTCGAGCCGACGCGTCGAGGCCACCGTGTGGAACAGCGCGTCCGCCGGCTCGGCGAGCAGCGGAAACAGAGCAGTCAGAAACTCTCGCGTGTGGGGTTCGCCGAAGTGGCGCTGCAGGGCCTCCTCGTCGGCCCACTCCTCGACGATCACGTAGCGACCCTCCTGCTCCAGCTCGCCATAGACGCGGTAGCCCTCGCAACCCTGCTCCTCGCGCGAGCGACGGCACATCTCAGTGGTCACCTCGGCGTAGCGCTCGCGGTGCTCGGGTTCGATCCGCATACGGCCGGTTACGACGATCATCGTTCGCATGCTATTCGCGCGGGCCGGGCTAGGCTTCGCGGATGGAGCGGAGGGATCTCACGTTTCGATCGGGCGACGCAGATTGCGCGGCGTGGCTGTACGAGCCGGCCAGAGAGCCAACGTGCTTCGTGGTCATGGCGCACGGCTTCTCGCTTACCCGCCATGACGGATTACCGGCCTACGCCGAGCGGCTCGCCCAGGCGGGCGCGGCGGTGCTGGTGTTTGACCATCGCTACCTCGGCGACTCGGGCGGCGAGCCCCGTCAGCGCTTTCGCACGCGCGCCCAACGAGAGGATTGGCTGAGCGCCGTGGCATTCGCGCGCGCGCTGGAGCGCGTGGACCCGGAGCGCATCGTGCTTTGGGGGTTCTCTTTCAGCGGCAGCCACGTCGTGGAGACCGCGCTGGGCGACGCGCGGATCGCCGCGGCAATGACGCTGTGCCCGATGGTCGATGGCCTGGCCCGCGCGCTCACCACGCCGCCCGCGCTCTCCGCGTGGCTCACGCCCCGCGCGCTCGCCGACCAGCTCGGCCGCCACAACCTCGTTCCGGTCACCGGGCAACCGGGAGAGTACGCGGCGATGGCGCTCGTAGGCGAGGCGGACGGGTTCGCGGCGTCGGTGCCCACCAACTCGCCGTGGCGCAACGAGATCTCGCCCGGGGTGTTCCTCTCGGTCGCGGCGGTTCGCCCCGTGACCAAGGCGCGCCGTCTGCGCGCGCCGCTGTGGGTCGGCCTGGGCGAGCGGGACGTCTCGGTCTCGGCCAAGGCCGTCGAGCGACTGGCTCAGCGCGCGCCGCGCGGCGAGCTGCAGCGCTACCCCTACGATCACTTCGGCGCGTTCGTCGGCGAGGGTCCCGAGCGCGTGGTCGCCGATCAGATCGACTTCCTACGTCGACACGAGCTGCTCGGTGCCTAAGGCGGGTACCTGATGAGCGCGACGAGCCCGCCGCCGGAACTGCGAACCGAGCGGCTGCTGCTGCGCGGCTGGCGACCCGAGGACCGCGAGCCGTTCGCGGCGATCAACGGAGACCGTCGCGTGATGGAGCTGTTGGCGGGAAAGCTCACGCGCGCGCAAAGTGACGCCTACATCGAGGAGTTGGAAGGGCACTTCGCCGCGTACGGCTACGGCCTGTGGGCCGTGGAACGACTCGACGGGGGCGGGCTGATCGGGATGGCAGGGCTGAACGCGGTCGGGTTTGAAGCGCACTTCACGCCCGCGGTCGAGATCGGCTGGCGCCTTGCCCACCTGGTTTGGGGGCACGGGTACGCAAGCGAGGCCGCCCGGGCCGCGCTTCATTTCGGCTTCGAGCGGGGCGGACTCAGCGAAATCGTCTCGATGACGAGCATGCCGAACGTGCGCTCGCAGGCGGTGATGAAGCGGATCGGCATGCGCCGCGATCGGGCTGACGACTTCGTTCATCCGTTCGCCCGCCCGATGTTCCTACGTCGCCACATGCTCTACCGGCTCGATGTCGAGGAGTGGGCCGCGCGCAAGGCAGGCATCGGCCGGACGAACGGTGGCTCCGGCCCGACGAGCCTCCCCGGCGGCCCGGGCCCGAGGAGCCTTCCGGGTGACCCGGGCTCAACGGACCCAAGCGGCCCGACCCCGGCCGACCCGCCCGGCGACTCTCCGTGACGGCGATCGTCTGGTTCAGGCGCGACCTGCGCGTGCACGACCATCCGGCGCTGCGCGCGGCACTCGGCGAGCACGAGCGTGTCGTGCCGGTCTTCTGCTTGGACGATCGACTTCTGCACGGCCGCCACGCCTCGGGTCCCCGAACGCAGTTCCTGCTGGAGTGCCTCGCGGACCTCGACGCGGAGCTGCGCGCGCGCGGGAGCGGGCTCGTGCTGCGCCACGGCCCACCCGAGCGTGAGCTGCGCGAGCTGGCGCGGCAGACCAAAGCGAGCGCACTGCACTTCTCGAGCGACATCACGCCTTTTGCCCGAACTCGTGGCGCTCGCGTGCACGAGGCGCTCACGGACGATGGCGTCGAGCTGCATGGGCATCCGGGCCTGTGCGCGGTGGACGAGGTCGGCAAGCTGCGCACGCAGGCCGGCAAGCCCTACACGATCTTCACGCCGTTCCATCGCACTTGGGAGCAGGTCGAGCGACGTGAGGTGTTGGGCGCCCCGCGCAAGCTCCCGCCGCTGCCCGCGCGCCTGAGCAAGGGCCGAGTTCCCTCGCTTCAAGCACTCGGCCTCAAGCAGGAGGTCGCTCGCCCGCCGCGCGGTGGCGAGCGCAGCGCGCGCGAGCGCCTTCGACGTTTCCTGGAAAGCGATGTGCACGGCTACGGCCAGGGCCGCGACGCGCTGGGCGACGATGCGACTTCGCGCCTCTCGCCTTACCTGCGCTTCGGCTGTGTGTCGCCCCGTGAGGTCGAGGCGCGCTTGCCAACGGGGGCCGGCGCCAAAGCGTTCCGGCGCCAACTCTGCTGGCGCGACTTTCACCAGCAAGTGCTGCTGCACTTCCCAAAGAACGCGCGCAGCGAGTTCCAGGAGCGCTATCGCGGCATGCGATGGAGTCGCGCGCGCGTCGCGTTCGAGCGTTGGTGTGAGGGGCGCACGGGCTACCCCCTGGTCGATGCCGCGATGCGCCAGCTGCAGCAGGAAGGCTGGATGCACAACCGCGCGAGGCTCGTCGTTGGCTCGTTCCTCACGAAGGACCTCGGGATCGATTGGCGCTGGGGCGAGCGACACTTCATGCGTCTGCTCGTCGACGGCGATGAGGCAAACAACAACGGCAACTGGCAATGGATCGCATCGGTCGGCACCGACCCCCAGCCGGTCTTTCGCCGCATCTATAACCCCACCCGCCAGATGGAGACGTACGACCCGGATGGGCGCTACGTGCGCCGTTACGTGCCCGAGCTTTCGCGCGTGCCCGAGGAGTACTTACGCGAGCCGTGGACGATGCCCGTCGAGGTGCAGCGAGAGGCCGCGTGCGCGATCGGCGAGGACTATCCGCGACCGATCGTCGAGCACGCCCAGGCTCGCCGCGAAGCGCTCGAGCGCTATCGCGTGTAGACCCCGGACGGCGTTGGCGAGGACCTGGGCGGCCGCGCCGCGAAAGCCTCGCTGGCCGCGCAGCCAAGCGCGGCGTATGCTGAAGTTCTGAGTGGGTGCAGATGGGGATCGTCCGAACGGGAGGAGTGCAGCAATGGAGAGCGGTGTGACAGAGGTGCAGGCGCCTACGCAAGGGCGAGGTCGCGCCGCTTCGATCGAGGCGCAGACGGTCGCCCAAGCGTTCCGTGACACGGTGCGAGAGCGCCCAGAGCAGATCGCGATCCGAACGAAGGAAGACGCGGTAGCGATTAGCTGGGGCCAACTGCTCGAACGTGTCGACGCGCTTGCGGGTGGCCTAGCGAAGCTGGGTATCGGCCGCGCGGACACGGTCGCGCTGATGCTCTCCAACCGCCCCGAGTTCCACCTCTGCGACTTGGCGACGATGATGCTGGGCGCGACCCCATTCTCGATTTACAACACCTACTCGCCCGAGCAGATCGGCTACCTGCTCGCGGACGCCGAAGCGAAGGTCGCGATCTGCGAGCAGCAGTTCCTCCCGCAGATGCTCGAGGCCAAGGCCGCGGCGCCGCTGCTCGAACACGTGATCGTGGTCGATGGCGAGGCGCCGGCCGGCACGCTCGCGCTCAGCGAAGTCGAGGGCTCGAATCCCGAGTTCGACGTCGAGGGCTCGGTCGCACAGCTACAGGGCTCAGACGTGCTGACGCTGATCTACACCTCGGGCACGACCGGCCCCCCGAAGGGCGTGCAGCTAGTCCACCGCAACCTGCTCGCGGCGGTCGAGGGGCTCGACGAGATGATCGAGTTCCCCGAGGACGGCCGCGTGATCTCCTGGCTGCCCGCGGCGCACATCGCCGAGCGGGCCGCGCACCATTACCTGCCGATCGTCTTCGGGCTGCAGGTGACTTGCTGCGATGACCCACGCCAGGTGCTCTCCTACCTCCCCGAAGTGCACCCGAGTTGGTTCTTCGCGGTGCCGCGCATCTGGGAGAAGCTGAAGGCCGGCCTGGAGACGATGCTCGGGGCCCAACCCGAGGAGCAGCGTGCGAAGGTGCAGACGGCACTGGAGGCGAGCTTGCGCAAGGTGCGACTCGAACAGTCAGGCGAGCCCGTCCCGGAGGACCTAGCCGAGCAGGTGCAGCGCGCCGACGCGGAGATCTTCTCGGGACTGCGCCAGATGCTGGGCCTCGACCAAGTCGAGGCGATCAACGTCGGCGCGGCGCCCACGCCCGTCGAGGTGCTCGAGTTCTTCCACTCGATCGGCCTGCCGCTCGCCGAGCTGTGGGGCATGAGCGAGACGTGCGGCGCGGGCGCGTGCAATCCACGCGAGAGGATCAAGCTCGGCACCGTGGGGCCGGCCGCGCCGGGCGTGGAGCTGAAGCTAGACGAGGACGGCGAGGTGCTGATTCGCTCCGACGTCGTGATGCTTGGCTACCGCAACCTGCCGGAGAAGACCGCGGAGACGTTCACTGAGGACGGCTTCCTGCGCACGGGCGACATCGGCGAGTTCGACGAGGACGGATACCTGAAGATCGTCGACCGCAAGAAGGAGCTGATCATCAGCGCGGGCGGTAAGAACATGTCACCCGCGAACATCGAGGCCGCGCTGAAGGCGGCCTCGCCGCTGATCGGGCAAGCCTGCTGCATCGGCGACATGCGCCCCTACAACACGGCGCTGATCGTGCTCGACCCCGACTTCGCACCGATGTGGGCGCAGTCGCAGGAAATCGAGCAGACGGCGCTGGAGCAGCTCGCGGGCGACGCGCGAGTGCGGGCAGCCGTGCAGGAGGGCATCGACGCCGCCAACACTAAGCTCGCGCGCGTGGAACAGATCAAGAAGTTCCATATCGTCGAGGGCGACTGGTTGCCGGCAGGCGACGAGCTGACGCCCACGATGAAGCTCAAGCGCAAGCCGATCGCGCAGAAGTACGCGTCGCAGATCGACGCGATGTACGGCTAACCCGCGGGCAGCATCGCGGGGTCGTGCGAGCAGAACAGCTCGACCTCGCCGACGGTCCGCTCGGCCAGCTCGCGCAACCGCTCCTGGTTGCGCTTGCGCGCCGCGTTGTCGACCGAGTTGACCTGCTCGAACGCTCGCAGCACCGGGGGGCAGCTCGGAGGGGTCTGCAGCTCGCCATGGTGAAAGAACGCGTCGCCGCAGTGCATCAGCCAGCGGTCGTCGTGCTTGATCGCGACCCCCGTGTGACCGCGCGTGTGGCCGACCAACGGCACGAGCAAGATCTCGGCGTCGCTACCGGGCAGGATGCGCACGCTCTCAAAACCCTGCCACTCGTCGCCTTCGACCGAGTGCTCGACCCATCGAGGTCCGTGCGCCCAGTGCGCGGCGACATACCGCTCGCGTTCGCGCAGGCTCGGGTGAAGCGCGGCCCGCAGCTCCAGTCCGAGCAGGTGCACCTGAGCCTCGGGGAAGTCGGGTAGGCCACCCGCGTGGTCCACGTCGAGGTGCGTCGCGACGATGTGGCGGACGTCGCCGGGATCGAAGCCGAGCGCCCGCACCTGTTCGATCGCCGTCTCGGACTCACGGCTCTGCGGGCGAAACAGCGTGTCGAAGATCAGCCCGAGGCGGCGTGTGTTGCGCATGTCCTCGAGACCGAAGCCCGTGTCCACGAGCACGAGACCTTCCGCGCCCTCGATCAGCAGGCAGTGGCAGATGATCCGCGCCTGGTCAGAGAAACCGCCTTCGCCACTGACCAGGCGGCCACCATGCGGGCACATCGTGCCGCAGCTGAGGTGATGGATCGCGCGAGGAGAGGTGTTCACGCAGCGGAGCCTACGCTGACGTAGGCGAGCGCGTCGGGCGTCAGCCGCACGGCACACACACCTGGGTCAGCGGCCTACGCCGCGGCCGGCATCACACCCAGCTCGGTCAGCCGGGCGTCCAACACGCCGATGCGCTCCGTGTCCTCATAGAAGTCCTGCTGCCGAACGATCTTGCCCCACCGCGTGTAAGCGATCAGCGCGGTGCGATTGCGATACAGCTCCGCGCCGTCCGGACCGTGGGCGTGATCGTCGAAGCGGATCATCAGCGTCAGCCGCCAGATCGGCCCGGCGAAGAACAGCTCGGTGATCTCCCCTTTCAACCCGGCGGCGACGAAGTCCTGGAAGAACCGCTCGATTGCCGCCTTGCCGCGATGCTCGCCCGCCCAGCGATGCGCGCCCTCATTGAAACTGAGCACCGCGTCATCGGCGTAACCGGCCAGCAGCGGGCGGTAGTCCCCGGCGTTTAGCGCACGTAGATCGTGGCGCAACTTGAGCAGGATCGCGCGCGTTAGCAGGCCACGGCCCGCGACTGCCGCGAGCGCTCCGAGCGCAAACGTCGCCCAACGACTCGACCTTCGATCCTCTCGATCTCGACTCGTTTCGGTCATCTTGCGCTCCTTTCGTTAGTGCCGTCCCCGGCAAATCCTAGATCGATCGCTCTAGTCGCGCGGCGCGGGGCGACGCGCGGAGCGACGACAGGCGCGATGACACATGCCGGAGCGGTCGGGCAGCTACTCCAGCGTAACCTCGTAGCCGGCTCGCTCCAGCGCGGCGCAGACCTGCTCGGTGTGTTCGGGTCCACGCGTCTCCAGCGTCAGCTCGACCCCGGTCTCGCGCACGTTCAGCGACACGGCCTCGCGCAGGTGCTCCAGCGTGAGCAAGTTCGCGCGCGTGCTCGCCACGAGTTGCAGCAGCTCGGCGAGCCCGCCCGGGCGGTCGGGCACGCGCGTGAGCAAGCGCACCCGTCGTCCCGCGGCCGTTTCGTGACGGCGCAGGAGGGAGGCAAATAGGCCGTTGTCGACGTTGCCGCCCGAAACGACCGCGACGGTCGTGCCCCGCACGGGCGCGAGTCCTCCGTTCATTGTGGCGGCAACCGCGACTGCGCCGGCACCCTCGGCGACGAGCTTGGATCGTTCCGCGAGCAGCACGATCGCGTCGGCGATTTGCTCCTCGCTTACGGTCTCGACAGACGCAAGCAGCTCACGCAGCAAAGGCAGTGTGATCGCGCCCGGACGCTTGAGTGCGATCCCGTCGGCAATCGTCGCGGCGGCGGGGACCTCGGGCACCTCGCCGAGGCTGCCGTCGCGAAGCGCGGGCAGGAGCGGGGCGCAGGCGCTTGCCTGCACCCCGACCAGCTCGACCTTGGGTCGCTCGCGACGCAGCGCGAGGCCGACGCCGCTCGCCAAGCCACCGCCTCCGACGGGCACGATTACCCGCGCGAGGTCGGGAACTTCGCGCAGTAGCTCAAGGCCAAGCGTGCCCTGACCAGCGATCACGTCGAGGTCATCGAAGGGGTGGACGAGCATCGCGCCGGTTTCACCCGCCCGGGTACGGGCCAGCTCCAGCGCCTCCTCGACCGAGCCGCCGCCCAACTCGACGTGAGCGCCGAGCCGCTGCACCGCGGCCACCTTCGAGACGGGCGCGTCACGCGGCATGAACACCTCGCAGGACACACCCTCGATGCGCGCGGCTTGGGCCAGCGCGCGAGCGTGGTTACCGGCGCTCGCCGCGATCAGCCCCTTTTGCGAGTCTTTGCCGAGGGCGTTGAGCTTCGCGAGCGCCCCGCGCAGCTTGAACGAGCCCGACACCTGCAACGACTCGGCCTTCAACAGCACCGGGCCGCCGGCGCTCTCGCTGAGCTCCTCGCTTGCGACCAACGGAGTCTGGACCGCGCCGCGCGTGACGGCCTGCGCCGCGCGCTCGAGATCGATACCGGCGCTCAGCGCTGCGAACGAAACGTCGCCGAGCGGGCCCGAGTCATCGTCGTGTGAGACCGCCTTCATGCGGTTCCACGCTACAGCGGCGTCGTGTAGGCGCCCGACAGACCTCCGTCGACGAGGAACGTCGAAGCGGTCACGTAGCTGGACTCGTCCGAGGCGAGGAACAGCGCCGCGCTCGCGATCTCCTCCGCTCGCGCGAAGCGGCCGATCGGCACGTGCACGAGGCGCCGCGCGGCCTGCTCGGGATCCGCGGCGTACAGCTCCTGTAGCAGCGGCGTGTCGACCGGCCCTGGGCAGAGCGCGTTGACGCGAACGCCGCGCCTGGCGAACTCCACGCCAAGCTCGCGTGAGAGCGCGAGTACACCGCCCTTGGATGCCGTGTAGGAAATCTGTGAAGTCGCCGCGCCCATCACCGCGACGAACGACGCCGTGTTGATCACCGATCCGCCGCCGGCCTGGAGCAGGTGTGGGATGCCGTGCTTGCAGCAGAGGAACACGCTGCGCAGGTTGGCTTGCTGCACGCGCTCCCAAGCCTCAACGTCTGTGTCTAGTACCGAGGCATCATCGGGCGGAGAGATGCCCGCGTTGTTGAACAGCACGTCGATCTGCCCGAGTTGCTCAGCGACGCTCGCGTACATCTCACGCACCTGGTGCTCGTCGCTGACGTCGACCTGCA
>Ga0335073_10009217_pt1 | contig 13848 bp, 11 predicted proteins | sample Lox_Sample_22_FD_207093 | JGI IMG/M metagenome (GOLD analysis project Ga0335073, IMG submission 207093) | Soil microbial communities from Loxahatchee National Wildlife Refuge, Florida, United States - Lox_Sample_2.2 | ecosystem: Environmental > Terrestrial > Soil > Wetlands | place: USA... | reverse complement strand
CCGCCGCGCTCCGCGCTGCGCACCTGACCGGTGGCGATGTTGACCCCACCGTCGGGCAGGCGCTGATCTCGCTCGGCTACGACCGGGACTTCACCCTGCTCTCCGGTGGCGCGACCGGGGGCGGTGCGCCGACGCGTGTGCTCGGGACGGTTCCGGGGTGGCGGACCGTGACCGTGGATGCCGGTCCGAGCACGGTTCGCGTCGCCTCCGGAGTGCGGCTCGACCTCGGCGCCACCGCCAAGGCTCTCGCGGCAGACCGCGCCGCGGAGGCGGCGAGCGCAGCCGGGGGCTGTGGCGTGCTCGTGTCGTTCGGAGGTGATCTCGCGATTGCCGGGCCGGCCCCGACCGACGGCTGGCGCGTTCGCGTGACGGATGATCATCGCTCGGGGTTCGACGCCCCCGGACAGTGGATCTCGCTGAGCTCCGGCGGCCTTGCGACCTCGAGCACGACCGTCCGCCGTTGGCGCGCGGGTGCGCAGACCGCCCATCACCTGATCGACCCGGCGACGGGGCGCTCGGCGGACAGCGTGTGGCGGACGGCGAGCGTGTGCGCCGGCAACTGCCTGGACGCGAACATCGCGAGCACGGCGTCGATCATTCGGGGCGCGAACGCGCCGGCGTGGCTCGAGGCGCGCGGGTTGCCGAGCCGGCTGGTGGGCACGGACGGCGTGGCCCGGCATGTCGCGGGCTGGCCGTCCGAAGGGGACGATCTGTGAGCCCCGCCTTCGGCGCCACGCTCGGACCGAGCGCGTACTGGTACCTCGCGCGCGGGACCGGCGCGGTCGCGCTCGTCCTGCTGACCGCGAGCGTCGTGATCGGGATTCTCGGGTCGGTCAGGTTCTCGGCGCCGCGTTGGCCGCGATTCGCGATCGATTCCGTCCACCGAGACGTGTCGCTGCTCGTGCTCGTCGTGCTCGTGATCCACATCGTCACGAGCGTCCTCGACGGATTTGCGCCGATCACGCTGCTCGACGGGGTGATCCCGTTCGTCTCGGCGTACCGCCCGCTGTGGCTCGGTCTCGGGACGCTGGCGTTCGACCTGCTCCTCGCAATCGCCGTCACCAGCCTCGTGCGCCGCCGGCTCGGCTACCGGGCGTGGCGCGCAGTCCACTGGCTGGCTTACGGGAGCTGGCCCGTCGCCGTCCTCCACGGTCTCGGCACGGGGAGCGACGTCAAGCAGTGGTGGATGCTGGCGCTGACCGTGGTCTGCATCGTGGCCGTGCTGGTCGCGGTGTGGACGCGGATTGCGAGCGTCTCCTCCGACCACGCTGGCCTGCGCGCCCCCGCGACCGCGCTGGCCGTGATCACGCCGATCGGGCTGATGATCTTCACGCTCGTCGGGCCGCTCCAGCACGGCTGGGCGAAGAAGGCGGGGACGCCCGCGTCGCTCCTCGGTGGTGCTCATCCGTCGGCGGCGTCGTCCACCGGGCCGGGCTCGGCTTCCGCGGCGGCCCCGTCCGCGATCACCCGGGCGTTCACCGCCAGCCTCGGCGGCAACGTCCACCAATCCCCGGCGCCGAATGGGGCGGTCGTCGACCTGTCACTCAACGTGAGCGGCCAGATCCGTGGCAGGCTCCGCGTCCGGATCGCCGGGCGACCGATCGGCGGCGGCCTCTCGATGACGGGAAGCCAGGTCGATCTTGCGGTGGCGGGCGTGCCGTCCGTCCTGCAGGGCTCGATCGACTCGCTCCGCGGAACCGCGTTCAGCGCCCGCGTGACCGACACCCAGGGCACGGCCGTCGAGCTGCGCGCCGACCTCCAGATCAACGACCAGACGAACGCCGTCACCGGCACGCTGTCGGGGACGCCGGCATGAGCTCGAGCAACGGCGGCCACCACGCGCTGCCGCGGCTGCTGGCGGGGCTAGAGCCAGGCGTCGCCATGTCGCTGGCAGCGCACACGCGCACTCACGGCCCCCTGCCGGACGTGCCCTCGCACCAGCTGATCGAGGAGGTCGAACTCAGCGGCCTCCGCGGTCGGGGAGGAGCTGACTTCCCGACCGCGCGCAAGCTACGAGCCGTGGCCGGGCGCAGGCGAGTCGGGGCGGTCATCGTCAACGGCTCGGAGACCGAGCCCGCGAGCGCCAAGGACCGCCTCCTGCTCGCTAGGTTGCCGCATCTCGTGCTGGACGGCGCGGTGCTGGCGGCGCGCGCGGTCGGCTCGCGGCAGGTGATCGTCAAGATCGGCTCTCGTGCCGTCGACGCCGGGCGCGCGCTCGGGGCAGCGATCGCCGCACGCGAGCGCGACGGCGTGTCGATCGAGGTCGTGGCCGGGCCCGAGGGATACGTCGCCGGCGAGGAGAGCGCGGTCGTCCACTTCCTGAACGGCGGCCCCGAGCTCCCGACATTCGTCCCGCCGCGCCCGTTCGAGCGCGGCTACCGCGGGCGACCGACGCTGATCCAGAACCCCGAGACGCTCGCCCAGCTCGCTCTCGTCGCGCGTTTCGGCTCGGCCTGGTACCGGGAGCTCGGGACGGTCGCCGATCCGGGGTCGGCGCTGGTCACGATCACGGGCGCGGTCAGAGCCCCGGGTGTCTACGAGCTCGCGTTCGGGACTGAGCTCAGCCAGCTTCTGGAGGCCGCGGGCGGTCCCGCCGAGCCGTTGCAGGCGCTGCTCGTGGGCGGCTATTTCGGCACCTGGATGGAGGCTTCGCAGGCTGCTTCGCTGCGGCTCGCGCGCGAGGACCTCCGGTCCGTCGGGTGCTCGCTCGGGTCGGGCGTGCTGATCGCGCTCGGCGAGAGCGCGTGCGGCCTGCACGAGAGCGCCCGGGTGATCTCGTATCTCGCCGACCAGTCCGCCGGCCAGTGCGGCCCGTGCGTGTACGGGCTCCGATCGATCGCCGACTCGGTCGGAGCGCTTGCTGACGGTGTCGCCGGAGCCTCCGAACCTGAGCGCGTGCTCCGGTGGACGTCCGAGGTGCGGGGCCGGGGGGCATGCCATCACCCCGACGGCGCCGTGAGGTTCGTCGAGAGCGCGCTGTCGGTGTTCGGCTCCGAGATCGGCTGGCACCGGACCGGGCGGTGTCACGCCCCGCCGGCAGGGCTGCCGCTGACCGGGCCGTCGGTCGCCGGAGGCCGGCTGCGATGAGCGCGCGGCTCCGCGTCAACCCGATCACCTGCGAGGCCCACGGTCTGTGCGCCGAACTGCTGCCCGAGCTGATCCGCCTCGACGACTGGGGCTACCCGATCATCGACCAGTCGAAGGTGCCGCCCGAGCTCATCGGCCTCGCCCGGCGGGCTGTGGACGCGTGCCCGACGCTGGCACTGCTGCTCGACGAGGACTAATCGCGCCGGCGGGCGCCCGCACCGATCTCGAGCTGCCACCAGCCCACGTCCCACCACTTCCCGAACTTGAACCCGACGTCGTGCAGCACCCCCACGAGCTCGAACCCGCACGCCTCGTGGAGCCCGACGCTCGCGTCGTTGGGCAGCGCGATGACCGCGAGGGCGATCCGGTAGCCGCGCTCGGCGAGCACGGCCAGCAGCGCCTCGTACAGACTCCGCCCGACGCCACGCCTCTGAGCTCGCGGGTCCACGTACACGGTCACCTCGGTCGTCCACCGGTACGCGGCGCGCTCGCGATGCGGGCAGGCGTACGCGTACCCGAGGATCTCGCCACCGCCCTCGGCCACGAGCCAGGCGTGCGTCTCCGTCAACCGCTCGATCCGCCCCGCCATCTCGCCCGGGGTGGGCGGCGCGTCCTCGAACGAGATGACGGTGTCGGTGACGAACGGCGCGTAGATCGCGGCGACCGCCTCCGCGTCGCGGGCGGGATTCGCGGGGCGGATCGCCATACGGCTCAGCCGGGGGAGCCCTGCTGCCAGACCCCGATCTCGTTGCCGGCGGGATCGCGGAACGTGGCCACGGTGAGGTTGCCCTCGGGATATGGCTCGGTGGATGTGATCGCGCCGGTGGCGACTGCCCGGTCGAGGGTCGCCGCGACGTCGTCGACGTACACGTACGGCTTCACGCCCGCATCGCCGGCGACCGCAAGGTCGGCTCTGAAGTGCCCGATGACGTGCCCGCTCCCGTCCGCGAAGCTCGGATCCTCGCGATCGGTGTCGACCGTCCAACCGAACACCTTGGCGTAGAAGTCCGCAGCCGACTTGGGGTCAGGGGCTGGAATCCGCAGATATGAGACGGCCCCGGGCCGGAAGACAGTGGGCTCGGCCATGTCGCGATTATCCCAGCGAATGTAGTCTCGGCCGGGGTATCACCGGCCGAGCAGGAGGAAGACGACCTTGAATCTGACCGACGAGCAACGAGCGTTCGTCGAGGCGATCCGCGACTTCGCCGCGCGCGAGTGCGGGACGCGCGAGCAGCGCGACGCGCTCACCGACAACGGGCAGGAGCCCCACAACCCCGAGATCTACGCCAAGATCGCCGACCTCGGATGGCTCGGCGCGGCGATCCCGGAGGAGTACGGCGGCGCCGGCGGCAGCTCGGTCGACCTGTGCCTGCTGTGCGAGGAGTTCGCGCGCGGCGAGATCCCGATGGGCTTCTTCCCGGTGACGATGATGTCCGCGCGGCCGGTCGAGCTGTTCGGCAGCGACGCGCTCAGGGACGAGATCCTGCCGCGGATCGTCGCCGGCACGGTCTACGCGATCGCGATGTCCGAGCCCGAGGCCGGATCGGACGTCGGCAACCTGTCCTGCCGGGCTGAGCGTTCGAACGGCGGCTACGTGATCAACGGGCAGAAGACCTGGATCACCGGCGCCCACGCGGCCGACCACATCCTGCTCGTGTGCCGCACGTCGCGCACCGAGAACAAGCACGAGGGGCTGACGATGATCTCGGTCCCGCGGGAGGTCGAGGGGCTCGACATCCGGCCGATCGAGACGATGGGGAGCCGCGAGGTCAACGACATGTTCTTCACCGACTGCTTTGTCCCGGCGGAGCGCGTGGTCGGGGAGGTCGACCGGGCGTGGATGCAGCTGATGGCCGGCCTCAACAACGAGCGCCTGATCATCGCCGCGCAGTCCCTCGGCATGGCCGAGCGCGCGTTCGAGGAGGTGCTGAGCTACGTCAAGGAGCGCAAGCAGTTCGGCAAGACGATCGGCAGCTTCCAGACGATCGCGCATCGCCTCGCGGACCTCGCCACCGAGATCGAGGCCACGCGCCAGCTCGTCTACGGGGTGGCGGAGACCGTGCAGGCCAACCCGAACAAGATGCTGCCCCGCGAGGCCTCGATGGCCAAGCTCAAGGCGACCGAGACGGCCAAGCGCACCGCGCTCGAGGGGATGCAGATGATGGGCGGATACGGGTACGCCACCGAGTACGACATGGAGCGGCACGTCCGCCACACGCTGGTGACGACGATCTACGGCGGCACCAGCGAGATCCAGCGCGAGATCATCTCGCGCTCGCTCGGTTTGTAGCCGCCAGGGCTACATAACGCCCGCGCCCCGCGGTCCCCTCGTCCAGACCACGCGCCGAACCCTCAAGGACCGGCGTCCCGAGACGATCACCGCGACTGAAGACGTCCGCGTCGGATTTCACGGAGGGGATCGGGGCGATGCACTGGAGCATCTGAAAACCTAGGTACGCGTTTCGCCAATCGAAACCGGAGCGGTAGGATCGCGCGGTCGGCGAGCTCGGGGAACCAGGTGCCACCAAAGTCCGCTCAAGTCTTTCGCGTTGCGGCGGTCGCCTTACTGACGGTTACGGTGGCCGGCGCCGCGCTGAGCTCACGCACCGTGGACTGGCAGCCGTTGTGGCTGTTCTTCACGCTCGCCGTGCTCGGGGTCGTGGGCGACCGGGTGCATGCGTACTCGGGCCGCATGCGCCTGTCGGCGGGACTGACGATCGTCGCGCTCGCGATGGCGCTGCTCGGTCCCGCGCCGGCGGTCCTGATCTGCTTCATCTCGCGCATCTCTCAAGCGATCCAGACCGACGGGCTACGCCTGCGCGGACGGCGGCTGGCGCTCGTCTGGAACCTCGGGATGTACATCGACGTGCTGCTCGGCAGCCTCGCGATCCGGGCCGCCGTCGACGCGGGGGTGAACCGCGGCAGCGCCGCGTTTGCGCTGGTCGTCGCGGTGGTCGTGAGTGCGGCGAACGTGCTCAACTTCCTGCTGGCGGCCATCTGGATCCAGGTTCACGACGGCACCCCGATGGGCGTGCAGTTCCGCGAGAACTTCGTTCCCGCGCTGCCGTGGATAACCGCCCCGAATCTGCTGGCCGGCGCCCTGGCCACGCTGTACGTGCGCGCCGGTGCGGTCTCGTTGATTCTCGTGCTCGCGCTGCTGGGCGCGTTCTACGTGCTGATGATGGAGCTGCTGAACTCGCAGCGGCGCCGGGAGGAGCTCGAGAAGCGCACGCTCCAACTCGCCTCGCTCCAGCTGGGCGTGTTCGTGACGATGGTCCGGACGCTGTCGCTTCGCGATCGCAACACGGCGCGGCACTCGGCGGCCGTCGCGCGGTACGCATACGCGGTGGCGAAAGCGGCCGGCTGCTCGGAGGACGAGCTCCGAATCGTGCATACCGCGGGCCTGTTGCACGACATCGGGAAGTTCGCGTTCCCTGATCACATCCTTCTCGCCGACCGGCCGCTGAGCGACGAGGATCTCGAGATCGTCCACCAGCACCCGATCAACGGCGCCAACCTCGTCCGCCGGATCGAGGGCTACGAGAAGATCGCGGCGGTCATCCTGGCCCATCACGAACGGGTCGACGGCACGGGTTATCCCTTCGGGCTCCGTGAACAGGAGATCCCAACCCTTGCGCGGATCATCTCAGTTGCCGATACGTACGACGTGCTCACCGCGCGCGATACATATCGCCCGCCGATCTCAAGCTCAGAGGCGGTCGCCGAGCTGCGCAATGCGGCCGGCACCCAGCTCGATGAGCGCTTCGTCGAGCTGTTCATCGAGATCCTCGAACACGAGGGCATCGGCTTCACCCACACGGAGGACGCCGACTTCGAGAAGGAACTCGCGATCGAGGAGCGCATTCGCGAATTGGCCCGGCCTCAGGTCGCGGTCTGAGGCGGGGCCTGAGGCGGAACCCGAGGGCGATGATCCATGGCCGGGCTGCGCAAGACCTGGCGGATCGCTGAGTTCCGCGCGCTCCTCGTCTCCTACGTGATCAACCGCGCGGGCGACGTGGTCGGAGCGCTGGCGCTCGCCGTCATCGTTCTCGCCGCCACTCGATCGGCGATCGCAACCGCCGCCCTGTTTCTCGCGACGCAGTTCGTCCCGGGTGTCGTCGGCCCGTTCCTGGTGGCGCGGATCGGCGGGACCGCACCGGGCCGGGTTCTGCCGGTCTGCTACCTCGTCGAAGCCTGCCTGTTCCTCGTGTTGGCCGCAATCGCGCGCCACACCACGGTGGGCCTGATCATTGCGCTGGCGTTCGCCGACGGAACGCTCGCGTTCGCCGCCCGCTCGGTGACGCGGTCGACGACCGCCTCCACGCTGATTCCGCACGACCTGATGCCCGAGGGCAAGGCCGCGTTCAATGTGGCGCTCGCCGCGGCGACAGTGGCCGGGCCGGTGCTCGGCGGCGTCCTGCTCGCGCTCCTGGGTCCGACGACGGCGCTGGCGGCGGACGGGGTGTCGTTCCTGGTCGCCGCGCTGTTGATCTCCTGCACGCCCGCGCTGCGCGCACCGGTCCCGAAGAGCGAGGGCTCGCCGGGCGGCACGCGCCGCCGTCACCTCCGCGCGGCCTTCGGCTATGTCGCGGGCAACGCCTCGCTCCGAGCGCTCGTGTTCGGAGAAGGGATCGCGTTCGTGTTCTTCTATCTCGTCGTGCCCGTGACCGTGATCTACGCGACGCGTTCATTGCACGCCGGTCCGGCCGGGTATGCGGCGATCCTCGCGAGCTGGGGCGCCGGCGCGGTGATCGGCTCGACCGTGCACGTCCGTCTCGCGCGCCGGGTCGGGCACGCCGGCATTCTGATCTCAACCGCCGCCGTCGCCATCGGGTACCTCGGCACCGGTCTGGCGCCCACCCTGTTCGTGGCGTGTTGCGCCAGCGTGCTCGGCGGAGTCGGCAACGGAACCCAATGGGCCTCGGTCGAGACCGCCGTGCACCAACAGGTCGAAGAACATTTCCGCCTTCGGGTCTCGGCGATGCTCGAGTCGATGGCTGCCCTGGCACCCGGGGTGGGGATCGTCCTCGGTGGGGCGCTGACCGCGCTGTTCTCGCCTCGCGCGGCCTATCTGGCGGCGGGCGCCGGGCTCGTCGCGCTGATCGCGTTGGCGGCTCTCACGCGCACGTTCGCCACTGGGCTCCGGCGCGAGGCCGCGGCGAGTCTCGGCAGCGCCTGACAGTTACTCACAGGAACTCGGCCGGGCGAAATCGGCTGCCCGCACCGGGTCGCGTGGCCGACCGTTTGGAAAGTCGGCGGCGGGGTATTACGCGAAAACTGTGCATCGGGGTACATGAGGGAGGAAACAGGGTGAAGCCGTCTCGCCGTCCGTCGTTCGCCACCGTGAGGGTCCTTCTGGCAGCAGGCCTGGCCGTCGCGCCCGCGGTCTTCCTAACCGCGGCGACAACGTCGCAGGCGGCCACTGCCGGGACGCACATGGTCCCCGCCGTGCTCGCGGGTCTGCCGCTCGCGACCTCAGCGGGACCCGCGCCCGCCGGCGAGGAGCTGACGATCGGGGTTTCACTGCAACGGCCCAATACCTCTGGCGAGCTTCAGCTCTATAAGGAGCTGTATGACCCGTCGAGCCCCGAGTACGGACAGTTCCTGTCGCCGGCTCAGTTCGACCAGCAGTTCGGAGTGCCCGCGGCGAGTTCCTCGGCGGTCGCGAGCTGGCTCGAGGGCGGCGGTCTGACGATCGAGGCGACCTCGGCCTCCGGTGACTACGTCACGGCGCAGGGAACCGTCGCGCAGCTCGAGCAGCTGTTCGATGTGCAGATCGGCAACTACACCTACGAGGGCGATCAGTTTGTAGCCAACAGCGTCCCACCGTCGGTACCCGACGACCTTCCGATCGACGCCGTGGTCGGCCTCGACAACTACCGCGCGTTCAGTCTGGCGTCGCTGACCGGTCCGAGCAAAGCGACGAGCGGGGCGGCGTCGCAGTCGGGTGGCACCGAGGGCGTGCTCACGCCGCAGGACCTGTGGGGCGTATACGACGATCCCGGGGCAGCGGCGCTGACAGACGCCGCAGGTTCCAGCAGCCCGTCAGCGCTCGAAAGCACGAAGGTCGATGTCGGACAGGGCCAGACGATCGGGATCTTCGGCGAGGGCGAGACCTCCAGCGTCGTCGCCCAGCTCCGGCTGTTCGAGCAGGCGATGGGGTTCCCCAAGGTTCCGGTCCGCGTGGTCCACACCGAGGGAGGACCTGACTCCGCCTACGGCGACAACACCGGAGCGATCGAGTGGTATCTCGACTCGCAGGCGGCGACCGGCATGTCCCCGGATGTGTCCCGGCTCGACTACTACTTCGCCAAGTCGCTGTTCGACGCCGACATATTCGAGGACTTCGACGACTGGGCCAACGATCCGAACGGACCGCGGGAGATGAACGCGAGCTTCGGCGAGTGCGAGGAGAACCCCACCAATCCCGTCACCGGCCCACTTGCCCAGCAGCCCTACGGCACCGAGTTCGGCGACGAGCTCGAGGCGGTCGGGGATCCGATGCTGCGCCAGGCGGCGATCGAGGGGCGGACCCTGTTTACCTCGGCGGGTGACACCGGCTCGGGCTGCCCTGAGCTGGTGGCGCCGGTCGCGGGCGCCGGCAACGGCGTCGCGGTTCAGCCGGTGCCGATGGTCAGTTACCCGTGCGACAGCGCGTATGCGGTGTGCGTGGGCGGCACCGTAGTGTCGGCGAACGGTACCTCCTACCCGCAGGCGGCTCAGCGCGCGAGCGAGACCTCGTGGACGAACAGCGGCGGGGGCAGCAGCTACTTCATTCCCGCGCCCGGTTTCCAGACCGGCGTGGCGAATGTCAACCATCCGTGCCTGAGCACTCCGACCGGCGATCCGTACGCGCCGAACTCGGCGCCGACGTGTCGCGGCGTGCCCGACGTGGCCGACTTGTCCGGGAACGTCACCGGCGACGCGTACTTCATCTACATCGACGGCGAGCCCTCCAGCGAGGGAGGCACCAGCCTCTCGAGCCCGCTGATGATGGGCCAGTGGGCGCGCGTGCAGGCGGCCGCTTCGAATGCGGTTCAGAAGCACGGCGGGCTGGGGTTTGCGGACGAGACGATCTACCGCCAGGCCGCCAGCGCCGACTCCTGCAGCAGCAGCGACACCGCTGCGTGCAGCTCCGGCTCCTACGCCAGGGACTTCTTCGATGTCACCCAGTCGGAGTACGGCGCGGGCAACGGCGCCTACCAACCCGGCCCCGGGTGGGATTACGCCAGCGGCTGGGGAGCGTTGAACGTCGCCAACTTCACCCAGGATGTCGACGGCAGCACGAATGCCACCAATGGCTACGCGGGCACCGAGAAGACGGCCGTCACAGTCAGTACCGCATCCTCGACCAGTCCGACGGGCAACGCGACCGATCCTGTCGACGTGAGCCTCGGCAACCGCGACTCGCTTGACCTCACGGGCGCGACGCTGACGGCGTCCGCCTCGAAGGGGATCACGGCGACGCTCTCGGGCCCGGGCATCGGCGCCTTGCCTCCGCCCGACGCGACCAACGGCTCGAGTTTCTTCGTGGCGTGGCTGGACGGTGCCACGGTGTACTACGCGCGCGCCAACGAGTCCCCTGCCGGTAGCTGGACATTCACCTCCGGCAACACCGGCACGTACGGCCAGTCCTCGACCTACGCGTATAACGACACGTCCTCGAGTGCCGCGACCGGCAGTGTCAACTCTGGTACCGGAACGATCACGATCCATGTCCCGACCTCGGAGGTGGGATCGCCAGCCGCGGGGTCGTTGTTAGGAGTGCCCCAGGCGTTCGATCAGCTCGAGGTGGGCACGCCCGCCGTGTGGCTCGGGCTCACTACTGACAGCGCCGACGACCTCGTGCCCGTGTCGCAGGACAGCGGCGCATCGGTGTCGATCGGGCAGGCGGTCCGGGTCGGCTCCTAGCCCCGCTCGTCACCTCGATCGAAGTCGCGTCGGGCCGGCGGATTCGGGGTAACTTGGCAGCGCGGGCCACCTGGCAGGGATCGGTGGACTCAGGCCCGCGAGCCACCGGGAAGAAGGTCTACATGCCCATAAGCAGACTCTCCGGCTCGGCCGGGAAGCGCGTCATCGTGATGGTCACCGCGTGCGTCGTGCTGAGCGCGGCGTTCGCATCCACCGCATCCGCTTCGCCGGTCACCGGAAAGTTGATCAAGGTAGGACCGAAGCTGAGCGTGAACACGAACACCAGTAACAACTGGTTCGGCTACAACCTGGGGGCACTCGGAGACGGCGACAAGCTGTTCTCCTCGATCACCGGCAGCTGGACGGTTCCCACCGCGACTCAGCACACGACCGGCCAAGCCGAGGATTCGGCGGACTGGATCGGGATCGGCGGAGGCTGTGTCGATTCCGGCTGTGACGCCACGGACGAGACGCTGATCCAAACGGGGACCGAGCAGGACGTCTCCTCCACGGGAGCCGCCTCCTACGACGCCTGGTACGAACTCGTGCCGGCGCCCGAAATCGAGATCTCGAACATGACGGTCGATCCGGGTGACCAGATGCACGCCTCGCTCACCCAACTCGCGGGTGAGTCGAACGTGTGGCAGGTCACGATCCAGGACGTCACGCGCAACGAGACGTACTCGACCACGGTGCCCTACTCCTCCACACAGAGCACCGCCGAGTGGATCGAGGAGACCCCCCTGGAGATCGGCACATCGCCAGGTTTGGCGGCTCTGCCCAACCTGACCAACCCCGCATGGAATGCCCTCACGGTGAACGGCGGCAACCCCGGCCTGAACACCTCCGAGGAGATGGACCTGGTCGACTCCAGCGGCAACGTGATCGGGTCGCCCTCGGCCCCGAACTCGACCACGAACGGGTTCGACGAGTGCACCTGGACCTCCACCTGCAGCTGACCTGACCGAAACGTGGGTGGCGCTCGCCCCAGCGAGGGTGGGCGCCACCGCGTGATCGACTCGGGTTACAGGAGCTTGGCGAGCCGGACGTCGTGCGCGTGGCCGGGGTCGACCAGCGCCTCGAGCGCCGAGTCATACGACGGGAACGAGAGCACGCCGCCGTCGTGGAGGACCATCAGGAACCGGTCCATGCGGCGCAGGAACGCACGGTCGTGAGACACGGCCACGACCGTCCCCTCGAAACTGTCCAGCGCTTTCTCGAGCGCCTCGGAGGAATCGGTGTCGAGGTTGTCGGTGGGCTCGTCGAGCAGCAGCAGGTTGTGACCCTCCAGTTCGAGGATCAAGACCTCGAGGCGCGCCTTCTCCCCGCCGCTCAAGACGTCATACCGGCGGCGGGCGGCGTCGGCGAGCCCGTAGCGGGCGAGCGCGCCCATCGCGGCCTGCATCTCGCCGCGCCGGGCCATCACGATGTCGAGGACGACGCGACCGGAGAAGTCGTCTCGCGATTGCAGCTGCGTGAAAAGCCCGGTCGAAACCCGTGGGCCGGTCCGCAGCTCTCCGCTGTCGGCGACTCGTTCGCCGGCGAGCACGCGCATCAGCGCGCTCTTGCCCGATCCGTTGGGTCCGATGACGCCGACGCGCTCGCCGAAGTGGATCTCCTCCGAGAACGGCGCCACCAGCCCGGAGATCCCGAGCGAGCGCAGGTCGAGCACGACGCGGGCGGAATCGCCGCCGCGGATCCGCACCGCAATCGCCTGGTCGGCCACCGGCGACGGCGGCGGACCGCCGGCGCGGAACCGGCGCCACCGGGTTTCCATCGCGTCGGCTCGCTTGGCCCAGTCGGGGGCGTAGCGAGCGCGCTCCTTGAACGTCTTCATCAGCCGGAACAGCCGCCGCTCCTCCTCGTGCCAGCGCTTGACGGCGTCGCCGAGGCGCCGCTGGCGTTCCTCCCGGGCCTGGGGATAGCTGGCGTATGAGCCGCCGTGTACCCAGGCGCCGTTACCCTCGAGCGTCACGATCGTGCGGACCGCACCGGCGAGGACCTCACGGTCGTGCGAGATCATCACGATCGTCTTCTTGGAGGACTGGATGCGGCGCTCGAGGGCCAGCTTCGCCGGCACGTCGAGGAAGTTGTCCGGCTCGTCGAGCAGCAGGACGTCGGCGTCGGAGGCGAACAACACGTCGAGCACGAGCTGCTTGCGCTCGCCGCCCGACAGCGTCCGTGCCGGCCGGCCGGCGACCTCGGCAAACGGGGCGCCGATGATGCGCCGGCACGACGCGTCCCACTGGCCCTCGAGCTCATAGCCGCCGAGCGCCGACCAGTCGGCGATCGCCTCCCCGAGCTTCATGCCGGCTGCGGGATCGCCGGACTCGAGCTGGGCCTCGAGCACGAGCATGCTCTCCCCGGCCTGTCGCACGGCCCGCGGCGCTAACGACAACAGCAGCTCCCGGACCGTCCGCTCGCCGTCCCGTACCCCGACGTCCTGGGCCATGTATCCATGCAGCCCACCGACGGTGTACTCGCCCTCGTCGGGTGGCAGCTCGCCTACGAGGATCTTCAACAGCGTGCTCTTGCCGACCCCGTTGGTTCCCACCAGCCCGACGTGCTGCCCCGGCGAGACCCGGAAGGACACCTCCGAGAACAGGAGGTCGCCGCCCGGATGGGCGTACGCCAGATTCGAGACCCCCACATGCGCCACGGCCCCATGTTCCCACCCTGCCTAACAGACGTGTCAGGCGATCAGGGAGAGATCGATCCCGCTCAGACGCTTGGGGTCGTTCATCACGTTGATCTCGACGACCCGCCCGCCCATCACGGTGAAGGCCATCAGCGCGAACGGACGGTCCTCGCCCTGGGGCAGCACGATCACTCCGGGGGCGCCGTTGACCA
>Ga0335073_10009216_pt1 | contig 13848 bp, 12 predicted proteins | sample Lox_Sample_22_FD_207093 | JGI IMG/M metagenome (GOLD analysis project Ga0335073, IMG submission 207093) | Soil microbial communities from Loxahatchee National Wildlife Refuge, Florida, United States - Lox_Sample_2.2 | ecosystem: Environmental > Terrestrial > Soil > Wetlands | place: USA... | reverse complement strand
CGATGGCGGACGCCGGACGGCGGCGGATGGCCGAAGGGCTGATGGGTCTCGATTTGGAACTGGTCGCACTGCTGATGCGGCAATACGTGAGAGTTCATCGGATGACCGATCCGCAGGATTCGCCTGATGCACCTTCGAACCGCTTCGTTCAATTTGATGAACATTATCTGATCGAATTCATCAGGCATGATGCGATTCAGGCGCTGCTGCTAGAGTTTCTGGAAGAAGTCTTTGAGCGTGATTACAATTATTTCAGCGGCCTGATGGAAGAACTGTTTTGGGGAGTCGAGGCCGAGATCGAAGAGCAGGCGTATCAGTTCCGTAACAGCCGGCTCGCCGACCACGGTTTTCCGGACTACTACGACGCGCAGGCTGTGTTCGGTTATTTCAATCCGCTCAAGTTTGAGGAGCTGCGGCAGGAATATATTGCACCAGCACGAGACACAATCGCGGCAGAGGCTGATCTAGCTCCCGAGCTGTCGCCGGCCCTCGCGGGCACAAGTAATTCATTATTTAACGCAGCACTGACGGCAGGATTTGCAGCGCAAGGGATGCGTCAGTTGCGCAGTGAAATGGCGCTGGTAAGTAATCAGGTGCTGGTCGCGCGATCGGTCGATTTCGGCGATTTGGAAGCGGTGCGCGTCGCCGTCGAAATGACCCATGACTATATCAATCTGGCGCTTGAGCATCTGAGCGGGGGCGAACTCGCGATCGCGATTGAGCATCTGCGCGATACGCATCTGCAACTGCTATTCCGGCTTGGTATCAGCCTCACGATCGATTTACGCAAGCGCGCTGAAGCTACGGTCGCGCGGTTTGGTTTCGCGGCTGGACGCGCCCGCGAGATTCCCTACCTCGATACGCCCTATCGGGAAGCATTGGCGGGAATGCTGCAACGGCTGCCGCGCTTTTTTGACGGCCTCGAACGGCATGGGGCAATCGAGCTGCGTGATTTTCACGCAATGCGCGAGATTCATCTTAGCTACGCGATGCTCGATAGGCTCGACGCTATCCCGGAAATGTTCAAGGCGCTGCTCGGACTCGATATCGCGTCCGTGGCGTTTCGCGCGCAAGTGGCCGGCCACGAGATACGCCTGAGTCAGTTGTTGCTCACTGCGCTGACACGCGAGGCGCTCGACGGCAAACTGGTCCTCGCGCCGATTGAGCCGCGGCGTCTGCGCGAAGTGCATAGCGCGGTGATGAGCAGGGGCGGACGTCCAGCGCGACTGACTACAAGTTTCCGAAGCCGCGTCGAAAAGACGCTGGGGCGCCGACTCGACGAGGGCCTGCGTTTGCGCAGCGCCGATTTCGTCAATTCCTGCCTGAATATGCTTGAAGAAGAATTGTCCGAAATCGACAACTCAAGGCCGATTGATCAGCGGTTTATTCGGAGTTTATTAACCCGGCGAGAGTCAACTACAGACTAGCGATCACTTGCGGGCAGCCGACGGTCAATGGGCATTCGCGGGCTTGAATACAACAGTTACTGATTGTCCGTCGCGCAGAAGCCCTAGTTTAAGCGGCGTTCCGTTAATCTGATCGCCTTGCGTCTTGAAAACCGCTGGACTGGGTACCGGGCGGTCGTCGAGTTGGGTGATTATATCGCCACGCTTCAAGGTGTGCGCAGCGGGCGGCGCGAGGTCGGCGACAAGGACACCGCTGGACGGGGGGACGCCAAAGTAAGATGCGATCGAAGGTGTGAGATCCTGCACGGTGATGCCATCGACGATGGCAAATTGGGGCGGCGCAGAATCAACCGTCTCGGCCGAGGCGTCGAAGATTTCGCCGGTGATATAGATGGGGACCTGCGCGCCCATCGCCAGAGCGATCGCGTCACTGGGCCGGCTATCGACCACATAACGATCATGATCGAGATAGATTTGCGCATAGAAAACCTGATTGCGCATGTCGCCGATCACGACGCGGTCAAGATGATTGCCGGTTTGTAGAATAACGTTGCGGAGAAGGTCCGTGGTAAGAGGACGATCCGGCTTGACCCCGTTGAGTTCGAGCATGATAGTGCGGGCTTCGTCGTCGCCGATCATTATCGGCATGGCGCGGCGGCCGTCCTGATCTTCAAGCGTTACATAGTGTGTATTGCTCCGTTGGTCGAAGCCGACTTCACTGACCTTGACGCGAATCTCCCTGGTGTTCCGGCCTGCGTTATGTCCTCCGAAACACGCGAGCAGCGCGAACGATCCAAGAATGGCAGCAGCGGCCGCCACGAAGATTGATTTTATTGCACGCGCCGGCGGGATCATTGCGTTTGCAGCTTATGCAATCATCAGGACTGGTGCCATTACTTGAAACGCATAGGTCAGCGACCGAGTGGTGGCGGACGATGACCACGGGCAATCAGGTAAAGTTCCGATGAGCCGGGACGTGTGGCCTTGGTACGAGTGAGATCGACTCGTGCGAAGGCCTCGCGAAATGGGGCGACTGAGGCCTCGAAGTCCGGCCCCATAAAGAGCTTCGCAACCATCGCTTCGCCAGACTTGAGCACTGTGCGCGCGAACGCGAGCGCGGATTGAAGCAGTTCATGCGCCCGCGCCTGATCGCGATCGGCAATACCGCTGAGCTTGGGCGACATGTCACAAGTAACCAGATTAGCGGGTCCACCAAGTTGGTTCGTAACCTGAGCGCAGACGGTGGCATCGCGAATGTCACCCGTAATCGTACTTACATTGGGCGCATCGAGCACGCAGTTGACGAGATCGACGCCCACAACGCGGCCCTCGGGACCAGTTGCCAGTGCGAGAACAGCAAGCCATCCGCCCGGAGCACATCCGAGATCGATCACCCGCGCGCCCGAACGAATCAATTTGAAACGCGCGATCAATTCCTCAAGCTTGAAGGCTGCGCGCGAAGGCAGTCCCTGCGAGCGGGCTTTGCGGAAGAACTGATCGTGGGGCTGGTAACGAGCCATCGGGTGATGCGCCGGAACGTAAGCACTCGAATAATATCACGTCAGCACGGGCTCTTGTGAACAAACCTTCTGCTGAAGTGAGCACGCACTTTCAGAAACCGGGCGAAGCCGGTATCTTTTGTTGCATGGCGATTTGGCCGCCGGTTTTCCCTCACATTTACATATAGATGCAAGCGCTTAAGCTCGACGAGTTGAATCCAGCGCAGCGCGCGGCAGTGCTCGCGCCTGACGGTCCAATCCTAATCCTTGCCGGCGCGGGATCGGGCAAGACACGGGTACTGACGCATCGGATAGCGCACTTGATCGCAGAACGCGATGCGCCCGCGTATGGAATCACAGCGGTGACGTTCACCAATAAGGCGGCGGGCGAGATGCGCGAGCGAGTCGCGAATCTGGTGGGCGCTGGAACGCAGCTGCCGTGGGTCAGCACCTTCCATGCGGCCTGCGCGCGAATCCTGCGGCAGGAGATAGGCGTGATCGGCGGCGGCTTTGATCGTAATTTCACGATCCTCGACGACGGGGACGTGATGTCGGTTATCCGCTTTGTGCTGGAACGCGCGCAGTTAGCAGATTCACCACCGCCCGAAGCAGTGCGCGCAAGGCTCGATCAAGCGAAGAACGAGGCACTGTCCCCGGAAGAAAGTGCGCGCAAGGCGGCCGATGGGCGCGATCGGATCTTTGCTCAAGTCTATCAACTTTATCAAGCACGGCTGGCCGAGATGAACGCGCTGGATTTCGGCGACCTGCTATTGACGACTTATCGGCTGTTGAAAGACCATCCCGAGGTTTTGGCGCGATGGCAGGAGCGCGCACGGCATCTGCTGGTCGACGAATACCAAGACACGAATCGCGTGCAATATCTGCTGGTGCAGGCGCTGTCGGCGCGGAGTGGGAACCTGTGTGTAGTGGGCGATGAGGACCAGTCGATTTATCGATGGCGGGGCGCCGATATCCGCAACATCCTGGATTTCGAGCGCGATTTCCCGAACGCCGCGGTGTTCAAACTCGAACAGAATTATCGGTCGACTAAGACGATTTTGGCGGCGGCCGGTGCGGTGATCGCAAATAATCGCGAGCGCAAGGCGAAACAACTCTGGACCGAGAATCCAGCGGGCGAGCTGGTTACTTACTTCACCGGCATGACCGAGCGCGACGAAGCCGAGTTTATCACGCGCGAGATCGCGCGGCTGACTGGCGGCGGCGAGGTAAAGCCGTCAGAAGTGGTGGTCTTCTATCGGGTCAATGCACAGTCGCGAGTGATCGAGGAAGCGCTGGTGCGGCGGCGGATTCCGTACTACATCGCGGGCGGTTTGCGCTTTTACGATCAGCGCGAAATCAAGGATCTAATCGCCTATTTGCGGGTATTGCTGAATCCGGCGGACGCAGTGAGTCTCGATCGGATGATCAGCGTGCCATCGCGGGGGATCGGGGCGCGCACAGTCGAAATGATGAGCGCGGTAGCAGAGCGCGACAGGGTGACGCTGTTCGAGGCGATGGGACGGCTCGAGACCGAATCGAAAGTCGCGCTGCGAATCGCCAAGCAGGCGAGCCAGCTTTATCGCTGGATGCGCGAATTGGCGGGACGAATCGAGGGCCTGGGAGTGCGTCCCATTCTTGACGAGATTATTATCCGCAGCGGCTTCGAAGGTCATCTGGAGGCGATGGCTGATGGCGCGACGCGGCGGCAGAACGTCGCGGAATTGCTGGCGGCGGCAAGCGCGTTCGACGGTGAACATGGAGTGGGCGGCCTGGGCGAATTCCTTGAGCGAGTTGCGCTGGTGAACGACGCCGATCAGGTGCAGCTGACAGGCGGGCGCGTGGCGCTGATGACACTCCATACGTCGAAAGGGCTTGAATACCCGGTGGTATTTATCGCTGGGATGGAAGAAGGGCTCTTTCCGCATATGCGGTCGGGAGACAATGTGCGCGAAATCGAAGAGGAGCGGCGGCTGTGCTACGTCGGGATGACGCGTGCGCAACGCACACTTTACCTGACCAATACGATGACGCGGGAGTTATACGGCCAGCGGCAAGAGCCGCGGCCTTCGCGCTTCCTCGCCGAAATCGAGCAAGACCTACTTAAGCGGATTGCCCCAGAACGTGATGCACCAACGATCTTGCGGGCGCCCTCGCGTGAACCCTACGTCGATTATACCGACAGCCAGTTGCCCGAGAGCGAGGTGAACACAGGGGACACGTTCGCAGTCGGGCGCAAGGTCCAGCATGTGACGTTTGGCCAAGGTGTGATCAAGCGGCGCGAAGGCCGCGGTGATGGCACCAAAGTCTGGGTTCATTTTGATCGGAGCGGACTCAAATTATTAGTCCTGAAGTTCGCGAATCTGCGGCCCGTTGCTGGCTAGACTGCCATAACCATCAATTTGAACAATTTGGCACTTCCGTAACGCTGCGCCCGCCAGATAATCTGCTAAACTGAGGGTTAAAGAGTGGCCTTAAAAGAGAGGCTGGGTTCGAGCGACGGCGGGGGCGGATGATTCCGCATGATCAATGAAGAGTAAGTTGGTCGCACTGATCGCGGTGGTGGTGTCGGTAATTGCGCTCGGCGGCGCGAAAGTTTGGGCGCATAAGTGGAGCGAGAGCGAATTCGAGAATCGGCCGCTTTTCGCTTATCCCATACCGCAGGGACGCGACGACATCATCGGGTCGCTGACGACTTATAAGATTCAGCCAGGCGATACACTTCTGGATATTGGGCGCTGGTTTGGCCTGAGCGCCAAGGAAGTATCCGACGCCAATAATCATATGGATTGGTGGCTGCCCCCGGTGGGACAGGTGATCGTGCTGCCGACCGAGCATATTCTGCCGAGCGGGCCGCGCAGCGGGATTACCATGAATATCCCGGAGATGCGGCTTTATTATTACTACCCACCGCCAGTGGCGCCCCATCGCCATCACGGCAAGGTTATGCCGATCAGCTATAGCGTTGGGCGGGTGGTGTATACGTTCCCGGTTGGACTCGGCCGTTTCGATTGGAAAACCCCCATTGGCGATTGGCATGTGACCCGCAAAGTCAAAGATCCACCTTGGGTACTGCCCGCGGATATTTACCAGGAGCATCTGGAGAGAGACGGCTATGCTGAGCATGTGATCCCAGGCGGTGCGCCAGATAATCCTGAGGGGCATTTCCTGCTCGAACTGAGTATTCCGGAATATGGGTTGCACGGTACCGATGTTCCGTGGGGCGTCGGGATGACGGTGAGCCATGGATGCGTGCGGCTTTATCCTGAAGATATCGAGCGGCTATACGCCAAGACGCCAGTTGGCACGCCCGGGCGTTTCACCTATCAACCCGTCAAGTTCGGCTGGCGCGGGGCCGCGCTTTACGTCGAGGTACACGACGACCTTTACGGGAAGTACCCGGGGATGTGGAATCTCGCGAGCAAGATCGTGTCAGCCGAAGGGCTCAGCGCGGCGATCGATAACAATAAGCTGGAGAAAGCGATCGAGCTTAAGAGTGGGATTCCGACCTATGTCGGATTAGGCGAAGATCCTTCAGGCGCGCCAATTCCGTTCGGAGGCGGAACCGGAACGGCCGGTAATCCGCCGCCACCGGTGGCTGAGACAGCCAGCAGTTCGGCGCCACCGGCGGCAGATACAACGACCAGCTATGCACCGGCGCCAGCGGGGGACAGTTCGGGTTATCCACCGGCACCAGCCGCCGATGCTCCAAATTATCCGCCGTCCGGGGATACGCCGAGGTATGCGCCGCCAGCAACGCCCGACACCAGCAATTACGCGCCGCCGTCGACAGGTGATACGACAAGTAATCCTCCACCAGCGATCGCCGATCCGGCAAATGCGGCCCCGCCACCCTCAGATTCGGGCTCGGGCAACTACCGGATTCCTAGCGGCGGTGGGATCAAAGCGGACAGTAGCGGTATCGAATAGCCTCGCAGGTTGTGGTCAGGCGACAGAGCACTCGACCGGCTGGTAATATGGCGGTCGCTTATGCGCCAGATACCTTTTCATCGCCCCGCTATTGGCCCCGACGAAGAACGCGAAGTAATCGATACGCTACGCTCGGGATGGATCACCACAGGACCCAAGGCCAAACGGCTCGAAGCTGAGTTCAAGGCCTATGTAGGCGCGCGCAACGCGCTGGCTGTCGCACACTGTACGGGCGCGCTCCACTTGGCGCTGTTCGCGATCGGGATCGGACCTGGCGACGAGATAATCACGACGCCGTTCACATTTACCGCGACGGCCGAAGTGATGGGCTACCTGGGCGCGCGACCGGTGTTCGCCGATATCAAGCCCGACACTTTCAACATCGATCCGGATGCGATCGAGCGTGCATTGGCGAGCGGGCGCAATCGCAAGGTCAAGGCAATCATGCCGGTGCATTTCGCTGGTCAGGCTTGCGATATGGATCGGATTGGAGCGATTGCTCGCCGATATCAGTTGCGAATCGTTGAGGATGCGGCGCATGCCGTAGGCTCGCAACGGATGATGGAAGGGCGTGGAATGGTGAAGATCGGCACGACCGGCGATCTCACCTGCTTCAGCTTTTATGCGACCAAGAATATCACCAGCGCAGAAGGCGGGATGATCACGACCGAGGATGACACGCTCGCGGCCAAGATCGCAGTGGCGAGCCTGCATGGAATGGATCGCGATGCGTGGAAGCGTTACGACTCCAGCGGGTCGTGGTTTTACGAAATCCATGACACTGGTTTCAAGTACAATCTTTCCGACGTACATGCGGCGATTGGAGTTGCGCAGCTAAAGCGTGCGGATGAATTGATGGGGCGGCGGCAGGCTATCGCGCAAGCCTACAACGATGCTTTCCGAAATGAACCGGCGCTTGAGATTCCGGTGATGGAGCCAGGCGTCGTGCACGCGTGGCATCTGTACGTGATGCGCTTGCGGCTGCCGGCCTTAAATATCGACCGCAATCGGTTCGTCGAGATTTTGCGGGGGCGCGGCGTCGGGACATCGGTGCATTGTATCCCGTTAAACACGATGGCGTTTTATCAGAAGCGTTACGGTTATCGGACGGGCGATTTTCCGATCGCTGAGGAAATCTACAGCCGCTGCCTGTCAATCCCGATTTTCCCCGCAATGAGCGATGAAGATGTCGCTTACGTTATCGAAAGCGTCCTCTCGACGACACGCGAGAATCGCCGTTGACCCAAGCGGTCGCCGACCTAATACTCAATCTCGGCATCTTTAATCGTCTAACCGGAGGACGGCGTGCGAACCCTTGTGACGGGCGGAGCGGGATTTCTCGGATCTCATCTATGCGAGCGGCTGCTTAAAGAGGGGCATGAAGTAATCTGCCTCGACAATTTTTTCAGTGGGAAGCGCCGCAACGTCGCCCATCTGATCGGCAAGCCGAACTTTGAGTTGATGCGGCATGATGTAGTAGAGCCGGTGCTGCTCGAGGTCGATCGGATTTTCAACCTTGCCTGCCCGGCGTCGCCGGTCCATTACCAATACAATCCGGTCAAGACGATCAAGACTAGCGTAATGGGCACGATCAATATGCTGGGACTGGCTAAGCGGGTGCGAGCACGGATCCTGCTGACGTCAACCAGCGAGGTTTACGGCGACCCGGAACAGCATCCGCAGACGGAAGGCTACTGGGGACACGTGAATCCAATTGGCGTGCGATCATGTTACGACGAAGGCAAGCGCGTCGCTGAATGCCTGATGATGGATTATCATCGTCAGAACAACGTCGATATCAAGATAGTGCGAATCTTCAATACATACGGTCCGCGGATGGCGATTGACGACGGCCGGGTGGTATCGAACTTTTCGGTCGCGGCACTGAAAAATGAAGACATTCCGATTTACGGGGATGGACAGCAGACGCGGTCTTTCGCATATGTCGATGACACCGTCGATGGCATCCTCAAGATGATGGAATCCGAGGACTTCATCGGACCAGTGAATATCGGGAATCCGGAAGAATTCACCATTCTGGAACTAGCCCGGCAGGTGATCGAGTTGACGGGCGGTACGTCGAAGCTCGCATACCATCCGGCGCCCCCAGACGATCCGGTGCGGCGACGGCCCGATATCTCGCGGGCGCGCCAGAAGCTCAAGTGGGAGCCGAAGACGCAACTGCGCGAGGGCTTGAAGCTTACGATCGAGCATTTCCGTTCAGAGCTCGGGCTGTCACGCGGGTAGCGCCATCGATATCGGATCGGGCGATTTGCAGCGTGAGGCTGAAACCGGTTCACGGGCTTTTCTGTTCAAATCAGCAGTACTTCTTTTCCTGACGTGTTGCCTAGCGTCGCCGGATCGGCTGTGATCGGCTCCGAAACGGGCGAGCCTGAATCCGGAAGGGAGGAACCGGCGTGGCAACGGCGTTAATAACGGGTGCATCGAGCGGGCTGGGCGAGGTCTTCGCTCATCAACTTGCCCGCAAGGGTTACGATTTGGTTCTGACGGCGCGGCGCGAGGGGCGGTTGGCCAATGTCGCATTGAAGGCGAAAGAGATGGGGGCTAAGCGGGTAGAGGTTATCGCGTCCGACCTGGCCCGACGTGAGGCGCCGCCGGCGCTGATGCAGGAACTGGCAACGCGTGCATTACAAATCGATTACCTCGTGAACAACGCGGGGTTTGGAACGTCAGGACACTTTGAGCGGCTACCGCTTGAACGGGAGATTGAAGAGATCGATCTGAATATCACGGCGCTAGTCGCGTTGACACGGCTGCTGCTGCCGCCAATGGTCGAGCGGCGCAAGGGTACGGTTATCAATGTGGCGTCGACGGCGGCCTTCCAAGCCGTCCCTTTTATGAGCACCTACGCGGCGACCAAGGCGTTCGTACTGAACTTCACTGAAGGAATCGCGGGCGAACTTGCTGGGACAGGCGTAAAAGTCTTAGCGCTGTGTCCGGGGCCGGTGAAGACTGAATTCCAAAGCGTCGCGAAGAATGAAAAAGGAACGGTGCCATCGTTTATGTACCTGGACGCGGAAACGGTCGTCGCGCAGGGGATCGCGGCAGCCGAGAGCGGACGCATGGTGCACATCGCGGGCGTGATGAATTTCATGGCCGCCGAGTTTCAGCGGCTGATACCTCGCGCATTAACTAATCAGATCTCGCGGCGGTTGTACCGGCCGGTCGCGGATGATTAACGAGTTGCAACGGAGCGCTCCAAGCGAAGCGCCTATCCGGCACCGATTCCCTCCTCCAATTCAAATTCCCAGGCGCAGCGACTCGTCGTCGCATGCGAGGACTATTTCAGCAAGTAGCGCGAGATGACGACGCGCTGAATCTGCGAAGTGCCCTCATAAATCTCAAGGAGTTTGGCGTCGCGCATCAGCTTTTCAACCGGATATTCCTTCATAAAGCCGTAACCGCCGAAGATTTGGACGGCGTCGGTCGTAATACGCATGCAAGCCTCGGAACCGAAGAGCTTGGCGTAGCTGGAAACGACGTTGGGGAATTCGCCGCGATCGACCATCCAGGCCGCTTTGTGAGTCAGCAAACGCATCGCCTCGATACTTACCGCCATATCGGCCATCATGAATTGGATAGCCTGAAAGCTCGCGATAGGCTGGCCGAAGGCACGGCGCTGTTTTGAATACTTGAGGCATTCGTCGAGCGCGCGTTGAGCTACTCCGGTCGCGATCGCACCAATCTCGGGTCGGCTGCGATCGAAGGTGCCCATCGCGTATTTGAAACCCTCGCCTTCGCGCCCAACCAAGGACTCGAGCGGCAACCGCACCTCGTCATAGACAATTTCACCAGTGTCAGCGGCGCGCTGGCCGAGCTTGCCATGCATCCGGTTTTGGGTGACGCCCGGCAGGTTTGAAGGAAAGACGAAGCATGAAATGCCACTGTGCTTGAGGCGTTTGTCGCTGGTGGCGAAGGTGACGATCCAGTCAGCCATCGACCCGTTCGAGATGAAGTGCTTGGTACCGTTGAGAACGAAAGAATCGCCGTCGCGGCGATAGGTCGTGCCCAGCGCGGCGACGTCGGAACCGGCGCCAGGCTCGGTCAAGGCAAAGGCGCTGAAGCTAAGTTTCTCGATCAAGCCGCCCAGATAGGTGCGCTTTTGCTCGTCGTTGCCAGCAATCAATAGAGGCAACGCGGCAAGGTCATTGGCGCTGAAGGAATTCGAGATACCAGAGCATCCGTAGTTCAGTTCTTCCTGAATGAGGCAGGTCTCCAGAATGTTGAGGCCCGGTCCGCCCAGTTCTTTCGGCACCCCGAAGTTGATAAGGCCGGCGTCAAAGGCCTTGGCGCAGATATCACGAGGGAAGGTCTCTTTTTCGTCATATTCCCTGGCGCGAGGGATAATCTCCTGCTCGCTGAATTTGTGCGCTAGCGCCTTTAGTTCGCCCTGCTCTTCAGTCAACTCAAAGCCGATCATTGCTACCAATCTCCAAGGCGGGATGCCGTTCGCAGGTTAGCAAACCGTCAGGGCGGGTGTTAATCGATCTAATCTCCGGGTTTGCCATGATTTAGCTTGAAAAACTCGAGCGCTCTAACTAAGGCTGAGATGCCGGAGCATGGCAGCGAGGCCGCGGATGCCGCCGAATCGCAATCTAAGGAGAATCGCCGATGTCAGTTACTTTAATCGCAAAAATCAAGGCCAAAGAGGGTAGTGAAGCCAAGCTTCAAGAAGCTTTTCAGGACATGATCAAGAAGGTGCGAGCGGCCGAACCGGGCTGTCAAGCTTACGTGCTCCACAAGTCAAACGATGATCCCACGTTGTTCGTATGGTATGAGACCTACGCCGATCAGGCGGCCTTTGATAACCATCGCAAGACCGACCACATGAAAGAAATGGGCGGCCGGATCAAGGACCTGCTGGATGGGCGTCCGTCGATTGAGATGCTGACCGAACTCGATCGGAAGTAATCGCGACAGATAGTTCTTGATCGGCAGGGGTGGGCGTCGCGAAGGCATCGTCCACCCCTGCTGGATTATCGCGGCGGCAGCCGTGGGAATAGGGGAGGATGTAAAGGTGCATGCACCTTTACATCCTCCCGCAATGGCTGAGGCGACGGGGCCAGGCACGCGCGCGAAGCGTGTGTGCCTGGCCCCGTCGTAAGAGATAGACTGGGAGCGAGCCTCACAGGGAACTAAGAGTCGTATCTCGATATGCCGCGCACGATCCTGATGGGAGATCCCACCTACTTCTCGGTACTTGGTGGCGCGAATCCTCATACGCGAAATGCGCTGGGAATGCGGAAAGCCGTGGACGCAGATCGGGCGCGGCGGCAGTGGCATCAGCTTGCCCGCACGCTCGTGGAGCATGGAGTTGAAGTCTGCGTAGTCGAACCGCATCAAGGGATTTCAGGATTAGTCTATCCAGCAAACGCGGGATTTCTTTTTCCATTGGCTGGGGCGACAAAGGGCAATCAGGCGGATCTCGCGAAACAGTTTTACCTTGCCAATCTGTTACCGAGCCGCGCGGCCGAGCGCGAGGTTTACCGACCGTTTATCCAATCGATGGGTTATCAGACACGGGCTGTAGAAGCGCGCTTTGAGGGTGAAGCCGATTTTTTCCCAGCCAGCCGCTATATGCTTTTTACCTACGGGGTTGTCGAACGGCAGCGCTTCGTGCCGAGGCTTGGATTGCCGCCGTGGAAGCGAGTCTACGGCTTTCGCTCGGACCGCCGGGCGCTGGATGAGCTACAAGGCTATATTCACGGGCATCCGGTATTGCCACTCGAATTGCTGCTCGAGGCGCACTATCACGGCGATACGGTATTGTGCTCGTTCGGGCCGAATCGCGAATTCCTATTCGCGTACCTTGACGGGCTGACGCCGGCCTCCGGTGAACAGTTGCGTCAGGAATTCGGCCACAATCTGATCCCGCTATCGGAACATGACGCAGAAATATATGCGGCGAATTCCTTTCAGTCAGACCTCGACGGCAAACTGTATTTGTTCATGCCAGAAGGCGTGAGTGATGAATTGTTGCACGCCGTGCGTGAGCGGGACGTTGATCCGGTGCTGGCGAATGTAAGTGAGTTTCTGAACAAAGGCGGCGGCTCGATCAAATGCATGATCCTCGATTTGGGACCGAGTAACGAGCAACCGGCCGACCCCGCAGCAGCCGCATTCCGCGCCGAACGTTCCTACACGCGCCTTTTTCCAGCCACCGAACATCTCGCCGATGGCTGACCCCGGCAGAGTACTTGTCGCGTCGCTTTTTGGATGCGTATTTTTCGGTTATGCAGCGATTAATTGTCTGGTGTTCTATCGGCGTAATCGGCAACGAGCGTCGGAATTCAGCGGTAATCCACAAGTCGAAGCGATCGTGCGATCGCCCCGCTACAGCTGGACTTTCTGGGTTACCGGACTGATTGGAGTGGTGGGATTTCTGGTCGCATCCTGGCGCCTGCTATTTGCATTGAGTGCGATTCTGCATGGACCACGATAAATGTGTCAGCGCTCGATCACCCCATCGCCCGAGATATCGATCGCAAGTGGAACGAGTGCATTCAACGCACCCGGCTGATCGACCTTCAAGTAGTCAAGCAGAAAGGTCCCGCTAAGCGCTCGCTCAACTTTTTCGAAGGGGACAGGCGTGAAGCCGAGCCGCGTGAACCATCCGAGATGAGAAGCCGGGGTCAGGGTGTAGAGCATGCGTGCGCCGCGGGTATGAGCCGCGACTCTTGCAGCCTTGACCAAACTCTCACCGATACCCTGCTGCCGCATCGTTTCGGTGACTGCGAGTGAGCGCAAGAGAGCCGCATCGACCCGTGGCTCAATGCCGGCGCAGCCGATCGGTGTGCCACCACGAAAGGCGAGGAGATAGCACGCGGCGGGCCATTCGAGTCCTTCGACCAACATTCCGGCTGCTTCGAGGATTACGCGTACCGGCCCCAGATCACGGGTCTGTTCGATACCGAATTCGGCGGGCCCACGGCGCTGATAGGCTTTCTTAAGGATCATCTGTGCGGAGACTAATGACGCGGCGATTCATTTTTTCG
>Ga0335073_10009214_pt1 | contig 13849 bp, 11 predicted proteins | sample Lox_Sample_22_FD_207093 | JGI IMG/M metagenome (GOLD analysis project Ga0335073, IMG submission 207093) | Soil microbial communities from Loxahatchee National Wildlife Refuge, Florida, United States - Lox_Sample_2.2 | ecosystem: Environmental > Terrestrial > Soil > Wetlands | place: USA... | reverse complement strand
CCGAAGTCGAATCGGCGCTCTGGGAATTGGTCGCCGGAGGAATCATCACCGCGGACGGATTCGACAATCTGCGCGCCCTGATCGATCCCAAACGTCGCTCCGGCCAGGGACACGGCCGCGCCACGCGCCCACGCCACAGCACCGGGCGATGGTCGCTGCTCGACTCCGGCGGAGAGGAAAATTCCGCAGAATCACTCGAAGCGACGTGCCAACTGCTGCTCGCCCGCTATGGAGTGGTCTTCCGGGAAGTTTTGATGCGCGAATCGATTTTGCCGCGCTGGCGCGAAGTGTTGATGGCGCTACGAAGGCTCGAAGATCGCGGAGAAGTGCGCGGAGGGAGATTCGTCGATGGATTTCTCGGCGAGCAGTTTGCGCTGCCGGCGGCTGTCGAATCGCTGCGGGCGGCGCGGTCGCGCGGCGCGACGGGCGAAACGGTTGTCGTCTCCGCCGCCGATCCGCTGAACCTTGCGGGAATTCTAGTTCCCGGCGAACGCGTTCCCGCGCTTTCCGGACGGCACGTCGCATTTCGCGATGGCGTTGCCGTGGAAGCGCCGGATCGCTCGCTTCTCTCTCTTCCTTCCGCCGCCACCGCGAACGACTCCGCTCGCGGTTAGCTTCTTACGTTTTCACGGCGAGACTTTTTGCTCCGGCCATCTTCGTCAGAGCCGCGGCATATTTCCCGATCGTTTCCGGCACCGGCCGGCTGTAGACGCGCTGCCCTTCCTTCCGGCATTCGATCAGCCCCGCGTCGTGCAATACCTTCAGATGATGCGAGACCGTCGCCGGCGTCACGCCGCGCAACGACACGATTTCGCCACACGTCATTTGCGGGCGCGCGGAGATCTCCTCGAAGATCCTCAGCCGCGTTTCGTCGGCCAACGCTTTCGAAATCTGCTCAATTTGCTCATGGTTCATAGTTTGATTTTTTCGCGACGGGGCTTACGCCCGGTCGAAGACTCCTGCCGACCGCCGGATGCCGATAAAATTTCCGTAACTTTTCATTTAGATGCTCATCTAAGTCTTCAGGTTACCAAAAAGCCCCGGCAAACACGGGGATTGATTTTGTTGATTCATAGGAGGATCACATGAGCGGTCTCAAAGGAAAGGTCGCCGTTGTCACCGGCGGAAACAGCGGAATCGGGCTGGCGTCGGCCCAACGCCTTCAGCAGGAGGGCGCGCGAGTTGCGATTTCCGGACGGAGCGAAAAGACTTTGGCGGAGGCGTCGAAACTTCTCGGCAAAGATGCGGTTGTGGTGCAGGCCGACGTCTCGAAGCTGCAGGAAATCGACAAGCTCTATTCCACGGTCGCGGCAAAACTCGGGAAAATCGATATTCTCTTCGTGAATGCCGGCGTGGCCACGTTTGCTCCGTTCGCCACGTTCAGCGAAGCCGCATACGACGACCTGTTTGACATCAACGCAAAGGGAGCATTCTTCACCGTTCAAAAAGCGCTGCCGCACCTGAACGACGGCGCATCCGTCATCCTCAACACCAGCGTAGCCGACAGCCTCGGCAATCCGACCGGCATCGCCTATGGAGCGACGAAAGCAGCGATGCGGTCGTTTGTCCGAGGTATGGCCGCCGACCTTGTGGGGCGCAACATCCGAGTGAATGCGGTGGCGCCCGGCCCGATTGAAACACCGATATTCGGCCGCGTGGGTCTGTCCAAGGACCAGGCGGAGCAAATGGCTGAGGGATTCAAATCCATGGTGCCCATGAAGCGCTTCGGAACGGCGGAAGAGGTGGCGGGGACAGTCGCCTTTCTCGCCTCTTCGGATTCAACTTATGTGACCGGTGTCGAGATCAACGTTGACGGTGGCATAGGCGAAATCTAACGCGCTGGACGCCATCGTTGAGAGGTCCGGGCGGGTCTTCCGCCCGGACGCATCTTTCCTTCGCGCCTCGGTGAAATCAAGCGCACTTGGGACGGCGCCTTCCGAATTCAAACCCTGCAAGCACCATCCCGGCAACCAGCGAAATCGCTCCTCCTGCTGTTCGGTCCCAAGTGCGCGCGAAGCGAATCTCCACATAGTGCGTCCCGGCCGGCACCTCTAACTCGATTTCCCCCGTATCCGGAGCGCTTTCGAGCGCCACTTCCCTGCCGTCCACTTTCGCCTTCCAGGCGGGATAGTTCAAACGCCGCAGGGCGAGCGTTTCCGGCGAAGATACGTTCGATTGAAATTCGACTCGTTCGCCCGTCCATCTCGTGATTTGAATTTCTCCTTCGCTTGGCGCCACGCGCTCGCCGCTCGCTTCCAGCAAAGCGATGGGAAGGCCTTCCGGTGGCAGCGAATCGCGGTCGCAATCGAGCGGTGCGTATTCGTCGGTGCCTTCGTAGCCCTTCCCCGCCTGCACTGAGTGGACAATCGACGTCACGTCGTCGGTATCCCAGTACGCATCGTTTCCAATGGCGAAGCTGGCGGCAACAATCGCAATCGCCATAAGAACCAGCCACGCGCGGCGTCCTATTTTTCCGCCCGGCGAAGCCATCGCCGCAAACAGCGCGAACGGCAGCGCCACAGCCTCCAGCCATCGCCACGGAAATTGCGCGAATTGCAATTTCGGCAGCCATTTCCATAGAAACGCGCTCGGCGAAATCATCATAAACGCTCCCGCCACCCCCAATACCGCGAGCGTCCACCAAAACGCCGGATGCTCTTTGCGTTTTTTCGCGCAGAGCGCTGCTCCCACCGCGGCAACTAGAATCATTCCCACGGCGAGAAACGACATCTTCCAATTGAACAGCCGGAACTCCGTGTCGGCACTGCGGACAAACAGAAAATTTTGCACAGGTTGAAGCTGCCCTGCCGCCGCTTCCTGAATCTGCACCCACCTCTGCTCCCACGCCGCCGGAAGAATGTAAATCGCCGCGAGCGCGAATCCTGCGGTCATTCCCGTGCTGCCAATCGCCGCCGGCTTCCAGCTCTTCGCGGCCACACTCACGGCGATCAGCAGGAGGCACAGCGAATACGTCAGGATCACCGCCGCCGGGGCATTCGAGAGCCAGATTCCCGCGAAGGGAAGCGCCACAAGCGCCAGCGCATTCCATCCCTCGCGTGGCAGGCGCAACGCACTGCAAACGAGTAGCGGGAAAATGGCAACCGCCAGCAACTCCGCAAAATCGCTGCGGTAATAAACGATTGCGACGTTGTAAGGATTCGCCGCGTAGAAAACCGCCGCCGCTGCCGCTTGTTCGCCTGGCATCCAGTCGCGCGCCAGCCGCCATGCGCTCATTCCCGCCGCCGCAAGCGCTATCCAGGCAAACGCTCCGGTCACAGCCTCCCACGGCAGGACGGCCCCCAGCGCCGCGCCCAGCAGCCATGAAGCCGGAGGATAAAAGATGAAGCGCGGCTCGCCGAACCCCCAGTTCGCCCATTCCGCCCAGCGCGGAAAGAGCGTCCCTTCGCGCCACTGCCCCAGCACGTCGATCCACGAAGCCACGTGAAACTGCACGTCATGCCCAGAGGCGCTCCCCAGGAACAGCGTGGGCGCGACAACCGCCGTCGCCGCCGCGCACACCAGCAATAACGTCCACCCCCATTTGCTGGGTCCGTTCCGATCATCTTTCAACGTGACAACCGAGGCCGCGTGTTGGCTGGTTACGCTCATTTGCAGGAATGAATTCGAGGAGGATACAGAATCTGCCCCCGCCGGGCTAGAGAACTTCTTCACACTCTCCCCGGCCTGTTTCCAAGGACTTGCGCGCCTTCCATCTGCCGTTTTGGCAGTAGTGGAACCATAAAGGGACAATCCGTGTACCGCTAGGGCACCTGCACCCACTTCGCACCGCTTCAGCCGATATACTGATGTGTGGGGAGGCCACCTTGGGCCCGATTGAGGCAGCCGCGCGGAAGGTCCCATCGTCTTTGCGCGGCAAAACCCTGGTCATCATCTTCTCCATCGTCGTGGCGCTCGTGGGCGGGGTGTATCTGCTTGCTCGTGAAGTGCTTCTGATCGGCTACTCGCATATCGAAGACAATCTGGCTCGGGAAGACATCGGCCGCGCGGAAAGCGCTCTTGGCAACCAGCTTTCGACTCTCGACCGCAATACCCACGAATACGCTTCCTGGGACGACACTTGCGCCTACCTGAGAGGCGAAAACAGCTCCTATCCGCGCACGGAGTTCCCCCCTTCCACGTTCAGACAGCTCAATCTCAGCTTCGTAGCCATCTTCGACCGGTCCGGCAAGCCGGTCTTCGAGCGCGCTCTCGACCCATCGTTCACCAGCATCATCCCCCTGCCCGAGGGACTCGTGTCCCATCTTCAGCCCGGCGCCCTGCTCCTCTCGCCCGACGATACTTCCTCTCACGTCACCGGCATCCTGATGCTTCAAACGGGCCCGGCTCTGGTCAGCGCCCGGCCTATCCTCACCAGCAATGACGAAGGGCCAGTCCTCGGTACGCTGATGTTCGGCCGCATGCTCGACAATAACGACATCACCTACCTCGGCCAGTTAACACATCTGACGATGGAAATTTCTCCTGCCTCGTCGGCGTCCCTTCCCGTTTCAGCCGAAGCACCCAATCGCATTCCGACGGCTGCTTTCGCCGATTCCGGAGTCTCGCTCCGCGCCCAGGACGGCAATTTTCTTATCGCCAACACCGTGGTAAACGACATTTACGGGAAGCCCGCCGTCGAAATTCGCGTCGTCACCATGCGAAGCATCCTGCAGCAGGCCCGCACCAGCCTCGTGCAATTCCTTCTGCTGATGCTGGCTACCGGCCTGGTGTTTGGCTCGGTCACTCTGTATCTCCTCGAGCGCGTCGTGCTGTCCCGCGTGGCGCACTTGTCCGAAAGCATCACGCATATCGGCGCGAGCGGCGATCTTTCCGGCCGCGTCACCGTCCAGGGCAAGGACGAAATCGCCTATCTCGGCGAGGCCATCAACGGCATGCTGGAAGACCTGGAGCGTTCGCAGCGCGAGCGCCACGAGGGCCGCGCGCGTCTCCAGATTATGATGGAAAAGATGCCGGCGGTCCTCTGGACCACGGACACCGACCTGCGTTTCACCTCCAGCATGGGCAGCGGCCTCCAAACGCTCGGCGTTCGCAGCGTCGAGATGATCGGGCAATCTCTATTCGACTATTTCGGCACGCAGGACCCGGACTACCCTCCCATCGCCGCGCACCGCCGCGCCCTGGCGGGTGAAACCGTCACCTACGAATTCGAATGGGAGAAGATCATCTTCGATTCGCACGTCAGCCCGTTGCGCGACAGCGAAGGCCAGCTCCTCGGCGTCATCGGCGTCGCCATCGACGTCACCGACCGCAAACGCTTGACCGATCAGCTCCGCCAGTCGCAAAAAATGCAAGCGGTCGGCGAACTGGCCGGAGGCATCGCGCACGATTTCAACAATCTCCTGATGGTGATGAAAGGCCACGCGGAAATCCTGCTCGACCACCTCTCGGAGACCTCGCCTTTCCGCCACAATGCCGAGCAGGTCCAAAACGCGGCCGAGCGCGCCGCTTCCCTTACCCGCCAATTGCTCGCCTTCAGCCGCCGCCAGGTTCTTCACCCCCGCGTCATCGACCTCAACGAAGTTGTCGCCGGAATGATTCAGATGTTCTCGCGCACTATCGGCGAAAATATCGAAATGTCCTTCCGCCCGGCCGCGAATCTCGGCCGCGTCAAGGCCGACCCCACACAGATGGAGCAGATTCTCCTGAATCTAGTCGTCAACGCCCGCGACGCCATGCCCGACGGCGGGCGCCTGACCATCGAAACCTCCAATGTCCAGCTCGACGCCTCCACTTCTTCGAAGCACGCCGGAATGGCGCCGGGACATTACGTGATGCTGGTGGTCAGCGACACAGGCAGTGGCATAGACCAAGCGACGCAGGCGAGAATCTTCGAGCCGTTTTTCACGACGAAAGGTCCGGGCAAGGGCACAGGGCTCGGCCTAGCCACCGTGTATGGCGTTGTGAAACAGAGCGGCGGATTTATCTGGGTCTACAGCGAATTGAACCGCGGCACCACGTTCAAAATTTATCTTCCCGAAGTTGCCGAAGAGGCTTCCGCAACAAAGACAGAGCTATCCAGCCATTCAACGCCGACTGGACACGAAACCATTCTTTTCGTCGAGGACGAAGAAAGCGTCCGCGAGCTGGTGAGCGACTACCTGAAAGCCGCGGGTTACAACGTTCTTGAAGCGATCGACGGCGAACACGCACTGCAGGTCGCGACCGCTTACGCCGAGCCGATCCACCTGCTCGTGACTGACGTTGTGATGCCCCGTCTGAGCGGCCGCGAACTTGCCGCCAAAATCTCGGTCGAACGCCCGGCCTTGAAAGTCTTGTTTATCTCCGGCTACACGGACGACAACGTCTTTCGCCGCGGAGTGCTCGAAGGTGGCGCGCCATTCCTGCAGAAGCCTTTCAACTTGAGGGTTCTTGCGGCAAAAGTAAGAGAAGTTCTAGAAGATCGCTTCGTTCCCGTTGGCCCTAGGAACGCCTGAGAGCCCGAACCTCCACGCCTCGCGCCGGTCGCGGAATTAGGTAAGAATCACCGTTTGCCCGGTCAGATCAAACCGCTTCCGGCATCTGATATTCCGGCAAGCCACCATATCGTCCACGCGAACCATATACGTCCGCGCCTTCGCGAATCGCGCGCGGTCGTCGTCGTTTGCGCCCGGCGGAATCTGCGCCTTCTTGGTCCGCACTTTCCAGCGGACCGGGTACGTCCCCTCCTGCCGGCAGTGCGGGCATGTCAGCGGGATCTGCTTCGTCTCGTCCTTCTCGTCGTAAAATCTTTTTTCGTCCATGAACTCTTTCCGCTCAGGCGCTCCGGCGCGTTTTGCCGCCCGTTTCGCCCGCCCATTCATCTTGCCCGAAATCGTCGAGCGTTACAAATCGCAGCCCTGCATCGCGCCATCGCGGCAGCCAATAGGCCAGCGCCTTCACCGAATGCATCCGGTCGCCGCGCAGCACGCGATGGTCGCCGTCGTGCAACAGAACGATATCCCCGCCCCGCACTTTTCGCAACCGTTCGACGACGACTTCGGCCGGCTGCGGTGCCCAGTCGCGCGCCATCCGCGACCACATCACCACTTCTCCGCCTCGCGCCCGCACCATGCCGCCCAAAGACGGGCTGCGGAATCCGTACGGTGGCCGCATCCATCGCGGCGCTGTGCCGGTGGCGGATTCAATCGCCTCCGCGCACTTCTCCATTTCCTCACGGATCTTCGCCGGCGGCATAAACACCAGCGGCGGATGCGTCTCCGTGTGATTCCCCACCGCATGTCCCCGCTGCGCGATTTCCCGCGCCAGCCCCGCCGCTTCCCTCGCAAATTTCCCGATCAGAAAAAATGTCGCTCGCGCTCCGTGCGTTTCGAGCAGCTGCAGCAGCTCCGGCGTCACCGCCGGGTTCGGCCCGTCGTCAAAAGTCAGCGCGATCGTTCCCGCATCCGGAGCGCGGCGAATCGTCCGCCCAAACATTTGCGACGACGGCGAAACCGCTCCCCACGCCGCCGCGCCCGCGCCAATCGCACATGCTGCGGCCGCCGCTTCTCCACGGCTCAATAAAATATTGGCAATCATCTCTTCAAATCTTCGCACGCGCCCGCGCGCCCCGCCACCGAATCCTCGGATGCGGACGCCGCTCTCCATCTGTTAGTATTCTCGCCCGGCCGGTGCGCCTCATGTTTCCCTTCGCAACCCATCCACGCGCTCTTCCCGCCGCGGTCCGCATCGCCGCCGGAGCGTTTCTCCTCGTCTGGACGCCCATCTACTGGCGCTTCTGGGGCCCTGCGAATTTCATTTTTCTCTGCGACATCGCGCTGATTCTCGGCTGCCTCGGGCTCGCCTTCGAAAGCCCGCTGCTTCTCTCCAGCCAAACTGTTTCGATCCTCCTCACCAGTTTTTTCTGGACGCTCGACACCGCCTGGCATGTTCTCTTCGGCCGCAATCTCTTCGGCGCCACCGATTACATGTTCGACCCGCAATATCCGCTCTGGCTGCGCCTGATTTCGCTCTTCCACATCGCCCTGCCGCTCGTGCTTCTTTGGGCCCTCAGCCGCACGGGGTACGACCGCCGCGCTTTCGCATTTCAATGCGGCATCGCCATCCTCTCTCTGCTTGCTGCGCGCGCCGCCGGCCCGGCGCTCAATATCAATTTCGCCTTTCGCGATCCTTTCTGGCGCCGCCAGTTGGGCCCAGCGCCTGTGCACCTAGCTCTCACCTTCCTGGCGATAGCCGTCGTGCTCTACTTGCCTGTGCATCTACTACTGCGGAAATTTTTCTTGCCACCGGCGCGTATCACCTAGCGGCAAGCCACCACGCGCCTTTGTCCTGGGTTATGCTTGAACGCGAAAGGAAACTCTCGATGCTGCGGGCAACCGATTTCGAATTTCGCAACCGCTTCTGGCTGATCGGCCTGGGCTATCTTCTGGCCTTCAGCGCCTACCGCTACGATCCGCTCAATGTGGTCGAGTTCCTCGTCGATAGGTTCATCGGCAGCGGCTCTCCGCACGAGGGCCTGTGGTTCCATCTGTTTTTTGCTTTTGCCGCGTTTCTGGTGTTTCTCGCCGCCGCTCTTCGCACCTGGGCCGCCGCTTACCTGCAATCCGACGTCGTTCACGACGAATCGCTGCACGCCGAAAAGCTCGTTGCCGACGGCCCCTACCGCCATCTTCGCAATCCTCTGTACGTTGGCGGCATTCTGCTTTCCATCGGCTTCGGATTCATCGCCAGCCGCACCGGCTTTTTCATCCTCGTTTTCGGACTGACATATTTCTTCCTTCGCCTGATCGGCCTCGAAGAATCGCGCCTGGCCGCCTCGCAGGGCGAGTCCTACCGCGAATACTGCCGCCTGGTTCCGAAGCTCTGGCCCTCCTGGAGTCCGCGCGTCCCTTCGAGCGGCATGGCTCCGCAATGGAGGCAAGCATTCATCGGCGAAATTTTCTTGTGGGGATTTTTCGTGGGGATGGCTGCCTTTGCAGTCACGCTCAAGCTGCACGTCATTTGGATTATCACGGCTGTCGCCCTGGCGCTATATATCTTCCGCAGTTTCTCCCTCTTCGGAAAGAAGAGATGCGGTCAGCCGTCCTGAGCGGGCGAGGTTTCCGGCTGCCGGACGGTCCGCAAATCGATTCCGAGTTGCTGGCACTTTTTGTATAGGTGGCTGCGTTCGAGCCCCAGCGCCTTCGCCGTGTTCGTCATGTGGTGGTTGTGCTTTTTCAGTTCGGCGAGGATCGTTTCCCGCTCAAAGGCTTCCACCCGCTGCGAGAGCACTCCCGTCGTCAGGTTTCTCGGCAATCCGCCAGCCGCGCTCGCGCTGCTTCCCGCCGCAGACGCAATCGCCGCGCCTTGCGGCAATGCCCGCTTCACCGTCGATGCGTCCACCGTATCGCGGCGTTCCAGCAACAGCACGCGCTCGACTACGTTGCGCAGCTCGCGCACGTTTCCCGGCCATGAATAGCGCTCCAACTCCTCAATCGCCTCTCGCGAGAAAGTCTTCGGCTTCCAATTGTTCTGCTCCGCCAGTTGCCGGGCGAAGTGCTCGGTAAGCACGCGCACGTCCTCGCGCCTGTCCCGCAGCGGCGGCAAATAAATCGGAAACACGTAAATCCGGTGGTACAAATCCTCGCGAAAGCTTCCCTGCCTCACCTGCTCTTCCAAGTTCCGGTGCGTCGCCACCACCACGCGGACGCTCACGGCCAGCGGATGGTCGCCGCCCACGCGCTCGATTTCGCCCTCTTCGAGCACGCGCAGCAGCTTCGCCTGCATCGCCACCGGCATGTCGCCAATTTCGTCGAGGAATAGTGTCCCGCGGTGCGCATGCTCGAATTTCCCGATGTGCCGCGCAGCCGCGCCGGTGAACGATCCTTTCTCGTGCCCGAAGAGCTCCGATTCCAGCAGCTCAGCGGGAATCGCCGCGCAATTCAGCGAAATGAATGGCCCGGAGTGTCGCGGGCTTTTCTCGTGCAGCGTCCGCGCGATCAATTCCTTGCCCGTCCCCGTCTCGCCGCGGATGCACACGCGCGTTTCACCCGCTGCCACGTGATCCACCTGGGCCATCACTTCTTTCATCGCCTCGCTGGCCCACACGATCGCGTGCCGGCCTAGCCGTCGCTTCAGGTCGCGGTTTTCGTCTTCGAGCGACCGCAGTCGCAGCGCATTTTCCACCGTCAGCAGCAGCTTTTCCGTCGAAATCGGCTTCTCGAGAAAATCCACCGCGCCCAGTTGCGTTGCGCGCACCGCCATCTGAATCGTCGCCTGCCCCGACATCATCACCGCCGGCGCTTCCACGCCCGCTTTTTTCATGTCTTCCAGCAGCGAGATGCCGTCGCGCCCCGGCATCACCACGTCGGAAAGAATCAGGTCGAATTTCTGCGCTTTGGCCAGTTCGAGCGCCCGCGCCGCGTTGTCGCACACCGTCGCTTCGTGCCCGGCCAGCCGGAACGCCCGCGAAAGCGACGCGAGCGTGTTGGCATCATCGTCGATGATCAGGATGCTGGCAGCGGCGGGCACGGCGGTTTACGCCTCTTCTTCCTGCTTGAGCAACATCGGAAATTTCTGCGCGTGTCTTGGTGGATGGCTGGGCAGCTCGATATGGAATGATGTTCCCACGCCGCTCTCGCTCTCGACCGAAATCCGTCCGCCGTGATCGCTCACCACGGCCTGCACGATCGCGAGCCCCAGCCCCGTTCCGTGCTGCTTCGTCGTGTAGTACGGCGTGAAAATCCGCTCGCTCTCTTCCGGCGTCAGCCCCGCGCCCGTGTCGGAAACTTCGAGCAGCACCGTCCCATCCTTGTGCGTCGTTCGCAACATCAGCACGCCGCCGGCGGGCATCGCGTCCATCGCATTCAGCACCAGATTTTCCATCGCACGGCGCAACATCGCCGCATCCGCCTGAATCGCCGGAAGCTCTTCGTCCAGGTGCAGCTCGGGAGTGATCGGCGGTCGGCCCACGGCGCCGAATTGCGCTTCGAACAGCTTCACCACGTCGCGCACAATGTCGTTCAAATTCACGGCCGCGAATTCCGGCTGCGGCATCTTCGAAAAATCGCTGAAGCGCCCGACGATCGTTTTCAGATTCTCGATTTCGGCCAGCAGAATCCGCGTCGATTCGCGGAACACCTCATCGAACAGCTCCGGATTTTTTTCCTTGGCCCGCTGCATGTTTTCGACCGTCGTTTGCAGCGGAAACAGCGGATTTTTCAGTTCGTGCGCCAGCCGCCGCGCCACTTCGCGCCAAGCCGCTACGCGCTCGGCCTGAATCAGCCGCTCGCGCTGCTCGATCAGTTGCTGCGTCATCTGGTTGAACGATCTCGCCAGCCTGCCTACTTCATCGCGTCCACGGACGTCCACGTGCGCGCTCCAATTCCCCTCTGCGACTTCCTGCGCCGCGGTCACGAGTTTCGTCACCGGCCTTGTTACGCGCGCTGCCGCCCACCAGCTCAGCATCGCTCCCAGCAGCAAGCCAATCCCCGCCACAATCAGCGCCAGATACCGAATGCGCCGCTCGAGCAACACGACGTTGCGCAGCGAATTCCCCACCAGCAATACGCCGAGCAGCTCTTTCTCCCGCCCCACCAGCGGCAGCGCGTGAAACATCTCCGTGCTCGCCGGATCGTAGGTCCACTGGACGCGCACCGTCTGCGGCGAAGGACTCGCGCGCTCCTTTTCAATCAGCGGCGCAAACCTCTCCGGCTCCGATTCCGGCTCGCCCGCCGAAATCAAATCCGTCGCCTGGAATCCCTGGTCCAGGTTCAAGTACAGCAGCGCGCGCATTCCCGGCGGCAGCACCAGCGACGACAGAAAACCCTTATCCAGCCTCTCCCCGCCCACGATGAAGATCGCCTTGTCCGCCACCGGCACGCGCGTCACGGCCATCAATCCCAGCGCCGGTCCGTCCGCTGTGTCCATCTTCGTCAAAAACGAACCCACCGACGCCCAATCCGCTGGCTGAATCACCCAGTCCATCTTCGAATTGAAGTGCGCCGGCCATTCGCCCGACGAAATGATCGTCCCGTCGCTGTTCACGAAATCCAGAAAATCCAGTTGGTGCGATTGCGACACTCCGCGCGCGTCGTACACATATACCGACGCGTCGCCCTTCGGCAGGCTCAGGTCCACGGCCATGTGGATCGTCGCCTCTTCGCTCGCGATGGCCCGCACGCGGTTCACCACTTCCTCGCCCCGCCGGTCGAACTCCCGCTGGAACTGCGCCACCAGCGCGTCGCTGTGGTCTCGGTTGAGGTCGTCGAACGCCTGCCGCGTCGCCACCGTCACGCCCACGGCCACCAGGCCCACCGACAGCAGCAGCGCCAGCGTGAACACCCAAAAAAGTTTGGCGCGAAACGTCACTCCGCCGCTCCCGCGGGAAATTTTCGCTGCGACTCGAAATGCAGGGCGGGCTTTGTAGGTCGCGGCTTTAACCGCGACGTTCGCCGTTGAGAATACGCAAGGGCTTTAGCCCCTGAAGTATCTCCACGGCGGTAGTGCAATCGTTCCCTCAGGGATTTGTCTCCAGCCAAACATCCGCCAGCGGCCAGCTTTCTCCCGGCCCTGGCGCCACCCAATCCCTCACCCTCGCACTCAGCCCATACACCTGCGGCAAAAACGCCAGCGGCACAATGCCGCGCGCGTCCACAATCGCCCGCTCGCACTTGTATATTTCATCGGCCGAAGCCGCCGCGCCCGTCGCCGCGCAGGCCTCTCCCGCACCCGCCCACAGCGCCGGAAACGCCGCCAGAAAATGCCCCAAAGCTACTTCCGGCTTCGGTGAATTCATTCGCCACCGGAAGATGCGCGCGTCAAATCCCGCCGGGACCGCTCCTACACCCGCAGCCCCCGGCATCGCCTGAGGCAACGCCCGCGCCGTCACCGAAATTCCCGCCGCTTGCGCGTCCACCACGATTCTCTCCGCCACCGTCTCTTCCACCGAGTCGCCGGAATCATATCCCATCACCAGCCGCGCCGACGGCCGGATTTGCCCGCGAAGTTCCTCCACGCGCGCCTTCGCGCCCGCCGAATCCGCCGCGGTTGAAAACAGAAATGCCGTCCCGCTCGACCATTGCGGCAGCAACCCTCCCGCCGGCTCGCCCGTCTTCTGCAAAATGAAATTCACGATCGTCGCGCGGTCCACCGTCTCCGCCAGCGCTTCACGCACCGCCGCCGAAGGCCCGCCGCCGTCGGCCGGCGCAAACAAAATCGCAAGCAGTTCGTCCGGCTTCGACTCGCTCACGCGAATGCCCACATCGCTCGCCCGCCGCGCCTGATCCTGCGAAATCTCGATGAAGTCCGTTTTGCCCAGCTCCACGTCGAGCATCCGTTCCTTCGCCGTTCGTCCCATCGTGAACTCGATGGCGTCCACAAACGGCCGCCCCTGCGGGAAATCGTCATTCGCCGCGAGCGTCAGCCGCTTCCCCGGCTCCCACGCCGAAATGCGAAACGGACCGGCCGCCGGCTGCGCCGCCTGCGCATTTGACCGGTCGTAAATTAGAGCGTCGATTTCCACTTTCGCCGCTGCTTCTTCCGGCGTCGCCGCCGCGGCGCTCAAGTCCAGCGACTGAATCACTGCCCCGATTTCCACGCGCAGTGTCCCTCCATACCTCGGCCTCCGCGCCGTCCTTGCCGGCGCCGCCGCCAACAGCAGAATCAGCGCGAGGCTAGTTGTTGCAAACCACCGTGACGATCGAAGCTTCATATTCACCTGTCGCAAGGTCGCGCGAAACCACACGCGCCGATTTCCCGTCATCCGAAGGCCACAGCGCCGTAATCGGACCAGAGAATTGCAATGGCTGCCCTACGGGTGTCGCATGATCCGCGTCCATCTCGTAGAGTTGAAGGGAGTCCGGCTTCGTCCAGTCTCCCGTTCCGGTAACAAGCACGTGGGGCCCTGGATCGC
>Ga0335073_10009212_pt1 | contig 13852 bp, 11 predicted proteins | sample Lox_Sample_22_FD_207093 | JGI IMG/M metagenome (GOLD analysis project Ga0335073, IMG submission 207093) | Soil microbial communities from Loxahatchee National Wildlife Refuge, Florida, United States - Lox_Sample_2.2 | ecosystem: Environmental > Terrestrial > Soil > Wetlands | place: USA... | reverse complement strand
AAGCCAACCGTCGCAGAGGTGGTCAGCACAAAGTACTGTAGGCGACGTTGTGGATACAAACCATCCCTGGTTGTGCGATATGGTTAATTCAGACTCCCTTCGGTGACCCAGCCACTGAATTGCGGCTAAGAGTGACTGCTTCACCAATTAACGAACATGGTCATCAAACACAGTTCACTGATGTTCGTCATTTCAATGGTAGCGAACTACTGTTCAGGATCCAGTGCTGCGAGAGTCTCAGAGCGATTGCGTGTCAAAGCGACCTTGCTGCCATTTAAGATATCGTTCACTGCATAGCTCTGCATGTCAAGTCCTACAGATGGCGGAATGGAGACGGTTTAATTACTGGACGTATGTGAAGATGCACCAGAGGAGCACTAGGAAGGACACAAAGGCGACCTCACGAGTAGAAAACATATAACAAGTGAAATGAGCAAAAGCTGAATTGCAAAATTCTGTACAGAGACCGGCTGGTCTTACTCCCTCTCTCTCTACACAACAACTCTCCTCTTTTTCCGCGGATATCGAAATCCACTCGATCTATCCATCACCCAACCATTCACTCTTTCCCATTTTCGAGAACAAAAACGCGGTCCATCTACTCAGGATACAGCGTCTCCTTCAAGCTGATGCCCAGCTCTTCCCTTAGCGGCTCCAGCTCCTTAAGATACTCCTCGTACTGGCCCTTGTTCTCGACTTTCGCCTTGAGGCCTTTGTGAGCGTGTCAGCAATTCGGTTTCTATCGTCCCAGCAACGCTAAAAACAAATAAGCGGCCGGAGAACGTTACCTTCGAAGATTCGCACCGCCGTCGGGAAGTCGTTGACTCTCCGGGCGGCCCGCAGAGCGGCGGAGACGACGGCAGGAGAGGGCACGAGATCGTAGGCGAAGGCGTTGTTCAGGTTCCTCTGCTGCTAATTAGCATCCGTAGACATATAAGCATGTGCATGAAGCCGCTGCAGTCGTGCATAGCGGGCTATTGAGGCCACGGAGGCGCTCGGAAGGCGTGGTTCGCGCAACGGCTTTCATGGCGGTCGGCCAGGCAGAGAGCGTACCTGAAGCTCGAAGACATCCTGCACGGCATTGAACTCGTTCTCGTATCTACGGCGGGGCACCCGTTAGCAACAGTAGTCCACGCAAGCACGCTCAATGGCAGCGGGCGGACGCGGTGCTCCGCCAACGCGGAAGACCCGTCCACGGCGCTGCAATTGGCATCGGCGGCGGCGACGCCGCGCCGCCCGGAGACCCTTACCGTGCTGTGAACTCCTCGAAGCTCTCCTCGCCGTGCTCGCTGGCCTTCCTGGCGCTGGTGCTGAAGAAGCACGGTGGAGGTCTGGCGACGACGGGGGATGGCCGGCGGGCGAAGGAGGCGCGGTAGCAGGAGTGCAGGGGCCGCGCTCGCGCTGCGGCCCGGAGGAAGCTGCTGGAGCTCATGGTGGAGGTGATTGAGGCACGGAGAGCGACGATGGATGGTCGCTGGGAGTTTTTACGGCTGGGTTGTTGGAAGTCGGGTGGTTCAGGTTCGGTTTTGAGGTCAGTCCACGATTTGCAGGGCTGCTTGGCTCACGCTCGGCCCATTCTCGGCTGATCTCGATAAGGTACCATTCGTAAGCCTTCCATTACTGCGACATATCCTTGGCGAAAGAAACGGCAGTTCAATTTTGGAAAGGCGACCATTGGATATATTCAATGGCCTTCAAACTACTCCGTAATGAACTACAAGCAATTTCGGGCATTGCGTACCAATATGCTACTTAGAGTCTGATACATTGCACGGAGCCATTAAAGTAGCACGAAATCTTCGTATCCAACCAATCTATTTAGAGGACTTATTGAATTGAAGCTTCGGTAGCGCTGTGCCCCCTATTCTGATATCTCTCTAATGCAACTAAGGCCGTCTATCCATGTCGAAAGTCATGAGATTCCTAAGTTTGAAGGTAGTGATATAATCCTCCACTAATGCTGCGTAGCACTCATCGCCTCTAAGCGATATCGTTGTTCCACATCCAACCTCTACCGAAAACGCAAAGCAATTTTCGGCAAATCAATGACGTTTCGAAGCCATCTCATCTTCTGGCGAGTGCTTGCGATTGCCATTGCCATTGCCACGCCATAACGCCCTCCCAAAACGCACTACCCTGCCGCGTACTTCCCGAGAAGGATTCCCCTGGGGAAGCTCGTAGGGAGAAGCCGGTCTGTTATCAATCATAAGAGGCCAGTCAAACTTGTCAATCGAGTCTGTCAAACTGAAGTCAGATTTAGTAACACAATTGTAGAATTGAAAGTCGTTGGCATTGTAGCCGGGGAGGTGTTGAATGGTGACGAAGGTTGAAAGCTGATGGGGCTAATTGGGGCCTTAGGAATAGATGTTCAGATGGTGAGAGACGGTTGAAGCCATGTAGAGATGATGTTGATAAGACGGGAATGGATCGAAAGCTGTTACTCAGCTCAGAACACCGTACCGTCACTCAAAATCATAATTGGCGGCGCCTTGGTGTTTGGTCGCTGAATTTCTGCAATCTCTCGTCCACCCTGTACTGTATTAGCTTCTCTTCGAAATTCTTTCCGGTTGCTGGAGTCGATTACCTTCCACGTGCCTGCCTCGAGCACCTGAGCTAAACTCAGCTTGTCATCCCCAGTAAGGCCTAGCATGTCGTTTACACCATCCCTAACTTCGTCCAAGAACCCAACAGTCGCAGCTCTCCACTCAACAATGACATCATCGTCAACTGAGAAGAGCGGGACAACCTCGACCTTGGGCTGTCCCGCATTCAAGGCATTCTGGTGGAACTGCTCAACACCTCTTTCGTAGTCATCTTGTTTCAGCGTCAACAGTCCAGTATCCATCAGCAAGCCACCGTTTCGGTACTCTGGTAGGCCAGTCAAGAGCTCACTACCAGCAAAATGAACGTTCAGCAGCCGCTGCATGGGAGCCATGAGCGAGTAGCAAAGCCATTGAGTGAGTTTGTGGAAGGGCACAATAGACTCCCACGGTGTGGATGGATGTGATGGCATGATGGCTAGAGGCCAAGCGTCACCAAGGGAAACGTTGTTGATTCGGGTTCGAGTGGAAGGCCAAATCGGAGCGAGCGAATCCATGAGTGTGTTCCAAAAGGTTGGCAGCGGAATGATTGGAATCGAAGATGCAACGGTAGTCGGATGGGAGAGAAGGTAGTCTGTTGAGTTTAGAGTTAGCTGTTAAATTCGAGATGCATGGCTGTAGAGTTACGCACCAAGCATGTTGCCTGGTCGAGCGTCCGACCCGAAAACCTCGTGATTTTGTAGTGCATCAGCAAGCTTCATCAGTAGTCCTGTTCGTCCTTGAAGACCATCAATTGGGTTGTTCTCGGTTACTTGCAGTCCCTTTGCCATTATCCCGACGTCGAGCTTCCTGAGACCTGCACTGTCCACTTGGCATGGCTCTGCAGGATTGCTCGAGAAGACTCCAGCTTTGAACATCTCGAGGCTTGCGACGGCCAGACCCTCACTGCGTCTGTAAAATCTACCTGACTCTTTCGACTTGTATTGCCATTTTGCACCTGCACCAGCATCGAGGAGGACCGACACGAGGAATAAATCCATCAGACGCCTGCATCGTTCTTGGTTGTCAATGGTGGAAGGCCAGGATGCCATGAGCTGATCAATTCGGGGTCGACCACCAACGTCGAAGTGCTGCCATCGTCCGTGCGGAGGGATTGAGGCAAAATCGGGAGCATAATCTCGCTACAAAGACACCCAATTAGCTTGAAGTCGGATAACACTCGAGAGGTCGGTTATGAATGACTCAGAGCAAAATTCTAACCAACGAGCACGTACCTTGATGATGGAAACGACGTAGCTCACGGTATCCGGGAATTTGGACAGGTCGACGGTGAAATGGCGCAACTGGTTTTTCTTTGCCTTTTCGAGCACTGCCTTCGAGCGATCGCGCACGGCATGGATGCTTCTGAGGTAAGCTGTCGGGTTCGTTTGGGGATCCGGAGCTTTTGGAATTGGAATTTCCGGTATGGTAGGATTGGAAAGGCCGTTCATTTTCTGAGCTGGTGGACTCTTCAAACTGCCATTGGATTGAAGCGAGGCTTTATCCGTCTGCACGTTGGCAGGCGTAGCGGTCTTCGCCGATTTTCGACTAAAAAGTCCCATCGTGTTCGTGACTGATGACGCGAGCGGTTGTGAGACCTGCAAGCAAAGGAAAAAGCAACGAGCGACGCGACCACAATTTAAAGGTCCGGAAAGAAAGAATTGGCCGGACGACCAAAGTTTAGAGAGAGACAACGATGGAGGAATGGAGGAGTGTCAAGAGGTAGAAAGAACGTCGTTTTGGAGGAAGGAGTGTAGAGAAATGCAGCGGCGACGCGGTTGGACGGGCCAGACGATTCAAATAGTTGAAGGCAGCCAATTCGAGCAGGGCGTATTTGCTTCTCGAGAATCGTTTGGACGCGGTACGATGCGATGCTCAGGGATGTGGAGAGCAGGCTCAGGCTAATACAATACCAGGTCGTGGGAAATAATACCCCTCGGTTGGCTGGCTGTCAAGAACCTAATGGAGTGGAGATGCGTGGGCGGTCCGCGGTCCGGAGAGACAGAGTGGAGACGCGCTTCACAATGACGACTCTGCTGGGCAATCAAAACCATCTACCCAAGGCAAAGAAATGTTCGGTCGCGAGGTTCTCGGGTTTTGCAGCTGTCGAGTTGACGAATCCTGGCGTGTTGTTCGTGCAAATCCTGCAGGAACCAGAAGTGGAACCGGGAGATGAACCGGTGGCGCTGCTCCTCAAACCTGCTTGATTTTCTATTTTTTGGCAACGTGAAGGTGGAGATGACGAAGATGAAAAAGATGAAGAGCAAAGCAGAGTTGGTTCGAGCAATAGGTGGTAAGGGCCAGGTACGGAGGATGTAGCGGTCAAATTGAAACCAATGTTAAAGAGAAACCGCGGCGGCAGCCATGGAGAAAAGCAAACGGAGAGCTGAAGCTGGACAGCACCACCGAAATGAGCTTTATTGAGCTACTTGCCAAGGCAATTGCTCCGCTTTGGCTCGTCACCACCACCAGTCACTAATTATTCGATGGCGGTTCTGCGCCGAATGACGAGGCGAGGCCATCTCCCATCCGTCCGTCTTCTAGTGCTCGCAGGCTATGGCGGAGCATCGTACGCCGGCACTCATTCGGCCTTTTCACATACTTTTGGCCATTGCAACTGGCGGAAGCAAAGAATCCGGCAGCGTGCGTCTGAGCATTCGGCTCCAACTTGATCAAACACACCATCGGCAAACAAACTTTCGGCTGTGGACGACGCCAGCAGGGTAGTGATGATCAACACGTAACTCATCGGAATCAGGGGTCCAGTAGACACCGGAGGAACTTCCTACCACCAATTCCACTCTTCAATTGGTTTGGAGAGTGGGTGGGCGTGAATTGTGGGAAATGCGGCGCCTCTTCAATCTTTCCATTCGGTGGGCAGTGTGATACTCCGTGTTCGTTCAGGGAAAGGCAGCAAATGGTTGTTTGCAAAACGCGACCTGGTATCTATCAATGGCATGGGTTCGGCTGAGCGTTCCTTCGAATGAGACACGCAAACTTCATTACAAACTAACGCAAGAAGTAGAATGGAGGCTCAGAGTTCCAAATTTGTAATGGCAAGCTCAAAACCATATCCGAAACCGAAGGCATTTTTGGGTTGGCACTAAACCTGAACCCTTCACCAAATCGACGATGAAGAATGGCGTGCAGGATGTTCCGTTAGCTGCGGATAGCAGAAGCACAGTGCACTTTAGGCGCATGGATAGGCTCCTGGGATACTCCAGGCCTGCGAAACGACTGGCGGAGAGCGTAGGCAGTAGGCGGTAATGGCAGTACTGTAGACAGGAATCAGCCCAGCCCATTGACCCAGGGTAGAACTTAGGCCCACCTCCCTCCATCAGCCTTTTCAGCCCACGACGGCTGCTGGCCGAGGCTCAAACCCTGTGCCAACGTCAACGCTGGCGCTAGTCCTAACCGATCCCTCAAGAGCTGTCAGCATCGAAATATTCTCATATCGTCATATTGGAGCTTCAAGTGATGGACGACCTTTCTGGCTTGGACTGGTCGTCCTCCGGCAACAACACCAATTCTTCTCAGAATCCAACCTCCTTCAATCACCCGCCGCTCCGCGCCACTCCTTCGCCGTCAATCAGCGGCCGATCTACGCCTTTGAACCTCCAAACCCCCACAAACGCCGCTCGCGTGCTCAAGGTCCAGTCCAAGCCCGGTACACAGGCCAGCGATAGCTTCGCCAGCCTCCTAGGAGCCGCATCTGGCAAAACCGCGAACAACGTGTCCCTCCAAGAGCGACAGAAGCAATTGCAAGATGAGAGGGCTCGACAGCAAGCAGAACAGCAGAAGAAGCTGGACGCTCATTTCGGCGGCAGTAATGCATCCTTCTGGAATAACCAGGCTCAAGCCGGCAGTACGACGTCAAGTCTCACACCTAGTCCAACGCCGGGAGCCAAATTGACGCCTGTGACGGGTCCAAATCCTTTCTCGAAACCCATCGGCAAACCCAGCGTGCAGGATGGTGTAGATGATCTTCTAGCTGCGTTCAATGCTACTGCTCCAGTGGATTCTTCAAGCTATTTCCCACCACCGCAGAACTTCGATAGCGGCCGAAGCACTCCAGCGCAATCTAGCTTGGCTGCCAATCCGAGCTCACTGACTTCGAGGAACGATACTTTGCAGTTCAATGACGACGATGATCCCTTTGGTCTCAGCGAGATCCAGCAGAAAGCCACTCCTCTACCAACACAAGCTCCACCAGCCAGCGACGACGATGACATTTTGGGAATGCTCGGCAAACCAGTTTCCGAACTACCTAAACCTCAACCAAAAGAAGAACGAGCTCCACCACCGCACAGAGAGCAAGAGAGAGAAGAAGACGAGTATACAGATCCTCGTGATAAAGCTGTGGCTGAGTTGGTGGATATGGGATTCCCAGCAGACAAAGCCGCTAAGGCACTCGCTCGGACCGAAGACGGACGGAATGTTCAAGCTGCCGTTGGCTTTTTATTGAACGAAGCTCACGAAGAGTCAAGGCAGAAGGCTCGTGGTCAAACATCTGTCTCCGAAAGAGCAGACTCTCGAGACGCAGAACGCCGAAGAAGACCAGTAGAGGGAAGATCGGATGATTCGCTACCGACATGGGCCAGACAAGAGCAATCAGGTTCACGCCAGAGAGACAATCAATCTCCAGCTCCAGAGAAAGATCTCGCGCAGACAGCGTCTGAAATGGGTGCGTCTTTTCTCAAGGGAGCTAACTCCCTGTGGAAAGCTGGCCAGAAGCGAGTTCAGAAGGCCGTGGCAGACTTCCAACAAGACGGTGACCCAAGTCAGCCTAAATGGATGAGAGATGCTCAACTCCAACAAGAGGCCGTTAAAGCCGGCAAGATTACGCATCCAGACATTACGAATGAAGTCGCAATGCTGGAGGCTGGAGGCAGACAACAGAAACCACCGCGACCACAGAAGTCCACTCAACCAACGTTTGCGGATGAACTCCCACGAAGGCCATCTCCCGTTGACAGAGAACCTACGTTACCTCCGCGGCCATCGGCTACACGCATGACGCGACAAGACCTCGAAGATCAAAGTACCGAATTCTACGTCAGTCCAGCTCGACGACGAGGAAAAGCCACTCCGCCAACATCCACTCCTCCATCCGAACCACCGTCACGTCCTGCCACCAACTCACCTCTGGCATCAACATCACCATTCGAGACCAAGAAGCCAGCAACGCCTTCACCACTCAGTCAACCATCCTCGCGGCCTCCCAAACCACCCAGCAAACCCACCGCGCCACCAACCAAGCCAGCCGCACCCCCGCGCCAAATCCCACCTGTATCAGCGACCGCCCTGCAAGAGTCGCACACGCACCGCCTCGCCGGCGGGACGTCCTTCGCGCAGGGCGACTACGCCTCAGCAACAACCTCGTACACGTGCGCGCTGGCGCCGCTCCCGCCGCGGCACCCGCTGACCATCATCCTGCTGACCAACCGCGCGCTAACGCACCTCCGCACCGGCGACGCGAAATCCGCAGCGGCGGACGCCGAGACAGCGCTCGCGCTGGTCGGCCCCGCCCGCGGCCGCGGCGAGGCCATTGCCCTCGGCGCCGGCGAGCGCCCCCGCGACATGCGCGACGTATGGGGCCGCGCGCTGGCCCGCCGCGCAGAGGCCCTCGAGCTGCTGGAGCGGTATGCGGACGCGCTCGCGCTGTGGCGCGTCGCTGTTGAGGAGGATGTGGGCGGGGCGGCGGCGGCGCAGGGCCGTGCGAGGTGTGAGCGCGTCGTTGGTGGTGCGAGGGCGGGTGCGCGTGCGAGGCCAGCTGTGAGGCCCAAGGTGCCTGCTAGAAGGCCTGCTGCGGCGGCGCCGGCGCCGGCGGGTGAGGCGGAGGCGGTCAGGCGCATGCGCGAGGCTAATGCTGCGGCGGAGCGCGCCGACGATGAGAAGTTTGCGCTTACGGATGCTGTTGATGCGAAGCTTGTTGCTTGGAAGGGCTCTAAGGCGGATAATCTGAGGGCGCTGCTTGGGTCGCTGGACAAGATTCTGTGGCCTGAAGCTGGGTATGTGCTGGCTTTGCCTTCTGACTGCATTTGGCTGCATGAGTCTAGATGTGTATGGTTCGAGTCAAGTTAACTGACGCTATACAGATGGACAAAGGTCGGCATGAACGAGCTTGTCATGTCAAACAGAGTCAAAATTGTTTATATGAAGGCCATCGCCAAGGTTCATCCTGACAAAATTCCGCAAGACGCTACTACTGAGCAGAGGATGATTAGTGCAGCGGTATTTGCGACGCTGAATGATGCCTGGGATAAGTTCAAGAAGGAAAATGGTTTGTAACTGCATTGGAAGCCATGGAACCAAAAGCAGGTCGTCGAATCAAACTTGAATACAAGAGAAAAGATTATAGAGTTTGCATGATTATGTCTGAGCTGACGATGTTTCTCGCAATGTCGGAAGGACATCTCAAAGGGAACGTAGAATAAAGTGAAATGGCCAGAGATGCAAGCATGTTGCCAGCTCTATGTGCAAGTAGTATACACGGCTTCAAATCATTTTCATGACGCCTAGTACGCCAATGCTATGCCGATACACCCACCACAGTACATATGTTCCACGCCTACTCATCCGCAGGACCTTCTCCACCCGCCGGCGTATCCGCACCACCTCTCGTGGGCAAGCTACCGGTACCAGGTGTACTCCGACCAGGCCTCCTGGTAGCAGCCTCTTCGGCCTTCTCGGTATTGATGCTCTCCACGTACTTTTCGATTTCCTCGACGGACAGCATCTCGATAGCCTCGCCGGGCGCCATGACGGCGATCTCGATGTTCTTGGCGCCGGTTTGCACCACCTCGAGCAGCGACTTGACCGTCAGCCGGATCGTGTCCTCGCGCGACATGTCGGCCTTGTGGTTGCGCTCTAAGAACTCGCGCACGGTTTTGGACGAGCGCCCGATCGCGTTGGCTTTCCTGCATGCGAAGATGGCGTGTTAGTGTAAAGCTCTGATTTGTACATGTTGATTTTGCCAACGTGAAGAATTCGGAGGTTGGACGTACCATGCACTGTAAATGCCGCTCGGCTCCGTCTGATACAGCCTTGGCTCTTTGCCCTTGCCATCAAAGCCCACAATAAGTGTGCTGATACCGAACGGTCTGGTACCACCGGTCTGTGTGTAGCGCTGTTGGACGCCAGCAACGTACTTTGTGATGTATTCGACGGATACGGGATCTTCGACGGTGAGACGGTGGGACTGGGCTTCGACGCGGGCCGTATCGACGAGGATACGAGCATCGGCGTTGAGACCTGCGAATGCAAGTGCAACATGATGGTCCAACAGACAGATCTTTGACGGCGTGATGCGCGTATCTTGAAGCTTCATCGCCGACCGCTTTTCGCAGCCCAGCACTACGTGCTCTGCGCCTTTGACGCCCACCGCACACGTCCCTCGCTTTACTGCCTCGAGCGCATATTCGACTTGGAAGACGTGACCATCGGGAGAGAAGACTGAGAGGTGTTAGAGCTGAGAGAGATGAACAAAGCTGGAGTAGGAGATCTTACCAGAGAGGGCGCGGTCGTAGCCTCCTGTCGCCATGTCGGAGCGTTAGATGAGAAGTGTATGTTCTAGAAAGGCGAGCAAAGGAAAGATGAAATGTGGATTAGAAGAACAGGAAAGCAGGAGTTGCGTGGGAGGGTATTGATTGGGTTAAGTATTTTGATCTCTAAGGCTGCACAAGAAGACGCGGACTGCAGTTGAACAGCAATGAGTTGTGGCTGAAGCTTGGGTGTGGCTGGTGGAGATGGTTCGGGTGTGTTTTGCTCAGCCAATGGCGGATCAAGACTAACTCTGGGCCAAAAACCGTATCAAGGCTGGCACAGCCGGGAGAAGGTGCGGAAATAATAATACTTCTTGCACCTCTCCTCAGACTTTGATTTCTTCTCAACAATCGAGCATTTTCTTTCTTTCCTATTGTACTTATGGCTTGTTCTTTAAGGTCGTTTCGCAAATGCAGAGCAGTATCACGGTTGTCTGGCAACAGTAGAGGCGGAATTCTTCGCTCAGCAATCAGACTTCAACCGGCATATCAAGTCCGATGGCAAGCAAATTCAGCCACTGCAACGGCTGAATTAGGAGGTAAAGGTGTATCCTCAGCTCCGAAGCAAGTCAAATTCACGTCCGAAGTGTAATGTCCCTGGAAAATATCACGCCAGAGTATCTGTACTGAGAATTCTTCAAGCTACCCATCACTCCAACGGGATTCACGATTTTCAGAACTTACACCTGCTCACGTTCAGTATTTCAAAGATCTTCTGAGTGCCGACTCCGCAGTCATCAATGGATTCAACAGCGATGCTCTTGACGACATTGAGCCCTACAACAGCGATTGGATGCGAAAGTACCGTGGCCATGCCAAACTTGTACTTCGACCTCGGTCCGCGGAACAGGTATCTCAGATCCTGAAGTATTGCAACGACAACTCTCTGGCTGTGGTACCGCAAGGCGGAAATACCGGCCTGGTCGGTGGCAGTGTGCCGGTGTTCGACGAGATTGTTGTGAGCCTGAAGCTGATGGACAACATCCGCAGCTTTGACGAGACTAGTGGTATCTTGGTCGTCGACGCTGGTGTAATCCTTGAGGTCGCCGACAACTATCTCGCTGAGCGCAAGCACATCTTCCCGCTAGACCTAGGTGCCAAAGGCTCATGCCAAATTGGCGGCAATGTCGCGACTAATGCTGGAGGACTTCGGCTGCTGCGCTATGGAAGCTTGCATGGCAGTGTACTTGGTATCGAGGCGGTACTGCCGAACGGCACGATTGTCGACGATTTGGGTACTCTGCGTAAGAACAATACGGGCTACGATCTGAAGCACCTCTTCATTGGCGGTGAGGGCACTATTGGCATCATCACTGGAGTCAGTATTCAATGTCCACAGCGTAGCACGGCTCAAAATGTAGCCTACTTTGGGTTGGAGAGCTTTGAACGCACCCGCGAAGCCTTCTCCGTGGCCAAAAGCCAACTGCAGGAGATTCTGAGCGCCTTCGAGATGATGGATCGCAATAGCCAGATCCTAGTCAACAAAGCTAAAGGACTGAAACTACCACTCGGCGACGAGCATCCTTTCTACTGTCTTGTTGAGACGAGCGGTAGCAATGGCGAACATGATAGCGAAAAGCTACAAGCCTTTTTGGAGTACGTCATGAGTGAAGGTATTGTTCAAGATGGTGTGCTGGCACAAGACCAAACGCAGATCAAAGAACTTTGGGCGTGCCGAGAAGGAATTCCAGAATCATTAGGGCACTGGGGAATTGTGTACAAGTATGACTTATCCATGCCACTGAAGGAGATGTATAGCCTTGTTATGGATACACGACAACGACTCAAAGAAGCTGGACTTATGGGAGAGAGTGTCGATGATGAGAGTTTTCCAGTGGTTGATGCAGTCGGTTATGGCCACATGGGTGACCAAAACCTTCATCTAAACGTCCCAACTCGACGATATGATAAGCGTGTCGAGGAGTGCTTAGAACCATGGGTCTACGAGTGGTTGAGCAAGAGGAAAGGCAGTATAAGTGCCGAGCATGGGCTAGGCATTGCCAAAAAGCCGTACATCGGATACTCTAGAAGCGAAACAATGGTTCAACTCATGAAGCAGATCAAAGACTTATATGATCCGGTAAGTCCAGTCAGATCGTACATTGTGTGGAGTACTAACGATCGAAAAGAAAGGTATTATGAATCCGTACAAGTACATATGAGAAGTGCAAGCATTGGAGGTTTCAAAGCGCCAGAGAACTGCGAATAGACCAACATTGCAAGTCATAAAATGCCAACACTCTCGTGGGACAACGCTACCACGCCAAGATGTTCGCTCCCAGGTTGACGCCAAAGATTAGAGCAGATAAATCTTAAAGGAAATACTGAATGGTACGCAGCCCAGCCGCTTAAACATGTGGCAGGCGAGTATACCAGACAAGAATATGGCTATGCCAATGGTGCTGGTGAGCGTTCCCGTGTCGTCATTCTCGAAATCATGCTCAATAGAAGAACCTAATTGGCTTTAATAAAGGGTTAAACTAAGATTAGCAGGGACAGATCGCGTTCTGTCTCAAAGCCTCACGCCAATGGCCCTGGACAAGATCGTAATAAGCCTGTTGTACCGATTTTGCCCTCGATTGCGATTATGTAGGTCTGTCGTTGTGGTATGTAAACTTGCTCGTAGTCCCGTTATTCATCTTGTGTCAAGGTAGCGGTTTTGGGAATCGCAATCGACTCAGCAGTAGAGATATGCGCTGTCCATTCTTGCGTAGTCTCTACACTATCTTGCTAGGATCTCTGAACGTTTGCTTTGCCTGCGTAGGCTCATACTGCCCCTCGCCCCATATCCTTCTGCGCGGATACATCAGAGTATATCCCTGTTCCACATGCCTCCGTTAGCTTCTTAAGCATCCTCGGAACATGGTCTTTAGTGTTGACTACTTGTCACCGCCTGCCACCCCCTCCTGGTGCTCCCTTCCTCCACACTTCCCCATGTTTCGGTTACCACAAGGTGCTCGCTTGGGTTAGCTGCAGATCCGTGTCCACTGAGGAGGTGGTGGTGTAGACGGTGCTTTGGGCCGCGAGTCAACGTCCGTCTACTGTATGGAGTACTCCATAGCCCTAGCCACCCATTCCAATACGACACATTGAACGAACGTGCCGCGCTCCTTCGGTTTCGGCACGAGCTCGTATCCATTACGGTGGGCGAGATGTTTGTCGACATTATTTGGCTAATCAAATAATGTTTGGCTTGCCATTCGTCGTCCCATAGACTAGTTCATCGGCAAGCTACGGACAGGGGCCTCGTGCATGACATAGCTTAAATCCTCAATCCTGAACATCTGTTCCCGAAGCCATGGTTCCATCTGAGATGGACAGGGGGAGGCGAGATAGAAAAAGTTTACATTTAATGGATGGTGTCGGTGTGATTTCCGGCCATTGTCGGTTTATTCAAGGTGAACCAAATCGTATTCGACTCTCTCTTTTGCACCCTTAGCAATGGCTAACTCTATGGACCCAAATTTAATTCCTGCACTTGCGCCGCCGGCCGGCGAAATTCCAGACTTTCACAGCCCCATGTCGTCTGCTCAGCGGAGTGTAATTGTGGCGTCGGTGGTTACTCTCTCCATAGCCTCACTTGCGCTGGTACTTCGAATGTATACTCGAGCGTTGATAGTGAGGAAAATTTCACTGGATGATTGTACGCTGAAATCTTCCTCGAGAATGTAAAATGCTAGCCAAATTGACGTAACAACAGACAGTCTTCTTGTGTCATGGGTACTTTCG
>Ga0335073_10009211_pt1 | contig 13853 bp, 13 predicted proteins | sample Lox_Sample_22_FD_207093 | JGI IMG/M metagenome (GOLD analysis project Ga0335073, IMG submission 207093) | Soil microbial communities from Loxahatchee National Wildlife Refuge, Florida, United States - Lox_Sample_2.2 | ecosystem: Environmental > Terrestrial > Soil > Wetlands | place: USA... | reverse complement strand
AGTTCGGGGACACGCCGTCGGGAACCCGGTACGTCGGGATGAACCCGCTTCCGTCGGAGACCGAGTAGTCCTCCCAGCCCATGCTGCCATGGACGATGTCGCCCGCCCGGAATTTCGGGTGCCGGGACTCGAGTACCTTGGAGACGGCCAGGCCCGTCATCGGCTGGCCGATCGGGATCGCTCCGCCCGCCTCGTCCTGAGGAATGCCCCGTCCCAACAGGAAGAGCTGGGTGGGGTCGAACGAATACCACAGGTTCCGAGCGAGGAATTGGCCCTCGCCCGGAGACGGGATCGAGCTCTCGGCCCATCGGAAGCAGTCCTCCGTGATCGCTCCGTTCGACCGCTTGGCGACAAGCCATTGGCGATTGATTCCCGCGGGCATCGGCCCCTTCCCGATCGGCCCCACGGCCGACCGTCTCTCGCGATCGCTGGGCTCGGCATATACCTACCAAGGTCGAAATCGGTCGAGACTCGACCGATCGATCAAGATCTGCCGCCTCCGAGAGGAGGTTGCAATCCGCGTTGCGCCCCCGGCTCCGACCCGGCTCACGACGAAGGTGCGCGCCGCGTCACCTCGAGCCCGGCCCGCCGCGCCGCGTCGAGCACGTTCTCGAACGCGGCGAGCATCCCGAGGCCCTTCTTCGCGCCCTCTTCGCCCTCCCGGATCGGATGATCGGCCACCCACTGGCGAATCTCGGCGGGGCGATCGAGCCCCGCCACCGGGAGGCTGTACTGGAGGACGAGCGCCATCGTCCCGCCCCCGGTCGCGAGCGAGCTCACGCGGGACTCGAGGTTGCCGGAGAGGAACGCCCACAGCGCGTCGCCGCTGGTGGGGTTGAGCCACGTCGCTGCGTAGGCGAGTGCGATCCACGAACTCACCTGCATCTCGCCGGAACCGAGCCGGTTGAGGCACTCGAGCAGCCATTCCGTCCGAGAGAGCATGCCGAGGCCGGTCGCGATCATCCGGCCTTCGTGGCCCGGCGGGGCTTCCCGCATCTGGCGGATCAGTCCGGAATACTCCACCCCGCTCGCCGTCGCGGCGTAGGCCATGTAGATCGCCTGCCGGACCTCGGGGGCCGCCGATCCGATCGCCTCGAATCGATGCCGCATCTCCAGGCGATAGAGCGGGTCTAGGGCGACCCGGGCTCGGGTCACCATGTCGCGCGCCGTCGTGGTCGCGGGCGACTCTCCGGGGGAGGCCGCCGGTCCGAGTCGCTCTCCCTGGCTTGTGAACACCCGTCGGAACGCCTCCTCCCACGCGGGGATCCGGTACACGAGCGGCCGGACCCAGGTCAACGCGTCGTACGCCTGTGAGACGAGCGAGGGATTCGTCTCTGTTTCGCCCCGGCGAAGCAGGTCGAGGTACTCAGGGAAGTCCATCTCGCCGGCGAGGAGGAACGCGAGCCCGTCGTCCTGCAGACCGAGCCGGTCCAGCGGGGCGAGCGCACGATATCGAGCCAGGATCCGCTGTCGTACCGGGCCTTTGTATCGCACGCGAAAGAACCCGGTCCGTCCCGGCGCTACCAGAACGTCGGCGTCCCGCGAAATCGGGATCTCGGCCGTCGGTTCGTGCATCAGCCGCTCGACGCGGGTGCCGTCGACCTGCACCGTGAGCGGGATCGGCCACGGTGGATCGTTCGGAGACCCGACCAGCGAGAATCGCCGCTGGCTCAGCACCAGGCTGAGGTCTCGCTGCTCGACGGTGACGACCGGGTAGCGGGCCGAAGGATCCACTCCGGCATGACTCGGTCCACCGGTTGACGCGAGGTCCGGGCGACCGCTCCCCAGAGGTCCGTGGCCTCCGCGTTTCCCCACGCATGCTCGCGCAGGTAGAGGGCAACCCCGTCTCGGAACGCGGCCTCGCCGACGAACCCTTCGAGCATTCGGAGCACCGACGAACCCTTCGCATAGCTGACGTCGTCGAAGAACTCCGCCGCGCGGGCGGGGTCCGTGACCGAGACTTGGATCGGATGGGTCCCGGGGAGGGAGTCGACCATAAGTCCGGTGCCGGTCTCGTAGTAGCAGAACTCGGACCAACTGTCCCAGTCGGGATGGAGCGCATCGCGCGCCTTGTACCCGGCGAAGGTCGCGAAGCTTTCGTTGAGCCAAAGGTCGTCCCACGTTCGCATGGTGACGAGGTTGCCGAACCACTGATGCGCCACCTCATGCGCCGCGATGTTCACGACGACCATCCGGGTCATGACCGAGGTGTTCTCGTCGACCAGGACGAACGGCTCGGCGAACACGATGGCGCCCCAGTTTTCCATCGCGCCCGAGAGGAATTTCGGCATCCCGACCAGATGCATCTTGGGAAGAGGGTACGGGATCCCGTAGTAGTCCCCGAAGAACCGGATCGCGCGGGCCGCGGCGTCCGCCACGAATCCCGTCCGCGCCGCCGCACCTCGGGCCGTCGCGCAGATCGTGCGGATCCCTTCGATCTCGCGCTCCGCTTGCTCGAACGGTCCGATGCCGAGGTAGAACAGGTACGTCGACATCGGGGGCGTGGGATCGAACCGGGTCCATCCGCGCCCGTCCGGGGCGCGGTCCTTGGTCCGCGCGGGCGCGTTCGAGATTACCGTGAACTCGTCCGGCGCGACGACCTCGAGTTCGAACACCGCCTTGGCGTCGGGTCGATCAAAGCACGGAAAGACCCGCCGCGCCCGGGCGGGTTCCAGGTGGGTGGTCACGGCGACTCCGTCTCCCAACGGGCTCTGATAGATGCCGATCGGAGCCTCCCGATCGACGGTCGATTCGAAATCGATGGTCAGCCCGGTCGCCGGAGCATCACGGACGATGAGCCGCCCCGGGTCGTTCTCGACCGTGAACGGCAGCCCTCGTCCGTCGGCTGCCACCGAGAGGACGGTCAGGGCCTCGAGATCGAACGTCACTTCCGGAGTCGGCGGAAGGCCTGTGACCCGAACACGTCCGCGGTAGACGGATTCGAGATCTGGGAAGTCCAAGTGGAGCTCGTAGCGGAGACCGACCACGGGCCCGGCAACGACGTACGGTGGATAACGGATGGCCGAGACCGGCCGGCCCATTCCACCTACGCACGCATGCGCGCCTCGCGCGGCGGCGACACCCGACGCCGGTTCCCTCGGCGGATGCCTTCTCGGGCTTCGTCGCCGGACCGAGGCCGCGCCCGACGGAGCGCTTAGGTACCAGCGGCGGGCTCCCGCGGTCCGGATCGATGTCAACGTCCGGGGCGAGGGAGCGCGCGGATCGGGCGAAGACCTCGATTCTCGAGTCGTGGGACCAGCTCGCGGAAGACTGGGACCGCTGGACGCCGGTCGTCAACCGTTGGTTTGCGCCGGCGTCTCGCCACTTGATCTCCTCCCTCGGGTTGCGGCCCGGGGAACGGGTCGTGGAGTTCGCGGCGGGATCCGGGGGATTCACCCCCGATCTCTCCCGGGCGGTCGGGCCGTCCGGTCATGTCCTCGCGACGGATGGCGCGCCCGGGATGGCACGGTTGGCCGCGCGAAACGCGCGCCGCGACCGGCTAGAGAACGTCGAGGTCGTTCCCATGGACGGAGAGCGACCCGACCTTCCCCAGGACTCCTTCGACGCCGTGACGTGCCGTCAGGGGCTGATGTTCTTTCCCCGACCGGCGGAGACCCTGCGCGCCTGGCGCGATCTACTGAGACCCGGGGGGCGGATCGCCTTCAGCGCGTTCTCCGCGCCGGCGCGCAATGCCTTCCTGGTGCGGCCCGCCGAAGTGCTGTCTCGCTGGGCCCACCCGGAGGGTGGCCCGCCGGAGCCGCCCGATGCGCCGGGCCCTTTCCGGCTCTCGCGCCCCGGAGAGGCCGCGTCGCTGCTCGCTGGCGCCGGTCTCGTGGACGTTCGTGTGATCTCGGTCGATTGCCCGCTGGAGCTCCCCGACCTCGGGACCCTGGTTTCGTTCTATCACATGATCCTCGGAGGGATCGTCGAGGACCTCTCTCCCGACGAATCCCGCCGAGCGTGGGACGAGGTCGCCGAGCGCTGCGCTGGGTTCGTGACGCCCGAGGGCGTTCGGGCGCCCTGCGAACTCGTAGTCGCGGCCGGACGCCGAGGCCCGTCGGGCCGATCTCCGGTCCCCTCCCGAGCGGGTCTCAACTGAGCGGGGTCTGCCGGGCGTACGGCGGGGTCGGCCGACTGCCGACCGGGCGCCATCGCACCGCCAACCCCGCCCACCAGCGCGAAGAACATGGGCCGGAGGAGCAGCGGGACGGCGACCAGAATGGCGACCGGGACTTCGGTGAGGAGGATCACGTACCCGAAGATCGCCGCGATCGGACCCCCACAAGGCCTAACCGAGCGCGCGGCCGTGCGTCCCGCGATGATCGTTCACGTCGTGCTGATGCAATGGAAGGATCGGGTCGGCCCCTTGGAGATCGAGCGGGCGAAGGCCGCCTACCTCGGATTGGCTTCGAAAGTACCCGGTATCACGAGCGCATACTGGGGGCGGTCCACCGAGCGGCGGGGAGCGAAGTTCCAGGGAATGGCGATGTTGGTGGCGGAGAGTCGGGCCGCGCTCGATGCCTACAACGCGCACCCCGACCACGCGGCGCTCGCGAAGATGGTCGACGCGATGGTGAGGAAGTTCGTCGACGCCGACATGGAGACGTAGGCGGACACGATCCAGTCCCTGGCTGCCGATCCCGGGCGGGCCAGCGGGGTCCCGCTACGGATCACTCCGCGGCGTCCATTGGATGCGCCCATCCGAACGTTGGGCAGGATCTCGAGTGCCGCGCCCGCCCGATGCGAAGGTGGTCCCTCGCATGGGGGCCGCCGACTCCCCGGCGGCTCTGCCCCATCGATGTGACGGTCCGTGCGGACGAAGGGAGGATTCCGGGACGGCGGGGCTACGCCCGAAGGAAGTCGTGGGCTCCTTGGATGAGAAATCTCAGGTCGGCTGCGAGCGAGATGAACCGGAAGCCCATCTCGACGGCCGTCTTCTTTTCCTCGGGGTTCACGACCAACGTGCCCGGGACCTTCCCGTGTCGCTCGCACGCGGTCACGACCTGTCGCATGGCCTCGCGCACGCGGGGATCGCCCCGGGCGTCGACGAGCCCGAGGCTCAGCGTCAGATCCTGCGGACCCACGAAGAGCAGATCGACCCCGTCGACTCCGGCGATCGCTTCGAGATTCTCGAGCGCCTGACGGGTCTCGATCTGCACCCCGACCAGGGTCTCCTCGTTCGCGCGTCGAAGATACGGGCCGAGCTGGTTCCCGTAGCGCGAGGCCGCCGCGGCCGCCGCGCCTCGCACCCCCTGCGGCGGGTACTTGGCGAACGAGACCGCACTGCGCGCCTGCGCCTCGGAGTTGACGAGCGGCGCCAGGATGCCGTGGGCCCCGGCGTCCAGCGCCTGCTTGATCAGGTACTGGTCCACGTCGCCGACCCGGACGAGCGGGGTCGGCCCGCCGCGACTTAGGATCGCGACCATCGCTGCGAGGGTCTCGGAGTTCACCGGCGAGTGCTCCGTGTCGATCATGAACCAATCGAATCCCAGGTCCCGAAGGGCGTCGACGGCGACGACCGACGCCGAGGAGATCCACGTCCCGAACGATCGGACCGACGCGTCGTGCAGCCGGACCTTCAGGGAGGTCTCCATCGACTCCGCGCCTGCCCGGAGCGGCGAGGGAGGATAAGCGTTCGAGGCCCCTCTGCTTCCCACGGGCGTTCTGCCGCGTGCGATGCGCCGGCGTGAGCTCGGGCCGGGAGCCCCCCACGCCACGCTCAGCGCTGAAATCGATCCGGCGCAAATGGGGTCAGGTCGAATCCGGGCGCCTCGTGCTGTGCCAGACGCGCGACGATCTCTCCCGTCACGCTCGTGAACTTGAATCCGTGGCCAGAACAGGCGCTCACGACGATCACGTTCGGGTGCCGCGGGTGCACTCCGATCACGAAGTCCCGGTCGGGCGTGTTCGTGTAGAGGCACGCGACGTGCGCGATCTCGTGAGGCTCGACCCCACGCAGTCGCTGTTCCACGAACGCACGGATCGGCGCCCCGTCCGATTCCCGGTACTCCCGATCGGCCTCCTCGGGAGACGCCGCGACCTTGCCGTTCCAGGCGCCGACCTTGACCCCGTCGCCGAAGTCCGGCACCCCGTACGTCCGCGCTTCCTCGCCCCGGTCCCACACGAACACCGGCATCCGATGCGGGCCGACCAGAGCGGCGTTGCGCGCGCGGAACCAGAGCATGAACTGCCGCTCGATCTCGAGCGGCAGCGCCAGGCCGCCGTCGAATCGCGAGGTCCAGGCGCCCACGGTCAGCACGAGCGTCCTCGCCCGAAGCTCCGCGGACTCGGTGCGCACGGTGACCCCGCTCGCGTCGGCCGACCACTCCTTGACGCGGGTCCCGTATCGGAGCTCTGCCCCGGCCTCCACCGCACCGGACGCGTGCGCGCGGACGCAGGTCTCCGGGAAGAGCGCCCCCGCGTTCGGGTCGAACACCGCCATTTCGTCCGGAGCGAGCGCGAACTGGGGGAACCGCCGCTCGACCTGCCAGGGGTCGAGCACCTCGTGGGGAAGGCGACACTCGATCGCGGTCCGCAAGGACTCCGACGCGAACGAGTTCGTCCGACGGCCGATGACGAGACCCCCGGTGGGACGCAGGACCGACTCGCCGGAGTCGAGCTCAAGCTGGCGCCAGAGTTCTTGGGCGCGCAGGCACAGCGGGACGTACCGGGCGCCCTCCATGTACGCGGTCCGGTAGATGCGGGTCCTCCCATGGGACGACCCATGCCCGTGGACGGGCCCGAACTGCTCGAGGCCCAGTACCCGGCCCCCGCTACGGGCAACGTGGTACGCGGCCGCCGAGCCCGCCCCGCCGAGCCCCACGACGACGCATTCGATCTCGGTCAACGATCCTTCCGCGGGCGCCCCATCCCGGCGCAGGTCAAAGGGCCACCGCCGCGGGGGGGTCCATCCGAATCCGAAGGGATCCCAGGGCAGGTCGCCGTGCTACGGCGCGGGGACCCTTCCGCGGCCCCGGGTCGGCCCCGCCCCCGCTCGAGTCGACCGGGCGGTTCCGGTCGGGAGCGGCCCGGATCCTCCGGACCCAAGCCTATGCGATCGAACCGGCGCTCAGGGCGCTCTCGATGAGCTTCCGCTCGATCACCGCGATCCCCTCGGAGACCGAGGACTTGCTCCGGTCGAGCCGCCGGGCTAGCTCGGTGAGCGTGACGCCGCGGGGGACCGCGAAGTAGCCCGCGGCCATCGCCTCGCTCAACAGCGACTGCTGGGTCTGGGTGAGCATCGGTAGGTGGCTGCGGAGGGACCGACGCCGGACCGAGACCACTTGGACATCGGAGTCGGCCCGACGAGCGTGGCGGAGCACTTCCTTGAACTCCGCGTAGCGCGCGACGACCTCCCATGTGATGACCCCGGCCTGAAGTCGAAGGGGAAACTGCAGGGGGAGCCGAAGTCGCCGGTAGAGAGCGATCACGGGGGGGTTTCGGTACTTGATACGGTAGAGACACCCGTCCGCGACCTCCGCAAGACTGTCGACCTGGAGCACGTCCCGGAATCGGCCGATCTCATCGGCCCACTCTCCCGGGCTCCCGCCGCCGATCCAGTAGTCCGAGACCGAGACGTCGGGGGTCACCTCGGTACGGTTGAGCGCCTCCAGCCTCAGTTGCGGGTGGCGCAGGCTGAACGGGCCCGTCCAGAGTTGCGAGGGGATCCGCACCTTGAGCGTCGCCACGAGGAGCCGTCCGGCCGACTCGTCCGCGGACTCCCGGAGCTTCCGCAATCGTTCGGAATCGGACCTCGAGGAGCTCGAGCCAGCGCGAGCCTTCGTCGCGCCCGTCCCCCGGGCCCGCTTCGTCACATCGATCCCGGCGAGTGGGCCCCATCGGTCGCGCAGGGGATATACCCTCCGAAGCGCCCTCGCCGGCCGCCGCCGACGCGGCACGGGCGTCGCCCTCCGGCACCCGAACCCGTTCGGTTCGGCGAAGAGGTTCGGTGGAAGCTCATCCCCCGGGGCCAACCTCGCCCGAACCACGCCGATGATGTCTCCGAATGTGCCGCCGGACCGACGCGAAGCGACCACGCCCGACTCCGCGCAGGGCCTCCCGGCCCCGTCGCGCTCCCGGCGGCCGACGACCCCTCCCGCCCGCCCGGCGACCGGAGTGACCTCCCGCCGTCTCCCGCCTTCCCTCCCCCCGGACCCGGCCTCGGCCCCGGGGACGGACCGCGTGCCCCGCGTCCCCTCGGCGCTGGTGTATGGGGAGGACCGGGACCTGGTGAACCTCCTCCTCTTCGCGCTGGCCGAGCAGGCGGACCGCGATCTCCACTGGCTGGAGGTACGCGACGACCGGGGGGGCGCCGACGGATGGGACGCGGCGCGAGCGGGGTGGGTCGATCCCCAGCATGCGTGGACGACCGATCCCGTGCGCGACCTCGTCCCCGATCACGCCCGGGCGAACGCCGCGATATTCGAGCTCGTGCGCTCGGACGAACCCCCCGCGATGCTCGCCCGCCTGGCGGATTTCCTCCGCCTGCCCGAGACGATGCAGCGGATCATCGGGGAGATGGCGCCGGCGGGCGGCGCCCATCTGCTGGCGGTCGCGAACAGCGACCGGATCGCGGGCCGATTCCCCGACTCGGTGCTGGGCCCGATCCTGGACGCGTTCGAGTGGGCGCGCTGCTCCCTGTTCGTCGGCTATGCGGGAACGAACCCGCCGAAGAGCTCCCGGTTCACGCACATCGTGCGGATCGAGCGGGGAGCCCGGGCAGATTGGAGGCAGGCCCAGATCTTCTTCGAGCGGGAGGCGCTCTTCGCCGGCACTCGTACCGGCGGGATCGCCTCCCCTCTCGATCTCCCTCCGGTCGCCCGGGTCTTCGAGCGGGCCGCGCCCTGAACGGAGCGCCGAACCCGAGGACAACTGAAGAGGCCGACCTCCATCCGGCGAGCGGGGGAGACGTGCCCGGTCCATCACAGGCGGCTCTCGCGTCGGGGCGGGAAGGCGCGGCCCGCGACCGCGACGCGTCCGGGCGGGCGCCGCTCCTCCTCGCGACCCTTCGATTGCGCGTCCCCGATCGAACCTGGCCGGGACCCTTCTCGCGGCGGCATCCCGACGTGTTCATCGAGATCCTGGGCCGGAGCGAGATCGATCCGCGCACGATGGTCGCGGACGTCTGGATCAGCGGCTCGCGCCCGGGGGTCTGGGCCGCCGAGCTGCGGCGCTTCCCCGACGTACAGGCCGTGGAGGCGCTGGCCGAGGTCGGAAGCGGGTCCCTCTACCGGATCCGGTTCGTGAGCCCCCCGATCGTCGGATTCTACCGCACGCTCCAGATCCCGCTCCCGTTCCCCGTCCGCATCCACGCCGGGCACGTGCTCTGGGAAGCCGTGGCGCGCGCGCCCGAGTTCGCCCGGATTCTCGAGTTCACGCGCGGCATCGATCCCTCGACCAAGATCGCCTGGACCCGGCGACCGCCCCTGAAGGACCATCTTCCCACGTTCACGCCCTCCCAGCGGGCCCTCCTGCATCGCGCGATCGCGGAGGGCTACTTTGCCGTCCCCCGGGGGATCAGCCTGAGCGAGCTCGCCCGCCTCTCGAACCGCAGCAAGTCGGCGGTCTCCCAGGCGATGGCCCTCATCGAACAGCGACTGCTGGAGAGCACGCTTCGACAGCACTCGTTCGTCGTCGGCCCCCACCCGGAGTAGTCGACCGAGGGCTTTTGTCCCGCCCCGCCGTCCTCGGTCGGGCCGATGGTCAGCCTGGTCATCTGGAAGGGCGCCTCGCCGCGCCAGTTCGCCCTGCTCGCGGCCGGGATCGGCTCGCTGATCGCGATCCTCGGAGCGGGCGTGCTGTGGGTCGCGCCGGGCCTCGCCGACCGGTCCCTCGCCGACGCGCTCGGGATCGGCGCGCTGGTCCTGGGCGCGGTCATCCTCGTTCCCGCCGTCTGGGTGCTGAGGCGACACCGCGGCGCGGCCGGCACCGCCGACGCTCCAGAGAGCCGATAGACCGCTCGGGGAGACCGCCGAGCGCGACTCCTCTTCGGCCGCGTTCCAGGGCCCCTTAGCTCGCTCGGGAGCGCGCCAATGCGCATAATCCTGTATCAGAACCATTTTAGGCTCGGACCGGCCAGTTCGAAGGACCATGCGGCCTCACCTTGCCGTCGGACTGACCGCCGTGACGATCGCCCTGCTCCTGCTGTTTGTCCCGGGCTCACTCCCGCGGACGACGGCCGCCCCGGCCTCGGGCCCGGCATTCGCCGTCGTGGGTCCGGCGGCCGCGGTCGCCCCCAACCCGTTCTGGTCCGGAATGCCGGCCTCGGTCGCGATCGGCCAGCCCAACCTGACCTCAGCCTCCTCCCCCACGCAAGCGAACCAGTCGAACATCATTCCCGATCCGGAACTGAGCTGCATGGACGCAAGCGGGAACCTGTGGGTCCCGAACTTCGGCGGTGCGCGCGTGACCGAGTATCTCGCCCCGCTCTCGACGAACGAGTCCGCCTCGCTCGTGATCGGGCAGTCCGGGTTCTACTCCGACCTCGAAGGCATCAACCAGTCGACCTTTGGCGCGCCCGCGTCGTGTACGTTCGATTCCCATGGCGACCTCTGGGTGCCGGACTTCTTCGGGGGTCGCGTCCTCGAGTTCGTGCCGCCGTTCTCGAACGGCATGAACGCGTCGCTCGTGCTGGGCGCGCCGAACTTCAACTCGACGGGCGGTACGGCGACGGCCTCGACCTTCGGTGGCCCGGCGTCGGTCGCCTTTGACGCGCAGGGGAATCTGTACGTCGCCGACGCGTCCGCCAACCGGATCCTCGAGTTCACTCCGCCGTTCTCGACCGGGATGTCCGCCTCGGCGGTCCTCGGTCAGACGACCTTCCTCGGGGTTCAGGGTGGAACGACCGCGGTGAATCTGAGCTTCCCGATCGGGCTCGGCTTCGGCGGCGGCGTGCTCTGGGTCGCCGACGCTGACAACGGGCGGGTGCTGGGCTTCCCGACCCCGGCCGTGGCCGGCGAGGGTGCCCGCTACGTCCTGGGCCAGCCGAACTTCACGTCCCTCGCGGGAGTGGGGGAGTTCTCGCTCAATAGCCCGGAGAGCGTTGCGGTCGACGCCCAAGGGAATCTGTGGGTCTCGGACTCCCGCAACAACCGGGTGCTGGAGTACGTCGCCCCCCTCGCGACGAACGAATCCCCCTCCGTGGTCATCGGCCAAACCTCCTTCCTCGGAATCGCGCCCGGCACCAGTCCGACCACCCTGTCGTTCCCGCTCGGCGCCTTCACGTCTCCGACGACCGGCGACCTGATCGTCAGCGACGGGAGCAACGATCGGGTGCTCGAGTACGTCCCCAGTTCCTACCCGGTGAAGTTCGTGGCCACCGGTCTCCCCGCGAGCGCCGCGTGGTCGGTCACCTTCGCCGGCGCGTCCGAGTCCGGCTCGGCCTCGGGCATCGACCTGATCGAATGGAACGGAAGCTACGCTTGGAGCGCGGCCCCGGTGGCGGGGTACGTCGTGGCGCCCGCGTCCGGAGTGCTCAACCTCAACGGGACCGGCGCCACGATCACCCTCGCGTTCACGCCGGTGACCTTCTCCGTGACGTTCAACGCGATCGGCCTGCCCTCCACCGCCACGTGGACCGTGACGCTCGACGGGGTGGCGCACTCGGGGGCCGGTGACGCCGCGGTCAGCTTCGCCATCGCCAACGGATCGTACTCATACTCGGTCGCGAGCGTCAGCGGCTACACGACGTCGCCGGCGAGCGGGACGGTCTCCGTCGCCGGGGAGCCCCAGGAGGTCGGGATCGGATTCTTCTCGACGTCCTCGGGGTCGCCGTCCGGCTCGGGCTCGTCCTCCAACGGGATCAGCCCGCTCCTCGCGGCGTTGCTCGCCGTAGTGGGCCTCATTGTGGGCGCGGTCGTGGGTGTCCTGATCGGACGTCGCCGGGGCGGGAGCCCGCCTCCCCCGCCCTCGCCGTCGACCCTCTCGCCGCCCGCGAAGGCGACGAGCGTCAGTCCCCCGGCTCCATGGTCGGAGTCCCCCTCTGCTCCGTCGGGCCCCGGAACGCCGCCGCCGGGCGCGCTCCAGTAGCCGCGGTCGGGCCCCCGAGACCAACCCTTTCCCTCGATCCGTCGCGCACCGATCGTCGCAAGCCCCGTGTCGGGTTCGCCGAGGCGGCGGCGGCTCGGCGCCACGTATATACCTCGGCCCGTTGCCGGCAGCATGCCCGACGCCGGTGAGACCCAGGTCAGGTGCACCCAGTGCAACACGACGTTCCCGACTTCGGACGCGGCCGCGGCGCAGCAACACGCCGGGCACCCGCTCGAGCACATCCAGCAGGGCTGACGCCGGGTCGGGCGACCACGAGCCCGCCCGGGATCAGAAGTGGGCGAGGAGCCAGGCGTGGACCTCGGGAATGCGCTCGCTTAGGAGACCCAGGTGCCCCGCGTCCGGGAGCAGGTGCGGTTCCGCACGGGGAAGGTGGGCCGCCAGCCACTGGCCGTGCGCGAACGGGACGAACCGGTCATGGGCTCCGTGCCAGATCTGCAGAGGGCAGCGCACGCTGGACAGGTCGAATCCCCACGGGATCGTGTCGGAAAGGTTGTCGTCCCTCATGCCGTCCGCCCCGTGGCGCAGGCCCTCGCGCCCCTCCTCGACGAAGAAGCGGACCAGCTCGGGCGTCAGCGCGGCCCGGTCGACCTCCGAGAGGAGCGTCTTGAGGATGGACTGGAGCTGTTCGGGGGTCGCGCGAGCATACTCGATCGACTCTCGCTGGAGCTTCGCTTCCCACGCCGCCGGATCTGAGAGCATGAGGTGCACGTCCTCGCGGTTGGCCTCCCCCATCCCCTCGAGCGGGTCGAGCCCCTCCGCCCCCGGGGGCGCCACGCCCGCCAGACTCGTCGCCGCGACGACCCGCTCGGGCAGCCGGGCCGCGCAGGCGATCGCCGGAGCGCCTCCCCCGGAGTGACCCCAGACCGCGAACCGGTCGATCCCGAGCTGGTCAGCGACCGCGGCAACGTCCGGAGCGACGTCGCCGACCCGCCGGCCGCGCCGGGCGGTCGATCCTCCGTAGCCGGGGCGGTCGTAGCCGATCAGCCGGATGCCTCTCCGCCGGGCGTCGGCGACGTGCGGTGGGTACAGCAAGCGGGACCCCGGGGTCCCGTGGAGCCGAAAGACCGGCCGTCCGTCCGGATCCCCGTCCTCCCGCACCGTCAGGCGGCGCCCGTCGTCCAGCCGGACCTCGTGCTCGCGCATGGAGCGAGACGTGGGCAGCGCCGTCAGGTGACCGGCCCTTCCTGCCACAGCATGAGCAGATTGCCCTCGGGGTCCTGGAAGAACGCCAGCGCGCCGATCCGCTCGAAGGCGATGGGCCCCTCGGTCCGAAGGGTCATCCCTCCGCGCGGCGCCCGCTGGAACTTGGCTCCCGCGCGACGCAGCTGCTTCACCGCCTTGCGAATGTTCTTCACGACGAACGTCGAGTACGCGAGGCTCCGCTTCTCCCGCTCCGGGGGCGCGATCAGCCAGACCTCGGCGCCTCCGACGCGGATGTGCGCCCAGGAGTTGCGCATCGCGCCAGCGCCGCGCGCCCGGAGCTTCGCGCCGAGCGCCTGGGTATAGAATCGGAGAGCCCGGGGGAGTTTCCGGACCGGGATCAACGTCACATGCTCGGACTTGAATGCCATTTTGTTTCCTCTCACCGAGGTCCCGCGGACCCCCGCGCGCCGGGGACTCTCCCGTACCATATCTAGCTGACCGAGCGCCCCGAGGGTGCGTCGGTCGTGGCCCGCGACTGGGAAACCCCGGGAGCGGCGATCGGGTCTCCCCCGCGGGCCCGACGGGCCGGTACCGCCCGAGCGGGGCGGACGCCGTCGGGATCCCGTCAACTCCGATTGACTCCGCGCCTAAGTCGTTCCCGC
>Ga0335073_10009210_pt1 | contig 13854 bp, 17 predicted proteins | sample Lox_Sample_22_FD_207093 | JGI IMG/M metagenome (GOLD analysis project Ga0335073, IMG submission 207093) | Soil microbial communities from Loxahatchee National Wildlife Refuge, Florida, United States - Lox_Sample_2.2 | ecosystem: Environmental > Terrestrial > Soil > Wetlands | place: USA... | reverse complement strand
TTGAAGCAACTCAGTTCCATCTGGAAGATACGATCCGGCCACGTAGAGGTAGTAACGGAAGACCTGCGCTCCAACGACTATCGCCAGGTCGAATCCGCGCAGGCGCTCGCACGCCGGGCCGATCGCTGGCGGAAGGGATCCTTGGAACTGCGGGTGGGTAACCGGGAACGAGATGCTTTCAGTATATGGTGAGAACAATACGGGGGCCTGAAGTTTCTCAGCGAACCTTACGCCAGCGTCCCACCCGCCCGCCTTTTCGAGGCCTGGTCCGTAGACCAGTACTGGATTGCGAGCACCGCTGATCTTGTCGGCGAATCTCTTTACTCGCTCGGGATCTGGAGCGACTCGAGTACTGACGGTCCTCACGACGGCGCTGCCCAACGCAGGCTTGTCCCAATCGTCCAGCGGAACCGAAAGAAATACGGGGCCGGCCGGAGGCTGAAGCGCTACCGCGTAGGCTCTCATGATGGCGGCCGGCACGTCCTCGGCTCGCACGGGCTGATAGGACCACTTTACCCAGGGTTTAGGGAGCGTTGTTTCTTCTACGTTGGTCAGGTATACATCGCCAACCAGCATTTCCCGGGTCTGGCTACCACACAGGATGATGAGCGGGGCCTTGTTCATGTAAGCATTGCCAATGTTGCCCATACCATTGCCAGTACCGGCAAAGGTATGCAGATTCACCAAGGCTGGCTTTCCCGTTGCCTGGGCATATGCATCAGCCATCGCGACAGCTGAAGCTTCTTGCAAGGCCAGTACATATTGAAAATCTGACGGAAAATTCTTGAGGAAGGGCAACTCGGTCGAGCCAAGGTTCCCGAATATCGTAGTCAAGCCAAGTCGCCTCAGGAGTTCGTATGTGGCTTCCTGGACGCTGCGGGGGGCGGCAGTGCTCGGAGTGTTCATCGTTTCCTTCTCTCGGGCTTTCCGGGATGGGGCTGAATGTGCTCCGGGAGCGGGCCGGGATGGGTGCCCGCCTCCGACGAGCTGTTCGCTGCACGGCCAGCGTGCAAGGGCGGACTCGGCGCCGCCTTGGCGTCGGCTTGGCCTGCCGGCGATTCCCCTTGCCCTGAGCAGGGTCCGGTGCTAGTGCCAGGCGCCCGCTTGGGCGAGGGCGTTGCGGATAGGGGGAGCACGAGGCTCAGCCCCCGGGTGGTCGGTAGTCGCCGGTCACCTTGACCCCAGCGTCGACTTCTTGCGGAGTCAACAGGACGGTGGTCTTGATGTCTACCTTGCCGCCGGCGGCGACAAGCAGCGCGACACCGGCAGCGGTTACGTTGTCCGGCAGATCCATGATCGTAACCACGTCCGTTTCGCCGAAGGCGTAGTAGAACGCGTCTAGCTTTCCGCCGACGCTGCTGCACGCCTTTTCGACGACGGCCCGGCGGGCTGAACCACCCTCCTGGCGGAGTCCCTGGACCCCATCGCCGGTATACGACGCTGGATGAGGTACTTCGGCATGAGTTCCCCCCTTGGTCGCAGATGCCGCTCTGGCTACTTCAGTAGCCCCGTGGCAACGTACCGGATTCGGCTCCCCGGCAAACCAGGCTGCTCGACTTGCTAGGGCGTCGTCCGCAACGGATAGTCTCCGAGCCAGCCGGCGCAACCCTGGACGCGGCAACTCAACTCGCACATATCTGCCGATCCGGACGCTGAGAGGCCAGCACCAGGCCCCGTCTTCTCGAGTACGGATTCGGCGATCGGCGCTCGGCTTGACCCTTCAGGGGAGCAGGGATTCGACGCGGACGGAGGGGTAGCGGCCGGGGAGTTTCGTGTCCAGGGTCGCCAGCGTAAAGTCGCCGGCTTGGGCGAAGGCGGCGAGGTAGTCGTCGGTCCACAGCTTGTGGCTCTTGTCGTCGCGGGCGGAGATCGCACGCCATACGGCGTCCAGTTCGTCCGGCTCGTCGGCCCACAGGACGCGCTCGTCAGCCCAGAGCTGGTCGAAGGTCCGCCAGGCCTGGCTGCGGTCGACCGCGTCGCCGCCCATGACGGCGGGGTTAGACAGTAGCCGGAGCAGGCTCATCTGGGTGACCCGGCAGAAGACCAGGTCACCGGGCTGCCTGCCGAACCAGTCCGCCGCCGCCGGGTGGTGGACGTGGCGCCCCCAGACTGCGGCGAGCCAGACGCCGACGTCCAGCAGGATCATTGTGCCCCGTACCGGTCGATGTCGTCCGCCTCAAGGGCAGCGGCTATGTCCTCGTTCGTGATGAGGACCTCAGGCGCGGCACCGTGGCCGATCAGCGGGAGCGTCACACGCCCCGACTTCGCCTTTGGTGCGGACGGAAGGCCGAGCTCATGCGCTACCGCCCGGTTAACCAGGTCCTTGAGGCTCTCGCCGTGCTCGGCGGCCCTTGCCTTGGCCGCTCGCATCAGCGTGGGAGGCATGTCAATGGTAGTGCGCATAAAAGCATATTAGCATCCGAGCCCTACCGGCTATAGACTTCTCCCGCCGTAGAGGCCCTGCAGCTCTGCATCACGCACTCGGAAAGTGACCGCCTCGGGTTCGCGCCAACGCGCAGTCCCGCCGCTATGCGCTGTGGTTGGTGTACGGGTAGAGTCGCCCGCAGTTGACGCAGAACGGGCCGATCTGCGCGCACGCGGCCGACTGTGAACGCCCGCTCATGCCGATGTCAGCAAAGTCGTAGGGCGTGGTCCTGTGGCGCGCCTAACTGGAGGCCCTGTGGCGGTTCGTGTTCTGGAAGCACGCTGGCCGGGCCGTCCGCGTGGTTACTGGCCTTTGGGGTGGGCGCGGAGGTGTGCACGTTCGCCCTGCCTGCCGAACAGGCTGAGGAACTCGGCTGGTTCGGCGCCGGCGGCGTCGAACCAGTGCGGTACGCGGGTGTCGAACTCGGCCGCTTCGCCGGGTGAGAGCACCAGATCGTGCTCGCCGAGGACGAGCCGCAGCCGTCCGTTGAGGACGTAGAGCCATTCGTAGCCCTCGTGGGTCTGCGGATCGGGTTCTCCCCGGCTTCCGCTGGCCGGGATCACGAGCTTATATGCCTGGATGCCGCCAGCCCGGCGGGTTAGGGGCAGCATGGTCATGCCGTGCCGGGTGACCGGACGCAGGTGAATGCGCGGATCTCCGGTGGGCGGGGCGCCGGCGAGTTCGTCAAGCGTGACGCCGTGAGCTCGGGCCAGGGGGAGCAGTAGTTCGAGGGTCGGTCGGCGGGCACCGGACTCCAGCCGGGACAGGGTGCTCACCGAGATGCCGGTCGCTGCCGACAGGTCGGCCAGCGTGGTGTCGCGCTGCCGGCGCAGCGCGCGCAGCCGGGGTCCGACCGTGGCGAGCGCTTGGTCGAGGTCGTTGTCCATGCCGTCAGTTTGCCAGATTGGCAACGAAGTTTGCGGCAATCGCCGGTGGCCTCGCATCCTCGTCGTGGAGGTGGTCATGGTGAGCGACCAGATGAGGGACGGCTATGTGGTGGTGGTGGTCGGCGGCGGCGCTGCGGGACTGAGCGGGGCGCTGATGCTGGCACGGGCACGGCGGCAGGTGGTGGTGATCGACGTGGGCGCCCCGCGCAACGCCCCGGCTGCGGGCGTGCACGGGTTCCTGGCGCGGGACGGGATCTCCCCGGCCGAGTTGTTGGAACGCGGCCGGGCGGAGGTCCGCCGCTACGGCGGACACGTGGTGGACGGCGAGGTCGCCGCCGTGGCCCGCGAGGACAGCGGGTTCACGGTCGCGCTGGCCGACGGCCGGACGGTCCGCGCGCGACGGCTGCTGGTGGCCACCGGTCTGGTGGACGAACTGCCGGGCATCGCGGGACTGCGGGCTCGCTGGGGACGGGATGTGGTGCACTGCCCGTACTGCCACGGCTGGGAGGTCCGTGACCAGGCCATCGGTGTGCTGGCCACCGGCCCGCTGGCGGTGCACCAGGCGTTGCTGTTCCGGCAGTGGAGCGCCGATATCACCTTCTTCTCCCACACCACGCCGCGGCCGGCCGGTGAGGAGGCCGAGCAGCTGGCTGCCCGCGGCATCCGTGTGGTGGACGGCGAGGTGGCGTCCCTGGAGATCGCCGGGGACCGCCTGGTGGGAGTGCGGCTGAGCGACGGCACGGTGGTCAGCCGCCAGGCTCTGGCGGTCTCGCCGCGCGTGACGGCGCGCGCCGGCGTGCTGACCGCCCTCGGCCTGCAGCCAATGGCCCATCCGCTCGGCGCGGGCGAGTACGTGGCCGCCGACGCGACCGGGCTGACCGCGGTGCCCGGGGTGTGGGTCGCGGGCAACGTCACGGACCTGAGCGCCCAGGTCGGCGGGGCCGCTGCGGCTGGTGCGGTCGCGGCGGCGGCGATCAATGCCGATCTGGTCGCCGAGGAGACCCGGCGAGCGGTCGCCGCATACCGGGACCCGTTCTCGCCCGCGTCCGAGGCGCGGATCTGCGAGCAGGTGATGGGCGAGCGCCGGCACGGCCTGTGACTGGCGGGAAGGGTGATCTGCCGTGTCTGACCGCCCCAGCGGGAGACGTTGTTCACGCACCTGGCGGCGTCGGTCAAGCCCGGCGGCACCCTGCTCATTGGTGGCCGCCACCCATCGGGACCTGCGGACCACCATCGGCCGCCCACCGGTACCAGAGTTGCTCTTCACCGCTGAGGAGGCCTCAGCAGGGCTGGCCCCGACCGGTAGGACATCGTCGTTGCCAACGCCGGATCTCTGTCCGCCATCGATCTCGCAGGCCATCCACGATGCCGTGCCGCAGGCCCGCAAGCGTCCATGACCCGCGGATATCGCAGGTCACATCGAGAAACATCTATTGCCATCAGGAGAACCCATGCCCTACGCGCGCACCGGGCGCACCGCATTGATCACTGGCTCCGCGAGCGGATCGGCCGCGCGTGCGCGGAAACGCTCGCCCGTGAGGGCGACCACGTCGTCGTCTCGGGCCGCAACACGGAACGCGGCGAGCGCACGGTGGACAAGATCCGCGCCATGGGCGGAACGGCTGACTTCATCGCTGCCGACCTGGGCAACGCCCTCAGCGCCGCGTCGCTGACCGAAAAGGCACTGGCCGTCACCGGCAGCGTCGACATCTTGGTCAACAACACCGGAATCTATACCTTTGGCCCCACGGCCAGCACCACCGAGGAAGCGTTTGACGCCGTCTACGACCTCAACGTCAAGGCACCGTACTTCCTGGTCCGTGCGCTCGCGCCCCCATGGCCGCCCGCGACTCGGGCGTCATCATCAACATCACGACTGGTGCGGCAAACCGGGGAGCGGTCGGCGCTGGCCTGTACGGGTCAAGCAAGGCCGCCCTGATGCTTCTGACCAAAGGCTGGGCAGCAGAGTTCGGCCCCGGCGGTGTGCGGGTCAACGCGATCAGCCCGGGACCCATCCACACCCCGGGCACCGGCAACGACATTGACGACCTTGCCGCGAGCCTGCCCGCCCGGCGCATCCGCGAGCCGCACGAAGTCGCTTCGGCCGTGGCATTCCTCACCTCTGACCAGGCCGCCTACATCCATGGCGCCGTGCTGCCCGTCGACGGCGGTGCGATCGCTGCCTAAGACAAGGGGCAACCAGCGGGTCCCTGCGCGGCGATCGGACCAGATTCCTGGCGGCATCATCCACGCCGTGCAAGGATCGTGCAGATGCAGCCCAAGATCGGTATTGAGCACCCTCTTCTGCCGCGGACAGGGGGTCGTCCGGGCTCGTCATCGCGACGAGAGCCATCTCTATGACGTTTCCGCGGAAACGCGCATCTGCTGCCGTGTGTAGTGCGCTGATTTGGGATCGGAGTTTGCCCTCCGGATGGTCAGGGCACGGTTCCGCGGGGTACGACCCATTGCACTGGCTGGCCGGTGACCTGGGCGATCAATTCGTAATCACCGTCGTAGTGCAGCACGGTGACACGTTCTCGTTCGGCTACCGCAGCGATCAGCAGGTCAGGCAGGCCGACCGCCCTGATCCTTCCGCCCCGCCACAGGGCGCCCTGGACATCAAGCGCGCGCCGCCAGTCTTCACCATGGGTGGCCAGCCACTCATAGCCAGCGTCGCGGTCGGCTCGTACCTGGTCGAACTCCGATCCGCTGCGGGTAGCCCATCCGAGTTCGAACTCGATGACACCGCAGGTGGCTACCACTCCCGACTCGATCAGCGGCACCAAGACCGCTGCCACTTCCCGATGGCGCAGCCGCGCGAGCGCGCTGGTGTCTGCCAGGTAGCGTGCTACCGCTGCCATGCGGCCCGCATCACGTCCTCCTCTTCCAGGTCGGGCAGACCGCCGGAGGTGAGCCGTTGCAGGTCACGCCGCCTGGCTGCCAGCGCGGCGACCTCGCGCAGCGCAGCATTGACCGTGTCCTTCTTGGTGGCGGTGCCAAGCGCCTGCTGAGCGGCCGCGAGGTACTCGTCGTCGATCTCTACCAGGGTCTTGGTCATCGCTTCCTCCTTCACGATCAGTATATCCCTGAATGCTCTACTGAGATATATTCACGTGCTCTATCGAGGAGGGCGCCAAGACCGCGAGATGCGCCGGCTGCGCGAGGCATCGCAGTGTCAGGACATGATGATTCCCGCAGAACCTTCATCAGTCCCCTCCGATCAAGCCGGGCCATTGCCTGACCAGTTGCGTCTGGCGGTGACCGCCTACCTGGCCCGCTTCAGGGGCTCATCCCGCGAGCACACCCAGTCCGATCTGCGCTGCTACCTCGCCTGGTGCGCCGCGCGTGCCGTGGACCCGCTGGCGGCCCAGCGACTCCACCTAGAGCTGTACCTCCGGTGGATGCGGGAAACCCGCCGGTTCAAGCCGTCCACCATCTCCCGCCGGTTCTCCGTCACGGCCGGGTTCTACCGGACCTGCGCCATCGACGGAACCCTGCAGCATTCGCCCGTCGAGCACGTCCGCCGTCCCGCGGTGCCCGCCGAATCCCCAACGCTGGGGTTCACGCACCTGCAGTTCGAGGCCCTGCTCAGCGCCGCCCGCCAGTCACCGCATCCATGCGACTTCGCGCTGGTGGCGATGCTCGGCCTGCTCGGCCCGCGGATCTTCGAAGCCACCAGCGCGGACATCACCGACCTGGGCGAGGAGCACGGCCACCGGGTGCTGCGCGTGTGCGGCAAGGGCACCAAGATCGTCCTCGTCCCGCTACCTCCAGCCGTTGGCCGGGCCATCGACCGGGCAGTCGCGGGCCGCACGCACGGGCCGGTCCTGCTCAACAGCCGCGGCAGCCGGATGGACCGGCACGCCGCCACCCGCCGCCTACGCCGGCTCGCCGAAACCGCCGGCATCCACACGGCCGAGGCACACCCGCACATGCTCCGCCACACATTCGTCACCACCATGCTCGACGCAGGCGTGGACCTTCGCGATGTCCAGATCGCCGCCCGTCACGCCGACCCGCGCACCACGATGCGCTACGACAGAGACCGCCAGAATCTGGACCGCCACCCGAACTACATCCTCGCCGCCTTCGTGGCATCCGGCACCTAACCCCCGCCCGCGTCTCCCCCGGAGCGGTCGTGGGAGACCCACTGCCTTGCCGATGAGCGGGCATTGCCCACCCGTATATCTGCGCGCTGACCAGTATGCGGTCTGCGACAGCAATATTGGAGCGAGCGCTGGGTTATCCAGTCGTTCCTGGCAGGCTCCCTGCCGAATATTCGCGGCCTGTTTGCGCTGGGCACGGTGGCGGATAGATGCCGGCGAGAAGTCGCCCATGGCGGAGCGTGGTGCAGATGCCTGTTCTGTTGAGCTATCAATCGGAGCTAGCTGGAGCACGCTTGAAGGTCAGTGTGATTCCGCCCTCAACGCCCGCCTTCGCTATCAGCTCGAATCCGACTTCTGCGGACAGGCGGACATCGACGGACACCTCATGAAGCTCGAAACCGGCGCCTACTTTCTGGATTTTGGAGAGCGCCTCCGAGAGGGTCGAAGTGAACTCTTGCAATCTGTCCCCGAGGGCGGCAGCTGAATAGCGTTTGCGGCCCAAGTAGCGTTCGAGTTCGGCCTGTGGTTTCTCGTCATCGACCAGGACCCAAAGCTCTCCTCGAGCTAGTTCCTGCGCGTCACTTTCCCCTTTGTCTGAAGCGGGCATCACGGCCTCCATTCACTGTCGCGCCCATACCTGTATCTGGAACCTTTCCACGATCTCCGTGAGAGGCACCGCCCATGCCGACGGCCTCGGGCCCGGGTTTTTCGGATTCGGGCCAGCTATCAACATGCCCAGCATTGCACCCGCCAGCGGATCTGATGATCCTGGTGGCGATGCCGCGGCAAGGTAGCCAGGCGTCGATCCGGGCTCGGCGACTATGAGTGCGCCTGAGTCGCCAGGACTCGATGGAATGCTGGCGCTGAAGGGAACCAGCATGCCGATCGCGCCCGCCCCGGCGGGCACAACGAGAGCTTGATCCACCCGGCCCTGCTGGAATTTCGATACCGATCCCCACATCCGTACGGGCATGTCGCTCGTGGCTTGCACAGGGAGGGCAGGCAGCGCGTCATCTGCCTTCAGCCGATAGTCGAAATGCCACGGCATATATGGCTCCGCGATGGCAGCGTCCAGTCCGATGTCCGCCATGATGACTTTGCCGACCGCCCTTATGCCACCGCGATAGGCAATGACCTTAGTCCCCACCGGCCCGAAGACATGGGCGACCGACAGCATCAAGGGCTGTACGCTCTGCTCTCGGCTGACGATGGCGGCGAGAGTGCCCGGCGATCGCGCGCCCCAGCGATCCTCGCCGGCGACCTCGTCGCCGGACTGCAGCGGCGCTACGTCATTCCTGGCCTGTTCGCTTGATGCCAGCGCCCACTCTCCCGGTTTGACTACCCCGTAGCGAACAGGACCCGCGGTCTGCTCGAGCACCACGGGGACACCGGCGCCCTCGACACCGGGAACTCGTGTCGATACTTCGAGTTCCGGGGGCAAGCCGTATGCCTCCCGAGCCTCGATCGGATCAGGGGGCAGCGGAGTCTCGGTGGAGATGATGGCCGCCAGTGTGCGGCGTCCCGCGATCGATCGCCGTCCCACGCCGAGCCAGGAAGTCTCGGCGAGTACCGGCCCGACCACGGAGCGGCGACTCCACAGGGAGGCGAGAATCTCTCGCTCACGCCAGACCTGGCGCCGCAGCTGTGCGGGCAGCCGCTGGTAGGCGGCTAGTGCGGCGTTAGCCAAGCGCGCAAATTCCTGCTGGTTTTCACGACTGGCGAGCCTCGACAACGGATCGACCTCCAGCCACGCGTCGGAACTTTGCGGCTCCCAGCTCTCCCATTCCTGGTAATCCGTCATAGTCCCTCCCGATCTGAGCCCGCGACGATGATCGGGTCAGACATGGGCTGACAGCGCTGCGTATATCTCCTCGACGTCTCGCGGAGACGCGGTAACCACCAGCCCGGAGTCTCCTGCCAGGCGCCGCAGGGTTGCTTCGTCGGCGTCGGCGCCGTAGGCGATCGCGAAAACGGTCACATCGGCAGCGTCCAACTCTATTCGTGCTTCCGAGAACGTCTTTCGCGAGCTGTTCTCTGCGCCGTCGGTGAGCAATAGCACGACTCGCATGTGCCCCATGCCAGCTGCTCTGTGCAGTTCGGCGACTGCAACGGCGACCGCATCGAACAGCGCCGTATTGCCGCCCGCACGCACGGATCTGATCGCCAATTCGATGTTTTGCGTGGCCTGGGCAAGCGGCTGAACCGGGACCGTAACCACAGCGGTGCGATCGAATGTGACCAGGCCGACTGCGGTCGCCGTGCTTTGAGGCCGAGCGCAGAAACGGCGGATAGCCTCACAGGCTGCTGCCAGCTTGCTGCCGACCATGCTCTCGGAGGTATCGAGAACCAGGCATACGTCCGCGGCCTTTGCCACGCTGCCCCATGAGCCGGAGATGATCTTTACGCTCTGATAGCCGGGGAGAACCATCGGTGCAGCGCCGCTGTTCACGATTCGCACCGAGCCTTGTTGTGCGGCAGGATGCGCCGCTATGAGACGGGCGCTGTCATTGCGCGTACCCAGAGCAGACCCAGCCGGATGCATGCCATGGGTGAGAACCCGATCGGCTGTTTGCGCCGAACGCAGATGCGCAGACAACAACTCGTAGGGGCGGTCAATGGGGCGTCTGATCTCCTCATGGTGCACCCTGCCCAGTACCTGATCTATCCAGAGCGTCCCCTCAGCCGGATACACGATCACCGACTCAGCGCCGCTTTCCGCGGCCGCAGCCAGGGCCGCATCTTCCCGCACCAGCACGACATCGGCTTGAGCGGACTGGGCCCGCAGCAGTGCCGTGCGATCATCGGGAGCGTACTCCACCACCCGCTCCTCAAGAGCTTTCACTAGGTCCCTGGCGCGTCCGGCGGCATCGTCGGCGGACGGCTCGCGCCCCCCGCATGCCCACACCCACTCTGCGGCCATCACCGCCAGCCCGTCCGCCGTTGTCCCGTGAGCGTGCGCTAGGCGAAGCTCCCCACCCTGTGTCAGGAGGGAATGCCAGCCCACCCCGCGCGGTTGCTGCCCGATCGCCCACCCCTCGTCCCTTCTTTGCCTTGAGAGGCGGGACCACGGAGACCTTCCGGGCGACTGCCCTGTGGCCTTTCCGCCCAGCAGCTCATAGACCCGGCTTGGCATCACCAGTACCACGGGACTGGTCGCGAAGCTTGAGTAGACAACTTCAGGTGGTGCTGCCTCCTGATAGCGCTGAGCGAGCAGGTCACGGAGGCTGAGCTCGGACAGAGCGGACGCTGGAACAAAGTACCGGAAGTCGCGCCCGGCGACGGATCCGAGAACATAGGGATCGTCATAATAGTGGCAGCGAAGGGCGAGGTCCGTACCATCGAGATCCCGGTAGCCGACTGCATTGAAATCCATCTCAATGGACTCGAAAAGCGATCTCTTCTCCGCTGAACAAGCGATCGGCAATATCCGAGACATCAGGCCCCCTTGAATATTAGCACCACGACTGTAGCGCGGATGACCGCCACCGCGAAAGCGGCATGCAGACTGCGCAATATCGCCCAGTGGTTGCTCTGAGACATCCCAGGCTGTGCGCTGCCCTCGGTGAACCCAAGGGCGGAGCGGGCGCAGCAGGTCAGCACATGAATATGCATCCCCGCTCGCCGAGAGAACGTGCTCACATGCCGCATTCAGGTACGGGTGACTCTCGGCGTGGCAAGCGCGGAGCTGACCTCTGCCATCACATGACGAACCGCACGAGCCGGCGTACCACCGGGCATGCCGGCCGGCCCGCGTGGCACACTGGCCAGATGGTCCTATATCGCCTCAACGGCGATGTGAGCTCGGAAAACCTCGGCGCGATCCAGCCGCTGCTCATAAAACTCACCGGCGGCCAGGTCACTCCGACTCCGGAAGGCCTGCACGTGGACGGCGCGATGGAAGGTACCGACGCCCGCGACGTGAATCGCCGGCTGCTATCGGCACTGCGGCGCGTGGAACGGCGCACGCGGCTGCGTGCAGAATGGACAGCACGCGGTACCACCTACCGGTTCTTCGATTACGTGCCAAAGGCCGAGCGACCCGCGTGATGTCCGCCCGCCTTCGGCGATGACCACGGGGCGGTGCCAGGCACCCACGAGTTGCGAACGCCCGCTTCTGCCGCGATGAGCGCTCAAGCCCGTCGACGGCGTGCGCCCAGACTGGGACTCCTGTGTGCGGCGGATACTCCGTCGCCGCGACTGTGTGGCAGCGACAGAGTCGGCAGGGAGGGCCTTGCGCTTCAGCGCTGCTGTGACCGGGCCTGACCGTCGCTGGAAGCAAAAGCGGTCACGACGTGCCGACGGGCGGCGGAGGCGTTGCAAGCCGCGGGAATCGCTGATGCGCGGACGGCATGAATGGTCGGCAACTGGTTAAACGCAGCGCGGCGGCACTCTTTCCCTCACCGGAGGGGATTAGGATCCTTTCATGGCTCAGAGAATTCAGACGCTGCTCATTGATGATCTCGACGGCGGCGAGGCGGCCGGCACCGTCCGTTTCGGCCTGGACGGCACGGAATACAAGATCGACCTCAGCGCCGCGCACAGCGACGAACTGCGCCAGGCACTGGGGTCCTACGTCGCGCACGCCCGGCGGGCCGGCGGCACGGCCAGGAGCGCAGCCCGCACCCGGCGCGGCAGCGCCACCGTCGACACCGCCAAGGTCCGCGAGTGGGCCAAGGGGCAGGGCATCGAGGTCAAGGACCGCGGCCGTGTCCCGGCCGACGTCGTCGAGCAGTACAAGACGGCCGTAGGGGCGTAGGCGCCTTAGCGGTGCCCCGCAGAGTCTCGGCCAGGCTCTCTGAGGTGACAGGGCATAACCGGCCCCGGCACCTTGTGGCCTGTGACTGCGTTGCCCACGACACAACAGTGCTGTTGATGACCGCGCGCTATCCGCCGATATGCTCGGCCAGCCTCGTGTCTTGGTGCGTGTCGCGGAGACACCGAAAAGGTCGATCTGAACCGGATTCTCGGCGTTCATCGCGATGTCCACCTGTTTTCCTGTAAGTGCCGGGGGAGATCACAGGCCGAGCATCACTGGCGTGTCCGGGATGTCGCCGGCGATCAGCGCCGCCAGCGGTGTAGCGATGTCACGCGGTGAGAACAGGTCGGTTCCGCTGTATTCGGCGATGTCTGTGTGCCGCCACCATCGCATCCCCGTGATGTGCTCGGCGGCGAGTTCATCATCGGACAGCGCGCCGCGGGGATCAAAGCGCGTGGTGCGGACAAGAAAGTAGTCGTTGACCACCCCGTCGTAGCCGTCCGCATGGCCGGGAGCGGCGACTTCCTGGTGCCAGACGTGAGGCGGGTCGGCGTCAATGACGACCCCCGTCTCCTCGTGCAACTCCCGGCGCAGGGCCGCCAGCGGCAATTCGCCAGGCTCGATGCCGCCGCCGGGGGCCGCCCATACGACCGTTGCACCCGCTGGCACAGCCGGATGCGGGAAGCCGAACCGGCACAGCAGGACACGGTCATCATCGGCCAGGATGATCGCCCGGACAGCACGTCTTAGCCTCGCCGAGGCAGGCGTCTCGCTCATATACAGATGATCAGGGCGCCAGCGCACGGGCCGCAATCCGGTCATCGTGACTGCTCGCATTCGGCGATAGGAAACAAATCGGCTCCCCATCGCTACCGACTCAGTGTGATCGGTACTCGATCGGCGCGCTCGCGTCTTGGGTCCGTCCGGGCCGGTGCGGCCGGGTTCTAGAGGCGGATGACGGCCTTGCCGCGCAGCCCGCCATGGCGGAGTTCGTCCAGTATCTGCCCGGCGGCGTCCAGGCCGGCGGTGGACCGGATGCGCGCGGTGATCGTCCCGTCGGCGAGCATCTGCGCGACCGTGACCAGCCCTTGGGGCGAGATCAGGGGATTGGCGCTGGAGGCGTGGTTGTGTGCGGTGATCTGGCGCTGCGCAAACCAGCCTTCGTCGGCGGCGAAGATCGTGGAGACCAGGCGTCCTGCGGGCCGGATGACCTCGGCGTCGCGGCGGATGGCGTCCGGGCTGTTGACCAGGTCAAGGACGGCATCGACGCCGTCGGGGTGAGCGGCGCGCAGCGCGGCGATCACGTCACCAGCTTGGCTGTCGTACACCTCCTCGGCCCCCAGGCGGCGAGCCTCGTCGGCGTCGCCGCGGACGGTCGCGATGACGTGCGCGCCGCGGGAGCGCGCCATCTGCACCGCGTAGCCGCCGACCCCGCCGGTCGCGCCCATCACCACGACCTGCTGGCCCGCGGTGACCTCCAGCAGGTCAATCGTCCGCAGCGCGGTGGTCGCCGGGATGGGCAGCGCGGCGGCCTGGTCGTCGGTCACGCCGTCGGGGATCCGGGCCACCGGCTCCAGTGTGGCCCCGGGTGCGGCGGCGGTGTACTCGGCGTAGGAGCCGTGTGTCCGTGCCATGCCGAAGACCCGGTCCCCGGCCTGCAGGCCGGGGTCTCCGGCCCGG
>Ga0335073_10009208_pt1 | contig 13855 bp, 7 predicted proteins | sample Lox_Sample_22_FD_207093 | JGI IMG/M metagenome (GOLD analysis project Ga0335073, IMG submission 207093) | Soil microbial communities from Loxahatchee National Wildlife Refuge, Florida, United States - Lox_Sample_2.2 | ecosystem: Environmental > Terrestrial > Soil > Wetlands | place: USA: Florida... | reverse complement strand
TTCGATATCGCGTAAGCAAACTGTCAACCCACGCCTTGCGCCGCTGGAGCGCCCAATCACGTCCCACGCGCGTTGTGCCGTGCTATTTTGCAATTAGCGCCCGATGGACTTTTGTGAATGCGCGAATCATATCATCTTCATCGCGCTCGGTGAGCGAAGACGGTATCGCAATGAGAATGCTGCGCTCAAACAGGCTGTCGGCCACAGGGCAAGTGCCCCTGTCGTATTGCATTCTGAGGCCGGAGTTCTCTGAAAGGCGCCAGGGGAATCCCAGGCGATCTACGCTTGCCTTCTGAACGAGGCTCGCGATGTTGTAGTAGAGATGAAATCCCCAGTCGGTCATCAGAATATTGGAGATCCCCTGCGGATGAGTGACGATTCCCTCCGCTCTGAGCGCCTTGTTTACCGTTGCCGCGGTCTCCGCATCCTGATACGTCGTGATCAGGAAGGGCGACGTATCTCCGGCCTGATCCACGATGCGGCGCAGACGGATGCCTGGGAGTTTTTCCAAAGCCGCTCGGATGCGATACTTACTGCGATGCATACTGGCCGTAATGCAAGGCAGTTTTTTCAGCTGTACCCGCAACACGGAAGCGCGAAGCTCGTCGAGCCTGCACCCCTGCCCCCACAGGCACAGATCAGGATCATTCAGGATGAGGCGGCCTTGCTCGTTGCGCGCATAGCCCAAGTCATGGCATGCGAAGGCGCGGTCGTGGAGCCTCCTGGTATTCGTCACCACGGCGCCGCCTTCCCCCGCGGTCATGTTCTTATTCATCTGAAAGCTGAACACGCCCATGTCGCCAAAGGTCCCCACGCGTTGTCCGTTGACGCTGCCTCCGGCGCACTGCGCACAGTCCTCAAGCAGGAACAACTTCCTGCGATCGGCAACCTCCCTTAGGGCCTTGATGTCTGCAGGAGCGCCGCTCATGTGCACAACAATGATCCCTGTTGTCTTGCTGCTGATGCGTTCTTCAATCGCTTTGGGATCGAGGCAGAACGTGTCGTCGATATCGGCCAGCACCGGTATCGCTCCGCGATTGACTACTGCCGCTGCGACCGAGACCCACATATAGGCCGGCACGATGACTTCCTGCCCCGGTCCGACACCCAGAGCAGCCAGCGCAATGCTCAGAGCAGCCGTGCCGCTGCTGACCGCAATTACATGCGATGCGTCGAGATATCGAGCAAACTCAGCTTCAAATGCCTCGACTTCTCTTTGCAGTTCAACGCCGTAATAGCGAAACAACGACCTGCTTCGCACCACGCGAGCTGCCGCTTCAACTTCTTCCCCATCCATGTGATGCACACCGGGAAATTCCAGAGGAAGGGGCGTGCTGCGTATGGGTGTTCCGCCCTCTATTGCCAACCGGTCCTCTACGATGCCTGAATCCTGGACTGCCGCTTTCACTTGATCTCGCATTCAAACCCCTTGCCACAAGCCTGCAGAGAACCAGAGCGAGATGTCAGTGATGACCAACCATGGGGCAATCCTGCTCCAATAGAGTCACCAGATCCGCAATTCGGCAGTCTGCACGGATCCCTCCGCCGCTGCCGGGTTGGTTCCATTTATAAAACATATACGCCATATTTCCGTCACAGGTCAAGCTATTTAATTCTATAATGAATTTAATAGATACATAAGGATGAAGAAATCCCTACTTATGGTGCGATCACAGTATCGTGCCGGTATCTGCGGCAAGGCTCGGTCGTCCACTAATCCTTCGGATCTGCGCCTAAGACTAGAGGGTTTGCGAGCAGCAAAGGGACGCTCGCGGGCTTCCGGGGTGATCGCGTGGCTCCTCGTTCGTCACTGACCCAAGACCTTCTGATGAGCCATCCCAGCTGCTGGAACTAACTGTTGGATCCTCGCCTCTCTCGCCGACAGTTCCATCCGAAGCCACTCCTTCTTATGCAACAATTCGCAAGGAGCAGTTCAAGCCGCGCGATCCGGACTTGCATCTGGGCACCCCCTTTCCTCCAGTGCCGCATCGGCTGGTTGGGAATTCACGATCTCCCCCCTGAGGATGGTATCGAACTCGGAAGACGAGGGGCGGGAGCCAGAAGCAATTCCTCCGTCTGCTGGCGGCCCGATCTGCGTCGAGTTCCCCGGCCACGCAGTGATCAGCGTGGAACTCGGAGCTGATCCATCGCCGTTGCGTACGATTCTGCAGAGCCTGCGCCGTTGATCCACCCTCCTGTCCGGACCAAGGTCTGGATCGCGGCCGGAGCGACGAATCTGTGCCGCGGTTTCGATGGATCGAACACGCCGGCGCAGAACGCGCTGCGTGAACAGCCATTTCGGACACGTGTTTGTGTTTCGAGGTCGACCAGCCGATCGGCTCAGCCAAGCTCAACGGACCCGATCCGGAATTCTACCTCCGCACCGCGTTGGCGCAGATCGCCTCATCTCCTCAGACGGTTGGAAATTCTGCGATGCGTAGCCGCGTGCAACCGTACGGAATCAGCTCAACCATTGTCTCTGGCTGGTCGGTGCTTACCGGGCTCGCAGGTACGGGCCCGGCGTTGGCTCCGTTCATGCCCCAATCCGGAACCAGCTTCGCCTTCACCTTCAGGATCATCGGCACATCCTCATGCCACGGAAGATATTCCGTCGAACCGGCCACCCGCACCGGCTCGCCCTTTTGCGCAAATGGCATAGAGCTGATTTTATTGCGGGTCATCTCGCACTGCGGATTGTTGCGGTCGATCAAGAGAGCGTAGTTCCAGTCCGTCGACGGAGCAATATGCCAGTAAACGCATCCAGCGGGCGCCACGAGAGTCGCGCCTCCCGTTTCCGGAAAGAGAGCGACCTCGGGAATCTTCTCGAAGGCTTCCCCGATTCGGAGAACAAAATAGAGCGGACCCCACGCCACGGCCACAGCATTGTTCTTACGCGTCTCCGTGCGGACTTTGTAGTTAAAATTCAGCGTGACCATTTCGCCGTCTTTCCACTCCCGCTCCACCTTGAACAAGGTTCCACTCTCTGGATGGCTCGGCGTGGCGTTGCCGGCGACAAAGACCTCCGCCTGATTCGACCAGGAGGGAATCCTGAAGTGAAGCGGAAAACGAACCGGCTCACCGCAACGAACCGTGACACGCACCCGGTCAGAGAACGGATATTCGGTTTCTTCCACGATCTCGACCTGCTTGCCTTCCGAAACTTTTGCGCTGAAGCGGCTCGGACCGTATCCCATTGCCACCAGACCACGATCAGCGGTCGCCATCCACATCGACTCCACATAGCGTGGCCACGGTGAGTGCATGTTGGCGAGGCAGCAGGGAAAGTTTGGTGTGAAGCCGTAGAGGTTCGAGGTATCTCCGTTCCAGTGCCAGTGCCGCCTGGCCGTTGAGACCAACACCTGATTAGCCTGCTGGTCATACTGGTGGGCCCACATATCCGCGGTGGTGGTTCCAGGGAAGGAATTGAAAATCAACTGCTCGATGCGGTCGGCAAACCGTACATCGCCCATAATCGCAAAACCGCTTTCCAGGCAGAAGAGCAACTCTTCGACGCCGCACAATTCTGTGCCCGCTGTCGGATCAGTACTGGCCAGCCACTCGTCGGCCGCCCACCTGCCGCCCACCTGTCCGTAGGCCTTGTCCAGGTTTTCGATGCCCTGAAGAACACTCGTCCTTTCACTCGCATCCCCCGAGATAAGCGAATGCAGTAGCGGATATTGAATGGACTGGGTAACGTCAATCCCCTGCCGCGTGTACTCCGACAACGGCTCTTTTGGCGACTTCTCCGCAGTGACATCAGGGAAGTGCTTAAAGTATTTAGGGTCCTCCGGAAAGGTTGTAAAGTAGTGAGTCCAGTCTTCGATGCACGCCTTCGTACTGCGGTCGAGCAAGCCGAGAACATCTTTCTCGCCAGTCTTGTTGTAGTACCAGATGCCGAAGCTCAACAGCATGCCCACCCGCTTCGGGTCAAACACAGCTAGATCCGGAGAGTCGAGCACGGAATTGGCGTAGTCGAGAATCGCGCGAATCACATGGATGGCGCGCGGATCACCGGTGCGTTCATAGTACTCGGGCATGAACCTGCCAAAGTGGCACCATGCGGTGACGCTCGGCGTCACGCTGGCAAGCTCTTTCACCGAAAGCGCGTACTCCAGATATGGCTTGCCGAGTGCCGCGAGGCGATCATCGTGAAGTACGCCCGCGAGAGCGGTCAATCCTTCAAGCCAGCGGGGAACGAAACGCGCTGTGCAGCATTCGGGCAAAACATTCTTGCTCGCATCGCCCTTCCACGCGGACTCCTCAACGATATTCCACACCTCATCGAGATGGCTGGTGAGGCCGTTTTTCTGCACCGTCAGTTGATCGAGGAGCCATCCCGAGGCACGGCCAGCTCCCAGCGGCAATTTCACAAATCGGCTTTGTTGCAACGGAGCGCGATTGTTCTGGTAGTTCGCGTTCTGGGGCCAGGACGCATCGTCTGCCACCGGGAAACCCGCCAGTGAACCGGTGGCACGCGCAATCGAAGAAAATACGCTAGCCCCTCCAATCGCCGCGATGAGCTCACAGAATTCACGTCTTTCCATTCATTCTCCTTTGCAGCAGTTGTCCCGTCTCTTCCGTGCAGATTCGCTCTGCTCTCCTAGTGGAGGTCGAGGTTCTTCCGATTAGAATTCCTGGCCGCTCGGCACCGCCGTGGAGTGTCTACTGGCACCAGCCGGTGTTCAGCGCTACCGACAGTATCGCCGTACCCGAAGGCCCAACCGCTGTTGCCTTCTGGCAGCTGCCCTACCAGTATGGGGCCGACCTGGGGCTGAACGGACACGACCACCTCTATGCCCGCTACCGCCCGCTTGACCCCTCCGGGAATTACGATCCCAAGAAGGGCATACGCGAATTCATTGTCGGCACCGGCGGCGAGACACTCGATCCAATCGTCACAACCAATACGACGGCCGCGGATCCAACCGGCAACCCGAACTTCAACGCAGAGAATCTCGAGGCGGGAACCGGAGAATTCTGGGGAGTGATGGGCCTGACGCTCAACGAGAATGGTTACGCGTGGGATTTCGAGTCTGCATTAAGAGATCCCGCTCAGACAATCGGTCCGGCCACTTTCAGCGATAAGGGCGTCGGCTCCTGCCACGGTCCAGTCAAGCGGTGGAGCGACCGGAACGTCTTCGCCACATTAGGGTGTGACCTTGCTTCCGTATGCGTTCCCCCTCGCGAGAAATCGCGAAGGGGGAACTTTTCTCATGCGGCTCAATCTGAATGGGCTGATAGAAACTGAGCAAACCACTGCGAACATTTGGCGTGTTGCCGACTAACCAGCGATTACTGCGTGGCTAGTTGTATCTGGGCTGAGTTTTGGTGTTGGCGGCATCGGTATACGCCACCGAAAAGGTCCCAGCCCTCGGCACGGACCAGTACGCTCCAGATGACACTGTCACGGTGCGGGTGATAGCTTTTCCTGGCAATCACAGTGGGAATCTTCGATGACTCACTCACGCCGTACCTGGATGAAAACCGCCGCCATGGGCTTGGGCGGCCTGCTCGCGAGCGAGCGCAACCTTAGCGCGCAGTCTGTGAACCATGCCTGCGCTTTGGCCGACCCGCGCGACGAGATCAAGATCACCGGACTTGAGATCATCCCCGTCAACTCGCTGCGAACCATTTTCGTCAAGATGCACACAGAGCCGGGGATCACCGGCATCGGGGAAGGCACTGTAGAAGGACGCATTCCCACCGTGGTCGCCGCCATTCAGGAGATCGAGCCCTACCTCATCGGCAAGGATGCACGCCGGCCGGCACACCACTGGCAGGCGATCTACAAGCACGCGTTCTATCGCGGTGACATCGTCCTCACATCGGCGCTGGGCGCAGTCGACATTGCAATGTGGGACATTAAGGGCAAGGCCCTCGGGGTCCCGATCTATGACCTTCTCGGAGGTCCCACGCGCGATCGCATCAAGTGCTACGGCCAGGCCGAGAGCGTGGAAGAAACCCAAACCCACGTGCTCGCCGAGGGCTACCGGTCGATGAAGACCAGCGTCTCGTCCACACGAGGCCGGCTGTCGCGCTCGTCCGAGAGCCCGTACTACATCGACGGCTTTGTCGAAAAGGTAAAGGCGATCCGCGAACTCGTCGGTCCCAATTTCGACCTGGGCATCGAGATGCATGGCGAGCATGAGCCGCCCGCCGCGATGGAGATCATCAAGGCGCTCGAGCCTTTCCGCCCCTGGTTCTATGAGGAGCCGATCCAGTTCCAGAACCTGCCATTGATGGCGGAAATGGCGAAGAAAACGACTTTCCCCTTCGCCACGGGCGAGCGCATGGTGACCAAGTGGCAGTTTCGCGACCTGCTGACGGCGGGCGCGGCGCAACTGCTGCAGCCCGACGTCACGCACGTGGGCGGCATTACCGAGCTGAAGGCGGTGGCCACGCTCGCGGAGGCCTTCTACGCCGATATGCTGCCGCATTCGAAGGAAGGAGTGGTGGGCTTCGCCGCCTCGATGCACGTGGCGGCGTCGATCCCGAACTTCCTCGCGCACGAGGTGCCATCGCTGCAGGCGGTGAAGGGAGGGCCGCCCAATGTGCAGCGCAGCCCCATGGGGAAGAGCTACATCAAAAAGCCGTTCGTGATGACCGAGGGCAACATCATCCTGAGGGGCAATCTGGACGGGCCAGGGCTCGGCATCGAGCTCGACGACAACCTGATCGACAATGAGCGCGGCATCCCGGAGTGGAAATTCCCGGAGATGTGGGATGCAATCGACGGCTCCGCACGCGACCATTGAGATTTGCAATGCTCGTGGAATCTGCATGGGGTATGCGTCAGTTGTGCCTGCGCCCCGCTCAATGAGTGCTGCATCGCCGAGTCGCTCATCGACCGGTCAGTACCGGGTCGGCAGTGATGAAATGCTCTCAGGGTCTGAACGCTACGTGGTTGCGGCGTAACGAAGTAAACTGGGTGACGCCCCACTGACCGATGACCTGCTTTGCAATCGCGACGGTGCCTTCGATAGAAGCTGATGCTCATATCGATTAAGTTTTAGGATAGGTTTGCCAGAATTACCCGACGAAAATTCCTTTGGTCTCTAGGTCTTTTGGAGTCATATGGCGGAGAGGGAGGGATTCGAACCCCCGATAGCCTTGCGACTATGTCTGATTTCGAGTCAGGTGCATTCAACCGGGCTCTGCCACCTCTCCGCTTTTGTTTTCAATCACTTACAGCCATATTTACACTGCGTGATTCAGCCGGTGCAAGTCAGTTGTGGTGCCAGTAAGCTGTCCACTGCTGAGGCCGTATGCAATGTGCGAGGTGGGCATATCGCATCGTCATGCTCCATGATTTGTGGTCCGTCAGTTCTGCCACAGCTCGAAGAGCAACACCAACCATCACAAGTCTACTTGCAAACGTATGGCGCGTGCAATGCCACGAATGGTGCGCGATCCCGGGTTATCCCTTCGTGATTCCGGCCCTCAACATGGCCGCCGTCCGCTGCACCTCTACTGGCAGCTTGAACTGAAGCAGAGATTCTTGCTGAAAAATGGCATCACGTGGTTCTGGAACCGATCGGCGACTGCGCTGGTATGCGTGCCGTGGTAGATTTCAAAGTCATTTGCGATTCCGTATTTATCCAGAATGTCGTGCAGCTTACCGGCATCGACGCGAAGACCGTCCTGATCCCCTACGTCCATGGAGATTGCTTTATATTGACGCAGATTGTCGATGTACTGGTCCACGAAAGCAAGCGGCGCATTGGCCGTCCACCGGGCCAGAACATCTGGCTGCGGCACGCCATCTTTGGTCGGGAGGTCAAGATAGAGGGGAGGATTTTTGGGGTCGGGAGACCACGCGGCGGCAGTGGCCAGTTGTGCGCGCAAAAAGAAGGACAATTTAGCTGAATCTTCCGGTGTTTTGACCGCTTCGAGCGCCTTCTCATTTTCAGGGTTAGCCGGCGCCATGGCTCGTGGCGACATGCAGCACGGGCTCATGATGTAAAGAACGCCAAATACGTCAGGGTGCTTCATGCCGATACGGCTGGCGCCGTATCCTCCCATGGAGTGCCCGACCAGGCCGCGGCTCAACCGGTTGGGAATGGTTCGATAATGAGCGTCGATGTATTCGACGAGGTCGTGATAGATGAATCGCTCAAAGTCGCCCGTTGTCACCGAACTCGAATACATGGAACCGTTGTGGACGGTCTTCGAATCGGGAAGAACCACGATCATCTCTTTGGCGCCCTGCGCAAAGGCGCCCTCAATGGTTTGCGGCACGTGGATTTCGTGCGTCCATTGTTCAGCGCCTATCGAATAACCATGCAGTGCATACAGGACAGGGTAACGACGATGTTTGTCCTTTGCATAGCTGGGCGGCAGGAAGACAAAAACGTCACGATCCACAGCGTCGCCCTCAAGATTGCCTTCAAGCGACTGACCATGAACTTTGATGTGTTCCACGGTCACGGGCTTCGCTTCGGGAATAACCGGCGGCACCTCGGTTTGAACCTGCGCAAAAATGCCTGTGGTCGCTGCAAGCGCCAGCGGAACCAGAATGACCATTACAGCCCAGACTTTCCCCTTCATCGTTGGTATCCCCTAAGTGTCTTCCGCTTTATTCGTTGCCGCGCCTATTGAGCTACCGGAAACCGGTAGATGTTCACACTGATTGGAGCAACCGGAATTGTTGCAGCCGGCGCTTCGCTCATGGGAGTCTCCTTGATTTCGACGCCTGCCGGCTGACCGACGTGGTTCACGGCATCGAGACTGGTGCCGGTCAATTGCCAGAGTGTCCCCGATCCGGCTAGGTGCGCTCCGGTCACGTTAAGGTCGAACTTCTGCTGCTGGTCGGTTGCATTCACAACGACTAGCTTCAGGTACTTGTGATCCGGCGTGAGCGAAGCAAACATATCGAGCGGATAGGTCGGACTGCCGGAGCGAGTCTTGGGCTCATCGGCATAGAGCGGATTTGTCGCCGGTTGTGGCGAGTTGCCGGAGAGAGCGACCGGAATCGTTCCGGGAAGATGCTCCCCGTATAACTCATAGACTTCCCCAAGAGCATTGAGGGTCGACCCGGTCGGCGTGATGTCGAGCGAAGACGTTCCCATGGTGTGCGCGCCCATCGTGATGAAGTCCGTGTGCCGCATCATCTCATCGAAGAGCATTGCGTAAGCCAGGGCTGTTTTGAGATTAGGACCTGTCGGGCGCCCTCCACCGCCGAAACCGTATGCGTACTCATCGATGGAGAGGAATATCTTTTTGTCGATCATCTGCGGAAACCGCTTCTGATATCCTTCCCACTCTTCCGCGTGGCGACGGATCACATCGCCGGCATAGCGGGCGTATTCAAGCGTTGTGGGATCGTATTTCACGTATCCGCCGTCATTGGGCGCATCGGGCGGCAGGGCTTTGGCCTTGTTGATGTCATAGTGCCTTCCCGGTCCCTCATACCAATGCTGGGCGATGCCATCAAATGTGCCCCAGCTCTTGGCCAACAGACCGCCGGTCCAGTCGTCATCCGATCCGAACATCGGATCCAGATTGTCGACGTATTTGGCTCGGTCCTCGCCTTTCAGCCACATCGGTTCCATCATCTTTGCCGAGCCAATCAGCGTGATGGATGGATCAGCTTTGCGCATCGCTTTCGCAAAATCATTGTTTTTGAGAACGTAATACTTCAGGTCGGTATAGCCGATCTGGAATGTTCCCCAGGGCTCGTTGCCGATGTTCCAGTACTTGATGCGATAGGGCTCGGGATGACCATTCCTGGCGCGCTGCGCTCCCCAATAGGTGGTCGCCGCCCCATTGAGGTACTCGACCTCCTCTTCGGCCGAGTGCGCATCGCCCAGGCCCGCGTTTACCGTCACGTAGGGATCGACGTCGATCAGCTTGCAGAACGTCATGAATTCGTCCATGCCAACGTCATTCACCTGCATAGCGTTCCATGCGTGATCGAACATGGGCGGGCGCTTGTCGATATCGCCAATGGCGTCATGCCAATCCCAATCGGAGAGAAAGTTGCCGCCGGGCAGGCGCCACATGCCGGAGTGAAGCTGTTTGAGAAGAGCGATGGTATCTGGCCGGAATCCGTCAACATTATCCGCGGGCATCAAAGAGACCGCACCGATATGAAAGTCACCCGAGCCGGCTGCACTGATCTCGAGAGCGGCATCAGAAGTATCTGCCTTCGAGGTATAGCTAAGCGGAAACTTCTTGTAATCCCCTGTCAACACGAACGACGCGGTCTCGCGATCATTCTCGCCGCTGCCCCATATCAGCGAGACGTTCACTTTGGTTCCCGGAGTGCCGCGAAGATAAACCCGGCCGGTGTAGCGTTTGCCATTGACCAGCGAGAATCCGGCCTGCCTGATTCCGCGCGGCGCAGAAGGATCGAGCAGGATCTTGGGGCTGTGATCTCCAACAAACGGCTGATCAGGGTCCATGACGACCGCTTCATCCGGGCCGACGGGACGCCATTTGCGAAGCTGCATGCGCATTGGGTTGCCCGTCGGACGTGCCGGCGCTTGCGCGTCGGTTGATGAAATAGGGAAATAGAACTTCCGATCGTCGAGCAACTCCGCCCACATGCTGCGATAGATCGTGCTGCCGATATGTTCGATGAAGCTGCCGAATATGTATTTGGATACAGGATCTGCCGTTTGCTGCGTGTCGATACTGACCTGCAAATGATCCGGAACACTTGGCTGCGATTCCTGTGCGGCTGCTGCCGGAAGATAACCAAGCGACGTGACCGCTACGGCGAAGAGTGCAATGCGCATCTTCATTGGATTAAGCCCCCTTCTGTCTTTCCTCTTTGTTTCGTGTTGATCCGCCTTGGCCTCTCTGCAATGCATTCACTCGAAAGCAGACGGATCAGTGTCTCGAAGCAACCGTCCAGGTACGATATCATTCATCCCATTCACCGGACCGGTAATCGATAGATATTCACGCTGTTCGGCGCAATCGCAATCACCCCCGAAGTGGCTCCCACCGGCATCTCTTTGACAAAGACCTTTTGCGGCTCGCCGACATGGTTGTCTGCGCCTAGATCGTTGCCAGTCAACTGCCACACCGTCGAAGGCCCGTCTACCTTCATGCCGGCGACACTCAGATCGAATTTATGCTCCTGATCCGTGGCGTTGACCACGGCGACTGTGAGGTACTTGCGGTCATCGGTCAGCGCCGCCACCATGTCGAGCGGATACGTCGGACTTCCGGAACTCGTCTCGGGCTGATCGCCGTAAGGCGGACGCGTCGGCGCAGGCTGCGGGGAGTTTCCGGAAAGCGCAACCGGCAGAGTTCCGAGATGTTCCCTGTACATCTTGTAGAGCAGTCCTCTCGAGTTATAGGTGGCAGCGGTCGGGCTGTAGTCAAGGGTCGAAACAGCCATAGTGTATGCCGCCATCTTCAGAAAATCCGTGTGGCGAAACATCTCGTTGAGGATCATGCCGTACGCTAGCGTCGACTTCAAACTTGCTCCACCGTAGCCGTACTCATCAATCGACAGAAAGATTCTCTTCTCAGCCATCGCCGGGTAGAGCTTCTCGTATTCGGCCCACTCCTCGGCTTTCTTGTGAACGCGGTTTGCCGGATGTCGCGCGAACTCCAGTTCGGTCTCTGGAAGATCCACATACCCGCCTTCGATCGGCGAGTCCAACGGAATGCTCTTGGCGTGTTCGTAGTCAAAGTACTTGCCGACGCGCGTATACCAGTGTTCAGTCAGGGCATCGAAGTTCCCCATGCAGTACTTGAGCAGACCGTTGGTCCAATCGATATCCGACCCGAGCTTTACCTGCGGATCGGCGATGCCCATCGTCCTGGGCTGACCTTCCACCGTCATCTCATCAGGCATGGCTCCTGATGCAAACAGCGTGATGGTGGGATCAACCGCGCGCATCGCCTTGGCAAAGCCATTGTGCTTGATCACGTAATACTTCAGGTCGGTATGTCCGAGTTGCCAGGAACCGTAGGGCTCGTTGCCAATATCCCAGAACTTGACGCGATATGGTTCAGAATGGCCGTTCTTCGCGCGCAGTGCTCCCCAACGTGTGGTTACCGAGCCATTAAGGTACTCCACTTCCTGCGCTGCGGAATGCGAATCTCCGAACCCTGCGTTGACGGTGATGTAGGGATCGACACCGATCAGCTTGCACAGCGTCATCAACTCGTCCATGCCAAGGTCATTCGACTGCATGGCATTCCACGCGTGATCAAACACGGGCGGGCGCTTATCGATGTCGCCCACGGAGTCATGCCAGTCCCAATCGGAGATGAAGTTTCCGCCGGGGAGCCGCCACATGCCGGCATGCAGATCGCGGAGCAACGCAATCGTATCTGGCCGGAATCCCTCTATGTTGTCCGTGGGCATCAGGGAAAGCGTGCCAATGTGGAAGTTTCCAGAGCCTGTGCCCGTGATCTCGACGGCGCCGTTGGTGGTGTCCGCTTTCGCGGTGAAATGGAGCGGGAATTTCTTGTAGTCCCCAGTCAACGCATTAAAGGTAAGCGTTTGCCGGTCACTTTCCCCCTCACCCCAGATCAGCGAGACCTTCACGGCCGAGCCCGGTGCTCCACGAAGATAGATTCGCCCGGAATACTCTTTGCCGTTGACCAAGGCTATTCCTGCCTGCCGAATACCATGCGGAGTGGATGGATCGAGTTCGATGCGCGGACTCTGATCGCCGACAAATGGTTGTTCCCTGTCCATCACCACCGCTTCCTCCGGGCCGACGGGGTGCCATCGCCTGACCTGCAGGCCGCGAAAAAAACCGCCCCCCTGCCGGCGGGGCGGTTCCGGCGGCTCCTGGGATGTGATCGGAAAGTAGAACTTGCGGTCGTCGATCATCTCGGCCCAAAGACTGCGATACATCAACATTCCGCCATGTTCGATGAATCCGCCATAGAGATACTTCGAGATCGGCGCGGAAGTCTGCTGTGTGTCGATGGTCACTTTCAACGTGTCCGGAACTTGGGCTTGTTGTGTACCAGCAACAGCCGAGAGTCCCAGACAACAACCCGCCGCGACAATCCCCGCGATCGGCCCCTTCATGCTTTTCTCCTCCTGTCTTGGTTCGGCGAACTCATATCTGTGCGGCTGCTTCGCTGCGGGCTCCAAGTTGGTTGAGATCTTATTCACTGCACCAGACGGTCACACTGGACCGGGCTGGACCTCTCCCACCCGATCCTCCTCCACGGAACGCCGGGAATCGCATCGGCGCGTATCCGGAGCGGACCGGCAGGCATTTATCTCTGGTTTTGTCGAGAGTGCTCTCTGGTTCAACAGACGGGTTAAGGCCACTTTGAGACGAGATTTGAAGTGTGTTCCTGAACATTTTTCAGCAGCAGAGATCAGTTTGTGCACGAACCAAGAGAAGCATGATCCACGGAACTGAAATGAATGATGGGCTCTATTCAAGGAACCTTTCGCATGCACCGAGATCCAGCTCGAAATGCCGGGCGGCCGTGCAGTGTTTGCCGCACGGCGGCCGGGTTGAGATTCAAGATTCAGCGAGTCGTTAGAACCGGATGTGCCCAACCAGTTCTACGACACGGCCGCCCGGGTCCACAGCTGTGATCTGGGCATGGTGCCCCGCGCCGATTGCTGCGTCCGGATTGGCGAAGGACGGGTGATTTACTAGGTTCGTTGCATTCGCGGCCAGATCGAAAGTCACTCGTTCCCAGATCGGAAACGTCTTGTGTATCGATCCGTTGATCACGTGCAGGCCCGGTCCGTAAATGTCGTTGCGATGATTGTTGCCCAGCGTACCAGGAGTGGGTTGCTGGAAGGCGCCAAAAGTAACACCGTCAGCAGCAGGTGTAGCGCTGAACCACTGGGTGATGGTGCCACTCTGACCTGGCGTCTTGATCTTCCCAATTTGATTCGGGAACCATTTGAAGC
>Ga0335073_10009207_pt1 | contig 13857 bp, 9 predicted proteins | sample Lox_Sample_22_FD_207093 | JGI IMG/M metagenome (GOLD analysis project Ga0335073, IMG submission 207093) | Soil microbial communities from Loxahatchee National Wildlife Refuge, Florida, United States - Lox_Sample_2.2 | ecosystem: Environmental > Terrestrial > Soil > Wetlands | place: USA: Florida... | reverse complement strand
CGAACTCGCGCTCGATGCCAGCCTCCCATACAGCGCCGGACTCAACGTGTGTTTAGCTTCCTTGGTAGCGCGAGTTCAGCTGATCGCCGTGACGACACGAGCCGCGCCTGGAAATGATTGCACCAGCACTCCGCCGTTGCGCTCCCGCTTGATTCGGTACATTACGGCATCAGCCTGCTTGAGCAGGGCTTCGAAGTCCCCGCCGGCGTACTCGAACCATGCAATGCCGATGCTGGCCGAGACAGGTGCGAAAGGACGTAATGCGGCGTTGATCTCCGCTGCAAGCTTATCGCCCGCAGCGGCGGCACCGATCTGATCAACCTCCGGCAAGATGATGCCGAATTCGTCCCCTCCCAGACGCGCCACGCAGTCTGTGCTTCGCAGCGCGGCAGACAGAGCCCGGCCCACTGCGGAGAGCGCCCTGTCCCCCACCGCGTGTCCCTTGCTGTCGTTCAATTGCTTGAACCGATCGAGATCGACGAACGCAATGGCAAGCGGATGATGATAGCGAGATGCTCTCAGGACCTCGCCGCGTCCTATCTCGTGAAAGACGTGCCGGTTGAGCAGACTTGTGAGCGGATCGCGACGCGCAGCTGCGGCTTCCTGCAGCAGCAACGCGCGCACACGGGCGGTCAAATAGACGACCAACAGATAGGTAAGGAAGCGGGTGAAGCCATTCAGTAGCAAGCTCCAGCGCGCATCGTGCGCAGGTGTACCCAACAATCCACTGATGAACCACAATATTGCGGCGAGTAGTGCGGCCGCAAATCCGTGACGAAATCCGCCGGCCCAGGCCACGAGGTATACGGGCACAATGGCTGCGGAGGCGAGCGCGAACTCCGCACCCGTGAGGGCACGGAACGATCCGAGTATTAGAAGTGTCGCGACTGCCGCTATCCAGACCAGCGGCAACTTGTTGTGCTTCAACAATTGCGGGAGGGTGGTCAAGTGCATAAGCCCAATGCGCCACACGCCTGACGCGACGACACGCCGGCCCTCTCTCGGCCAGGATTGCCCGGAAGCTGCGCATTCCATCTAATCGCCATTTTCCGCTCAGGGTCAAGATGCGTCTCAGGGCGGATCGGCGGTTCCGGGACTCGAATCCTCCACCAGCCGATTCACCTGGCGGTACTGCAGGCCGTTGCGATGCAGGCGAGTCGGCGTGAGCTCGACCGTCGCGCTGCTGTTCTCAGCCCTGCCGGGGCGCACTGCCGGCCGGTACGCGATCAGCGCCGGCAAGGCGCGGGCCGTCGTCTCTCAGGAGACCTGCGCCCGCAACGCCGACTCGAGCGCCGCGACGCTCTGCGCGACGAGCGGCGCACCGCTCAGGCGCGCAGCTTGCAACGCCGCGCCAGCTTCCGGCGGCAGCCGTGCGGCACAAAACCGGTAACGATGCGCGCGCTGCCCCAGGGCGGCCGCGAGCGGTTCAAGAAGCAGGCCGCGCAGCCGGAACAGGCTCCCCGAGTACGACACCGGCAGCTCCTCCCGCGGCGGCACGGCGAGCTGCGCGCGCACCGCGTCGACCATATCCGCGAGCTCGGCGACGGCGGCGACGAACAGCGTGCGCACGGCCTCATCCCCCGCGGCGGCCGCCTGCGCCACGAGCTTCGACAGCTGCGCAAGCTGGCTGCGCTGCGCGGCATTCTTGCCATAGATGGTCGCGCACAGCTCGAGGTCCTCCTGCAACCCGAAGTGCGCGCGCAGCCGCTCGTAGAGCGGGCCGCGCGGCGTGCGACCGTCACTCATGCGGGAGAACAGCCGCAGTCCCTCGCGCGCCAGCCAGTACGCCGAGCCCTCGTCGCTGAAGAGCTCGCCCCAGCCGCCGGCACGGGCAGTGCGTCCGGCGTACTCGCCGTAGGCGATCGACCCGGTACCCGCCACGACATTGATGCCATCGGCCCCCGCGAGTGCCCCGGCCCAACCGCACACCATGTCGTTGCCGCAGCGGTAGCGCCCATGAGGCAACGCCATAGCTGGCACGGCATCGAGCTCGGGCAGCAGCCCGCGATCCTCGCCGTAGGCGGGCAGTCCGATGAACGCGAAAGTCAGCTGCTCGGCGCCCATGCCCGCCTGCTCGAGCGCCGTCCGCGTGCCGCGGGTCAGCAGCGCTTCCAGCGCCTCGAGGCCGACCTCGAGATGGTAGGCGCTGCCCATGGTGTGCGCGGCGAGCACCTGACCTGCCTCGTCGATGATGAGAAAGCGCGTCTTGCTGCCGCCGCCGTCGACCCCGAGATAGCGCCTCACCGCGGGCCGCCATAAGGGTAGAGCGTCACGCCCTGCACCACGCGGTTTACGGTGCCGGCCGCATTCGGGCTATCTGGCGTGAGCAATAAGGAGAGCGAGCGCAGCACCGCCAGTGACTGCGCGAACACCGCAAAGGGGAGGCAAAGCTCGAGGTCGGTGAGCGGCTCGCGCGGCTCGTCCACCAGCGCGACGTCGTCGCGGCCCTCGGCAAGGCCGGGGGTGCCCGTCAACGCGGTCACGCGACGCGCCACGCCATCGCGACGGAGCTCCGCGAGCAGGTCGAGCTCATAGCGACGCGTGTAGGCGTCGTTGCTCAGGAACACAACCACCAGGGCGTTGCCGTTCAGGATCGTCTTGGGTCCATGGCGGAAGCCGAGCGGCGCATCGCCGATCGACACGACCCGCCCGTCGGTGAGCTCCAGCATCTTGAGCGCGGCCTCGCGCGCGAGGCCCTCGAGCTCGCCGCTTCCGAGGTACACGACCCGCTCGAACTGCTCGCGCACCAGGCTGCTGAGCAACGGTACGCCGGAGGTCATGATCTGCGTGGCGAGGCGCCCGAGCCGCGCGACGCGTGCTTCGGAGACCGGCGTCGCACCAAGCGCCAGCGCCGCCGCCAGCAGCATGCCGGTGACGCTCGAGGTCATGGCGAAGCCCTGATCGTTGCAGCTTTCCGGCAGCAGCAGGGCATGTGCGTGGCGCAGCGTCCGCGCACGCTGGTAGAGCGCGCCGTCGCGGTTGCAGGTGACGATCAGATGCGCGCAGCGGCTCAGGCGTTGCTCGGCAATCTCCAGCGCACCCACGCTCTCAGGGCTATTGCCGGAGCGCGCAAAGTGCACCATGAGCGTCGCTCCGCCGGCCCGCAGCGCGCTGGCGGGGCTTGCGACGATGTCCGTGGTGGCCACGGCGGCGACCTGCCGCCGACCGCTGCGCGCCAAGGCCGGCTCCAGGCACTCGCCGACGAAGGAAGAGCTGCCCGCACCGGCGAGCACCAGGCGCAGCTCGGCATCGGCGAGCAACGGACTCAGGAAAGCGCGCAACGCTGCATCGGCGGCGATGCGCCGCACGATCTGCGCCCAGACCCGCGGCTGCTGGGCGATCTCGCGCGCGGTCGCGCCCGCGCCCCGCGCGGCGAGCTGCGCGGCCGTGAGTCCGAGCGCTTCCGTGGGCTCTGTCACCTTAAAGCCATCTGCGGTCAGTAATGGTAAGCGACGCCGAGGACGTAGGTGCGCCCGTAGGCGCTATAGCCGATGCCAGTGCCGCTCTCGCTCTGCCCCACGCTCTGGCCCGGTGCCCAGGGGAGGAGCGGGTTGCCGTTGAGATAGCTGCGCGCCATCGCGTTGGTGAGATTCTTGCCTTCCGTATACACCTCGAAGCCGTGGCCGAAGTGGTAATGCAGGCTCGCCGTGACCCAGTCGAAGGAGTCGGAGATCGCCGGCCACCCCGGTACCTCGGTGCACTGGCTGCACGCGACCTCGTAGCTCGACTGGTGGTCCCAGTTGACGTCCGCGGCCCAGGGGCCCTTCTCATAGAGGAGTCCGATCGAGAACGTGGTCGGCGGCGCTGCGTTGATGGAGCCGACGAAGTTGCCGTACTGATCGTAGCTGCGGGTGCGGGTGGCGGTGAACTGCATTCGCGCCCCGAAGCCATTGTCCATGATGTGCTGCCAGGTGAGCTCGACTCCCGAGTAGGTGCTTTCAGCGCCGTTGGCCGGCTCGGTCACGGTCCATAAGAAAGGTGTTCCGGGGACCGTACCGGGCGGACCGCCGACGTACTGCTGCGTGCCCAGGTTCACGTTCGACTCGACGGCGGTGTAGATGTCGTCGGTGATCTTCTTGGCGAACACCGCGGCGGTGAGCGCCGCGTGCGGCCCGTAGTACCACTCGATCGACAGGTCGGCCTGCTCGGCCTTGACGGGCTTCAGTCCCGCCGTGCCGTTGTAGAAGAGCTGCGGCTGGCCATTGATCGCGTTGTTGGTGGAAGTCGGCGCCAGCTGGTCGAGATCGGGCCGCGACATGGTCTCGGCGAGCGCGACCCGCACTTGCAGCTCCCGCGGCAACAGCCAGTAGGCGAGGTTGGCAGACGGCAGTGCCATGGTGTAGCTGCCGTTGGCGCCGATTGGCTGGGAGCTGCCATACAGCACGGTCCAGGTCTGCACCGTCGAGTTCAACGCCGGCGTCCAGAGCGCATCCGGGACCGCGGAGGCCGTGTCGGCGGTCGTGGTGGTGTGGACCACCCGGACGCCGATGTTGCCGGACCAGCGGCTGGCGGCGAAGTCCGCCTGCATGTAGCCGGTGAGCGTCTTCTCCGTCACCTGGTAGGAGTTGTAGGGGTTCTCCTGCGGCAGCGTCAGGGCAAAGTCGAACGGTGCGCAGGAGGAAGGAGCGCTGGAGGTGCAGGCTTGCGGGTTCGGCTTGCCGTTGAGACTCTGCAGGAACGCGAGCAGCTGGGCGACATTCAGCTGCGGCAGGATCAGGGGATAAGAGCCGCCTGCGCCCTGCATGAAATTCGGAATGTGCACCATCGAGATGACGTTGAAGCCTTGCGAGCCGAAGGAGTACGGACTGCACTGGATCGGGCAGCCAGCGGTCTGGTACAGCGTACCGTACTGGCCTGAGCCGTTGGTCCAGTCGTTGCTGATGTCCTCGCGGCTCTTGTCGCGGCTCGTATAGCCGGTACCGAACTGCAGCCGGTCGAAGAACCCGCGGTTGACGTCCCAGGCGCCATCGAGGGTGATGCCGTTTATGGCGTCGTGGACCGAGTAGCCGTTGAGCCCGACGTAGTGGGTGGACCAGTAGTCGTTGTTGTTGAGGAGACCCGCGTTCATGAGCGCGGTATACGAGCAGTAGCCTGCGTTGGTAGTGCTGGCGGTACCTTTGGGACAGGCGCTGACACCGAGCTGGCTCGGCGGGATCACGACGTTCAGGTACGGCAGACTGTTGGGCACGTCGGCGAAGTTGAGGATGTCCTCGGCCACCGGCTGGTCGTTGACCAGCCCGGCCGTCACGAAGGTATCCTGACCGCCCTCCGGGCGGCTCGCGGTCGAGCGGTAGGCATCGATGTCGAAGGTCAGCCGGTCGAGTGGCTTCCATCTGGCATTGAGCCCGAACTCGTAGGTTGTGACCTGCCGGTTCACGGTGTTGTTCACCATCTCCGGCTGGAATTCATCGACCGTGACCGCGCTGATGACCCCGTTCTTCACCACGGCGTTGTTCTCCCACGGCGTGCCATCGGGGTTAGCCGGGAAGTAGTACGACTCGTTGTAGCCGATCTGCGGGTCGTTGAGGTGCGTCCACAGGCCGTCCGCCTTGATGCTGAAGGTCTCGCTCGGGCGCCATTCGAGGCTCCCGGATAGCGCATCCCGTTTCTTGTTGTCGAAGATCGAACCGAAGGTGATGCAGCAGGGCGTCGCCGTGAGGAGCGTGGAGCCTGGAGGCGGTACGAGGCTCGGATCGGGCGGGTACGGATAGCTGGCCGGACCGTAGATGTTCTGGTTATAGGCGTTGAGCGAGTCTGTACGGATGTTGGCGTCCGAGCGCACGCCGCCGAGCACGAAGCCGATGGTGTTATCGGCCAGCGTATCCTCGACGAACAGCGAGTACTTGCTGCCGTGCAGGTACGACATGTCGTTGTAGTCGCCCTCGGCGTGCGCACCCGCGTGCAACCCCGGGTTGTCGAAGGCGCTCGGGGTGTGCAGGTCGACTGTGCCGCCGATCGAACCCTCGACCGCGGAGGCCTGCGGGGATTTGAGCACATCGGCACCGCTGATGAGCTCCGCTGGCAGCACGTCGAACGCCAGGTCGCGGCCGTCGTCATCACTCGCCAGGATGCGGTTGTTGAGCGTCACGATGTTGTAGCCGGTGCCGAGCCCGCGCACCGAGATGCTGATGCCCTCACCGCCCGTGGTGCGTTCGATCGTGATGCCGGGAAGGTGACTGAGAGAGTCAGCGACGTCGTCGTCCGGGAAGCGTCCGAGCTCGGTCGAGTCGATCGAGTCCATGACGACCGGCGCGAGCTTCTTGGCCTCGATCTCCTTCTCGAGGTTGGCCCGCAGGCCGATGACAACGACCTCCTGGAGCTTCTCATCCTTCTTCGGTGCCGCAGTGGCCGTCGTCTCGGCCGCCGACTGGCCGCTCGCTGCCGACTGGCCGGCCGCGGTCGCACCGTCCGCAGCGCCGGTTGCGGCGCCATCCGCCGCCGCGCTGGCGGGCGCTGCCGGTGCGATTCCCGCCACGCTCAGTGAGAGAATCAGCGCGAGCGCCGTCAGGGGCTGCATGCCGGTGCGTGCCGCGGGCTGGGTTTTCATGATCGGGCTCCTCATTTTTTTCTGTCGGCGCTCTGGTCGCAGGCGCGCGAGTACTGTGCGAGGACTTCGCGGATATGATGGGTGACGAGACCCTGCAGACTGGCTCGCGCCTCTCCCCGGCGCACCGCCTCGCAGGCCGACGGCAGGAATTGATGCAGCAGCGCGAGCGGGGGTGAGGCGCGGCTGAAGGCCGTCGCGAGACGCGCCATGGCCTCGACCACCTCGGGCACGTGCCAGTAATAGCGGATGCGATCGCTCAGGCTGTATTCGAGCTCGAGCTGCAGCTCCCGGCCCTCGGCGTGGTAGTACCTGCTCCAATGGCGCGGGTCGGCGCGCATCGCGGCGAGCACGGTGGCTCGCACCCGCGAGCTGCGCTCCTCACCCAGCCACTCGTGCTCGATCCGGTCGAGCGCCCAGATGGCCTCGCGCAACGCAAAGGTGAGCGCCGGCCCGACCTTGAGAATGGCGAAGTGATCGCGTACCAGCGCGGCCAGCGCCTCCTCCCTCTGGTAGTCGGTGGAGTGGGCCTCGAACACGAGCCGCGGCTCCCTGGCGAGGCAGCCGCTCAGAAGTTTGGCCTTCTCCGGAAGGTAGCCGATGACGCGGTCATGATCGAACTCGACGCCCGGCTGCACCACCAGGGCGATGACCCGCTCCCACGCGGCCTCGAGACCTTGCGCCAGAAACGCCGCGCGATGCGCCGCGATGGTGGCGAGCGCATCGTGCGGCTCGGTGACGCTGAGTGCGTCGAGCGTCTCCTGGGCGCCGCCGGGGGTCGGAACCTCCGAGCCGATCACGTACACCGGGGCATCGCCGCCCGCGCGGCGCCAGGCATCCTCGGTCTCGGCGGCGAGCGTCGCGGTGCGTGCGGCGATCAGCTCGTCGGGAAGCGCGCGCGGATCGTCGCCGCACGACATGGAGCAATCGAGATGGATCTTGCGAAAGCCCGCGGCGACGTATTCGCGCACCAGGATCGCGGCGCGCTCGAGCGCGGCGTGCGCCGGCTGCGCCTGCCAGCAATTGGGGCCGAGATGATCGCCGCCGAGCAGCACCCGCTCGCGCGGCAGCCCGACCTCGTCGGCCATGGCCCACACGAGGTCGCGAAACGCCGCCGGCCGCCACCCGGTATAACCGCCGTCCTGGTTGACCTGGTTGGAGGTCGCCTCGATCAGTACGTGGCCGCCCTGAGCGTGCGCGTGCTGCAGGGCGGCCGCCAGCACCAGCGGATGCGCCGAGCAGACGGAGGGGATGCCGAGCCGCTCGCCGGCGCGGTGGCGGCGAACCAGGTCCAGCAGCACCTTCACGCCGCTTCCTCGGGCTCGATGGAGAGCAGCGCCGCCGCGATGAAGGCGAGCGCCATACCTGCAAGCTTGAGCGGCTGCGGCATGACGTGCAGCAGCGCCAGCGACAGCAGCGCGGTGATGAGCGGAGCACCGGCGTTGGTGAGCGGCGATACCACGATCGCCTTGCCGTAGCGGAAGGCGTAGACAATGGTCAGAGCGCCGATCGAGTTCAGGAGCTGGGTGATTGCGGCGAGACCCGGGCCGCTCGCGCCGTAGTTGACCGGCCGTGAGAAGTCCGTCATGTAAACGGCGATCGGAATGAGCACGAGCGCGGTCACCGTCATGTAGACGAAGATGCTCTCCGCGGTCATCGAGCGGTTGGCGAGCTTCATGAAAAAGGCCTGCATTCCCCACGCCAGAAGAATGATGAGTGCGTAGAGGAACCAGGCCACACCGAAGCCGCTCGCCCGCTCACCCGGCTCATAGTCAAAGAGCGGCAGGGAGAGCAGTGCGACGGCGATACCGAGGGCGCCGATCCAGCTCACGCGCTCCTTCAGCCAGCCCACCGACAGCGCGATCGTCACGATCGGCGAGAGCGCGATGAGTGGAAAGATGAGATAGGTTGGGCCGGTGCGCAGCGCGTGAAACAGCAGCATCTGGCCGCCCGCGCCCGTGAAGCCGATGAGCGTGCCGTAGAGCACGGAGCGCGGATCGTGCTCGACCCGCCAGCCGATGTGCACGAGCGCATAGAGCGCGGGCGGAAGCATCGTGAACGCCCAGACGACGTACACGAGCGTATCCGGGAAGCCGTTCTCCGCCGGACGACCCGCGTATGCGCCCCACACGCCCCACAGGAGGGTTGTCACGAGGGCGAAGCCGAGCCCGGCGCGCCGATTCACGATTGCGCCCCGGATCTGCGCACCCGGTATGCTGCCGTCGCGCCGCTGCGGCCACTCAACATGATTGCCCCTGCACTCCCCAAGGAAACCGCAACAAAGCGAAACCTGCTTCCGGCGTTTGATTTTTCGTTTTATTTTGTACACTATTTCGAAGTGTTTCGTATCTGTCAAGGCCGCGTGTTCTCGGGGGAGGCTTGAGCCGCACCCGTAACAGCCGACGTCGATTCCTGAAGCTCGTGGCAGGGGCCGGGCTGGCCTCGCAGCTCGGCGCCGGCGTGCGTGCCGCCATCGATACCGCCGGCACTCCCGTCGGCATCGCCGACTCCGCACTGCGGCTCGAGTTCGACTCGGCGCTGCGCCTGAGGGTGCTGCGCGTGCGTGCCGGCGAGCTGCCGATGGCGCTCAGTCACTGGGCGGCGAGCGACTCCCTGAGTCTCGCGGACGGCACTCGCGTCGAGCGATTCGAGCGCCAGCCCGGAGCACGCGCAACGATCGAGGCCACCGCCCGCGGCGGCCAGGCGCTGACGCTCGTCGGGGTCGCGGCGCCGGGGATCGAGAAGACCGTGCGCGTAGAGCTCGATGCGCGCTACCCGGGGTTCGCCTTCTATCAGGTGTCGTGGCGTAACGTCTCGCCGCAGTCCGTCGCGGTGCGCGGTTGGCGGGTCGCCGACCTCGAGCTGCTCGCTGCGGGTGAGGCCGGCGCGCCGGCATTCTGGTGCTACTGCGGCAGCACCCATGCGGACCGGCGCGACTGGGTGCAGCCCGTGAAACCGGGCTTCTCGCAGCAGAACTTCATGGGCATGACCGCCTCCGACTATGGCGGCGGCACACCGGTCGTCGATGTCTGGCGGCGCGACTGCGGTCTCGCCGTCGGGCACCTGGAGAAGGAGCCGCGGCTGTTGTCGCTGCCGGTGTCGCGCACCGCGCACGGCGCGCGGCTCGCGCTCGCCGCAACGCTCACGCGCGACCTCGCGCCTGGCGAGCAGTTGCAAGCCCCGCGCAGCTTCATCGCCATCCACTCGGGCGACTATTTCACGACGCTCGACACCTATCGGCGCGTCATGGGCGCGCAGGGCATCAGTGCGCCGCCCTCCCCCGAGCCCGCCTATGAGAGCATCTGGTGCGCCTGGGGTTACGAGCGCGAAGGCACCCCACAACTCATCGAGACGACCCTGCCCAAGGTGCGCGAACTGGGGTTGCGCTGGGCGGTGATCGATGACGGCTGGCAAACCAACGTCGGCGACTGGCAGCCGAATCCCGCAAAATTTCCCCGTGGCAGCGAGGACGTGCGGCGCCTGGTCGGGGACATCCGCGCGCAGCAGCTCAAGCCCCGGCTGTGGGTCGCACCGCTCGCCGCCGCGCCGGGCTCGGACCTGCTGCACGATCACGCCGACATGCTGCTGCTCGACCGGGACGGCGCGCCGCAGCTCGTCACCTGGTGGAACAGCTTCTACCTCTGCCCGGCGTATCCAAAGACCGTCGCCTACTCCGAGGCGCTGGTGCGGCGCTTTCTCGCCGACTGGGGCTTCGCCGGGCTCAAGATCGACGGCCAGCATCTGAACGGAGTGGCGCCGTGCTACAACCCCGCCCACCATCACGCGCGGCCCGAAGAGTCCGTGGAGCAGCTGCCACGGCTGCTGCGCGCCATGTATGACACCGCCATGCGCATCGATCCGCAGACGGTGATGGAGCTGTGTACCTGCGGCACCTGCTACTCGTTCTTCAATACACCCGCCTGGAATCAGGCGCCGGCGTCCGATCCGGAGTCCTCGTGGCAGGTACGGCATAAGGGCAAGACGCTGAAGGCGCTCGTCGGGCCGAGCGCCGCGTATGCCGGCGATCACGTGGAGCTCAGCGACGGCGGCGACGATTTCGCCTCCACCGTTGGTGTCGGCGCGATCGTCTCGACCAAGTTCACCTGGCCAAAGGACCCGAAGCCCAAGGACTCGTTTCTCCTGACACCCGAGCGCGAGGCGCTGTGGCGCAAGTGGATCGCTCTCTACAACGAGCGGCTGCTGCCCAAGGGCACCTATCGGGGCACGCTCTACGACATCGGCTTCGACCGGCCCGAGGCCCACGTGGTCGAGAAGGACGGGCGGATGTACTACGCGTTCTACGCGACTCGCTGGCAGGGGCCGGTGGTGCTGCGCGGCCTCACCGCGCGCCGCTACCGGGTGCGCGACTACTTCAACGATCGCGAGCTGGGCGAAGTCACGGCAGCCGGCGGACCGCTGCCGCTCGCCTTCGAGCGCTTCCAGGTTCTCGAGGCGATACCGCTCTGATGGCACAGGCAAGCGAGCACGGCCTGCTGATCGGCGAGCGCCACCGCCGCATCTGCGAGCTGGTGCGTGCCGAGGGGCGCGTCACCGTCGAGCAGCTTGCGGCGCGCTTCGGCACCTCGCAGGTCACGATCCGCGCCGATCTGTCGACGCTGGAAACCGCGGGCGCGCTCACGCGCACTCACGGCGGCGCACTCAGCATCCCCGACGACGATCAGCCGCTCGACGTCAAGCAGCTGCAGCACCGCACGGAAAAGCTGCGCATCGCCGAGGCGGCGGCGGCGCTGATCAGGGACGGGGAGACCATCATCCTGGACTCAGGGTCCACCACCGCCGAGATCGCGCGCCGTATCCGTGCTCTCGAACTCAAGTCGATCAATGTCATCACCAACGGACTGAATATCGCCGCGATCCTGTCTGACGTCCCGGCCGTGCGACTCATCATCCCGGGCGGGATCCTGCGCCGTGAATCCAATTCGCTGACCGGCCCGATGGCCGAGGCAGCACTCGATGCGCTGCAGGCCGACCGGCTGTATCTCGGCGCCGACGGCATCGATCCGCGTATCGGTGTCATGACGCCCCACCTCGCCGAGGCTGAGCTCAACGGCAAGATGATCAAGATGTCACGTCAGGTCGTGGTGGTCGCCGATTCCTCGAAGTTCGGGCGCCGCAACATCTCCCTCATCGCCCGCACCGAGCAGCTGCACGTGCTGATCACCGACCGCGCCGCACCGGTCGAGGCCATCGCGCAGCTGCGTGCGCGCGGTGTCGAGGTGCGGCTCGTTTGAGTGCGCCGCCGGCAGCGGTGCCCGGGATGAGGGCGCGTGCCCGCGCCGGCGGGCTGCCTGCTGCGCTGCTGCTGTGCGCCGCCGCAGGTTACGTGCTCGCTGACTCCGCGGTGGGGAGCACGCCGGCCGGCGGGGCGGTGTCGGCCGCCGGCGCGTCGCCGGCCAGCGCGCCCGCGGGCGGCAGCTCCTCGCAGGTGCGCTACTACGGCATGGGCGATTTCGCTCACGTCGAGAAGATCGACGCCCACATGCACGTGCACGGGCCCGCGGACCGCCTGCTGGCGCAGGCGATCGCCGATCACTTCCGCATCCTCACCATCGACGTCGACTATCCGGACTACCCGCCGATCGAGGCGCAGCTGCGTGATGCCCTGTCGCTGCGGGCGCGCTACCCGGGGCGCGTCGCCTTCGCGACCACGTTCTCGGTTAAGGCCTTCGGCTCGCCGGGCTGGAGCGACTCGGTGGTGCGCGACATCGATGCCGCCGTGGCGCAGGGCGCGGTGGGCGTCAAGATCTGGAAGAACATCGGCATGACGTTGCGGGATGCGGACGGCCGCTATGTGATGCCGGACGATCCGCGACTCGAGCCGGTGATCGCTCACCTTGAGTGGGCGCACATCGTGCTGCTCGGGCACCAGGCCGAGCCTCTGAACTGCTGGCTGCCGCCGGAAAAGATGACGGTGCGCTCGGACCTCGCGTATTTCCGGGACCATCCCCAGTACTACATGTACCGACATCCCGAGATGCCCTCGCACGACAGCATCCTCGCCGCTCGCGACCGCATGCTGCGCGCCCATCCGCGTCTGCTGTTCGACTCCGTGCACCTCGCCTCGCTCGAGTGGGACGTCGACAAGGTCGCCGGCTTCCTCGATCGCTTCCCGACCGCACGCGTCGATGTCGCCGCGCGCATGGTGCACCTCGAGTACCAGGCCGCACAGCAGTACGCCAAGGTGCGCCAGTTCCTGATCCGCTACCAGGACCGCATCCTCTACGGCAGCGACGACGCCTACGGCCCCGGCGATGAGGACGCCGCCGCGGTCGCCGCGGTGCATGCCGACTGGGTCGCCGACTGGCGTTTTCTCGCGACCGCCGACCTCATGCACTCGGACGACTTCGACGCTGCCTTCCATGGCCTGCGGTTGCCGCGCGAAGTGATCGACAAGATCTACCGAGGCAACGCCCGCCAGTTGTTCCCGCACGGCTGGCAGCAGGATTCCCGCTGATCGCGCGCTTCTCATCCGCGTGCTGCCGCCACCAGCCTCCTGTTGAACCAATCGCGCAGGGACGCGCGCCCCTTGAGAGCAGCTCGCGGATCTCCATGGAGCCCCTCCTGCGGGTGGCTCGCACGATCAATACGGCTGCGCGAGCACCAGATTTCCAGACACACACACGATTGCGGATCCCGCGAAAACGTCCCATTGTGCGCTGAGCGGATCCTGGCCCACCCAACTGATCGCGCCACTCGTCAGCGACACGACGTCGTTGGATTGCTGCGAGTACACCAGATCGCTCGACGCCACTTGCAGAGAGTCGATCTCGCCACTGCTCCCTTGCTGCTGGCAGCTCCCCCCTATCGGCGGAGTAGCCAGATTGGTGCCCGTCGGGCCATAAATTGTGGCGCCTGTATAAAACAGCCAAAGGTTGACGAAGGGGCCACACGCGTTGCTGTAGCTATTCACGAAGAGCCGGCTGTCGTCGAGCCAACCCACCGGGTAACCCGGCAGCGTCACGAGCAACGCACCGCTCCGGTAGACAGCGGTCGTGACGTTTATAAAAGCCACGCAGCACCCGGTGAGTGAGTTCGAAAGCGTGCTGAGAGATTCGCTCGCCACAGCTGCAAGCGTGCCGTCCGGCGATAGCTGCATTGGGCCCGGGCCCGGATACGCGGTGGCTACGCCACCAGAAACAGGGACGCTCTGCGTCGAACCGTTGGCCAGTTGCTCGCCGAGCATGGTGCCGGACGCGGACAGAACGATGCTCGTCGGCATGGGCAGCGCGCCCGATGCCGGCAGCGCATTGATCAGAGTCCAGCCCGGCAGCGAGTACACGTTGACGTTCCCG
>Ga0335073_10009206_pt1 | contig 13858 bp, 10 predicted proteins | sample Lox_Sample_22_FD_207093 | JGI IMG/M metagenome (GOLD analysis project Ga0335073, IMG submission 207093) | Soil microbial communities from Loxahatchee National Wildlife Refuge, Florida, United States - Lox_Sample_2.2 | ecosystem: Environmental > Terrestrial > Soil > Wetlands | place: USA... | reverse complement strand
CTCTGCGTGGTCACCTGGGCAGTCAACGGAACCAAGGGCCCGGTTTGGGCGTTGCCCAGCCTTTTTCTCTCCGGCGCCACGGCCGCCGCCGGCATCGGCTGGATTAATGCCTTAGGCAACCTCGGCGGTTTCGTCGGCCCCGCCCTCATCGGTTGGCTCAAGACCAAAACCGGCAGCTACGGCCCGGGCCTCGATGCGGTCGGCGCCATGATGGCGGCTTCCGGCCTGCTGATGTTTGTCCTCAGCTGGCAGATGGCAAAAAGCAGGGAATAGGGTCCAGCGAACAGGAAATAAAGCCAAGGATTATTTGATCGAGGGCTCCGTCGTCGGTCCTCGACTCCGCAGGCCACGGAAAAACCCAGGGCGCGCGAGGCCTTGTGCCACCAGCGTTTCTGACTTCAATGAATGAAACGCGCCTCTCGATGGCCCTCTATTTAGTCGGACTGGCATTTTAGTTCCTCTCAGGGTACGGCTTCCAGTCGTGCCCTGAGCTTCACAACAGGTAACGTGAGCTTTGGCCCCTGAGGGCCATTCGTGGCCCAATCTTCGGTTGAAAGGCGGTCGCAAGTCACAATCCAGGAACACTCCGTCCGCACTTCAACCAATCAGAGGGGCGCAGCATACCGGCGAATTTGTAAGGCACTTCCTTCGACCGCGGTGAGCGGTGTAACTGGCAAAGCAAGGCTCCGGAGATTTCTCGGCGGGTTCGCCGCTTCTATCAATTAGCCCATCAGAGATGATGTGGCCACACCTGAACGCTGGGTTGCAGATCTTACCCGCGGATCTCACGACCACCCGATCGTCTCTGTCTGGCGCGCTCGCGGACGACCGACACTGAGGCGCGACGATTTTGCGCGTATCGAGCCAGTGGTCGACCGCAGCTTACATCGCTGTTGTATGGTTACCAGTCGTCCGATCGACGTGAACCGAATCACCCACGGGGCGCCGTTGGCAGTTACACATCCAGAACGTGATTTTGACTCGGCTAGTCACTCATCCAAAACTGACCGACCCAAATCTCCTTGTTCCATTGAGTTACACGAAGCGCCCAGTAATTAATCAGTCTGCCGGCTATCGCGATATAACTGGTCCAATCTGTGCGCATGCCCCTAATTCCGTCATTCCGATTGAGTCATCTACGCGAGGGCATCACGATTGTCCAGTTATAACGATTTCGCGCCAATGGAAAAACTTGTCGTGAAGAATTTGGAGACGGCGTTAGCGCAGGTTCAATTTCAGGCACCAAACTGTCTCAGATGATGATCAAGGTGCTTGTACCCCATGATAGCCCACTCGATTGGAGTCATAGACCCGAAAAAGCTGTGCGGGTGGGTCGTACATTGTTCTGGACCTCCCTTCGAAAACCGGTCGACCCAGCCGAGCAAGCGTTGCTGCTCTGCGGCAAAATTCTTCTCGCCTTCTATGATCAAACTCTTGTCTGTTGGCATGTTCCGGCGTATCGGCTCTTTTCCTAAAATGGATTTCTTCGCCATCTTTCCGAAAATTCGCCCGATGAAGCTCCGCGGCGGCAACGCCAGGCCTGCAGCCATTTCCATCCATGCGGAGCAGTGCGCAAGCATTTGCGCGACGTTCATAGCGCCCCATTGCCCTTCGCTGTTTGGCCTCAATCTCTCGATCCGCCGTTTAATTTCCGTCGCCGAGGGGGCTTCAAACAGATTTTTCACGGATACTCTCCTCCAGCGTCATCTCGTCGACTGCCTATCATGGGTTTAAGTACTAGACCGTCTAGTACTAAGCATTGCTATGAGACTAGGCCGTCCGGTGCCGTATGTCAAGAGCAGAGATGAGTCTCGGCGAGAGACGCATGACGCGTTCCGTTTCGGCAAACAAAGCTGCGATCGCTGGGGAAATGGATAATACTGACAAGAAGCGCAAATCGATTTTCGCAGCTGCAATGAGCGCTTTTTGAAGAGCGGATACCTTGGCGCGAGTATGGACAAAATTGCCGCCCTGGCGCACGTATCGAAGCAGACCGTGTATAAGCAGTTCTCCAGCAAGAGTCGCTAATCGTCGAAATTGTCACGAGCATGAGCGATATGGCGAGTGACAGAGTGCAGAAGAAAGTTCCGGAACTCGCAGAGCGCGGCGAGATTTCGGATTACCTTGGGAGGTACGCCTTCTGGCAGCGGACCGTGGTTCTTACGCCGCCAAGCATACATTTGTGGCGTCTCGTGGCTGGTGAGGCAAGCCGCTTTCCAGAACTGGCGCAAATTCTCTACCTGCGCGGACCACAGCGCGAGATACCATCGTTCGCCAAGGTCCTCGAACAACTGGCCGCCCGCGATTTGCTGACGATCGACGATCCGAAGACGGCGGCCTCTCACTTCAATCAGCGGGTGATGTCTGCGCCTCTGAAACGCGCCATGCTACTTGGAGACGATGCGATTCCAAAGCATGCGGCGCTTCGCCGCCGTGCCGCAGAGTGTGTGTGGGTCTTGCTTGCTGCATATGGGAACAAAGCAATCGGTGCAGCACCCGGCGGCCGCTAACCTGTGCCGGGGTCGGAGATCGGAGATCGGAATAGAAACAGCTTCGCGGCGACAGAGAATGATGGGTTCGAAGATAAGACCAGTTTATGTGTCCAAACCGCCTTCTTCCGGTTCTTAACTGTTGTGTACAGGAAGATCATGCTCCCGTTGACAAACCGGACGAGCCGTAAGGGCCGCGACTATAACCACAGCGGACATCTCAAGGCCCGGCGTTATTCCCGACGATATTGCCCGCCGAAGTCCTGATCAAGCCAATCGCCAACCGATTCGTTAGACCTTTCCTGAATAGCAATGCGGCCCATCCCGGTGGCGGGAGTTGCGCCATGCCAACGCTTTTCACAGGGTGCCAACCAAACCACATTGCCAAGACTGCACAAAACGAACAACCAGCGCTACCGTTCCGGGTTATTCTTGTTGTTGAATTTTGAACGCGAGTCACGCATGAGCACCCTTTCCGTTACTTTCAGGAAGCATTCTGTTCTTTGGCGGCGCGTATTCCAGATCGAGCTGACGGTGGTGTTTGTCGGGCTCGTGGTCTATGCCTTCCTGGCCTCGATCAACCAACCGGTTTCGCTGTTCGTCATCATGATTGCCAGCCTCACGGTGGGCAACCTTCTCGTTCCTCTCCAATTCGCCAGTCATCGCCTGTGTGCGGTGCTCCGGTTCCCGTGGAATTGGGGGGCGTTCTTCCCTATCCAAATCATGTTTGGGACAATTTGCGCCGTCGCCGCGATACTCTTCCTGCAGTTGACCAAAGTTGATCGCGAGCCGTTCTCTTCTCAATTCACCAGGTTCGGTTATTTCGTTATTGTCGTCGTGGTGGTCACCAATGTTGTCCTGTTTGGCGTGGAAGAATTACACAGAAGGCTGAGAAAACGCAATCAACAATTGGAGCAGACTGTCGAGAAAGGGACCATCGCGCTACAGCAGCAGGAGGAAGAACTCCAGCGAGCGCGCGAGATTCAGCAAATGCTGCTGCCGAGCACGTTGCCGCAGCTTGCCAGAGTTCAGATCGCCGGGGCTTGGCAGCCCGCGCGTGAAGTCGGTGGCGACTACTTCGACGTAATTCAACTGGACAGAGACCGCCTGGGCATTTGCATGGGCGATGTGGCCGGAAAAGGAATCACGGCCGCGTTGCTCATGGCGAATCTCCAGGCATCCTTTCGTGCCTTCGCTACCACCGAGGCATCGCCCCAGGTGGTCTGTACCAAACTGAACAAGTTCCTTTGTGCAAACATTGCTTCGGGAAAGTTTGTAACTTTCTTCTACGCGGTTCTCGACGCCGACGCGCGCACGCTCACCTACGAGAATGCCGGGCACTCACCCGGACTTTTGTTGCGGAGCACGGGCACAACAGCAACTTTGCAAGGAGGAGGAGCCGTGCTGGGCGCGCTGCCTGATTGGACCTACCAGGACTACACCGCGCAACTTCAGCCGGGCGACCAGCTAATCCTCTCAACTGACGGCATCACCGAAGCCGAAAATCCCAAACTCGAGGAGTTCGGCGAGGAGCGCCTGCTGGAAGTCGCACGCGGGCGGCATGGAAGCGCGCTCGAAGTTCAACGCGCCATCATGGAGCAGGTCACAGCCTTCTGCGGTGGAAATTTCCGCGACGACGCAACCTTACTTGTCCTACGAATCTCTTGAGCGACGCCGGAAAGCCACTCCCCGATACGGCCGGGGGAGCACAGAGAGTTTCTGGATATCGAGACGCTGCTGCTTAACCGGACAAGTCAGCCGGGTGGAGTTCGAACCGGTTGAAATGTTGTTCCGATTCGCAATTCCGACCCGCATCGATCTCAGTGGCCGGCCTGTGCCCACTGGAGCCTTGTCAATGTCAATTGTTGTGCTCACAAGGGGAACTTGGCATGGAAACAAGAGCATTTATCGAATGAGTCGTCTTATATGGTCGTGGACTTTTGCCCCGGTCCGCCATGATCGGCACCATAGCCACTGGGCATAAATATGTTATTGAAGCCCGATTCAGCTGAGGTCTCGGTTAAAAGAAGTTTTTGAGACTGCCGGCGCGTGGGTTTTCCAGAGGTTTACATAGAGCAGAACGGCCCTTTGGGAATGTTTCGGCGCTAACCTTTCCCAACTTCTTATCCAAGCTGGGAGCCGGTTCCGTTCGCTGGCCGCGGAGGAACAGGCGCGAAAGGTTCGTGACCCCAAAGGCCCCCGGATGCTGCCGGCTTACGGGAATCAGCGGAAACGGGCGAACTCTGCGGCTGGATTATAGCGTTTCCAGGGTTGCTGTAATGCGAAGCGATACCACTAAGTCGCCACGACCATCAGAAGTGGCGACCTTGGCCGATAGTCAAAAGAACACAGCAATCCCGGTTTGCTTTAATATTCAAGCGGTGCGGAGGTGGTCTCTCCTCCCGATTGGCCCCAGAGAGCCGTTTGGGCGTCGGGGATATTTTGGCCCCACAATGCAGTCTCGGCTTGCGGCGACCCTTGGCCCCAAAGCGCGGTCTGGCCCCACAGAGCGGTGAATCCATCCGGGTCGCCTTGGCCCCACAGGGCGGTCTCTCCCCAGAGTGCGCAGGTATTCGTGCTGGGAACGAAGGCGTTCGCTCCATAGACTCCAGACGCTGACCACGGGCCAGTAGACTGCCACAGTGTGCCCTGTTCAGCTACGGCGGTGGTTGCGCCAGTATTGGGGTTATAAGTCGCAACCGGCGACATCGCCGTCCCTGAAGGGACAGTTTCGCCCCTCGTCAGGGCGGCACCGACCGTCTTTGCGACATCGAGATAGCCGGCTCCGACGGTGAAAACATCGTAATTCGCTTTGTAGACAATGCCGTTCGCCGTCACGCTGCTGGAAGCCGGGAAATAGCTTCGATCTGCGTTGGCCATCAGCAGGGCCTTGGCCTGGTCGGGCGTAAGCCGCGGAGCGGCCTGGAGCAAATCAGCCACGGCGCCGCTGGCCACGCCGGCGGCCATACTGGTTCCGCTCATCGGAAAGTAATCCTGCGACGGGGTATCGGAACCGTTGATCTGGTAGAAGGCGTAGGAGGTGTAGAACTGCGGGTTGCCGATCGCGAGCGGGTCGCCGGAAAACTCGAGGCTGGTGACCAAGTTGCCGGGCGCGACGATATCCGGCTTCACAAAGTGATCGATAAACGATGGCCCCTTCGAGCTGTAGCTGGCAATGATGTCATCGTTGATCTGCGGCGTGAACTCCGTATTCATGGCGCCCACCGTGAGGGCGTAGGGGTCATTGCCCGGTGACTCGATCGTACCGTAGCCCTCGGGATTGAGATTCAGATCGCGCCCATCGTTGCCTGCGGCCACTACCACCACGATGCCCGCCTGCCACGCCTTTTCCACCGCCTGGCAAAGCGGATCGAGCTTGTAGCTCTCATAGACCGGGCGGCCCAGCGAAAGATTGATGACTCGGATATTGAAGCTGTTCTTGAGCGCAATCGCGCGATCGATTGCCGTGATGACGGCGGAATCCGTTCCCGCCCCATTCTGGTCGAGGACGCGCAAGTTGATAAGATTCGCATTGGGCGCGGAACCATAAAAAGTCCTGAAGTATTCCCGGCCCGTGGATTCTGCGCCGTTCCCGGCAATCAGGCCGGCGACCAGAGTTCCGTGGCCATAGTGGTCGTATGCATCGTTCTGGCCGGAAACAAAATTCTGGCTGTAAACAATGCGACCGATGGCGCCGGGAGCCGATTGGTTCGGCAGGGAAACGAGCTCGGCCACAGTCTGGCCAAGCGAAAGGGACAGCGAGTTACTTTCGAGATCCGGAACCGGGGTAATACCGCTGTCGATGACGGCGACGCCAATGTTGGTGCCGCTATAGCCCTTTTGCCAGACGGCGGGAGCATCGATCGGCTCGGTCGTGTATTCGGCGCCGGTGATGGTCATCGCCTGCTTCGCGCCAACGGTGCGATCGAGCGAAATGTACTTCACGTTCGGATCCGCGGCGATGGAATGGAGCTGAGTCACCGGGACCGTCGCAACCACCGCGTTAATGATGTTCAACACAGTGCTAACGAGCCCTCCCAGCAGACCCAGCAGACCGGTCTCCAGAGAAGACGGCGGGTTCACATACTGCACGATGACGGGGACCGATCCGGTTCTGCCTACCAGATCGGGCGAGATCTTGCTGCTGGTTCCTTGAGCGCTGGATTCAGTGACACCGACGAACGCAAGCAACAAACCGAAGACGAGAACCAGGCGCAGTTTGGGAAGTGACATGTGGCAACCCCCAGGGAATATAGGCAATACCCTAGTGCTAAATGCTGTGAACGCGGCAGTACCTTTTAGGGAAGTCTTTACGGTTCACACTGCCAACATTACCCGTGCAAGATGCATCGATCCAATCACTAGCAGGTTGTAGGCATCCGATACTTAGTAACCCTGAAAACAGAACCTTAGTAACATAACGACTCGCCATGGTGACGCATTAGTAGTCTTAAAGTGGAGCTTTTCACCGTTTGTGTTGTTCTCAACAAACGGTCAGATGGTTTCATCGCGGAATCTCAGCAAAATTTGCGGCGGAACAGGAAGCGATCTCAGAAGGCTGAGCGTAGACGGGTGCTGCGCGCGGGCTAGCTCGGTTACCGGCAGATCTTCCACCATTGCGCCATCCGCGAGAACGGCAATGCGGTGGCCCAGCCGGATGGCCGAGACCAAGTCGTGTGAGACATAGAGAATCGCCGTGCCGTGGTTGCGGTTGACGCGTTTGAGAAGTTCGACGATCTGGACCTGAGTGACGGGATCGAGAGCGCTGGTGGGCTCGTCGGCAACGATCAGCAATGGCCTGTGCAGCAGCGCCATGGCGATGAGCACGCGTTGCGCCTGCCCCACGCTGATCTGGGAGGGTTTCCTGCGCAGGAAATCCTCCGTCGCTGGCAGTTGGACTTCCTCGAGTAGTCCTTTCGATCTTTCCCGGAATTCTCCCTGCCGGCTCTCGTGCGCTCTCCACGCTTCGGCGAACTGGCGCTTCAGACTCATGGCGGGGTTAAGAGCCGTCATGGGGCTTTGCGGAATCAGGCTGATCCGGCGCCCACGCAACCGGCGCAAATGGGAATCGCCGAGTGCGAGCAGGTTCTCATTCTCCATCTCAACCTTGCCACGCAACCAGCCGCCGCGCCAGGGCAAAAGGCCGAGTAAGGCCAGCACCAGGGTGCTCTTCCCCGCCCCGCTTGCACCCGCGAGACCGAGGATTTCGCCGTGACGAATTTCGAAGCGAAGATCATCGAGGATGGTCTTGTCTCCATAACCGGCCTGGAGGGCCACGCGGAGAAGCGGCTTGCCAGTCATTGCATGCCTCGCAGACGAAGTCTGTCCGCGTTCCACGCCAGTCGCGGTGCGAGCACAGCCGGATGGACGCCCTCGAGCCGGGGGGAAACTGCGAACAGGATGTTCGGGTACACCAGATAAATGAAGGGCTGTTGATCGGCAACGATCTGCTGCACGCGATCCATAGCCGCTTCGCGCTTGATCTGGTTCGAGGTGCTGGCCTGCAGTTGCATGAGCCGGTCGATCTCCGCCTCCCAGGCGGTCGCAGGCTTCTTTTCCGAAGGATTCCATTGGTGATTCGGAGAAGAACTGAGCCACAGGTTCATCATGGCGTTTGGATCGGGATCGACGTTCGCGAGACCCAGCAAGCAGGCCTCATAATCCTGCGTATGCATCAGGCGTTCGATTAGTGCTGGAAAATCGAGAGTCACGACCGTGACCTGCATCCCCAGCGCGCTCAGATCCTGCTGAATCAGAGTGGCCATCTTGAGCCGTGCGGCGTTGCCGGCATTGGTCAGGATTGAGAACTTTACTGGGTGTCCGTCCGCATCTTGCAATTGCGAGCCGCGGAGATGAAAGCCTGCTCGCGCGAGTGCCGATCTTGCAGCGTTCACGTCCTCATGGGGCACCTCAATGTTGCGGTCGTACCAGGTTACGTTGGCCGGCGAGATGAACGCGTAAGCCGGCGTTGCATGACCTTCGTAAGCCAGCCGGGCCAGGTCGGCGCGGTGAATCGCCAGTGAGATAGCGGTACGGAATACCCGGCTTTGGAACCAGAGTTTCTCCCATTGGGGAAGAGGAGCCGATGGGGCCTGATTGAACCAGAGTTGCTCTGTGTTGAGCGAGGGCCCGAGGTCTCGAACCAGGGAGGGATCCCTGCGCTTGAGCATCTCGAAATAATCGGGGGGAAGATTGTCGATGAAGTCGTAGTCACCGCGCAGAAAGAGGCGCACTTGCTGCTCAGGGTCCTGGAGAATGTCGAGCCGGATGCCGGAGGCGTACGGAAGCGCAGCTTCAGATCGATCCCGCCCGAAATAATGAGGGTTGCGAGTCAACCGAATGTATCGCAGCCGCTGGTAATCGGCGATCACAAAGGGGCCGGCTGTGACTCGTCCTTCTGACGGATGATCGGCCGGCTCGATGGCGATCTCATCGAATACTTTGCCGATGCCGATGACCCTGGCTGGTAGATGGACGACGACTGTTCGCGAATCCGGCGTCTCAACGGTGACTTTGTCCGGCGTCAGGAATTCTTCAGCCACCGGCGCGCCGGTGGCGGGGAGGAGAACCCGTCGAATCGACCAAGCGGCGTCTCGCGACGTGAGGCTGGCGCCGCTGGAGAACTGGAGCCCGGCGCGCAGCCTGAATCGGACTGTCTTGCCGTCCGCCGATTGGCTCCAGCTCTCCGCCAGCGCGGGCTCAACCGACTGGGTGAGCCGGTTGAAACGGACGAGAACCCCGGCGGTAAGATAACGCACCAACTCCGACCATTGATCGTCCACCTTCGCTGGATCGAAGGTTCTGGGGTCGGAGCCGATGGTCCACGACAACTCACCAGGCAGGCGAGAGGCTGCCTGCGCGCTGCAGACGGTCCCGATTACAGCGGCCAAAACGCAGCCAAGAGCGAAACGCCTTGAGAGATACACCTTCAGACCTCCACTGCAACTGCTTCAAGAAGCAGCAGAACAACGACCAGGAGCAGGATGGGCAGGTAGACCCACCGGGTTTCGAGGAGCATCGCGGAGTCATCGAGTTCCAGCAGCATGCCGCCCCATGAGGGCAATGGCTCACCGATGCCGAGCCCGAGGGCACCCAGATTGGCCTCGGCAATGATAAAGGCAGGAATGCAGACGAGAAACTGCGGCAGAAGGAGCGGCGCCAGATTCGGAATTGCAGCGCGCGCGACCTGGTGAGGATGGAGCCCCGCGGCGCGCGCCTGCAGCATCCATCCGGAACGCTTGAGACGAAGCGCACCGCGATATACGGCGCGTGCGCAGGCCGGCCAGCCGAGCGCCGCGAGGACCAGAAAAGTGATCGCTGCCGAATCCGCCGGCGACGTGGTCAACGGCAGAACGGAGCGGACCATCATCAAAAGGAACAGCCAGGGCAAGGCGAGAAATACGTCGCAGACGAGAACAACGAACCATCCGCAGCCGGCAGGTCCGAAGGCGCCGAGGACACCCGCGCCCGCGGCGGCCGCTGTGGTAACGGCCGACGCCGCCAGTGAGCCGGCAAGGCTGAGTAGCAGCGCCGCCGAGACACGAACCATGCGGTCGCGGCCGAGCGCATCGGTGCCCGCTGGGTGAGCCGTCGATGCACCGGCAAAAGGCTGAGAACGATCCTGGTGCGAGTAGCTGGATCCCGGTGCGGCCAGGATAAGCGCTGCGGCCAATAGCAGCCCGATCAGCAGCCCGGCGGCTATGCGTCTTACCGTCATGCGCGATTCCACTCCGAGGATTGATCTTCACGATTGGCCACCGTGCCCGAGACAATGACCGCAAGGGCCATGATCATGGTGGCTCCGAGCAGGACGGGGAGATCACGGTTCATGGCCGCATTCCATGCCAGCTGACCGATCCCTTCGACATTGAAGATCACCTCGACCGGCACGATTGCGCTCAGAGCTGTAACGATGGAGAGCGGTATGAGCGCAGCCAACCGCGGAGCAATATCCGGAAGGACGTGGGACCAGAGCAATCGTCCGGTTGGAATTCCCAGGGCGCGCGCGTGAAGCAGATGCGGCTCAAGCCATGACGCTCGCAGCGTGCGCTGCAGGAATTTGAAATCGCGCGCCGCCAAGAGCAGCGCCATCACCAGGACCGGGCCTCCGTGCTCGATCAGCAAACAGAGTGTCGCCAAGGCTGCGGTTGGAATGGCCAGCAGGAGTGCGGCAGGTGCGTGCCAGATCGGCGACGGTTTGCGGCCCAGACTCGCGCAGATCGACCCGGATGCAGCCAGAAACCAGGCAATCGGAAGAGCGCACAAAAGCAGTCTTCCTGAGACCGCCAACCGCGGCAAAATCAATTCAGAAACCGGAACACCATATTGGCGCGATACCCCCCCGCTGCCGTGCATCCAGCCTTCCATCTCAGAGGTGGTCATCCGGATTAGCGAACTGCTTTGCGCAGCTTCGATGGACAGTTCGGCTCGGGCGCCACTGGCGTAGCGCGCATCCATCTCGCGCTCATCGGTCAGGTAGCCCGGCGCATAGCGAACCAGCAGGTTGGTGCCGATGATGACCAGGAGAAGGATCAGAAGCGCGCGCGCCACCCAATGCGCCACTCGCAGCCCGAATCTCATACCGCGGCCCTGCTCCATGCCGCTGACGGGATATCGCCCCTGAGAGGATCGCACTTGCCGGATCTCGCGAACTCCGGGCTGCATTTGAGCACTCTTGCAAATCTCGACTGATTTTCTTCGAGAAGAAGAAGATGTTCCTTCGAGAATGCGGCAGGTTGGGCAGAGTACAGCGTCAATACTCCAAGCAACTCGCCTTCCGGATCGATGAGTGGGACAGAAAGAGCGGAGCTGTTGGCGCTGAAGGCCTCGCTCGCCTGGACGAAGTTCGGCTCGACGGTAGGGTTCCCGTTCAGAATCGGGCGCCGGTTCTCCGCAACCCATCCGGACAACCCCTCTGCAATGGGTATCCCTTGCGCTGAAAAAGCCTCGGCCAGTGGTCCACACACATATTGCGCGACGATTGAATCGTCGGACTTGTTATAAATGGCCAGGCAATCGAAGCCAATGCGCGACTCGAGAAACAGCGAGAGCATTGTGGGTGTCTCCGCTTCGGGGAAGCGAATCACCGCATTTTCCCGGGCAGCCGGTTTCTGCGTAGGATCGCCCGTCCTGATCGCGCGACTGGCGGTGTGTTCAGAGCGCTCTGCCTCGATGCGAGCAGGCTCGTGTGCAGTTTGTCCTCTCGAATCCATGGCTGCCGGAGTTGGATCGGGCGCGAAACCTGCGCCGGGGGCATGGCCGCGTTCGACAATCATCTCCGTCTCCAGCGGCGCCATGGCATCGATTTGCCGTCGCGCCTTGGCCTCAAAGTCGCGGTAGTGTCGCTCGAGAAGTGCGACCACTTCGGGATCAAATTGCTGGCCAGCCTTGTTCATGAGATGAGCCATCGCTTCCTCGGGCGGCATCGCTTTCCGGTAAGGCCGGTCGGAGGCAAGGGCATCGAAGCAGTCCACAGCGGTCAGGATGCGTGCTCCAATCGGAATCTCGCTGCCCGTCAGGCCGTCCGGATAGCCGCTGCCGTCCCATGCCTCGTGGTGCGATCGCACGATGGGTACGACGGGATAGGGGAACCTGACTCGCGCCAGGATGTCAGCGCCCACGGCCGGATGGATCTTCATCTTTTCGAATTCTTCGCGCGTCAGCTTCCCGGGCTTGTTGATGATGTACTCCGGTACCGCCAGTTTGCCAATGTCGTGCAGAACGGAGGCAGTTTCCAAGGCCTTCATCGTCGAGGAATCGAGGCCCATCACCTTGCCCAGTTCCGTGACGTACACGCGTACCCGCATAAGGTGCTCATGTGTATTCTTGTCTTTGGCCTCGACGGCCATGGCCAGGCCTTCGATGGTGCGCAGATAAAGCGCCTCCATCTCAACGATGTGGCGTTCGCGATCGCGAACGATTTCCTTCTGCTCTGTATAGACGCGGTAAATGACGTAAACTACCGGAATCAGCAACAGAGAAGTGAGCCACCCGAATTGCACGCCGATAAAATTCGCGGCAGCGGCCAGCGCCGCGCCCACCAGGTAGAAAGGAAAGTACCAGACAAACTCCCGCCGCCAGTGAAGAATGGGGTTGGCGTTCGATTCCAGGGCGATGATCAGTGCAACGGGAAACGTGTTGGCCAGAAAGTACACTGCGGATGCCGCGGCCAGCGCCGGTGCAACTTCCGGCCACAGAGACATACAGCGCTCGTAGGCGTACCAGGCAAGCACAGTCGCCGTGATGACGTTGGCAACATTAAAGAGAATCTGGACGGTCGAAAAGGACCGGACTACGCGAATGCGGCATTGCGCGAGCACGCTGCACGCGGCCAGGATGACCACCTGATGCGGAGAAAGCTCCACAATGCTCAGCAGGAGGAACGGGAAGTTGACGCACATGGTCCCGTTGCTCTTCGGCATGGCAACTTTCATTCCAGAGCTAAGGAGAATGGCGACAAGGTACACGAGGAAGTGGAGCCACGGACCGGAGTTGTGCCCACGAACCAGGATAAGGCTCGCGAACGCCCCGGCTAGTACTGAAACAACAAGGCCTTTGGCTCCATTACTCATCGTATGTTTCCAATGTTGTCATCGAGTTTATCGACCCGGCGCGCTCCTACCCGCCGGAACCGGTCACAACTTCGCTCCTCTGGACCTGAGTACCCATAGAACCTATAAAACATTTCGGGAGGAGAAGGATATGTATCTTTTGTTGCATTTTGGGTCAGAAGAACCGCGGTACAGAGTCCCGATTTCATGAATGCGCCTTCCAGATAAGGACCTTTGCACGCGAACCTTGAAGGACGGCAGGGGTCGGATCGGACCTTGAAATGGGCTTGGGAAGACGGGAAAACGGCTCAGAGGAAGTATTGACGGCCACTCTCGGGTGCGGACGACTTTGCTTCTGTCGGAGCGCCCAAGACCCGCAAAGATCGACGAGAAACCCCCTGCCAACGCTCTCTCAATCGGTCCCAAGCGGTTATTCTCGTCAATTCTCAACAGGTTTCCACAAGCCGTCGTCCAGCTTGGGGAGCAGAGTGCCGGGCTACAGCAAAACCTGGATAGGTGTATTCCGGAGACGCTACCTTCAAGTCGACGCGACCGACAGCAGGCGGCGACTTTGACCTACACCCAAACAGGACACAGTAAACCCGGTTTTGCTTTAGTGCCTTCGGCGCGGATCGGCGATGATACTTCGGCGAGTGTCCAGAGACTCGTGCATACACTTCGAAAAGATCGACTTAGCCGCGCCTCAACGGTGGCGCCGCCGGTTCATCGGCCATGCTGGCATTACCCATCAATAAAAACCTGGAGCCGGGCAATCCGATTGTATCTTCCAATCGGCCGCCGGAAAGACCCAACCGAACT
>Ga0335073_10009203_pt1 | contig 13860 bp, 9 predicted proteins | sample Lox_Sample_22_FD_207093 | JGI IMG/M metagenome (GOLD analysis project Ga0335073, IMG submission 207093) | Soil microbial communities from Loxahatchee National Wildlife Refuge, Florida, United States - Lox_Sample_2.2 | ecosystem: Environmental > Terrestrial > Soil > Wetlands | place: USA: Florida... | reverse complement strand
TCAGATGCCCCTGTCAGTTGGCTTTTGATTGGCTGATCTCCACGAGGTGGCCGTCCGGGTCTCGCAGGAAGCAGCGGATCTCAGAGCCCCAGTCATGCGGCGGGGTGAGGAACGCCGCGCCCCTGGACCGCAGCCCCTCATAGGCTGCCTGGCAGTCAGCCACGCGCAGCGTCATCGCGTGACTCACCAGGTCGGCGTCGGCGGGCGGCTGGAAGACCACGGTGGGCTTGTCGGCGGTCGGCCCGCCCCCGCTGACCAGTAGCAGCCAGGTGCCAGCGAATCGCAGCACCACGCTCGTTCCGCCGTACTCGCGGTACAGTTCGGCGCCCAGGACGTCGACCCAGAAATCCCGCGACCGCGCCGGATCGGTGACCACCAGGATGTGCGTGACCGCCACGTCAGGCCCGAGCGGACCCGCCGGCTGCTGGTTCGCCATGATCCTCCCGTTTTGCTGTCAGAGGGCTGCCCGAGCGGCGCCGGCCGGCTGCCGGACCGGGTACGCGCCCGGGATTATTCATCCCCGATATCAGCCAGGATCTCGCGCAGTTCGGTGATCAGCGGATCGTCGTGAGGCAGGATGCGGTCCAAGCGGTCGACCGTGTCGCGCAGCAGCGCGCGGGCATCGCCGTACCGTCCTAGCTGGCGGTACACCCGGGCAAGCTCCGCGCGGCTGCGCAGCGTATCGGGGTGACGGGGGCCGAGCAGCTGCTCGAAGCCCACCCGGGCCTGCTCGTAGACTCGCTCGGCCGCCACCGCCTTGCCAGTTTTCTGGTAAGCGGCGCCCAGGCTGTACCGTGCCCTGATGGTGTCCAGGTGATCGGGCCCGAGGGCGCGCTCCCGGTCAGCGACCACCCGTTTGCTTGCCGATACCGCCTCTTTCGCCAGGCCGCCCGCCAGGTAGGAATCGGCCAGGCCCTGACGGGTGGTCATGGTCTGCGGATGGCGGGATCCTTGGATCCGCTCCCGGTCGGCGAGCACGCGCCGGTACAAGGTAATGGCGTCGGAGTGCCGTCCCGCGGCCAGGTAGGCGGCGGCGAGCTCGTCCCGCGCGCCGAGCGTGTCGGCATGCTCGGGGCCGCGGACCCGCTCAGTATCAGGGACCACTCGCTCCAGGACGAAGATCGCGCGATGGAAGTCGCGGGCCGCCACCAGAGCGTGGCCCAGGCGAAGCCGGGCTCCGATCACGTCACGGTGATCCTGCCCGAGCTTCACGGCCTGGCTGTCGAGCAGCCGCTGAAACCAGGTGACGGCTTCGTCCGCGCGGCCGGCCGCCAGGTAGGCCTCGGCCAGCCGCTGCCCGGCCAGTATCGTGTGCGGATGCCCGGCGCTCAGCAGCTGGCCGCCGGTCGTGACCAGGTCGCTCCAGTGGTCCACCGCAGGACCAGTGAGGCGGGCGTGGTCGAGGCTGTCCCCGGCGCGCAGCAGCACCGGATGACAACCGTCGGCCCACAGCCGGTTTCCGGCGATCTCCCGCAGCGCCGCCGCGCAGGATCGCAGACCCGAGGCCGGCCAGCCGGGCGGCTCTGCTTCCGGCCAGGCTTGGAGCAGCGCGTCCGCCGCCACCCGGGCCGCCTGATCCAGCATGCCTTCCGGCATCGCGGCTCGCAGCGCCGCTTGCAGCACCGGGCTAATCCGGACCGTCGGCGGTGCCGTAGCGGTTGCGACGGTCAGCAGGCCAACGCGTTCCAGTGCCGCTAGCGCTGCCCGGACGGACTCACCGCCCGCCCGGGTTTCGCCGCCAGCGAGGTAGCCGGCTGCCGCCGGGGCGGTCAGCACGGTTCCGGGAATGCCGTGCCCGTCCAGCAGTGCGGCCAGGGCCAGTAGCGACCGGACTGACCCGCCTGGGGCAAGCTGACTGGCGCGCTCCAACGAGAGCGTCCAGGTGACCGCGCTAGCCGGCGGTGGTGTGCCAGACGAATCGGTTAGCTGCTGCCGCCTGCGAACGAAGTATTCACGGTAGTTGTGGCAGGACATCGTGGAGCTGGCAATCACCGCGCTGGCCTGAGTCAGCGCGACCGGCTCCAGGTCCATGGCGCTGACTAGGTCAATCGCGCCGAGCCGCTGGCCCGGATTGGCCGACAACCTCTCCATCAGGTAGCTAAGGGCCTCGCGCGAGTTGAACAGCCCCACCGGCAGGACCCGCGTGCCGCGGGGGACGGCCGCGGCGTCGGCGCACGTCACCAGCACCCGGCCGGCCGGGCCGGCCGGCCAGAGGCCGTCCAGATCCGCCGGATCGGCCAGGTCATCGAGCACGACCAGCCATGAACGGCTGGTCTCGCTCAGCCAGCTGAGAAACTGGGCGGCGACTGACTCGCAACTGCTTGCCTGGTTCCGGCCGGTCGCGACCGCTGTCGCCGCGGCGTACCCGGTCAGCACCGAGGCCCGGCTCGAGGCCTGGATCCAGACCAGCAGGTCCAGCCGGCGTGACTGCCACAGCGACTCAGCGAACGCCGCGGCGAGCTGGGTCTTGCCCGACGCTCTTAGCCAGTCCCGCGCAGCGGTGTCGGGCGCCGCACCGGGGGCCGCCACACGGTCCGGGACCAACGCGACCGCGACGCCCGCCGGCAGCGCCGCTGCCAGGTCGGGAGCCGTCTCCAGCCGGTCTGTGTAACCGTCGGCCAGTGCCGGGACCGTCCCTGACTGGGCCGGCCAGGACGGCCTGCCGGCCGCGCTGCCCGCCGGGTCCCTGGGCGGCGCCGCACTGGTCATCGCGCCCTGGCCGCCGCCTGCGGCACTATGCCTGCCGCCGGTACCGGCTCCGGCTTGCTGAGCTGACATACCGTACGGTTTTTTCCTTCGGCTGCCCCCGGCAGGTTCCGCGTTCACCTCCGCCGCCTGCCCCCTCACAGTTCCATTTCCGGAATTCGCACGGGGGTGGCCCTGGTGAGGGTCTGCCTGCGGAAGAAGGCGGGTGAGGTGACGCGCATGTAGACGAAGCTGGCCACCCCGGCCAGCGCGGCCAGCGCGGCGATGATGAAGATCCCGCCGATCTGCCAGTGCAGGACCGGCACCGTCCAGCTGGTGTAGCTGTTGGTCGCAACCCAGTCGCTTTGCAGGCTGTAGAGGCCAGCCGAGTACATGATCAGGCCGCCGAGCACCGGCAGGATGCCGCGCATCCACAGGTTGCGGGCGCTGCTAGTCAGCGTGGAACGGTAATACCAGGCGCAGGAAAAGGCAGTCAGCCCGTAGTAGAAGGCGATGTAGAGCCCGATCGCGGTAACGGCGTCAGCGATCGGGTTGCCGCCGGAGATGAAGTTCAGCGGGATGTAGAGCGCGACGGAAACGACGCCCACCACGATCGTGGACACCGTCGGGGTCAGGTACCGGGGACTGATCTTGGCGAACTGCTGGGGTAGCGCCCAGTAGGCAGACATGGACAGGGTGGTGCGGGCGGCCGGCAGAATCGTCGTCTGGGTGGATGCCGCGGCCGAACTGAGCACCATCAGGATCAGCAGCCGGGACAAGACCGTGCCGAGCCCGGAGGTTCCGAAGATCGCGCTCCCGGTCACCGACAGCACGTCGAACTGGTGCGCCGGGTTCGTCAGGCCGACGCCCTTGTCGCCGACCCCGGCGAACGACTGCACGGCGAAGATGACGATCGCGTAGGTGACCAGCAGCAGGATCGTCGAGATGATCCCGGCCCGGCCCGGCGTCCTTGACTTGTCCGCTGTCTCCTCGTTCACCGACAAGGCGGTGTCCCAGCCCCAGTAGATGAACAGCATCAGGATGATCCCGGACACGAAGGCCGAGAGGGGCAGGTGCGACGGCGACAGCCAGCTAAGACTCGGGTGCAGCGATCCCGCCGGACTACTGACGAACACCCTGACCAGCGCGGTCACCGACATCACCATCAGCATGACGACTTCGATGGTCAGCAGTATCCGCTGGAACCTGGCCGAGAGCTCGATGCCGCGGTAGCAGATGTAGGTCATCACGACGATCCACAAGACGCCTACCAGCAGCACCCAGCCGCCGGAGGCGTCAGCCCCGATGGAGCTGTTCGGTCCCTGAAACAAGAAGAAGAGGTACTGCCCGGCCACCTGAGCCAGGCTGCCCATGACGAGAAGGTCGGCCGCCACCGTCGCCCAGCCGCCCGCCCACCCGGTTGCCGGCCCGAACGCGCGGGTTCCCCAGATGAACGTGGTCCCGCAGTCAGGGTCGGCCTTGTTCAGCTCGCTGAACCCGATCGAGCACAGCAGCATCGGCACGAACGCCAGCACCGCGATCAGCGGGGACTTCAGCCCGACGGCGGCCACCACGAAGAACAGCGTCGCGGCCAGGCTGTAGGCGGGCGCTGTTGACGCCACTCCAATAACAACACTTGACACGAGGCCGAGCGCGCCGGTCTTGAGACCCTTGTCCCTCGACTCCTCGACTGGTTGCATGCCAGCAGCAAATACCGCCATGGATCCCCCTCCGCAGCTCAACCCGATCGTGGAGGGCACACGCTGACACGCAATTCGCCCCCCCGCCCACAAATCGGCAGCGTAACGGATGACCATCGCGGAAAACCTCATATTGGGGCAATTGGCCAATGACATCCGCACGGAGGTCATGACACGGACGCCAGGTGCGGCTACCCGAACACGCTGCGTCTGGTCGGCGGACACCGGTCCTGTCCATCCTGGCACCGAGTGCCGCTTTGCCGCCGAACTCCGGAGGGATGGCGTGCCGGTACGCGAGCTCTCTGGTCGCGAGAGGCCCGATCGCACAGGTTGATACACCGGCAGCGCACGACTGGCAACGCCAGGGAAAGCGGCAACGCGGTTGTCGCCTTTCCCGGGAATCGCCGGGGTGAACTTGTGCCATTCCTGGCGAGCTTGTGCACTTGCCACATCCTTGCTTTTGCAAGGATGTGTAGATCTAATCAAATTCTGTAACTTCTGTATCTCTTGTTACTTGCGTCCCGCGCTCGAATGTGTCTGCTGCGGCTGGCACGACCCCGAACGCAAGGGCGGTGACTCCGAGCTCGAGGCAGGCGGGCATCACGGCGGCGCGCAGCCCGCGGGCCGTCAGTACCGACAGCAGCAGCCAGGCGACGGCCTCCGGGTCTGCGTCCGGGCTTGGCACCGCCCCGGGCCTGGGTGTGCCGACCAGGCCGGTCAGCAGCCCGGCGTGCGGCTACCGGCTGATGACAGGCAAGATCAGCTGGCTGGGGTAACCGGGGCCGTGCAGGACGCGGTTGACGGCGACGATCGCCTCGTGCGCCGTTTCGTCGGCGATGACGCCGCCGGTGTTCGTGTTGCGGTCGAAGCGGGGGAAGTTGCTGCTGGAGACCTCGACCCGGATCTGGTGCCCGGGCAGGAAGACGTTCGACGTCACCGACAGGTCCAGGCTGAGCTCGTAGGGCTCGCCGGGCGTGAGCGGCTCCGGCTCGGTCAGCGAGTTGCGGTACCGGGCCCGGATGATGCCGTCGGTCAGGAAGATTGCCCGCCCGTCCGGGAACACGTCGACAAGCTTGCCGGTGAAGTCGGTATCCGGTGCCGAGGAAGAGGCGTACAGCGTCAGCGACACGTGCCCGGTGACCTCGAGCGGCTCGGTCAGCACCGGCGTCGTGAAGCAGAGCACGTCGTCGCGGGCCTCGACCGGCCGCTGGTCGACCGCGCCGGCCGCGTTCGCGGTTGACGGGAGCATGACCCGCCCGCCCATGGTGGGCACCGGCCGACGCGGGTCGTACAGGAAGGTATCCGCCGCGGCCTGCGCCGGCGCCTCGGTGCTGAGCTCCCCGTCGCCCGCGGCGGTGTTGGCCCGGCCCGAGCTGTGCAGGTAGTAGGGCACGTACGTGGTGTCAGGCAGCGGCCAGTCCTGCTCCTCCCGCCACTGGTCGATGCCCATCACGAAGATCTTCACCGGGGCGGAGCCGTCCAGCGCTCCGGGCCGGTCCCGCAGCCACCGGTCGAAGAACCGCACGTGCTGGCCCGTCAGGTCCTGGGTGATGGCGTCGGCGCCCAGGCCGAACCTGCGGTCTGGGTAGATGCCAGTCGCGTTCAGGTGGTCCCACGGCCCGATGATGAGCCGCTGACCCTCTCGGGCCTGCTCGGTCCCGGCCCGGGCCCGCAGTTCGGTGAACGACCGGGCCGTGTTGGCCACGAAGATGTCGAACCAGCCGCCGATGTGCAGGGCGGGCACCGTGACCTGCTCGGCCCGGTCGATCACGGACAGGCCCTGCCACCAGGGGTCGCGGTTCGCGTGGGACAGCATCTGGGTGAACCACGGCCAGACCTTCTCGACCGCGGGCTGCCGGCTCGACGGCATCGACTCCAGGTGCGGCTGCGGGTCCGCCATCATGCCGGTCAGCTCGCCGAGCAGCTGCGGGTCACCGCCGCCCCGGGCGAGCTGGCGGAGTGTCTCGACCATGGCCATCTGGGTGCTCCACGACTGCACCGTGTGCCAGGAGGCCGCGCCGCCCTCGGAGTACCACGGCGCGGTGTAGTAGTCGGTCGTGGTAACTGCCGGAGCGATCGCCTTCACCGGCGCGCCCGCCGACACGCTCGCCCACTGTACGAAGCCCAGGTAAGACGGGCCGTAGCTGCCGATGTTGCCGTCGCACCACGGCTGGCGCAGCAGCCAGGCCACGGTGTCGGCGCCATCGGCGGGCTCGTTCAGCATCGGCACGAACTCCCCGCCGGACCTGAACGTGCCCCGGCAGTCCTGGTAGACCACCGCGTAACCGGCCTCGACCAGGGCGAACACGTTCGGTACGAGCCCGTACGCCAGCAGCTGGGGCAGGTCCTTGCCGTAGGGAAGCCGGACAAGCAGGGTCGGCGCCGGCGTGACGGACGGGATCCAGGCGTCAGTCGCCAGCTCCACACCGTCCCGCATGACTACCATGACGTCCTTTTCCACCGTAAAGCTCATGCCCGCTCCCTGGTCGTGTCAGCGACGATGCTGAACCAGCGTAGATCCGCCCTTCCGGGCAGAGAAGGGCTGAGCCGAGCAGGCGCCGTGCGGCGAAAACGTTTCGCGGCCGGCAGCCGCCGTCGCCGGAGCGGCGACCCTGCTGCTCGCCTGCCACAGGTTCGCCAGGCGCCTCAGGAGCCGGATGAGTCAGGGAAGGGCGTGAAGCGCGCGGTCATACCTGTTCGCCGGTCGCAGCACGACGCCATCGTGGTCTTCTCCGCTGCCAACGGAGCCTGGGCCCGACATGACCCCTGCCGCAGGGCTGCGGCGAGAACTGCGCGATCGCGGTCAGGCGGTGGCTGGTATTTTCGGGGCGGCGTTCAGGGGCGCGGCCGTCCTGGCGCCGTTCGGAATGCCCGCTGGCACCGCTAGTGCGGGCAGTTCAACCGGAGGCAGTTTAACCGCGGGCGGCGGGCCGTCCGCGTCCTGGGTGGCGGTGTCCGCGGGGTGTCCCTGGCTGCCGGCCGCCTGGGCGGTACGGTCGAAGAAGCGCAGCAGTTCCACGGGGACGGGCATGACGAGGGTGCTGTTCTTCTCCGCGGCGACCTCGACGACGGTCTGCAGCAGCCGCAGCTGCAAGGCGGCCGGGTCGGCGGCCATCACGACGGCGGCCTGGGCGAGCTTCTTGGACGCCTGGTACTCGCCGTCGGCGGAGATGATCCGCGCCCGGCGCTCCCGCTCGGCCTCTGCCTGCCGTGACATCGACCGCTTCATCGACTCGGGCAGGGAGACGTCTTTGACCTCGACCCGTTCCACCCGGATGCCCCACGGCTGCTCGGTAGGCACGTCGATGACGTCCTTGAGGTGGGCGTTGACCCTGTCCCGCTCGGACAGCAGCTGGTCCATGTCGCTCTGGCCGATGACCGAGCGCAGCGAGGTCTGGGCCACCTGGGACACGGCGTAGGTGTAGTTCTGCACGTTGATGACCGCCTTGACCGGGTCCACCACCCGGTAGTAGACGACCGCGTCGACCTTGAGCGTGACATTGTCCCGGGTAATGGCCTCCTGGGCAGGCACCGCGGCGACAATGATCTGCATGTTGACCTTGCGGAGCCGGTCGGTGAACGGGTTGACCCAGGTCAGCCCGGGCTGACGGACGTCGGGCAGTGCCCTGCCCCAGCGGAATACGATGCCCCGCTCGAACTGAGTGATGACCTTGAAGCCGAGCATGTCGGCCCCCCAAACCCTCGGCGCGCGGTGCGCCAGGCTACCAGGACCGCAGACGGCGCCGACTTGACCGTCGGCGTTCGGAATACCCCGGTCCATTTGTCATTATCACACATCAGGGAAGATTAAGCAAAAGCGTCGTGGCGCCAGCTCCGGTTAGGCGCACGGTGCGGTTTCTCGGGCGAGTGTCCAGCCGCCCGGGATAGCCCGGCAGCAAAAGACCGCAGCGCATTCTCTGGGGCTTTGAAGCGTTTCGATCTTGATGAAGGAAATTGCAATATCAGCTCTCCGGCGGGCCAACGAGTTGCCGATGAGCCGAGAAACAGGAAATGCAAATCAACGTGGTTCCCGCCGCCGCCGTGTGGAGCGGTGGCGGCAGGAGGAATCCTGCTTCCCCTGGTGGATCCGCCTCACTGGCGGTCGCACCCGGGGCCTTCGCGCTTGCACGGCGGGGCCTTCGAGCACTTCGGCTCGATGCGCGATCTTCCTGGCCACACTCGTGGGTTGCTGCCGTTCGTGAATTGCTTTACGGGGCGGGCGTATCGGCAGGCACGTCGGGGACGGCCTGGTCATTCAGTGGTTCCACGGGTCCAGCGGCGGCCTGCCGGGGTGCGCGCCCGTACCCGAACAAGCGCAGCCTGCCGAGGGGGCTGTCGTCCGGGCCTGGATCGGGGTCGCTGCGGTGCATGCCGTTGCCCGTAGTGCTTGCCTTGTATCCGCGGCCGGCGTCGCGCTGGCCGATGGAGGTCGTCGCGATCCCGATTGACAGCAGCGGCCGTCTCCTGGCGGGACTGCCTGAGTCTGCGGCGGGCGGCGCTGCTGCGGCGGGAGGTCCGCCGCGCGCCGGCCAGCAGCAGGCGCAGCCCGGCTAGGGCAATCACCCCGACCTCGATGCCATAGCGGAACAGCGTGCCGGTAGAGCCGGTCACGTGGTACCCGAACACAGTGAACGCGTTGGTGAGCGCGTGTCCGCTGCCGCCGTTGCCGAGAACACCGGCCACGCCGATGACCACCGCGGCGATCAGGACGATGAGCCCCAGAATGATGATCATGACGCACTTCCAATCGAGGCAGCCGGCCGCAGGCGCAGGAGCGCGGGCACTGGGCTTGGTGCGCCTCCGTCTCTGAGTCAAGCGTGCCTGTGCCCTGAGGGGAAACAGCCGATCCGGGAAGGATTCATCACCGTAGCCGATCACCCCTGCGCCGGGCTGTGGCCCGCAGCCTGGCAGGATGAGCTGGTCGGCGTTGTCGGTGAACGGGCTGAGCGGGCTCCGCAGCCGGGCCTGACCGGGTTCGGGCGGGAGAGGTTTGCGGGGGTACGCCGTGCGGTCCGGGCTGCGGGGGCTAGCGGGCATCGACTCCGCACCCCGGGGGTCCCGACAGGCCAACGTGGGGACAAAACGGACATAAAGATGACCTGGGGCGGCAAACCCCAGGTCATCACTGGTTGCGGCTGGCACGCGGCGGACCTGACTCGGGGTGGCAAACCCAGGTCATCACGGGTCCGCCGCGAGGGACTCCAACCCGCAGATAAGCCCGTTAAGAGGTCAGATCGGGCGGACCTGCTCCGCCTGCGGGCCCTTGGTGCCTCGCACGGCGGTGTACTCCACCCGCTGGTTGTCCGACAGGCTGCGGTAGCCGTCAGCCTCGATCACGGAGTGGTGCACGAAGACGTCCGGCGTGCCGTCATCGGGGGCGATGAAGCCATAGCCCTTGTCCGCGTTGAACCACTTCACTGTTCCCTGAGCCACTGTGCTCCTCCATGCTGAGACGATCACCGGGTTTCACGGGTGTGAATCCCGGGGCTACTGTGACCGCTCGCTGGTGGAAGGCCTGGCCTAAGAACGCACTGCACCTGCGGTCAGAAGTCACTGGCGCGGTGAAACGGGCACCAAATTCGACTAGAACCGCTCCCATCAAACACCATGCCGCGGCCTGCTCGCGCCGATTTCCTATCAGCCGGGCCGCACATAAGGATCCAAAACGCCGCGTAAGGGGGCTGAAATCAGCTGTCCGCGAACAAGGCCGGTGAACCGGTCCGTCGGCGGCGCCACCGGAGGAGGTCGCCCGCCGCTGCTGGCATGTTGCGCGTCCGGTATGCTGTGTACAGCGTATAGTGCGCGGTAAAGGCGTCGCCATCAGGGCGCGCCGGTCGTTGAAGTTGCTCGGTGAGCAAATCTTGGATTCCACGGATGTGGCGCCTTCGACAAAGCGACCACACCCGATCCCTGGAGACCTTCTCTTGTCAGCTCTGTCCACCGAGGACATCACCGTCGGTACCACGACCTTTGCCAGCCTCGGCGTCCCGGCGCCGCTGGTGGCCGTGCTCGCCAACTCCGGAATTACCGCCCCGTTCCCGATCCAGGCGGCCACCCTGCCCGACGCCCTGGCGGGCCGTGACATTCTCGGGCGTGCCCAGACCGGGTCCGGTAAGACGCTCGGCTTCTCCCTGCCACTCGTCGCCAGACTCGCCGGCGGGTACACAATGGCCTGCCGTCCGCGCGGCCTGATCCTCGTGCCGACCCGCGAACTGGCCGCCCAGGTCCAGGGCGTGATTGCGCCGCTGGCGCATGCGGCAGGACTGAAGGTTGCCGCCATCTTCGGCGGCACTCCGTACAATCCGCAGGTGGCCGCGCTGCGTGGCCGCGCCGATATTGTCGTCGCCTGCCCGGGGCGGCTTGCCGACCTGATCGAGCAGGGACACTGCCACCTCGGCGACGTGGAGATTACCGTTCTTGACGAGGCTGACCACATGGCCGACCTCGGCTTCCTTCCTGTGGTTCGGCGGTTGCTCGCCGCCACCCCGGCCGAGGGGCAGCGGCTGCTGTTCTCCGCGACTCTCGACGGCGCGGTGGACGTGATCGCCCGGCGCTTCCTCACCCGCCCGGCCCGGCACTCGGTCGATGCGGGCTCCCGGCCACCTGAGATCACGCACCACCTGCTGACCGTTACTCCAGCCGATCGGGCAGGCGTCATCGCCACCCTGGCCAGCGGCGAAGGCCGGACCCTGATCTTCACAAAGACCAAGCACGGCGCGCGCAAGCTTGCCCGTCAGCTGGCCCTGGCGGGAACGCCGGCGGCGGAGTTGCACGGTAACCTCACCCAGGGTGCGCGGGCCAGGAACCTGGCGGCGTTCACATCCGGTGAGGTCCGTGCCATGGTCGCCACCGACATCGCCGCCCGTGGCATCCACGTAGACGGAATCGAGCTGGTAATTCACGCCGATCCGCCGGCCGAGCACAAGGCCTACACCCACCGGTCAGGCCGGACCGCCCGAGCCGGCGCGGAGGGGACGGTGATCACCGTGCAGACCGCGGCTCAGGTCTCCGAAGTTCGAACTCTGATGCGTAAGGCCGGCGTCAGCCCCCAGCCTTCCATGGTCGGCCCGGGTTCGGCCATCCTGCGTTCCATCGCCGGTCCTCCGGCCAAGCGCTCGGTCCGGGCGGCTCCGGCCGCACGCACGACTTCGCTGGCGGTGCTGGCCGGCGATCAGTCCGTCGGCCGCGGTGCCGCCGCCGCCTCCGCGTCCTTCCGGGGCCGCCGCGGCCGTCGATAGGGACAGTGTGCTAAACCCGCCGGCGCCGCATTCCAGGTGCTGAACTGTCAGCGGTGCGCGGCGGGTGGCCGCCGACCGCTGTGACCCGGTTTCGCCCCGGACACTTGCCATGAGGCGAGGGGCAGTCCGGCGGGGTTCGCCCGCCCACCCCGCCTGCGGCCGGCCCCTCGACGGTCGACTGCGCCCCACACCGCGGACGACCTCGGTCGCAACGTCCTAGCGGGCGAGGAGTCCGGTCAGCGCCCGGTCGAGCTCGGCCGCGGGATCTGGCACTGCGCCGCGGCTACGCCAGCCGATGAAGCCGTCGGGGCGGACGAGCGAGGCTCCGGTCGGGCCGATTCCGTAAGCGGCCGCGATCTCATCGGATCCTGAGCCGGCCAGGGGTGCGGCCACCGGCAGGCCACTGCGGGCCGCCGCCGCTGCCGCCTCCTGCCATTGCTGGCCCGAATCCCCGGTCAGCAGCACGAAGCCGACTCCGAACAAGTCGAGGGTGGATCGGCCGGCGGCGAGCTCGACGTGCGGTGCGCGGCTGCCGGGCTGTCCGAGTGCCTTCCGTGGGTGCGCGACCAGTGCGTCGTCATCTGCCGCGTCGGGATCGGGCAGGATCGCCGCCGAGTGGTAGCGGTAGCCGATCTCCATGCTGAACTCGTCCACGAGCTCCGGGACGTCATCGGTCATGAACTCCGGCGTGACCCGGTGCTGCCATCGCGAGAAGGCCTGGCCGATCGTCAGCTCACCGACTGGGCGACGCTCGGCGTCGTAGCTCTCAAGCAGCGCCGGGCCGGCTGTGCCTTGCACGACCATCGCGAGCTTCCAGGCGAGATTGTGCGCGTCGTGAATACCAGTGTTGCCGCCGAACCCTCCGTTCGGCGGCACCACGTGGGCCGCGTCTCCGGCGAGGAAGATCCGGCCCGCCTGGTAGCGCTCGGCCACGTCGGCGCTGGCCACCCACTCCGCGACGTCGTCGACCTGCACGGGAAAGTCCGCGATCCCGATCGCCGCCTGGACGATCCGCACGGCCTGCTCGGTCGTGAGCTCTCGGGTGACGTCCAAGGCGCCGGCAACGGTGGGATCGCCAAGCGTGTTGACGACCAGGAAGCCCGACGTTCCCGTTCGCTCGAACCGGAAGAAGCCGCGCAGGGCCGGGTTCGTGACGTAGATGACGCCGAGCTCGGTCCCCGCCAGGAACTGACGGCAGTCGGCGCGGAAGTAGATCGTCGCACTGCGGGACAGCTCGCCGTGTCCGCTCATCCCGATCCCGAGCTGCCGGCGGATGGGGCTGCGGTTGCCGTCGGCCGCGACCACGTAACGGCTCCGGACCCAGCTGACCGCGCCGGTCGCGCCGTCCCGGACGGTGGCGGTGACGCCTTCGTCGTCCTGCTCCAGGGCGACGACTTCGGCGTTGTAGCGCAGGGTCGCCCCGAAGGCCTCGGCACGCTCCCGCAGCAACGGTTCCAGCGCATCCTGGGCGACGAACATGCGCCGGGACGGACTGAACTCGGCCGCTCCCTGATTCAGGTTCGCGATAAAGGCCGCGATCTCCCCTTCGGCCAGGGTCCGGACCTCGTTGACCCCGCCGTTAGGGAAGTAACGCTCGGCAGAAAGCCGCTCGAGGGACGGCTCGAGCCCGACCTCGCGCATCAGCTCGAGCGTGCGCAGGTGCAGATGCCCGGCACGGGGGTGGATGGCAGTGCCCGCGTGGCGCTCGACCGTGAGCACTTCGACGCCCTGGCGGGCGAGGAACAACGCCGTGGAAAGTCCGACGAGGCTGCCGCCGACGATCAGGACGGGAACCTCGTCCGTGGTCATGGTGTGTATCACGTCCCCAACGATCCGGCCAAGAGCTACATTTGCCAAGCTGTTAGTGACAATTAGGAGTATTGATCGGAGCTATTATTACAGCTCATGAACCTGGGAAGCGTCGACCTCAACCTGCTCGTGGCGCTGGACGCCTTGCTCGCCGAGCGGAACGTAACCCGCGCGGCTGACCGGGTGGGGCTCAGCCAGCCTGGCATGAGCAGCGCCCTGGCCCGGTTGCGGAAGCTGTTCGATGACCCGCTGCTTGTTCGTGAGGGCACGGCGCTTGTCGCGACCGCACGCGCCGAGGCGCTCGTGCGACCCGTGCGGGAGGCTCTCGACATCATCCAGGGCGCCCTGGACACCAGGCTCGGCTTCAACCCTGGCACCGACAAGTGCACGGTCACGGTCAGCTGTTCCGATTTCAGCGTGCTCCTGCT
>Ga0335073_10009202_pt1 | contig 13862 bp, 10 predicted proteins | sample Lox_Sample_22_FD_207093 | JGI IMG/M metagenome (GOLD analysis project Ga0335073, IMG submission 207093) | Soil microbial communities from Loxahatchee National Wildlife Refuge, Florida, United States - Lox_Sample_2.2 | ecosystem: Environmental > Terrestrial > Soil > Wetlands | place: USA... | reverse complement strand
AGCGAGGTCGCCCCGGCCACCGGTAGCTCGTCCCTGCGGGCGGACACGTTGATCCCGGCGCCCACCACGATCGCGTCGCCGGTCTGCTCGGTGAGGATGCCGGCCAGCTTCGCCCCGTTCACCTGCACGTCGTTGGGCCACTTCAGCAGGGCCTCGACACCCGCCGCCTCGCGCAGCGCCCTGCCAAGGGCGACGCCGGCCAGCAGCGGCATCCAGACCCGGCGCGGCTGCGGCACGGCGGCCGGCCGCAGCAGCACCGAGAACGTCAGCGCGGCGCCGGGCGCGCTGACCCACTGGCGGCCCATCCGGCCGCGCCCGGCGGACTGGGCCTCCGCCGCGAGCACCACTCCCCCGGCCAGGCCGCGCCGGGCGCCGGCCATCAGGTCGGAGTTCGTGGAGCCGGTCTCGGGCACCACCCGGATCTCCCGCCACAGGCCCCCGGGCACGATCAGGGCCTCACGTAGCCACTCCGCGTTCATTTGTGGCCGGGCCGCCGGACTGTTATTCGCCATGCACGCTATTGTCAAGCCCGGGGGATTACCTGTTCCGCGCCGGGTGCCAACAATTGCGACACATTTATAAATAGGCCGCGCGGCAGGTCATTCGGCCGGGGTGGCCGCAGCAGTCGAGGAGAGCAGTGCCCGATCTCAGGCTCAATGAGCGTCGCGGCCCGCACGAGCGACCAGCCGCACCGGGGGAAACACCGCGGCGCCTGCCCTGGGACTCCGGCGCGGTCGTCGCGCCGATCCGCCGCGTAGCAGACACGCTGGCTCCGAGGTCGCTATGGCGCGACCACCGCCTGTTCACGATCCTGGTGGCGCTCGCCCTGGTACCGCGCCTGCTGGCCGCGCTGGCGTTCCGGCCCGCGCTGCTCACGGCGGACTCGTTCCTGTACATGACCGAGGCGGCCAGGGGCACCCTGGGCCAGATCCGGCCGTCGGGCTACTCGCTGCTGCTCGACGTGCTGCAGCCGCTGCCGCACCCGCTCCTGGCGGTCACCACGGTGCAGCACCTCATGGGGATCGCGATCGCGGTGACCGTCTACGGGATGCTGCGGTACTGGGGCCTGCCCGCGTGGGGCGCGTCGCTGGCGGCGGCTCCCACCCTGTTCGACAGCCGCGAGATCGCGCTCGAGTCCTACATCCTGCCCGACACGCTGTACACCCTGATGCTGCTGCTGGCGGTGGCGCTGCTGCTGACCAAGCGCACGCCGCGGCTGTGGCAGTGCGCCCTGGCCGGCCTGTTCGTCGCGTACGTCGCGGTGCTGCGCGGCAACGGGCTGCCGCTGGCCGTGATCTTCGCGGCCTTCATGCTGATCCGGCGCGTCGGCTGGCAGGCCCTCGCCGCGGCGGTGGCCGCGTTCGGGGCGCCGGTGCTGATCTACGTGCTCTCGTTCCAGGCCGCCTACGGGCAGCTCAACCTCACCAGCAGCGACGGCCTGTTCCTGTGGTCGCGCACGACAAGCTTCGCCAACTGCGCGATCATCAAGCCGCCGAAGCAGCTGGCGCCGCTCTGCCCGGACCGGGAGAAGGGGGTCGCTCCCGCCGGGCCCGCGCCGGCCTGGTCGGTCGGCGCGCTGCTCAGCGAGCCGACGCCGGCCGACTACCTGTGGGCGCCGGACGCCTGGTGGCGCCGCGACAAGTACCCGGGGGTGAACAAGTACAACGACAAGCTCGGCATGCGCTTCGCGATCGACGCGATCGAGGCGCAGCCGCTCGACTACCTCAAGGTCACGGCCCGGGACGTGCTGCTGGTGTTCCTGCAGAACGACCGCCCGCTGACCAGGGCCACGATGAGCTTCACCGCGACGCCGCATATCGCCCGGCTGCCGTCCTACTACGCGCAGGACGAGCACGAGTATGCGGGCATCCGCAGCAATACCTACCTGGTTCAGCCTTATGCGTACTTCCTGCTGCTCTACCAGCAGCCGGTGTACTTCCCGGGCGTCGTCTTCTTCCTGGTCGTGATGGCCGGGCTGGTCGGAGTCGTGCGGCAGTGGCGCAACTGGGGCGGCCTGCAGGCGCTGCCGTGGTTCCTGGCGGCGGCCAGCATCGTGTTGCCGGCCATGCTGACCCAGTCCCTCTACCGGTACACGATCGTGGCCATACCGCTGGCCTGCCTGGCCGCGGGCATGACGTTCATCAGGCCGCAGCGCGAACCCGCTCCCGCCCGGGCCGGCGCGCATCCGCCGCAGGGCCAGGCTCGCGGCACCGGCCAGCCCGGCCAGCCGGGCGGCACGCCAGAAGGCATGTCCCCGGGGGCCGGCGATCCGCCTATCTCACCGCGGCGGTAATTCGCTCGGTACGCCGGCGAGGCTTCACGCCGCGCGTGCGATGAAGGGGAAGGGGAGGGAGGCGGGGGCGGCAGCAGGCCGGATGACGGTAATCTCGCAGCGCCAAAGCACAACGGGGGGAAACAAATGAGGGCCAGAATTCCCGTTTTACTGATATGCGCGGGGCTCGCCGCTGGGTGTGCCAGCCAGCCCGGCTCGCCGGGCGCGGCCACGCCGCCGGCGTCACCATCGAGCGCGGCCGCCGGCCGGCCGCAGCCGTCGGGGGGCGGGACCGTGAGCACATCCGTGGCGACCGGGCCGGAGACCGCCGCCGCGGCCAAGAGCGCCGCCACCCTGTTTCTCGACCTGTACGCCGCCGCCCAGTACTCGGCCACCTACAAGCTGCTCTCGCCGGGCGCGAAGAAGGCCATCACCAGGCACACCTGGGTGACCGTGCACAAGGACTGCAAGCCTGCGCCCGGGCAGTCCTATACGGTCACCCAGCCGGTCCTGACCGGAAGCAACGCGGTGGTCAGCGTGTCACCGGCCTCCGCGCAATCGGAGCTGAGCAGCGATCGCGAGAACTTCATCTACCGCGGCGGCCAGTGGTGTTTCGTGCCGCCGGACCTCTCGCTGTACCGCCATCACACCGTGGCCGAGGTTCTGGCCGGCCTGAAGTCCCTGGGCGACTGCGGCTGACCGGTCCTCACGCGGGGCCGCACCGGGGCTTGCCGCCCGGGCCCGCGTGCCGTGCGCGCAGCACCAGGGCGAGCTCGAAGCGGGCGTCGGGATCGTCGAGCTGCTCCCCGAACAGGTCCTGCAGCTTGTGCAGCCGGTAGCGGGCGGTCTGCGGATGGATGAACAGGCGCGAGGCGACCCCGCTGCTCTTGCCGGTCTCCAGCCAGGCCAGCAGCGTCTCCGCCAGCATGTCCTGCCGGCCCGGCGCCATGTCCTTGAGCGGGGCCAGCCGCCGGGCCTCCAGGCGGTCGAGCAGGTCGCCGCCGCGGCGCAGCACCATCTCGGTGAGGTGGTCGTCGCAGTGGATCAGCGAGTAGTCGCCGAACACGCCCTGCTCGGCGAGCAGGAGGGCCTCACGCGCCCAGTGCAGCGACTTGGCCGCGTCGCGCACGCCGACCGGGGGGCCGACCGCGCCCTGGAAGCCGCGCAGGCCGCGGTCGAGCATGTCCCGGCGGCCGGGGCCGTAGGGGTCCGGGGCGATCAGGACCGGCGGCACCCGGTCGAGATCCTGCAGCACCTCGGCCGGCAGCGCGGGCACCGCGCCGCCCGGGGCGCGGCGCCCGGTGAGCACGACCACCGACACCTGGCGCGGCTGGCGCCACTGGGCCAGCCGGGCCATCTCGTCGATGGCCTCGACGGCCGCCGGGGGCTCGGCCAGCAGCAGGCCGAGCAGCCTGCGCCGCCGCCGCTGCAGTTCCCCGGCCACCTGGGCCTGCGCCTGGGCGTATCCCTCGGCGGACAGGGCCGCGATCTCGTCAAGGAAGACGAACAGGGCCTCGGCGAGCAGGCCCAGGGTCTCCAGCGGGGCGTCCATCCACTGCGAGGCGTGGGTCAGCCAGCGCAGCGCCACCCGGGCCCCGGCCCGCAGGGCCGACTGCAGGGCCTCCAGGCTGCGCCCCTCGCTGGCCTCGGCCCCGCCGAGCCTCTGGAACACCTCGGCGGTATGGTCCCAGGACACGCTCGGGTCGGCGATCCGGTCGACGAACTGGCTGGCCGCCTCCTCCACGCCGCGCCGCACCGCGTGCTCGTACGAGCCGTCGCCTGGCCGCGCGTACTCGGCCACGCTGGCGTGGATCTCGGCGGCCATCTCCTCGACCACTCCCGGGAGCATGGGCCTGAGCTGGCCGGCGATCTCGGCGGGAATGGCGGGCCAGGCGCCAGCCGTCCGGCGCCCCCGGTGACCGGAGCCGTTTCTGTGGCCGGCGTTCGCGGCCGGCGCCCGGACCGCGGTGCCCGCGTGGCTGCTCAGCGCGAGGTCCCGGCGGGCGCGGTTCGCGTGGCCGCCGGGCGTGGCGGCCGTCGCGCCGGCCGCGCCGTTGGCCCGGCTGCCCGGTGTGACCGGCGGGCGGGCCGCGCCGTTCACCTGGCCCGGCGCGGCCGATGCGCGGCCGTTTGCCTGGCGACCCGGCGCGACGCTGGTCCCCTGGCCCGCGCCGGCCCGGCTTGCGCCCTGCCCTGCTGCTGGATCGGACACCGCGACGATCCTCGTTCTCTGGCGGTGCCGGTGCCACAACGGGGAGTCAGCGGTCCAGCTACTCGCCGGTAATATCCCTAGAGGCTAGTTACGTTTCGGATCGGTGTCCAGTTACGTTCCGGATCGGCGCCCGGCTGGCTACCGGATCGGCGGCTCATCACCGGCCGTCGCGCACCGCCAGCGACCTGAGCTGGGCCAGGATCGCGCCCACCACGGCGGCGCCGGCCAGTGTCAGGCAGGTGACGGCCTCCGCGTGGGCCGAGTCCAGCCCGAACGCGCCGGCGGCGGCCGCGGTGAGGTGCGCGGGCAGGCTTCCGGCCAGGTTCAGGTACAGGGTCCCGAACGTCGCCACGCCGATCACCAGCCCGAGCTGGTTGACGGTCACGATCACCCCGGTCGCGTCGGCGGCGTCGGCGACCGGCACCCGCATCAGTACCGAGGTCATCAGCGGGCTGAACGCAGACGCCATCGCGGCACCGACGACGGCGAGCACGGCGTAGAGCGCGATCCCGTCGCCGCCGCCGCCGTGCAGCACGGCGGCCAGGCCCAGCAGCGAGGCGGCCAGGACGGCGAACCCGCCCAGGGCGAGCCGCGCGCGGACCCGCGGGTGCAGCCGCTGCCAGTTGAGGCTGACCACGGCGAACGCGGCCGCCGACGGGGCGAAGGTCAGGCCGGCCCGCAGCGGCGAGTCGCCCAGCCCGCCCTGCAGGTGCAGCGCGAGGGTGAAGAACAGGCCGCCGAAGGTGGTCATCACCGCGAACAGCGCGGCGATGCCCAGCGCCGCCCCCGGCAGCCGCAGGACGCGGCCCGGGACCAGCGGGAACCCGCCGCGGGCGGCCAGCCGGCGCTCGGCCAGCGCGAAGCCGGCGAACAGCGCGACGCTGCCGGCCAGGCTCGCCCAGCCCCAGGCCGGCCAGTGCTCGGGCTGGCCAAGGACCAGCGGGACCACCACCGCCAGCACCGCAGGCGACAGCGTGAGCAGGCCGGGCAGGTCCAGGCCGCGGCCCCCGTCGGCCCGCCCGGCCGGCAGCTTCAGCGCGCCGGCCACCAGCAGCACCGCGCCGATCGGCACGTTGACAAGGAACACCGGCCGCCAGGTGTCGCCGAGCAGGTCGGCGCTGATCAGCAGGCCCCCGGCGATCTGCCCGACGACCACCCCGCCGGCCAGCACGGCCGAGTAGGCGCTCATCGCCCGGGCCCGCGCCGCGCCGGTGTAGGTGCGCTGGATGAGGCTGAGCACCTGGGGGATCATCGTGGCGGCGCCGGTGCCCTGGACGAAACGCAGCGCGACCAGCACGCCCGTGGACGGGGCCAGCCCGCAGCCGAGCGAGGCCAGAGTGAACAGGGCCAGCCCGGCCAGGAACATGTGGCGGTGGCCGAGCAGGTCGCCGAGGCGCGCGCCGGTCACCAGCAGCACGGCGTAGGCGATCGTGTAGCCGGCGATCACCAGCTGCAGGCCCGCGCCGGACGCGTGCAGCCCGGCGTGGATGGAGGGAGCGGCGACGTTCACGACCGAGGCGTCGAGCACCGCCATGAACTGGCCGACGAGCACGATGGCCAGCAGCACCCCGGGCCGCGCCGCGCGGCGGGTGCCCCGGGCCAGGCGCCCGGGCGTCTGTGTTGCGGGGGAATGCGCGGCCCGGTCCCGGCCGCTGACAACTCCGACGGTATCTGTCATGCCATCGAGCCTGCCGTCGGCACGATGCCGGTACCAAGAGCCTGCTTATCCTGGTACCAGCACCACCTGGCACGGCCGGCCCCCGGGCCGCAGGATGGGAATATGAAGCTGCCGGACCCTGTCGTGAAGGCGATCCCATGAGCACGCTGTCGGTGAACGGCGCCGGCAGCCGCCGGGCCGAGCTCGCCGCGTTCCTGCGCAGCCGAAGGGAACGCATCTCGCCCGCGGACGCCGGGCTGCCGCCGGGCCCGCGGCGGCGCACCGCCGGGCTGCGGCGCGAGGAGGTCGCCCAGCTCTCTGGCGTGGGCGTCACCTGGTACACCTGGCTGGAGCAGGGCCGCCCGATCAACCCCAGCGCCCAGGTGCTCGACGCGGTGGCGCGCACGCTGCGGCTCGACACCCAGGAGCGCGAGCACCTGTACCGGCTGGCCGACCCCGCGTCGGGCCCGCCGGCACCGGTCCCTGACGGGCTGCTGCCCGCCGAGATCCAGCAGATCCTCGACGGGCTGACCACCCTGCCCGCGAGCGTCGTCAACGAGCGGTTCGACCTGCTGGCCTGGAACGCCGCCTTCGCCGCGCTGTTTCCCAGCGTGGCCGGGGCGCCCGCGCAGGACCGCAACACCCTGTGGCTGTGCTTCACCCACCCCGGGTGCTGTCACCCGTACCTCAACCGGGCCGGCCAGCTGGGCCGGATGGTCGCGCAGCTGCGCGCCGCCTACGGCCGCCACGTCGGCGAGCCCGCCTGGACGGGCTTCGTCCGGCGGCTGCAGGCGGCCAGCCCAGAGTTCGCGCGGATGTGGGCCGAGCACGAGGTCGCCAACCCGGCCAGCTACCTCAAGCTGTTCCGGCATCCGGCGTACGAGCGGCTGGCCATGACCACGAACTCGCTGGCGGTTCTGGCGGTGCCGGGCACCCGGATGGTCGTCTACACCCCGGCGGACGAGCCGACCCGCAAGGCGGTGGCGTGCCTGATCGCCGGGAGGGGCGCCGGGGCACAGTTCCCGTGCTGGCCGGCGCACGCGGGCCGCGCCAGGCGGTAGGTCAGCCGCCCGCGCGGCTGATCGCTGCGCCCGGAGCCGCCCGCGCGCCGGCGCGATTCCGTAACCGGCCCCGTGACCGGCCGGGCCTGCTGCTGGCCTAACCTGTCCGGCATGGCCACCGAAGCTCAGGACCCGGCCGGCGAGGCCGGCCGGCCCGCCCCGCACACCACCGCGGGCAAGATCGCCGACCTCGAGCGCCGACGGCACGAGGCGGTGCACGCCGGGTCGCACCGGGCGGTCGAGCGCCAGCACGCCCGGGGCAAGATGACCGCGAGGGAGCGGATCGACGGGCTGCTCGACCCGGGGTCGTTCACCGAGTTCGACGAGCTCGCCCGGCACCGGGCGACCGACTTCGACATGGCGTCGAACCGCCCCTACGGAGACGGCGTCGTCACCGGGTACGGCACCGTCGACGGCCGGCCGGTGTGCGTGTTCAGCCAGGACTTCACCGTGTTCGGCGGCTCGCTCGGCGAGGTCTACGGCGAGAAGATCGTCAAGGTCATGGACCACGCGCTGAAGACCGGCTGCCCGGTGATCGGTATCAACGACGGCGGCGGCGCAAGGATCCAGGAGGGGGTCGTCGCCCTCGGGCTGTTCGCCGAGATTTTCTACCGCAACGTGATGGCCTCGGGGGTGATCCCGCAGATCTCGCTGATCATGGGCCCGTGCGCCGGCGGCGCGGTCTACTCGCCCGCGATCACCGACTTCACCCTGATGGTCGAGGGCACCTCGCACATGTTCATCACCGGTCCGGACGTGATCAGGACCGTGACCGGCGAGGAGGTCAGCTTCGAGGAGCTCGGCGGCGCCCACGCGCACAACGTGAAGTCGGGCGTCGCGCACTACCAGGCCAAGGACGAGGACGACTGCCTCAGCTTCGCCCGCGAGCTGCTGTCCTACCTGCCGTCCAACAACCTCGACGAGCCCGTGGCCGCGGCCGGCGACGACCCGGCGATCCTGGAGATCACCGACGTCGACGCCGAGCTCGACGGCCTGATCCCGGACTCGCCCAACCAGCCCTACGACATGCACGGCGTGATCACCCGCATCCTGGACGACGGTGAGTTCCTCGAGATCCACGCCGGCTTTGCCAGGAACATCGTCGTCGGCTTCGGCCGGGTCGACGGGACGCCGGTGGGCGTGGTGGCCAACCAGCCGATGCACTTCGCCGGCTGCCTGGACATCGACGCGTCGGAGAAGGCCGCGCGCTTCGTGCGGACCTGCGACGCGTTCAGCATCCCCGTGCTGACGTTCGTGGACGTGCCCGGCTTCCTGCCCGGCACCGGCCAGGAGTGGGGCGGCATCATCCGGCGCGGCGCGAAGCTCATCTACGCCTACGCCGAGGCGACCGTGCCCAAGATCACCGTGATCACCCGCAAGGCCTACGGCGGTGCCTACGACGTCATGGGGTCCAAGCACCTCGGCGGCGACGTCAACCTGGCCTGGCCGACCGGGCAGATCGCGGTGATGGGCGCGCAGGGCGCGGTGAACATCCTGTACCGGCGCGAGCTCGCGGCGGCCGGCGGCCCGCAGGAGCAGGCCGCGCTGCGGGAGCGGCGGGTGACCGAGTACGAGGACACGCTGGCGAACCCGTACATCGCCGCGGAGCGCGGTTACGTGGACGCCGTGATCCGCCCGGCCGAAACCCGGCCGCAGATCGTCCGGTCGCTGCGCACGCTGCGCACCAAGCGCCAGACCCTGCCGCCCCGCAAACACGGGAACATCCCGCTATAGCCGCCTTGCAGCGGGCTCCCGCCGCCGCGCCCGGCCTTGATCGCTTACGCCGGACGATTTCCCGTCAATAGGAAGAAAATCGCCCGTTCTAGACGATCACGAGGGTCAGCGAGGGTCGTAGGTGCTGCTCAGCTGGGGCGGGGCTTCGGGGGCAGTAGATAGAGTCGGGATCACCATGACCGAGAACGGACCACCGCTGCCGCTGCTGTCCCGCTACGCAATCATGGTCGACGTCGGGTATATCTACGCGTCCGCGGGCGAGCTGCTGTTCGGCGAGGCCTCACGCCGCGAGTACCGGGTGGACGCGGACAAGCTGATCCAGGCGCTCACCCGGCACGCGGACGACCAGGTGCGCGGCGAGCTGCTGCGGGTGTACTGGTACGACGCGGCCAGGGACCGGGTGCCCACGATCGACCAGCGGGTCATCGCCCAGATGCCGTGGGTGAAGCTGCGGCTGGGCAACCTCAACGCGCGCGGCCAGCAGAAGGGCGTGGACGCCCAGATCCGGGCCGACATGGAGGCGCTGGCCCGCCACCGCGCGATCACCGACGCGATCCTGGTGGCCGGCGACGAGGACATGGTGCCCGCGGTGGAGGCGGCGCAGGCGTTCGGCGTGCGGGTGCACCTATGGGGCATCGAGCCGCCGTACGGCACGAACCAGGCCGAGCGGCTGGTCTGGGAGTCCGACACGGTGGAGGTGCTCGAGCGCTCGTTCGTCGAGCCGTACTTCACCCGCCAGCTCCCGGCGGAGCCGGTCGGGGCGGCCACCGGGACCGCCCGCGTCGCGAACCAGGGGCTCGGCCCGGCCGGATCGGGCGTGTCCGGCGCCCCGTCCCCGGCGCAGCTCTTCGGCGACCGGCACGCCCGGCCGGGCCAGGGGCTGCGGCCGGTGCACGCGACCGCGGCCCAGGCCGCCGCGCACGCCGCGGCGCAGGCGGCCGCGGCGCGCCGCGGCCCGGAGCGGGAGCGGGTCGAGGAAGCGGGCGAGCACGTCGCGCAGAAGTGGATCCTGACCCGCGGCGAGGACAACATCCGCGACCTGCTGCCCGGGCCGATCCTGCCGCCGGTCATCGACAAGGAGCTGCTTGTCGACGCGGAGAAGGAGCTCGGCCTGTCGCTGCGCTCCTACCAGGAGGCCCGCGAATGGCTGCGGGACGCGTTCTGGGCCCGGGTGCACCGGCAGTTCGGCATCGGCGTCGGCAAATCGAGGAGCTTATGAGCGCACGCAGCGAGCACGGCGAGCCCGGGACGGCACCGGCCCTGGACATCGCCGCGGGCAACCCGTCGGCCGAGCAGATCGCGGCGCTGGTGACCGCGCTGTACGCCCGGACCCGCCGGGCCGGGGCGGCCGGATCGGGGGAGACGGGTCGTTCAAGATGGTCGGCACGGTCGCGGCTGATGCGAGAGCCGGTCGCGCCGGCGCCAGGCGGCTGGCGGTCCAGCGCGCTGCCGCGCTGACCCTTCCGGTGCCGGGCCACGCCGTCCGGGCCGGCGTCATTAGACTCTGCGCAATCGAGAGGAGCTCCTTTCTTGCGTAAGGTCCTGATCGCCAACCGCGGCGAGATAGCGGTCCGTATCGTGCGGGCGTGCCGCGACGCGCGCCTGCGCAGCGTGGCCGTGTACGGCGAGCTGGACCTGGACGCACTGCACGTCACGATGGCCGACGAGGCGTACGCGCTGGGCGGGCAGAGCGCCGCGGAGAGCTACCTCGACATCGGCAAGATCCTCAAGGCCGCCGCGGAGTCGAAGGCGGATGCCGTCCACCCCGGGTACGGGTTCCTGGCCGAGAACGCCGAGTTCGCGCGGGAGGTCATCGCGGCCGGGCTGACCTGGATCGGGCCGCCGCCCGGGGCGATCGACGCGCTCGGGGACAAGATCTCGGCCCGGCGGATCGCCGGCGCGGCCGGCGTGCCGCTTGCGCCGGGCAGCGACGGGCCGGTTTCCGGCCCGCAGGAGGTGGCGGCGTTCGCCGCCGAGTACGGGCTGCCGATCGTGATCCAGGCCGCCTACGGCGGGGGCGGGCGCGGCCTGAAGGTGGCAAGGACCGAGGCCGAGATCCCCGAGCTGTACGAGTCGGCGGTGCGGGAGGCGGTGGCCGCGTTCGGGCGCGGCGAGTGCTTCGTGAAGCGCTACCTGGAGCGGCCGCGGCACGTGGAGACGCAGTGCCTGGCCGACTCCCGCGGGAACGTGGTGGTGGTCTCCACCAGGGACTGCACGCTGCAGCGCCGGAACCAGAAGCTGGTCGAGGAGGCCCCGGCGCCGTTCCTTTCCGACGAGCAGGAGCGGGTGCTGCGGTCCTCGTCCAAGGCGCTGCTGCGCGAGGCCGGTTACGTGGGCGCCGGCACCTGTGAGTTCCTGATCGGCGACGACGGCACGATGTCGTTCCTCGAGGTCAACACCAGGCTGCAGGTGGAGCACCCGGTGACCGAGGAGGTCAGCGGCATCGACCTGGTCCGGGAGATGTTCCGGATCGCCGACGGCGGGGAGCTCGGCTACGACGACCCGCCGCTGCGCGGGCACTCGATCGAGTTCCGGATCAACGCCGAGGACCCGGGCCGCGGCTTCCTGCCCGCGCCGGGGACGATCACGGCCTGGCGGCCGCCGGCCGGGCCCGGGGTCAGGCTCGACGCCGGCTACACCGCCGGGATGACCGTCCCGCAGGCGTTCGATTCGCTCGTGGCCAAGCTGATCGTGACCGGCGCCACCCGGGATCAGGCCCTTGAACGCTCCCGGCGCGCGCTGGACGAGTTCGAGATCGGCGGGATGCCGACCGTGCTGCCGTTCCACCGCGCCGTCGTCGACGATCCCGCGTTCACGTCGGTTCCGTTCACGGTGCACACGGGCTGGATCGAGACCGAGTTCGCCGGGAACCTGCCGGCCCAGGAGGGCGCGGTGGCCGGCCCGGACGCGCCGGAGCGGGAGCGGATCACGGTCGAGGTCGGGGGCAAGCGGCTCGAGGTCGTGCTGCCCGCAGGGCTGGGCGGCGCGGCCGGCGCCGGTTCCGCGCCTGCCCGGGCGCGGCCCGCCCGCCCGCGCCGCGGCGCGGGGGGCGCCGCCCGCGGCGGGTCCGCGGGCGGCGACGACCTGGTCAGCCCCATGCAGGGCACGATCGTGAAGATCGTCGCCGAGGACGGCAAGCAGCTGGCGGCCGGCGACACGGTCGTGGTGCTCGAGGCCATGAAGATGGAGCAGCCCCTGACCGCGCACAAGGACGGCACGGTCACCGGGCTGGCCGTCAAGGTCGGTCAGACGGTGTCCGCGGGCGAGATCATCTGCAAGCTGCAAGGCTGAGAACGTGGCCCGCCTGCCCGGCGACCCCGGAGTGTTCCGCTGGCTTTGGTTCGCGGTCGGGTTCCGGCTGCCGCCGGAGAACGTGGACTGGGTCAGGCACGAGCTGACCGACGCCGGCTGGCGATTGCGCACCGTGCGGCGGCATCTGGCCGTCATCATCCCGATCTGCGTGGTGCTGGTCGTGGTGCTGACCACGCTGCTGCCCGCGCCCGTGTGGCTCGGCCTGACCATGGTGGCGCTGATCCTGTGCGGCAGCGTGTTCACCGTCGCCGCCTACGCCGACGACATCCGCGTGTCCCGGCTGCGTCAGCACGGCCTGGACCCTCCCGACGACCCGGACCTGGGCCACCCGGCCCACTGAGCTGCCTCGGGGGACGACCCCCCAGACCCCCCGTGTGCCATCGGCTCGGGCCAGCCTCCGGCCGGCCACTCGCCGCTGTCCCCGGCCTTCCGGCCGCCTCTGCGACCGCCGCGATGCGGATCGCCCGCCGCCCTCGGGAACCGGTCGCCGGGGCTGGCCGGTCTTCCGGCCGATCCCTGCCGGTAGCCGCGATCAGTTGCTTTACGCCGGTTTCATGAGCCTGCGCGCGGCCTCGGTCAGGCTGCCGGACAGGCTCGGGTACACGGCGAACGTGTGCGCGACCTGGTCGACGGTGAGACTCTGCTCGACGGCCAGCGAGACGCCCAGGATCAGTTCGCTGGCCCGCGGCGCCACCACCACGCCGCCGAGCACGATCGCGCTGCTGCGATGGGCGAACAGCTTCACGAAGCCGTCCCTGAAGCCCTGCATCTTCGCCCTGGCGTTGGTGGCCAGCGGGAGCTTGACCACCCGCGCGTCCACCTCCCCGGTCGTCACGGCCTGCTGGGACACGCCGATCGTGGCGATCTCCGGCTCGGTGAAGATGGTCGCGGCCACGTGGCTGAGCCGCAGCGGCTGCACCGCCTCGCCGAGCGCGTGCCACATCGCTATCCGGCCCTGCATCGCCGCCACCGAGGCGAGCATCTGCACGCCGGTGCAGTCCCCGGCCGCGTAGACGCCTGGTGCCTGCGTCCGCGACACCCGGTCCACCGGGAGGAACCCCCGGTCATCCGGCGTGATCCCGGCCTCCTCCAGGCCCAGCCCGCGCGTGTTGGGCACCATGCCGACCGTGAGCAGGCAGTGCGAGCCCCGTACCGTCCGGCCGTCCTTCAGCAGCACCTCCACGCCCTCGCCGGCCCGCTTGGCCGCCACCGCCCGGGACCGGCCGAGCACGGTCATGCCGCGCCGCCGGAACACGTCCTCGACCACCACCGCCGCGTCGACGTCCTCGTGCGGGAGCACCCGCTCGCGCGACGAGACGAGCGTGACCTGCGAGCCCAGGGCCTGATAGGCGCTGGCGAACTCCGCCCCGGTCACCCCCGAGCCGACCACGATCAGCTCGCGGGGCAGCTCCGGCAGGTCGTAGAGCTGCCGGCAGGTCAGCAGCCGCTCCCCGTCGGGCACCGTGCCGGGCAGTTCGCGCGGGCGCGCCCCGGTCGCCACGAGCACGACGTCCGCGCTGATCCGGGCGTTCCTGGCGGCGACGGTGCGGGGCCCGTCCAGCCGTCCGGTGCCGGGCACGACCTCGACGCCCTCGGCGGCCAGCCGCGCGGTCA
>Ga0335073_10009201_pt1 | contig 13864 bp, 15 predicted proteins | sample Lox_Sample_22_FD_207093 | JGI IMG/M metagenome (GOLD analysis project Ga0335073, IMG submission 207093) | Soil microbial communities from Loxahatchee National Wildlife Refuge, Florida, United States - Lox_Sample_2.2 | ecosystem: Environmental > Terrestrial > Soil > Wetlands | place: USA... | reverse complement strand
CCGGCCCCCACCTCATCAGCCGCGCTCTCGATCCGGCCGCGCCACCTGCCTGATCGGTGCTTTCGTCTCCCGCGTCCACGCGGGATCGTCCGCGCCGAGCCGGGTGAGGGCGCGCCCATCGCTCAGTGCCGCACCTGCCTGCTCACCCGCGAAAAGGAAAAGACTCCCGTGTTGAGGTTCTGCGGTTTTGAACTAGAGCTGTTTGTCGACGACGTCCTAACTCGCCAGGGCTGGCCCAGCATTTGCTGTGCTCACGACTTCACCGGCAGCCACTGGCTCATCGTTCAGGTCAACTACGACCCGGACCATCTCTCGTGGATGTGCGCCCGGGCGTCGGAGCATGCCGTGCGCGCCGTGCGCAGTGGCTACGCCTCACCTTCAGATGTGCTTAGGCACAGTGCTACCGGGATGGTCGAGCTCGTCACGGTGGATCACGGTCGAGCAGTCCCCGATCGGTGTGTCCCTTGCGCCCGGGTGACGGATCACCTGTTTACGTGAGCATCCTGCGGGAAGCCACTCTCAGGTCTCGGACGAGGTCGTCGAATCGCGCTTTTCGGCCCGGGCCTCCAGGGCCATGAGAGTCACCCAGGCCGCCACGGTGGTGAGGACGGCGGCCGGGATGGTGTCCAATCCCGCCTTCCCAACCAGCAGGACGGCCAGCAGCGGGGGGGTTACCAGGAGTCGGGTCTGGGCCGCCATTCCGGCCGCCGCTCACACCGCGACCGCCAGCGTCGGTGAGGTGTTGAACCAGACCACGCAGAACGACGCCAGAGCTACGCCGAGGAAGATGGCCGGGAAGATGGGGCCGCCCCGGAAGCCGCACCCCAAGCTCACGCCGTAGGCCAGCGCCTTCGCCACCAGGGTTATCAGAACGACCTTGGTCGAGGTGGATGCGACGATCGAAGGGATGGACGACTGCCCGGAAAATAGGACGTTCTGGGAGTTGGCCCCCAGGAGATCGGCGAACTCGGCCAGGAGGCCGACCGTCACGCCGCCCGCCAGCAGCAGGATGGGCATGCCCAGCCGCTTGAGACCGGTCGCCTCGACGAGTTCGCCCAAGCGGTGGACGTATTTCATGAGCAAGGCGGCGACCACGCCCACGAACAATGCGATGACCAACCCGTCCAGGTGGGTGCCGCTGTAGGTGGGCAGGTTCGGCACGGTCAGCCCCGGCGCGTTGAGACCGCCCCAGTGGCCGAACCCGATGAAGATCGTGTAGCCGATGGCCGCGGAAACCAGGCCGGGGACCAGGAGGGGGGGCAGAGCCGCCCCCAGGCCCTCGCTGCTCTCCACGAGGAACATGCCGGCGACGATGGGGCCGTCGAACAGGGCCGAGAGGCCGGAGAACCCGCCCGCCAGGGCTAGGACGAGGTTGCCCTGAGGGCCCACTTTCACGAACATGGTGACCAGGACGCCCACCGACATGCCGATGGCGAGAACGGGAGCTTCCGGCCCGAGCACGGCGCCGAAACCCAGTGTGGCCAGGGCCGCCAGCACCACGCCGGGGACGTGGGACAGGGGCGTGGGTGTCTTGTTAAGGCCCTGCAGAGGATCGTGGCCTCCGTCTCCTGGCAGTAGCTTCCGCGCCGCCAGGCAGATGGCGGCGCCGACGGCGGGGAAGACGATCACCAGGTACCACGGAGGGGAGGGCTTGCCGATGTCCGTGGGGATGTCGTGCCAGAGCACGTGCTCCAGGCCGTGCACGGCGGCCAGAAAGAGGGCGGCCAGGAAAGCCGCTGGAATTCCGATGGCCGCCCCCAGCAGAACCAGGCGCAGGTACTGGAGGCCGGTTGGCCGCTCGGGCGCGGGCGGTCCAGTCACGGACGGATGATACGGCTCGGCCTCAAAGCCGGCCGTCACCCGGATTGGATGATCCTCGGCTCATTACCAGCGGCCGAGCCGGCGGCATCGGTTGCTCGTCAGCTCAGGATCTTGGCCTTTTCGGCTGCGAACTCCTCATCGGAGAGCACGCCCCGGCTGTGAAGATCGGCCAGCTGCGTCAGCTGATCGGCAGCGGACGAGCTGCCGGCTGCATCCTGAACGTAGGTACGTAAGGCCGCCTCACTGGCCTGGGCGTCGGCCACGTCGCGCTCCTGCATCTTCGAACCCCGGGCGATCAGATAGATGAAGACCCCGAGGAAGGGAAGAATGATTATGAATATCAACCAACCCGCCTTGGCCCAGCCGCTCAGCTGCCTGTCCCGGAACAGGTCGAGGATGACGCGGAACAGGATGAAGATCCAGATGATCCACAGGAAGAACCACAGCATCGTCAGGAACGCATCGAGGAGGGGGTAGCTGCTCACTGCCCCCAGTATGGGAAGGCTCATGGCCGGGACCATACCGGGCATCGCCACGGCCCCGCATCCTCCGGTCGGGGTGAGACCCGGCGGGGACCAGCCGCCCTTAGATTCTTGAGCATGTTCGACCTGCTTGGCCGGCTGGCCGTCCGCATCGTCTTTCTCGCCGTCGTGATCGGCCTGGTGGCGTGGATCGTCCCGGGCATCCACGTCCACGGCGCCATTCCCTGGCTGCTATGGGTGGCGGTGATCTTCGCCGCGGTCAACACCGTCCTCGGTCCCATCTTCCGCCTACTATCACTTCCTCTGATCGTGCTCACTCTCGGTTTGTTCCTGCTCATCGTCAACGCTGCTCTTTTGGGGATCACCGCCGCCTTGTCCAGCCATCTTGATATCGACGGCTTCGGGGCTGCGGTCCTGGGAGGTTTTCTGATATCCATCTTCAGTTGGCTTGGTGAGATGCTCTTGCCAGCGAGAGTCCGGTCCCGGAGGGCGTGAGTAGCCAAGGGTGCACCCCTGAGTGGAGGGTTTGAGATATGTCGCCTCGGAAGTCGCCTGATACTGGTACCGACACCGACCTTGCGCCGGTGGCGGAGGCAAAGGAGCAGAAGGTTCCGGGCATGAGGCTCCAGGCCGGCGAGCGGCTCATCGTGGTCGGCCGGCCGGGCCTGGCCGCCTGCTGGTACAAGTATCTGTTCACCGTGGGCCTTTACCAGATCTGGCACAAGCGGGACCTGTCGGTCCTGACCGACCGGAGGGTCTTCACCGGACGAGGGGTGATGTCCCGGGAGGAGCACTCGACGCCGCTACGGAACATCGATTCCTGCTCGTATTTCCGGCGGGGACTGCGCGGTTATTGTGACATCACGGCACGGGTCGGCTCGAGGGATCGGCGCCAGCGGGTGGGTCCTCTCTCTCCCCGGGTGGCCCGGGCCTTCGCCCGGGAACTGGACGAACGCACCTGAGCCAGGCTCAGTTCGAAGGGTCAGTCTTCCTCGGCGAAGGCCTCGCGCAGCTTGGCTTCCTGCTCCTCGCTCAGATTGGTCTGGATCAGGTCTGCGTGCCTGCCTTCAAAGGCGTCCTTGACCCGGTCCAGGACGGCGTCCTGGCTCATCAGGAAGAGAGCCGACGAGCCGGGGGTGATCTTCTCCCGCACGCTCTGGATGAAATCGTCGTCGATGCCGACGTCCGTCATCGACCCCATGATGGCGCCCATGCCGGCGCCGATGGCCAGGCCGAGGAACGGTACGAAAAAGATCAGACCGAAGAGGAAGCCCCAGAAGGCCCCGCCCAGCGCCAGCCCGCCGGTCATGCTGTGAAGCTGGTGGGTCTTCGGCTTCTTCTTGCCCTCCGGCCAGCTGACCACGGCGCCGTCAACAACCGTGATGAGTTCCTGCTTCTGCAGCTTCTCCACGGTCTTGAGGGCGTCCTCGGCGCCGGAGGGCGTGTCGAACTTCCACACGGTGAGCGTGGCCATAAAGCCTCCTGTTCAGTACTCCGGTCGGTTGGTTTGGCATTGACCATATCGGCACAGCCGGGTCGCCTCCCCGGGTGGCGCGGCCGTCAGGCACCCCCCGCGGGCGTACGCGAACCTTCTGCTCGGTAACGGGTGTTGGTCAGCCCCACGGCCTGGATCAGCAGCACCAGGATGGCGAAGATCACGACGATGGTGATGATGGAGGCGAGAGAGCCGAGCCCCAGCACCAGGAAGAAGAACAGGCCAACGCCGACCGTCACCCAGGTGATCGGCATGGTGTGGGCCCCGATGAAGTCCCCGACCGAACCGCGCCCGATTCGATCGATGATCCACCGGTAACCGGTCTTCAGCCAACCGCGGACGGTCACCGCGTAGGTGGACGGTCCCAGCACCCAGGCGATCAGGGCTAGCAGCAGGGCCACCCCGGCCACGATGCGTATCCCTTCCCGAAGGAAGCGGACCACGCTGTCGTACACCTGCCCGACGGTCGGGGTGGGCAGAAGGTCCGGGGGGACGCCGTTCTGGAACAGGTGCCGCCCGATAAGCAGGCCGATCCCCAGTACGATCATGCCCGCCGCCACCCCGAGCATGGAGATGATGAAGGTCCGCCGGTGCCGGCGGGCGGCGGCTATGCCGCCGGCGAGGAAAGCCAGCCCGATCCATGGGAGCCAGTCGGCCAGGGTGTTCAAGAAGCGGACCAGGCCCCTTACTTGCTCGACGCCCTTGACCTGAGCGATCTCGATGGTGGCGCCGACCGCGGGAATGTGAGTGGCCACGGTCAGACCGGCCGAAACCAGTTGCTGCTTGACCGTGGAAACAACCGGCGCCAGGTCAAGTACCAGCTCACCCTGGTTGTTGACCTTGAGGCCGCTCTGTCTGGAGCCCGTCAGGAAGTAGACGATCTGAGTGTGAGCAGTCCGGTTGATGGTGTCCCACAGGGTGGGGAAGGCCTTGCTCTGAACGAACTTAGTCACGATGGTGTTGACCAGGCCCGAGATGGCGCTCTGCAGGGCGGGGCCCAGGGCCGAGGTCGCTCTGGGCGGGAGCCCGGCCTGTGAGATCAGATCTTGTACGTGGAGGTTCTGGTTCACCTGCTTGTCCACCGCGGTCACGACAGCGGCTTGGACGCCCGGATTGCGGGCGATCGGCTTGAGCGTCTCCACGTACCGGTCGGTGTTGAGGATCAGGTTGCGACCCCAGATGGTCAGGGGGCTGAGAGTCAGGCACAGGATGCCCAGAACGATGAGGATCACAGACAACGTGGCCCGCAGAATCCGCTTGATCCGGCTCGACCCTGTAGTGCCGGGGGGCGGCTTGTACCCGGACTCGAAGATCTGCTGCTGAGCGTCGGGGCCATTGGCGGTTGCAGCTGCGGCCACCCCCCCGCTAGCCGGATCCGGCGCTTCCGTTTCCTCCGGAGTCGCGGTTCCTGCTCCCGGGTCAGTCTCGACCGCGGCGCCATTTCCGTCCGCGGCGCCGGCGTCTGACTCCGGGGTGGCGTCGGCGGTAGGGGCGGGGTCGGGCGACGAGGCTGTCTCGGCCCGATCGCCTTCCGATGTGGGCTGGCCTTCGGTTGTGGGTTCGGTAGCTTCGCTGTGCCCTTCTTCGGTCGTCGGGGCAGTGCCCGATTGCGGACCGCTCGACGGCTCGTCCGTCGGTGTGGTCGACATGTCGTCGGTCATCGTCGAGGCCTTCCCCGTGCAGACATCGTCTTTCGGCGGCGCACTATAGGGCGTAACAACTGCCCGGTTCTTCACCAAAATAGGGTGACGCGGCACCTGCCAGCGGTTCCGGTTCGTCGCGTGCGGGCACTTGGCGGCCTCGACCAGTTGACTAGCGAGGTGGTCGAGCGCCTCTAGATTCGAGGCGTATCGTCCCAGTCGATCGAGACCGTGCCGGCTACATCCTGGTGGTCTTGCAACCAGCGCCTGGCGTAAGGGCACCAGGGGACGACCGTTCTCTGCTCAGCGGCGGCGCTGGCGACGGCCGCCTGGACCAGCTTTCCGGCGATCCCCCGGCCGCCCAGGGCCTCGGGGACCTCTGTATGCACCAGAATCAGCCGTCCCGGCTCCTTGCGGTACAGAAGCTGAGCAATTTGGCCGTTGCTCTCGACGAGGAAACGCTCTCCGCCCGAATCGTCCGTGATCGACAGTTCTTGCTCGGGTTGATCGGCCATGCCACCTCCCAGACGACCGGAGAGAGGCCACCCTACCGGCTAGCCGGCCTGGACCCGCCCCCGGCGGCGGTGCCGGCCGGGGTGACGGGTCGACGGTCGTCCGGGAGGCCGTCGTGGTGTCGAAATCGGTTGGCGCAGCCGGCATCGAGGCCCGAGCGGAGGCGGCCTGCCGTTCGGACAGTTAGTCGAACGGACATTTAGTCGATGGGACATTTAGTAGAAGGGATTCGCCCTCAGGAGCCGGTTGGTACAGGCTGGCCCGTCTGACGTCCAGATCTCGGGCGGGTTCGACGGCGACGAGGACAACCTGATCAGCATCGAGGAGCGGGTCCCGTACTCCTCGGTGTGGACGCAGCAGGCCGACGCCCGGGACGCCAGCCGGGCCCGGTCCGAGTCGTCAGCGGGACCCTGATTGATGGTGTGGTCGGCGATGACGCGGCGGAGCCGGGCCTGGACCTGGTCCACCCTCAGCTTTCGGACATCCCCGAGCATTCGTTTCACATGGTCGGTCTTGCTGCTTGGCTCCTCCAGGGGCTTGTTCTCGAGCACGTGGATGCCGGGCGAGAGCTCGACCGTGCCGACTCCCTCCGACCGGGTGACGTCGACGTAGTAGAGCGATGAGCGGTCGCCGACCAGAGCCCAGCACGGGTTGTAGTCACCCGGCGATGCCGTTTCCCGGAAGGAACAGACGCTCCCCTTGGCGCTGTCAGCCACGGTCAGAGCCAGCGGGATCTCACCCCTGGATCGCTTGCTCGGGTCCCGCCCCTCGGTCGCCGGCTTGTTCGTCAACCCGGCCACCACACCGTGGTCGTTGACGGCCAACCAGGTTCCCCCGGCCATCAGGTCGCGGCCGCCGGCGGTCCGCGGTCCGTTGGCGCGCAACACCGTCAATGGTTCGGCTGGGCGGTCGAGGCGCTCGTCGCGATTGGCGGCGACGATCAAGGGCCAACCCGGCACCACCCGGGAAAAGGCGATCAGAAGGCACACGGGGCTCAGTACCGCCGCAGCCAAACGTGGCGCACTCGATGTTCACTGTCCTTGTCGAGCACGAGGTGGGCCCGGCCCCGGGTCGGAGCAATGTTCTCTCGAAGGTTGACCAGGTTGATGTCAGCCCACACTCGGGCCGCGATGGCCGAAACCTCGTCCTCGGGTAAAAGGGCGAACTGGTGGAAGAACGAGTCAGGCTCCTGCAGCACGGTTGATCGCAGGGCGAGCAGACGCTCGCCGAACCACCGGGCCACGTCCTTTTCCAGGGCATCGACGTAGATCGAGAAGTTGAAAAAGTCCGACACGACTACCTGCTCCGGGTGCGCCCCCTTGGTACTCACCTGCAGAACATTGAGTCCTTCGACGATGAGGATCTGCGGTCGTTGGAGCACCTGGTGCTGACCAGGGAGGATGTCGTACGCCAGGTGGGAGTACACGGGGGTCCGCACCTCGGGTTGCCCCGATCTGATGGCGGCTAGCGCTTCGATCAACTTGCGCTGGTCGTAGCTCTCCGGGAAGCCCTTGCGCTCCATCAGGCCTCGGGACACGAGGGTGGCATTGGGGTACAGGAACCCGTCCGTGGTCAGCAGGTCGACGCTTTGGTGGCCGGTGCACCGGCGCAATAGCTCTTGCAGGACTCTCGCGGTAGTGCTCTTCCCGACGGCCACGCCCCCGGCGATCCCGATGATGAAGGGCTGGCTGGACCGCTCGGAGCCGAGGAAGGAATCCAGGTCGGTGTCGGCCCGCTGTTTGCTCTCTGCCATCAGTGCGAGAAGCTCGGCCAGGGGGAGGTAGACATCGGTCACCTCGGAGGGCGACACCGGTTCCCCGGTTGCGACCAGCTTGGCGATCTCGGCCGGGGCCACGTACCGGGGCGCGCCTGACCCGAGAGCCTTCCACTCCTCCCGGGTGAAGCGCTCAAAGGCCATTTCGACCGACGAATCAAGCGTCGAAGGCTGGGACGGAGTCTTCGAGGGAGTCATCATCAAAGACGCTAGGGCCTGGTGTCCTTTCCGGTCAGGCCCGCTCCCACCTGATCGACTTTGGCCCTTAGGGTTGAGCGCGGAGGATAACAGCGGTGACGTCCCCCCCCACGACCCGAAAATCGACTGGATGGTCGCGCCTGCGGACCCACGCCGTTCGCCGCGGATTGGGTCTGATCGGGCTGATCGCCGCCGTCATCATCGGGCTGGTGATTCTCAGCCCCGGCCGCCGGGTGGCGCAGGTAGGGGCCGAGGAAAACAAAGCCTCGGACGGAAAGGCGGCGCGCACCAAGGAGCCCGGCACCGAGGCCCTGGACCCCGGGTACTTCGCTCCCGGCGCCTGCGAGTTGTTCCTCCCAACTAACGGCAACCGTCACCTCGTCGTGTTCCTCGACGCCGGTCATGGGGGAATCGATCCAGGTGGCACGGGCACCACCGAATCGGGGCAGGCCATATCGGAGTCGACTCTCACGCTCCCCGTCGAGCTCGACACCATGGCCTTGCTGCGGGCCCAGGGGTTCAGCGTGGTCGTGTCGCGCACAGCCGACACGACCGTATTGAACCTGGGTGCCGACGATGTATCCTCCGGCGCCCTGACGCTCCTGGGCTCCCACGATGACGTCGTGGCCCGCGACGTCTGCGCCAACGACGCCAAGGCCGCCGTCCTGGTAGGCATCTACTTCGACGCCGGGGCGTCGCCGGACGACGCCGGCAGCGTGACCGCCTATGACCAGGACCGGCCGTTCGCCGCCCAGAATCTGAGGCTGGCTCAGCTGGTACAGACAGACGTCCTCGCCGCCATGAACGCCCAAGGTTGGGGAATACCGGACGACGGGGCGGTCCCCGACAGCACTCTCGGGTCGGTGGCGCCTAACGCCTCCGACAGCGGGCTGGCGGCGGAAGCGCTCTCCTACGACCATCTTCTTCTGCTCGGCCCGGGCGAACCCGGTTACCTGGACACCCCGAGTGAGATGCCGGGTGCGCTTATCGAGCCGCTCTACCTGACAGACCCCTTCGAGGGCTCTATCGCCGACAGCACGGCCGGCCAGCAGACCATCGCCGAGGGCCTGGCCAGGGCTATCGAGCAGTACCTGGCGCCGCCGCCCACCCCGGCCCCAACCACTTCCTGATCGCTTCGACGCTCCTCGGCCGCCGCTGGATCAGACGTCGAAGGTTCCGCCGGCTCTCCAGTAGAAGCCCTGCCGTCGCTCCATGAAGCCCTCGTCCACCAGGTACCGGCGGAGGGCGGCAAAATCCGGGTGGTATCGACTCAGCAACGAGTTCACCGTGGACTCGGGGTAGACCCGGCCCGGTTCGAACTCCTGGGCCAACCAGTCGAGTACCAGCCTGCGCTTCGAGCGCCGGGCCGGGATGACCGTCAACCGGCCGGCCCGCACGAAGCGCCGGACGATGGGATCGACAGGAAGGAGGCTGACGTGGGCGGTCGGCCCGGGCACGGACTACAGGCTATCGGCCGGTTGGTCCTAGCCTTGGGCCGTGGTGCTCCCGGAGTCCGCGTCCAGCGAGGTGACGGCCTGGCTGAAGCAGAACTGGGACCCTGATCTGTCGCTGCTCGCATGGCGACGACGTCTGTTCGAGGGGCGCTGGGCGGCGCCCGCCTGGCCGGTCGAATGGGGCGGCCGGGGCTGGCCGGACTGGACCGAACCCGTGGTCGCCCGGGCCATCTCGGAGTTCGGAGCCGCGGGAGTTCCGGGCGGGGCGGCGACGGCGCTGGCGGCGCCGACGATCCTCACCCACGGTCCCGACCCGGTCCGGGAGCGATTTCTAGCCCCGATCCTGACCGGAGCCGAGACCTGGTGCCAGCTCTTCAGCGAACCGGGGGCGGGATCGGATCTGGCCGGCTTGACGACCCGCGCCGAACGGGACGGGGATGAGTACGTGGTCAATGGCCAGAAGGTGTGGAACACCAGCGCCCACCACGCCGACTTGGGCCTGCTGGTGGCCCGAACCGATTGGGACGCACCCAAGCACCGGGGTCTGACCTACTTCGTTCTGCCCATGCATCAGCGGGGTGTGACGGTGCGACCCCTCCGTCAGATGAACGGGCACGCCTCGTTCAACGAGGTATTCCTCACCGACGCCCGGGTCCCGGCGGAGTTCATGGTCGGGGCGGAGGGCGAGGGCTGGAACGTGGCTCGGACGACTCTCGCCCATGAGCGCCGCTTCGGAGCCATCCGGGTCGCCGGAGTTCCCGCCGGCGGCGGTCGGACCCTCACCGAGGCCCGCGCCGAAGCGGAGGAGAACTTCGCTCCCTACGTCTGGTACCCCCAGCGGGCCGGCCGGGCCGATCTGCTGGTGGCCCGGGCCAAAGCCAACGACGTTGCCGGAGATCCGGCGGTCCGCCAGGACGTGGCCCGGGCTCTGTCGATCGGGAGGGTGAGCGCGTGGACGGCGGAGAGGGCCCGGGTAGGGCGGGCCGCCGGGAGACCCCCCGGCCCGGAAGGCTCCATCGGCAAGCTGGCGATGAGCCGACTGGCCCGGGCGTCAGCCGCGGCCCACTCGCTCATCGGCGGTCCGGCGGGCATGCTGTCGGGAACCGACGCCCCCCAGGACGGGATCGTCACCGAGGTGCTGGTGTCGGTCCCGGCGCAGTCGATCGCTGGCGGCACCGACGAGATCCAGCACAACATCCTGGGTGAGAACGTCCTGGGCCTGCCGCGGGAGCCTTCGACGGATCGGGACGTGCCGTTTCGGTCGCTCCCCCGCAACCTGTGAGCCCGGTCGCGGTCACGGTACCCAGGTAGGCGAGCGTCTATCGCGGAAGGAGGCCATCCCCTCCGCCGCCTCGTCGGAGGCGAACAGGGATCTGGACAGCTCCGAAGTCCAGGCGAACGCCCCCGCTCGGTCCATGCCAGGAACGGCGAAGACCAGCTTCTTGGCCGCGGCCAGGGCGCCCGGTCCTCCGGCCAGCAGCTTGGCGACCAGGTCCGAGACCGTCGCATCAAGCGCTTCTTCGGGGACAGCCGAGGTGATAAGCCCCACCTCGGCTGCTCGGGATGCACTGATCCGCTCGCCGGTCAGGAACAGCTCCAGGGCATCGCTCCGCCTCAGCTTGGGAAGGCAGACGACGGAGATGATGGCCGGGGCCACTCCGATGCGCACCTCGGTGAAGCCGAAGCGGACACCGCTCCCGGCGACAGAAAGGTCGCAGGCGGCCGCCAACCCCACTCCACCGCCCATGCAGTGCCCGGCCACCCGGCCGACGACCGGCTTCGGCGAGTCCAGGATAGCGGTGAGGACCTCATCGAGCCCGACCTTCGGCTTCGCTGCCGGGTCGGAGCGCCCGGACAGGTCGGCGCCGGCGCAAAAGGCCGGCCCACGGTTGGTGAGGACCACCACCCGTGCGGAACGGTCGCCCAGAGCCCGATCGAGGCCTTCGCTGAGCCCTTCCACCAGTGCCGGTGTCAGGGCGTTCCTCGTGTCCGGCTGATCCATGGTCAAGGTGGCCACGCCGGCCGAGGCCTGGTAACTGACGGCGTCGCTCACGGCAACAACTCCAGTGGTAGGTCCACGATTCTGGCTCGCAGCCACTCTCCCAGGCTCTTGGCCTGGCCATCCTGGCGGGTGCTGGCGGCCACCCCCTCCCCCAGGAGCCCCACGATGACGAAGTTCAAAGCCCTCAGGTTGGGCAGCTCGTAGCGCCTTACCGGCAGGGGTGCCGTCTCGGGCAGCAGCTCTTGTAGACGGTCCACGCTCAAGTACTCCTCCAGCCACTCGTAGGCGCGGTCGGTCGCCGCCCACACCCCGAGGTTGGCGTTGCCCCCCTTGTCACCGGACCGGGTCCCGAACACCCGGCCGAGAGGAGCCGATACGGCCTGACCGGAATGGCCGGTTCCCACCACCGCGGCCGGCGCCACCGCGGCCGGCGCGACCGCGGCCACCACGGCCGGATCGGGCAGCAGGACCGGCTCCACCACGGTCCGCGTTGCGCCGACGACCACCTCTTGCCAGACGAGGGAAGCCGGCACGACCGCCGGCCAGTAGACACCGAAGGCCTGAGCCCCCGCCGTGAGCCCGGCTCCGTACAGGCCGGGATAGGAGGACAATGACATCTCCGTGATCCGCCCGGAGAAGGCTCTGCCCACCTTGCGCTCCTCGCGGTCCTTGACGGTGATGCGAAGCTCAGCCGAGGCCTCCTCGTTGGTGGCCGGGTCCGGCTTGTCGGTGCGAACCAGCGACACCTCCACCGAGTCGAACCCGCTCTTGCCGCCGGGCCACGAACGCCAGAGGGTGCGTTCGACCAGGGCGGCCTTCTCCTCGATATCCAGGCCGGTGAGGTAAAGGGTCGTGGTCGAGCGCCATCCCCCCTGATAGTTGATGGCGACTTTGGTGGTCGGCGGCGGTGAGTCCCCCCTGACCCCGGAGATGCGAACCCGGTCGTCGCTTTCGGGGGACAACCGGATGCTGTCGAAACGAGCCGTCACATCTGGGTTCAGGTAGGCCGGCCCGGCGATCTCGTACAGCAACTGGGCGGTGACGGTCCCGACCGACACCCGACCACCGTGATGAGGGTGCTTGGTGATCACCGACGAACCGTCGGCGGCCACTTCGGCGATCGGGTAGCCGGGATGCTCGAGGCCGGGGATCTCCGAGAAAAACGAGTAGTTGCCGCCCGTGGCCTGCGGTCCGCATTCGATCACGTGACCGGCTACCACCGCCCCGGCCAAGGCGTCCCAGTCGTCCCGGCCCCAACCGTGATGCCAGGCCGCTGGTCCCACCACCAGTGCGGCGTCGGTCACCCGACCGGTGATCACGATGTCCGCCCCTCGGCTCAAGGCGTCGACGATGCCCCATCCCCCGAGGTAGGCGTTCGCCGTCATCACCTGGCGATCGCCCAGCGGTTCGCCGGTCTCCAGGTGGGACAGGGCCACGCCGGCCGCTCGCAGCTCTTCCAGCCTGGGCAACAGGTTGTCACCTTCTACGTAGGCAATGACCGGATCCAGGCCGAGCTTGTCGGCTACTTCCGCCACCGCGTCGGCGCAGCCCCGCGGGGACAGCCCGCCGGCATTCGATACGACTTTGATGCCGCGGTCCAGGCAGTCCCCCATCACCTGTTCCATCTGGGTCACGAAGGTGCGGGCATAGCCGGATGCCTGGTCGCGGAGCATGTTCTTGGCCAGGATGAGCATCGTCAGTTCGGCCAGCCAGTCGCCGGTGAGGCAGTCGATGGGACCGCCCTCGACCATCTCGCGGGCAGCCGCCAGCCGGTCCCCGTAGAAACCGCTGCAGTTGGCGATGCGAATGGGATCTCTCATTAATCCAACTGTCTAGCGGTCCACCGCCGTGGTCGTGCCCGGACCGGCGAAAGCCTGGGCGATGTCCAGCCATCGCTCTGCGACCGGTCCGGTGACCACCACCGCGGTGTGGCTCAGATGCCGGCGTTGGGTGAAGACCAGGGCCAGGTCCACGGCCGGCCCGGCGACCCGGTTCGAGATGACCGGGTCGTCGTCCCCCCAGCTCCATCTGCTTCCATCGGGGGCGTCAGCTGACACGACGACCCGGTCACCGGGGTCGACGACCCCGTGGGCGGCGAACGAGTACGGCCGGGCGCCCACACCCAGGTGGATCACATGACGGAGCCGGGGGCCGACCTCGGGTGGAGCGCCGACGGCGTCCCGGATGTCCTGGCCGTGGGCCCAGGTCTCCATGATGCGGGCCGTAATCAGACTGGCCAGGCTCATCGACGGCCCGTACCAGGGCACCCGGGGCCGACTCTGCCCGGCGGCGGCCGTCTCGACCTTGGCGGCGGCGTCCCGAAAGCCGCGCCCGGCCGTTCGCCACCGACCGAGCAGATCGACGGCGCTCCCGCCGTGGCGAGCCATGGCTACGTCAGGCTCCTCACCTCTGGCCTTGGAAGCCGACAGCTGCTGTTTCTCTGTCTCGAAGGCGGGCGGGTCGGCGACCGCCACGGTGGCCTTCT
>Ga0335073_10009200_pt1 | contig 13864 bp, 10 predicted proteins | sample Lox_Sample_22_FD_207093 | JGI IMG/M metagenome (GOLD analysis project Ga0335073, IMG submission 207093) | Soil microbial communities from Loxahatchee National Wildlife Refuge, Florida, United States - Lox_Sample_2.2 | ecosystem: Environmental > Terrestrial > Soil > Wetlands | place: USA... | reverse complement strand
CATGAGAATAGGAGCGGCATGAATGTCTATGTCGCTGCCAATCCGCTTCACCCCGGCAGCCGCAGACGAACGAAAGACTGCATCGCATTTGTCCGCCATCTATATATAGACATCGACACTGACGGCGACGCCCGGCTCGCTGCGCTTCGGGCGTCGGATACAGTTCCCACGCCAAGCGTCATTCTCAACACTTCGCCCGGCAAGTACCAGGTGCTCTGGGCGGTCGATGGGTTCGACTTTGCGCGTCAGGAACAGACGCTCAAGCTGCTGGCCATCGACTTCGGCGGCGATCCGGCCTGCACGGATTGCAACCGGGTGCTTCGCATACCCGGTTTCCTGAATCGCAAGTACGATCCGGCCCACAGAGTCACGGCGGAGTATCCATCCGATTCCATCTGGACCCCAGAGGACTTTCGGCTGGATACCAGCATGTCCGGTGAAATGCTGTTTGACCATACTGTCGCCGCCCGAAGGCAGCCGGGAAAACATAGCCACTCGGAGAGCGATTGGGCATGGGTTTCTCACGAACTCGCCCACGGAAAAGATGCTGTGAAGCTGACGAGGGAGCTGGCTTCGCGCCGCTCCGATAAGCCCAATCCTCTCTACTACGCGCAACGCACCGTAGATGTTGCTTCAGCTCGTCTCTGGATGATCGAAGGCGTTCGCATCGACGACGTAATCACCATGCTTGAGTCCCGCCGCCGCTTCGAGCTTCCCGCCGCACTGTGCTCCACTCGTGCGCGTGAGATTGCAGGGACGGCCCAGCGCATGATTTCTCACAAAAAGTTTGCTTGATCTTGTCACGAAAAGGAGAACCAAATGCCACTACTAGAAGTAGTCCAGACCAAACACCTCAGCGCCTCCATTCGGCTCACGGATACGACCGCGATGCAGGTCGATCAGTACGCCGCCTTCATCCACGCATCGGCTAATGATGTCGTTGAGCAGGCGCTCGCGTATGTCTTCAGCAAAGACCGCGAGTTTCAGGAGTTCCTTCGCACTCCTGAAGCACAGCGGATTACGCCGACGCTTCGGGTCCGTCGGGGCGCTGCAAGCGAAGCATCGGAGCCGCCCGTCCGCAAGCCGGTTTCCTCGGCATCTTCACCTGCACCAGCAACAGCAATCGTGGCGGGATCGAAGGCATGATCCCGCTGCTAAAGCGGTGGCAAAGCCACCAAGGTGCTCCGCACCTGAAGAAGATTGACACTTGATCCCTTCCAGGGTGGTGTTTGGAGCGGCAAGCGTATGCAGTTGTCTACTGCTACCCGCTCAATGGCTTAGAGAGACACCGTATGCAACCGCATACAGGACGTATGCGATTGCATACGGCGGTGGAGGACCACAATGACCCCGTCCAGAGAAATTGCAAATAGCAGCATGGAGAGCCGCCTTTCACGCTCAAAAGGAAGACTGCCGCGAGTGCATGTTGCCCAAGCACGAGTCACCCAAACGGAACAGCGAGAGATGGAGGATGCCGCTCGGAAGGAAGGTAAGGCTTTGAGTGAATGGGCACGGGACGTTCTCCTGCGAGAAGCACGGCGTTCCACTGACGACGCGGTATTCACCGAATTGGTGGCTACGCGCATGTTGCTGGTGAACCTCATCAAGCCGCTCATCCTCGGCGAGAAGGTCTCGCCGACGTGGATCACCGAGGCCATGACGATGGTGCGGAAGGAGAAGCATAAGGCCGCCCAGGACGTGATGCAGCAGTACACACAAGATGCTGGAAAGGAGCGATAGCGATGGCGAACCAATGGGGCAGAAAAGAGACGATCATCTGGCCGCCGCACGCGCCGATTATGAGCTACACCGCCCTGGCAGCGGCGTTCTTTTTTACCTGTCTGTTTGTATGGCAGCGCCTCCATTTCTCGTTGCCGCCGCTCCAGCAGTCCTACATCTCCGAGTACATTCGCTCCGAAATCGGGGGTGCCATACATGCTCATGGCACCTACCGGCTGGTGTATCTCGGTGGCAGCAAGATCAAGCCCCGGCTGGCATTCCCGGTGGACTTCGTGCCGGGCAAGATGACTCTTCCTGATGGCAAGGTAGTCTCCTTCGAGTTGTCGGATTTGGCGCGGGCTCAGGGGTACAGTTTTCCATTTCGCGGTCCTGCTCAGAAGCTCGCGGATGCTTCGGTGTATCGCTGGCTTCGGGGTGCCATCTTCGCAGGCAAGGGCATCCTGTCCGTCTTCGCCGTCAGCTTCATCGAGGGCGGAGTTTGTCTCGCACTGATGCTCTGGCTGGCGATCCCGAGGGACATCCAGCGATTCAAAAACATGAAGTATGGCCGTGTGTTGCGCGGCCCTCTCATGCTCTCGCCGAAGGAGTTCAACCGGACGCAGAAGGGCGATGGCATCGGATTCAAGACCACGGAATCCGGCAAGATGATGCGGATTCCATTGCAGAAGGAAGCGCAGCACCTTCAGCTCATGGGCGACACAGGAGTTGGGAAAACGCAACTCATCATGCAGTGCCTTCGCCAGATTAGAGGCCGGGGTGACTCTGCCATCGTCTACGATCCTGCCTACGAATATATCCAGCGATTCTACGACGCCAGCCGTGGAGACATCGTGTTGAATCCGCTGGACGCACGCTGCCCCTATTGGGGCCCGGCGCAAGAGATGGAATCGAACGCGGAAGCCGACGCGATTGCGGCGTCGCTCTACCAGCCGAAGACCGACAAGACTGATGAATTCTTCCATGAGACACCCGCGCAAATCTTCGCTCATCTGCTCAAGCTGGGGCCGACGCCGCATCAACTCGCTGCATGGATGGCCGACGATGTGGAACTGCTCAAGAAACTCGAAGGAACCGAGATGGCCTTCTATATCGACAGAAAGGCCGGGCCTCAGCGTGCCGGAGTTCTCTCCTCACTCGGCCTTGTCGCCAAGAGTTTCCGGCTGCTGCCGGAGAAGGATGACAAGCGGCCTGTCTGGAATGCGCGTACCTGGTCGAAAAAGCGCGAGGGATGGATCTTCATCACCTCGCGCCCACCAGAACGGGACACCCTACGCCCACTGTTCTCGCTCTGGATCGACCTGCTCGTCATGCGGCTGCTCTCAGAACCGCAGCCGGGACAGAAACCCGTCTGGTTTGTCATTGACGAGCTGGCGAGTTTGCAGAAGTTGCCACAGCTCCATACGGCGGTGACAGAGAACAGAAAGTCCAAGAACCCGCTGATTCTTGGCTTCCAGGGCAAAGCCCAGCTTGAGGTCATCTACGGGCATCTGGCCGAGGTCATGCTGTCGCAGCCAGCCACCAAAATCTTTATGAAGACAGCGGAGCCGAAGGCTGCGGAATGGATATCGGAGGCTATCGGCAAAGTCGAGATCGAACGGCTGAAAGAGACGAAGTTCGACGGTACGCGATCCGGTCATAACTTCACCGTCGAGCGGCAGATCGAGCCGCTGGTCATGGGTTCGGAGATTACGGGTTTGGACGACCGTCATGCCTACATGAAGCTGGGAAATCGGGTCGCCCGGTTCGCCTTCGATTACATGGACCTGCCCAAGGCGACGCCGAAGTTTATCCCCCGTGCCTCTGGGAACGATGAACTGAAGTTCGATCCCGATACGTTAGAGCCGCGCCATGCGGTTGCGCCTTCAGTTGACGAGAACGCACCCCAGAGCACGACCGAAAAAGCGTCGAACGATGCGCCGCTGGCGGTAGAGAGAGTGCCGATTCCGTGGCCCAGCAAGGATGCGTCGGCACAGGCCCGCGCCGGCGAGGTGAACCGGCCCGTGCCTGTTGAAGCTGTGGAAGAGGAAGCTCTGCACGGCCCTGAATATGTCAGGGAGCCATAGCCATGTTGTCCATCTCCAATCCGCTGGCTTCCGGGCAAGTGCAGACCTACCACCAACTCGATTACACTGCCCCATCCCAGAGCTATTACAGGCAGGGTGACGCCGTGCAGGGCGAATGGCAGGGACGGCTTGCCTCTGAGTTCGGTCTGTCCGGCGAGGTCTCGGCTCTCGAGTTTTCACGGCTGACCGAGGGGCGGCATCCGCAGACAGCGGCGCAGATGGTTCGCCATAGAGCCGCCGTGGAGTATAAGGATGCAGACGGCAAAACCGTGAAGGCCGTTGAGCATCGCGCCGCCTGGGATGCGACCTTTTCCGCACCAAAGTCGGTCTCGTTGACAGCCCTGGTTGGCGGTGACGAGCGCATCCGTGAGGCTCATAGTGCCGCCGTCACCGTGGCGCTGTCGGAGTTGGAGAAATACACGCAGGCCCGCCTCGGCGGCAATCATCCCGGTGAGACAACGGGTAAGTTCATTGCCGCAAAGTTCGAGCATGACACCGCCCGCCCCGTAGATGGCTATGCCGCCCCGCAGCTCCACACCCATGCCGTGATCTTCAATGTGACTGTGCGAGATGACGGCTCCACGAGGGCTTTGCAGGATCGACCATTCTTTCAGAGCAAGCAGTTTGCCACCGCCGTGTACCAGTCCGAGTTGTTCTACCGGCTGCGCGATCTCGGCTATGAGATGGAGACAGGCGGAAGCGGAGCACCCGAAATTAAGGGCTATACGCAGGAATATCTCGACGCTTCGAGTCTTCGCCGAGACCAGATCAAAGAGGAGATGGCGCGGAAGGGCGTCAGCGGCCCACGGGCCGCGCAGATTGCGGCTCACGCCACGCGGGAGAAGAAGCAGACTCTTACCCGCGAAGAGGTATTGGAGGCTCATCGCAGAGTCGCCGCTCAGTATGGTTCGCAGCCGCAGCACGTTGTCGCTGAAGCCCAGGAGCGGACCAGAATGCAGCAGCACAATCCCGATAAAACGCTTCGCGCAAAGGAGGCCGTCACCTATGCGCGAGACAGTCTTTTCGAGCGGGAAGCTGTTGCCGAGGAACGCCTGATCTTCCGCGATGCCTTGCGGCGTGGCATGGGAGAGACGACCTATGCCGAGGTGCGCGCCGACTTCGAGGCACGGCGCGAGCGTGGGGAGTTTCGTTCCGTCGAAGCAGCAAAATATGCTTCCGGGCGCAGCTTCACGACGGCGGAAACCATCGCTGCCGAGCGCGCCAACGTTGAGCATGTCCTCGCTGGCCGCAATGCTGTTCAGCCGATCATGACTGCTGAGTTGGCACAGGAGCAGGCCAGGTCACGGGAGTTCCTGAATGACTCGCAACGACGGGTTATTGAAGAAGTGCTCAACTCTCCAGACCGGGTTCACGGCTTGCAGGGACGCGCAGGAACCGGGAAGACAACCGTCCTGGCTTCCATCCGCGAAGGAGCGGAGAGGAGTGGCTTCATAGTCGAGGGCTTTGCCCCAACCTCCCGTGCTTCAGCCCAGCTCCGCGAGGCCGGAATCGACGCCACCACACTCCAGAGCTTCCTTGCTCGCGGCGAAAACCATCCCAGCGCAAACCCGGCGTTGCACCATCTTTACATGCTGGACGAATCTAGTCTTGCCAGCACAAAGCAGATGCGGACATTTCTGGAGAAACTGAACCCGGATGACCGCGTGCTGGTCATCGGGGACACCAGCCAGCATCAGGGCGTCGATGCCGGAAAGCCCTTCGAGCAGATGCGGGATGCAAGGATGCGAACCTCGCAGCTTGACCGCATCATGCGCCAGAAAGACCCGGAGCTACTGAAAGCAGTCGAGGAACTTGCGAAGAACAATACGCGGCAAGGTATCGACATGCTCGCCAGCCAGGGTCGCATCCGCGAGATCACCGACAGGCAGGAGCGAATTGCCACCATTGCAAGAGACTATGCCGCCCAGCCGGAGAACACCATCGTCGTCTCGCCCGATAATCGCAGCCGCCAGCAAATCAATGAGGCCGTTCGCGCCGAGTTGCTTCAGAAGGGTGTTCTGGCAATAGATGGGCAGACCTTCCGCACCCTGACACATCGCTCCGATATGACCGGAGCCGACCGCACCTGGGCGGCGCGGTATAGCGCAGGCGATGTGCTCCAATACACGACCGGCAGCAAAACCGAAGGCATCGAGCGGGACAGCTTCGCCACGGTTCGCACGGTCGATGCCCGCACTAATGCGCTTACCGTCGAGCTGGCGAACGGATCGACTGTCACCTATGACCCGCGACGGTTGCGCGGCGTCCACGTCTACCGTGAAACCGAGCGCGAGTTTGCAACCGGCGATCGGATTCAAATGACTTCGACGAACAAGGAACTTGGCGTCGCCAACCGTGATCTCGGCACGATCACGGAGATGAGAGACGGGCAAATCAGCGTGCGGATGGACGGCAAGAACGAGCACAGGATTACCTTTGAGCCGTCCGTTTTCCGGACATTCGATCATGGCTATGCCGTGACCTCGCATAGTGCCCAGGGACTCACCGCCGGACGAGTTCTCGCTCACTTCGATACAGACAGTTCGCACAGTTTGATAAATACCCGGCTGGCTTACGTCGCCATCTCCCGCGCCTCCGACGATGCGCGAGTGTACACCAACAACGCTGAAACGCTCGGTCAACGACTCGCAACCGACATCTCGAAAACCGCCGCCATAGACTTCAGGCCCACGAGTTCCGCTGACAAGGTGCAGCAGGCCGTCGCTGCCTTCCGTGCGAACAATCCTGCAGCCGCGACCGCCAAGTTGCAGGAGCAGGGGCGCATCCGTGAATACGCCAGCCCAGAACACCGCCTCGCCGCTGTTGCTCTCGCATACGCCGGACAGGAAGACCGTGCCGTGGTCGTTGCACCCGATCCTGACGAGCGGCAGGAGCTTACGCAACTCATCCGCGATGAGCTGCGTAAGCAGGGACGGCTCGCCCCCGAAGGCCGCCCTCATTCCATTCTCGTGGAGCAGGACTCCGGGAACCCACGTCTCGCCGCCAACTACCTGCCCGGCGACCAGATTCACTACAAAGCGGGCAGTCCTGCCGAACATGGCATCGCCGACAACAGCACCGCGATTGTTCTCTCCGTCGATACCCATGCGAATTTGCTCACCGTTGCAACACGCGACGGCAGTGAGGTTTCCTACAATCCTGCGCTCCTGAAGAAACAAACGGGCCAAAGCACCGTCTACCGTGAGGAGCAACGCGACCTGTCGGTGGGCGAGCGCGTTCTCTTCACCGCGTCTGATCGGGACGCAGATGTACGTTCCGGCGACTTCGCCATCGTCGAGAAGATTGTGGCAGACGGTACGCTTGGAGTTCGCTTGGATAACGGGAGGTCCGCTGAACTGACCTCGGATCAATCCCAGCACATCGACTACGGCTATACCGTGGACACTGCGCCACGCGCCACTGTGGATCGCGTTCTTGTGACCGGCGATGCTGACCGGCTAGCCGAACAGCAGGAGGCATTCGCATGCCTTTCTCCGCATCTACACGATCTTGTAATACACACATCGGACAGCTGGGAACTTGGTTTGGAGTGGAGTGTTCCACATGTCGACATTGCGTCGACGTCTATAGAGCATTCAACGCACCTGCACAATCTGTCCGCGCCAGTAACGGAGGACATGGAACTTCCGGGGCTCGGCATTCGCTCTTAGCTCCAAATTTCCGAGAGGACGACGTATCGTTACCAATCCGGACTCAATGAGCGACTTCGCGATTTATCACTGATCGGGGAAAGTGTTTGTTCCATGCAATGTCAATAGCTGTCAGTGTGAAAACATCCGTTCGGATATCGTGTTGTGGCGATGCCGAATAGACGTTTTAGAAACACTTGTGCACTTTAAGGCGCTGAAAGATGTTCAGTAGGAGTTGGGAAACGCTTGCATCGTCACCAACTCCTACTATATGAAGGGATGACTCACTGACCTCCAGCGGCTTCTGAGATAAAGGCAGCAACCTGTGTTGGGTGAGACAGCATTGGAACGTGGCTTGATGGAATATGAATCGTCTTCGCATGCATCTGCTGCGCAAGCTTCTCTTCGAGTTTCGGAGCAATCATGCGATCGTTATCCGCGACGATGTAGAAGCTCGGCTTATCTCGCCATGCGGCCTTTGACACTTTCGCTCCCAGTTCGTTCGGTCCGCTCACCTGTCCCTGGGTTGCGGCTAGAATCTTGATCTCGGCCATCGAGAGATCTGGGGCAAAATCTTCTGCGATGCCTTTGTCCGTTATGCTTAGAAACCCCTGGGCATCAGGCCGGAATTCCTTGTCGCCGGGAGGCGGGGGCAACTCGTTATTCAGATCACCGGCAGACTGTCCGCTGTCCGGCGCAAATGCTGCGACATAGAGCAGGCCCGCGACCTTAGGATCGTTGCCAGCCTCTGTGATCACTGCGCCGCCATAGGAGTGCCCCACCAACAGAACCGGACCATCCTGAAGGGCCAAGGTTCGCTTCACGGCAGCTACATCTTCAGCCAGCGTTGTGAACGGAAGGTGTACCGCAGTGACGTGATACCCCTTCTTTTCGAGAAGCGGGATAATCTTGCTCCAGCTGGAACCGTCCGCCCATGCCCCATGCACCAGGACGATGTTGTGCACATGCAGGGCTTGTGGAGAATGGCTCTGCGCTGTTGCTGAAAATGGCAGGAACGCGAGAAGGCCGGCAAGTGCGGCTTTGCCAGCCAGCTTCACAGTCCGCATTGGCTTGGTTTCGGAGAAATATAGATTCATGAGATCCCTTTCTGTGATGATCTGCCTTCTGTACCGTAGCCACACACTGACAGCCAGATCGGTAACGGATGAAGTGGAACACCGTTAGAGAAAATGTCCGCGCCCCCGATAGGGAGTATCAGTGAACGCTGGTACTGGACATCCGTTCTGGTTCTCAGAAACATGGGAAGGCTCTACGTACCACAAACCTTATGGCTACACAAAGTCCGACACAACGGCGAAAGTCCCGGCGAAGAACCGTACTTTCGTCCGGTTGATCGGCTGAGATACGGCGATATTCTGGAAGAAGCCCTAGAACGCTCGAACAGGAACTGCGCATGAAGATTTGGTCTATGAGACTGGCTGCCTTGGTGCTCTGCATCGCCTCATGCGCCCCAACCACCTTAGGCTTTGAGTCGTTCGTCCGAACGTCAGAATATGTGCATACGGCCTGGCGGATGCAGGACGGTGTATTCAACGGGACTCCATACTCCATCGTCCAATCAGCGGATGGGTACCTTTGGATCGGAACAAGCTCTGGCCTATTGCGATTCGATGGCGTCCGATTTCAACCATGGACGCCGCCTTCCGATCCATCTGCTCTTACGGATGGCGTTTATTCTCTCGGCGCAACTTCAGATGGCAGCTTGTGGATCGGCTCATGGACCCTCATGCGCTGGAAAGACAATGAGTTTTCTATTTACCCAAGCGTGCGTGGGCGGATTAACGCGATTCTTGCAGACTCTAACGGGGGCGTCTGGTTTACACGATCGCGAATATCCAATGCGCTCGGCCCGCTATGCAATATCGCGGATGCAAAGATCAAATGCTTCGGCAAAGCAGAGGGGGTTTCGATCCCTTATGCCGGAGCTCTCGTCCGTGACGCTTCCGGCGATCTCTGGCTGGGTGGCGCATCAGGAATGGCCACAGGCAGGCCCGAGAGATTCGAGACATTCACTCCCTCCTTCCTGTCCGCGTCAGGTCGCCTGGGAGGAGTTGGGGCCTTTGCAGACGGCGACGATGGCTCCATGCTCGTTGGGATGGTGCAGTCAGGCCCGAACATGGGGTTGCAGGAATTCAAGAACCATCAGTGGAGTTCGCTGGAGAGAGTAGGCTTCGACGGAAGCAATCTGAAAGTGGACAATCTGCTCCGCGCCAGCGATGGCTCACTCTGGATAGGAACATTCGATCAAGGAATTTATGTTGTGCGCGGGCAACGCGTGGATCATTTCAGCAGTGCAGACGGCCTTTCAAGCAACGTCGTCAATGCGCTCTACGAGGATCGCGAGAGAAACATCTGGGTGGCGACTTCAGGCGGCCTGGATCGCTTCAGCGCCCCCAGAGTAATCGCCTTTTCAAGCCGCGATGGTTTGAGCTCCGATTATGCCGGCTCAATCCTTGCAACACGCGAGGGGGCGGTCTGGGTTGGGAATCACGATGCGCTTGATCGCATTCAAGATGGCAATGTCTCATCCATACGCAAGGAACAGGGGTTGCCGGGTGGACGCGTTACTGTTCTGTTGGAAGGCCCTGCCGGTCACCTCTGGGTCGGCGTTGACAACACGCTTTCTGTTCGCGAAGGGTCGCAGTTCCACAGCCTCGCGCGCGCCGATGGCAGTCTGGTCGGCACGCTTCAGCGGCTGATCAAGGACCCGAGCGGCGACCTGTGGGGCATTCCCGTACCATCCGGCCCGCAGCTCATTCATATCCATAAAAACATCGCCAGCGAAGAGACGATAGGCCCAGAAAATTCAAGGATCATTTCCATCGCACCGAATCCTGCGGGTGGAATCTTGTTGGGCTTCCGGGATGGCCGAGTCGCTGCGTATAAAGACGGAGCGCTGAAGACAATGCTCTCGGCTACTGTGCCCATCCATGACCTTCGATTCCTGGCGGATGGCCATCTCCTGCTTCTTTCGCCCGAGAAGATTATGGGTTGGCAACGGGAACATCTGCAGAGCCTGGGAACGCAGAATGGGTTGCCATGCGATCGAGCATTCACCTTTCTTCAGAGCAGGCAGGGAACCCTCTGGCTTTATACGCCTTGCGGACTCATCGCCATCGACGGCAAGAATCTTCAACAATGGTGGGTTAACCCCAGGTCCACTCTGGAGTATCGTCTGTTCGACAGCTTCGACGGAATCCAGGCTGCTTCGACATCCTTCACTCCGGCTGCATCGGAAGGACCAGATGGAAGGCTGTGGTTCGTCAATGGTTCCAATGTTCAGACCATCGATCCCGCAAATGTAGCGAAAAACGAGGTGGTGCCTCCGGTACACATTCAAGCGGTGGTCGCAGATAGAAGAAGCTACCCGCTGGAACAAGCTCTTCGCTTGCCGGCGCACACACGGGACATCGAAATCGACTACACAGCCTTGAGCTTTATCGTGCCGCAGAAGGTGCGCTTTCGTTATCGCCTTGAAGGAAGAGATAAGGACTGGGAGGACCCTGGTGTGCGCCGCCAAGCGTTTTATACCGATTTGTCTCCGGGCCGATATCGCTTTCATGTCATTGCCGCGAACAACGATGGCATCTGGAACGATGAGGGAGCAACCCTGGTGTTCTCGATTGCCCCCGCGTTCTACCAGACCATCTGGTTCAAGGTTGTTCTGGGAGCAGCGTCAATTCTCCTAATCTGGCTGGTCTATTCTCTGCGCCTCAAGAGCGTCACTGCCGAGGTCACCGCAAGATTAGGGGAGCGCCTCGAAGAGCGAGAGCGAATCGCTCGGGAACTTCACGATACCTTGCTTCAGGATTTTCAGGCAGTCATACTCCAGTTCCAGGCAGTGGCCAAACGCCTGGTCGCAGGCGATCCAAACAGAAAGTCGCTTGAAGATGGACTCGACTTTGCCGACAAAGTGCTTGCGGAAGGGCGTGATCGCATTCAGGACATCCGGACCGATTCGAGAACATTCGACGAACTTTCCGATGCGCTGGCACGCTACGGGAAAGAACTTGCACAAACCCACCCGGCTGCATTCAGCATCACTGTAACCGGAGAACAGCTTGCACTTGATCCAATCGTTCGTGATGAGGTCTACAGAATCGGCCGTGAAGCTATCGGAAATGCATTCAAGCATTCAAACGCTACCAAGATCGAAGTTGAGCTCGCGTACGATACTGCAAGACTTCGCATGAAGATTTTAGACAATGGTGACGGCATTGAACCTGCAATTTTGAAGAACGGGCGGGCGGGCCACTGGGGACTTTCCGGTATGCGAGAACGATCAAGAAAGATCGGCGCTTCTCTCGATCTTTGCAGCAAGCCTGCCGAAGGCACACGGCTGCAGTTGGATTTGCCTGTTCGGATCGCGCATGGAAACAGCCCTGGGTGGAAGCGCTGGAAGGATCAGAGAAGCACCGGGAAGGAGGAATAAAATTGATGAACTCCCCGGCTCACATTCGAGTTCTCGCAGTTGACGACCATCTCCTGTTGCGCAAAGGAATAGCAGCCGTGATCGAGGAAGAGCCCGACATGGTGCTGGTGGGCGAAGCTGCAAATGGGCAGGAAGCGATCGAACGCTTCCGGGAGCTTCGGCCTGACGTAACCCTGATGGACGTGCAGCTGCCGGATATGAATGGCATCGACGTGATCACAGCTATTCGCAAAGAGTTCCCGAAAGCGCGCTTTGTGGTCCTTACCACATATCGGGGAGACATTCAGACGCTGCGCGCCTTGGAGGCCGGCGCTTCCGGCTATCTCTTAAAAACCATGATCCGGAAAGATCTGCTGGAGACGATCCGCGCGGTTCATTCCGGACGCCGGCATGTTCCGCCGGAGGTCGCCGCAGGACTTGCAGAGCACGTTGCGATGGATCAATTGAGCGAACGAGAAATCTCTGTGTTGAGGATGGTCGCCCAGGGCATTTCCAACAAGAACATTGCCGCTGAGTTGGAAGTAACCGAACGCACTATCAAAGGACATATGAGCAGCATCCTTTCCAAACTCGGAGCAAACGACAGAACTCACGCCGTGACGATAGCGATGAGGCGCGGATTCATAGATCCCGTCTGAAGCTTTTGACTCATTGCTCCTGAGAAATTCGCTAGATTACCGGGATTTCTTCCGGTCTGAATCGTTGGTTGTTGCTAATAGGGCAATGTACTCGTTGAACGAGGCCCGTGAAAGATCAGCTGAGACGGTCATTCTCAAGTCTCTACATTTCTAGCTGTTAATCACGTGTAGGCTTCGCTCAGGATGACACATAATGTAAATAATTATAACTACACAAGATAATTTCCTTATATCCATCTATACGAGTCCTGCACAAATACGAAGACTCAACGACTTACAGAAGAAATCTACACGGAATCTGCACAGAACGAGTCAAACAGCAGGAGGCGAATTATGGCATTCGTCACCGAAAAAGAGGACCTGAAGCCGGGACTCATCATCTTCCGGCGCGGCGACGTGGAGCATCGCATGTGGTATTGCCGCATGAAGATGCCGAAGGCCGACCGCTACAAGACGGTTTCTCTCAAAACCTCCGATAAATAAGCGGCGCGGGAACGCGCCTTCGACCAGGACGCGGACGGCGAAGGGAGTTCGGTATCCCAAACTCCTCTCTTCCAATTGGCTCTGATTTGCCGCAGCCCCGCCGGGGCGTTCTTAGCTGCAAATCTTCACGCACGAGCCGCCGCTGGCGGCTGTTCTCAGTGCGCTTTGTGGTGGGAAGGAATCGGGCAAAGGAACTGCATCCCACCCTTTCGAGCGCGTCGTCCTTCCACGACCAGAATCACTACTGCACTTTGACGAACCTGATATCCGCAATCTTCTTGATCACTACGCTCTTGCCCGCTTGAGTCTTGCCCACGAAATAGAAAGGATCGTCTCCGCCTATCTGCTTTCCATTGACAGTATCCGCCACGATCAGCTTCGATGAGAGGTCCAGATCTGCGCTTCTTACAGCTAACTTATCCCGAAATGCCCAAAATTCCTTGAAAACCTCAAACGCAGACTGGGTGTATGCGCCCGGAGCCAGTTCTTCGAGGCTAACCCCCTCATACAACTTTACTGTCTTCGTGCCCGGATCGATAGCACTTACTGTAACCCGCTTCATCTTCCGCAGGTCTGTCATGTGGAAGTAAATCCACTTGCGGCTAGTCTCCAGGTAGAGAGACAGTTGCGGATTCGCAGGCTTCAGGGACCTCATGTAGTTTTGAACGGAGTCGCCCCGCCCGTGCCTCTGCCCGGCAGCGCCTATCGGGTACAAAAGCGCCAGGAGGAGAATCAATTGATATTTGTGCATCGCCTGTTCTCCTTGGATGAATATGGATATACCTTCGAGCCGGTGATCGTCATTCCCTGCGATCATCGGTTTCGGTGAATCTCTGA
>Ga0335073_10009199_pt1 | contig 13865 bp, 5 predicted proteins | sample Lox_Sample_22_FD_207093 | JGI IMG/M metagenome (GOLD analysis project Ga0335073, IMG submission 207093) | Soil microbial communities from Loxahatchee National Wildlife Refuge, Florida, United States - Lox_Sample_2.2 | ecosystem: Environmental > Terrestrial > Soil > Wetlands | place: USA: Florida... | reverse complement strand
CCTGAACCGGGACCTGGGCCGGAGCCTGAACCGGAGAGCTGATGTCCGCGCTGACCACGGCGGCCTGGTAGGCGTCCCTTAGCTTGGTCACCTCCGCCTCAGGGTCCTGGAACCAACTCGTCGACCAGATACGGTGGAAGCTCCAGCCCAGCCTGCGAAGGTGCTCGCCCCGCAGCCGGTCACGGTCCCTTACCGTTACCGAACGGTGATACGAAGCGCCGTCAGCTTCGATCGCGAGAACCATCCGGTCGGCGTCGTCCGGATGAGTGGCCGCGAAGTCGACACGGTACCCACCGACCCCGTACTGCGGTACCACCGTGATCCCGCACTCGGCAAGCCGGTGCCTTACGTCCGCCTCGAACGCGCTCAGGTCGGCCGCAGGCCCTGGAGAGGCGGAAGGCGCGGAACCGCCTGACGCCGCGTAGTCCAGGTAATCGGCCAGCATCCGCGCCCCGGCCTTGGTAACCCGGTCGGGGTCAACGTCGTGGCTGGAGAACGAGCTGACCAGGGTGAGCCGCCGCTTGGCGCGAGTAGCGGCCACGTTCAGCCGCCGTTCCCCGCCATCCCTGAGCAGCGGACCCCAGTTGTAGCGCATCCGCCCGTCAGGATGCTTGCCGTACCCGATCGACAAGATGATCGCGTCCCGCTCGTCGCCCTGCACCCGCTCGAGGTTTTTGACGAAGAATGGCTCAGCCGCGTCCTCGCTGAAGAATCCCTCAAGGTCCACGTGCGCGACAAGCGCGGAACGCAGTGCGGCATCAATGCGGTCCGCGTGCTTCACCCCGAGCGCGATCACGCCGAGTGACTCAGAAGGCCTGGTACTTGCGTGGGAGAGCACAAGCTCGACGACCTTGTTTACCTCAGCGGTCACCGACACGTCCTGGCCAGGCTCGGGTGTCTGGGTCACGACCACATGCCGCAGGCAGTCATCGCGGAGCACTCCGGGAAACGTGGTCAGCGCCCCGCCGTAGATCCGCGCGTTGGAGAACGCGACCAGCCGCTCGTCCCTGCTCCGGTAGTGCCAGGCAAGCGGCCACGTCGGCAAGAGCGGCCTGAGCGCGTCGAGCACCGACTCGAACCCGGCGCCGAAGGAGACAAGCTCCTCCTCTGACAGGTCGTCAGCGTCGTCGTCGGCCTCGCCTACTTGCCGGAAGAAGCTGGTCGGCGGAAGCTGCCTGTCATCGCCTGCCACCACGATCTGATGTGCCCGCATGATCGCGGGAATCGCGTCGGCGGGCACGATCTGGCTCGCCTCGTCGAAGATGACCACGTCGAACAGCCGGGCGGCGGGAAGCACCTGACTCACCATCAGCGGCGACATCGCCCAGCAAGGCTTCAGCGCGAACAGCACGTCACCTGTCTGGTCAAGTAGCCGGCGCAGCGGCAGGTGCCCGCGCCGCAACGCGGCCTGCTTGCGGATCACCCTGGCCTGGAGCGGATGCCTTTCCTGCGCCTCGCGCAGCCGCGATGCCCAGGCATGCCTGACCCGCCGCCGGTTCGCGATCAAGTGCTCGACGTCGCGGGTACGGAAGTCGTCGGCCAGCTCGTCAAGCGCTCCGCCAGGCTCGGCAGCGTAGCGTGGGTCACGCACCCTGATCTGGTCAAGTATCGAGGCGTACCAAGCGTGGTCGAACGCCTCGGCCGCCAGCGAGGGCCCGGCCTGCGCCCGCCCGAGTCGGTCAAGCAATGGGCCGAGGCTCAGCCGGTCGAACTTGGCCGCTAGCTCGTAGAGCCTTGGCAGCCGCCACGCCGTCTCCTGATCGGCGACGAGCTCACTTAGCTGGTCTCCGAGTTCCTCTGCCCGCAGGTCAATGAAGCCGCGCAGAGCATCAAGCCGTACGGCGCACTCGGTGAGAAGTTCTTTCAATTCTGCCAGCAGAACCGGGGCGGCTGGCCGCCCGGCATCACTGCCGCCCGTGGTACCCGAGCCGAGCCGTGCCGCGTTCCAGCCGGCGAGCTGACGCGCGGCGGTGAGGAACACGGACGCCGTTTCCTCTCGCCCATGCTTGCCATCGGAGAGCAGCAGCCGCCTGGCCTCCCTCTTCAGCCGGCGCCTGTCGCCCATCGACAGCTCACCTGTCCCGGCAACGGCATCGGCAAGCGCCTGCGGATCACCGTCGAACACCTCTGGACGGAGAGCACGCAAGGTGAGCTCGACTCCCTCGTACAGCCGCATGCGGACCAGGACGGCCTGGTAGCTGTCCGGCGCACGCAGGCCGACTGAGGCTGCGGCCCTGCCCTGGCGCTCCATCAGCCTGGGAAGCGCGTGAGAGCTGAGCTGGGCGGCGAGGTCGCAGGCCCGCCTGACGTCGTCGGGGGTGCGCAACCGTGCACCGAACCACGGCGTGGCTTCCGGTCGCAGCGCGAAACCGCCGAGCCTGGCGAATTCCTTCAGCTCATCGCGCAACTCCTCAGCGTCATCAGGCCTGATCCGCTCAGGCGCGGGCAGCCGTACCGGGTTGCGAGCCGCCTCGGGGATCCCTAGCAGTGCCGATTGCACCTGGAAGGGAGTAAGGCCCCACGGCGGATGCGCCTCGTGCAATGCCCTGACGTGGTCGGTCAGCCGTCGCTGCCGGTCGGCAAGCCGGCGCCGCCGGCCGTCATCGTCTGGTGCCTGCGCCTGCTGTGCCAGGTCGAGGCTGTCGCCCAGGTCACGGGTGATGCGCTGCCTGTCCCTTGTGCCCTCGTGAATATCGAGGACCAATTCGCCGAGATCGACGCCTTTCAGGCGGGAAAGCACCGCGTCAATGGCGGCCCTTTTCTCTGCGACGAACAGGACCTTCCTGCCCTCGGCGACCAGCGCGGCGATCAGGTTGGCGATCGTCTGACTCTTACCTGTGCCTGGCGGGCCGTGAATCACCAGGCTGCGGCCTGACAGCACGGCGCCGATCGCGCTGCGCTGCGATGAGTCAGCGTCGAGTACCGAGTAGTCGGCTTCCGGCGAGTCTGGCAGCAGGTCGGTCTCATCGTCGTCCCCCGCGGACAGCAACTCCTGCGCGTCAGGATCGCCCGCGATCGCGGCCACGACATCGCTGTCGTTCAGCAACTCTCCGGCGGACTGAAGGTCGCGGACCATTGGCAGCTTGGCGTAGGTAAAAGTGCCGATGACCATGCGGCCGGTGATCTCGAAGCCGGGCACTTCCGCGGCGGTGGCGGCTCGGCGCAGCGAATCGAAGAGCTGCTCGCCGCGTTCCTCGGCAAGTTTGTCGGTCGCGGCGCCGAACACGCTGGCCAGCTTGTGCAAGAGGACGGGGTTAACCTCTGAATCGTCATCGAGTACAAGCTCGAAGTCATCGTGCCTGGCCCGTGTCGGCGCGATCACCAGGCCCCGCAGGAGCACGGGAGCGGCCGGGAGCAGGAAGAGCTCATCCCAGCGTGCGATCCCCGTCGCCAGGTAGCCTGCCCTGATGCCGCGTTCCTCGAGCAATTCCCTTGCCTTGCGGTAAATGACCTGCACACGGCGGATGGCGTCCGCGCGGGCGTCCACGTCGCGGAACAACCTGGTGAGCCTGATCGAGCCCGTGGTGACGAATTGCGCGACCGCGGCCGGATCGGCCGCCGCGAGGTCGAGCGTGCCTGACCGCCGGTCCTTGTAATAAAGCAGCGTGTTCCTGCCGCCGAGATCGGTGAGCGAGGACACCCAGCTTTCCTGCGCGACCGCGATGAGACGCGACCGGCGATCTTGGGACAAAAGCTGCATGCCGGCGCCTACCCGCCTTAGCCGGGTCTATGCGCATGCGCCAGTATTGACGGGCGAGCGAGGTACAAGGGAGAAGAGAGCTAGATGAGAAAGATGCGCCTCCTGCGCGCGGTGCCAGTGCTGGTACCCGCGTTGCTTGTCGTGACTGGTTTGACCGCTACTGCGGAAGCGCAGCCCGTGAGCAGCCACGATGCGGTCTGGCGGCCGGTGTCGCCTGGCTCGGTCCAGGCTAAGAAGCTGTCGCGCAACGTCACCGACAAGGTGATCGTGGTGCTGAAGAACCAGCTTTCCGGCCTTCCTGACACTCCGGCCAACTCGGCTCGGCGTTCGGCCGCTGTCGCGTCAGTGCAGCAGGGCGTGCTCGCCGATCTCGCGGCCACTCACGCCGCACACGTCAAGAGCATCTCGCTGGTGAACGCCGTCGCGGCGACGGTCTCCTCTGGTGAGGCCAGGCACCTGGCCAGCGACCCGGCGGTTGCCGAGGTCGTGCCCGACCTGCCGATCCCTGTTCTTGGCTCTTCGCCCACCGCAGAGGCGATCAAGGCGGCCAAGGCCGAGCACGAGGCCGCGGGAATCAAGCCGCTGCGCAATACCTGCCCGAGCGGCAAGACCGTGCAGCTCAACCCTGAGGCCGTCGAGACCATTCATGCCGCGACTCAGTCGGGCAAGGGCGATTCGGCGCAGGCGCTCGGCTACACCGGCGCGGGCGTCAAGGTCGCCTGGATCGCGGACGGCCTGAACGTTAACAACCCTGACTTCATCCGCGCGAACGGCAAGCACGTGTTCGTCGATTACCAGGACTTCAGCGGCACTGGCACCAGCGCGCCGACGGACGGCGGCGAGGCGTTCCTCGACGCGAGCTCGATCGCGGCCCAGGGCCGCGAGGTCTACAACGTGCAGGATTACGGTATCGGGCTCTCTGTTCCTTGCCGGATCAGGATCCTCGGCGTCGCGCCTGGCGCGAGCCTGGTCGGTCTTAACGTGTTCGGCTCGGCCGATCTCGCCTTCAACTCGGTGTTCCTCGAGGCCATCAACTACGCCGTCACCGTCGACCATGTCAACGTCATCAACGAGTCGTTCGGCAGCAACCCCTTCCCTGACGCGGCCAGCCTGGACCTGACCAGGGAAGCCGACGACGCCGCGGTCAAGGCGGGCGTGACCGTGACCGTCTCCTCTGGCGACGCGGGCCCGACCGACACGATCGGCTCACCGGCGACCGACCCGCACGTGATCTCGGCTGGCGCGAGCACCACGCTGCGTGCTTATGCACAGACCGGGATCGGCGGCATCACCTATCCGGGTGTCAAGGGCTGGATCGACAACAACATCAGCGGGCTCAGCTCGGGCGGCTTCGACCAGACCGGCGGTACGGTTGACGTGGTAGCTCCTGGCGACCTGAACTGGGCGCTGTGCACGCCGAGGCTGAACCTGTACGCGGCGTGCGGCAACTTCGACGGCAACCCGGCGTCGGTGGAGCTTTCCGGCGGGACGAGCGAGGCGGCGCCGCTGACGGCAGGCGTGGCGGCGCTGGTCATCCAGGCCTACGCGGAAAGCCACCATGGGCACCATCCCTCGCCAGCCGTGGTCAAGAAGATCATCGTTTCCACCGCTCAGAACATCGGTGCCCCGGCCGAGCAGCAAGGTGCTGGTCTCATCGACGCCTACGCGGCCGTGCAGGCCGCGCGCTCTTACACAGGCGGCACGCAGTCCAAGGCAGGGCACGCGGTGCTCGACAGCTCAACCCAGCTCAACGCGGTCGCTCCGGCCGGGGCGGTCGAGCATCTCACAGACACGCTGACCAACGACGGCTCTGGCAGCGTGACCGTGCACCTGTCCACGCACACCTTGTCGAGCTATTCAACGATCGCCTCAGGGAACCTGAAGCTGACCGCGAAGCAGGGATTCACCGCTGTCGAGCACTTCCATGTCGCACCTGGCCAGGCCAGGCTCAACGTGTCTGTCGCCTCGCAGGCCTCGGCCGAGGCCGTGGTCAACATCAGCCTCGTGGCGCCCGACGGCGACCTGGCGGAGTACAACTTGCCGCAAGGTTTCGGCAACTACGGCAACGCGCAGGTGGCTAACCCTGCCGCGGGCACGTGGACGGCGCTGATCCAGACCGAGCCCCTGGCGGACGTGTCCTCGCAGAAGGCGGAGTTCCAGGCAAGCACCGCGACCTGGAAGCCGTTCGGCACTCTTTCCGCGAGCACGGTGACGCTCCCGCCGGGAGCCTCACGCGGCATCGGGCTGACGGTTTCTACCCCGGCGCAGCCAGGTGACGAGTCTGGCTCGATCGTGCTGCGCACCGCGGCCGAGGCGACGACCATCCCTGTGACGTTGCGCTCGCTGGTGCCGGCGCCTCCGGTGACCTTCTCCGGCACGCTGACCGGCGGCAACGGCCGCGAATCGAATACAGGGCAGACGAACTACTACGAGTTCAGCCTGCCAGCCAGCCTGCCGATGCTGAACGTGACGGTCAGCATGCCGACGTCGGCGAATACGTTCTTCGCCGAACTGGTCGGACCGTCTGGTCAGGCCGAGGCGACCGGCAGCAACGGGCTGCTCGGCGCCAACGGCGCTGGCGACACCACGCAGATACCTGAAGACGGGACCGAGTTGCATGTCATGAATCCCGCCGCGGGCCGGTGGACGCTGGTCATCGACTTCTACAACACCGTGTCTGGCACCGCCACCGAGCAGACGTTCTCGGTCAGCATGAACACCGCTGCACCCACGGCCGGTACCACCGGGCTCCCTGACAATTTCGCCGACACGCTGACCAGGGGCGCGGCGACCACCGCGGATGTCAGCGTCACTAACACGAGTTCGGTGCCTGAGCAGTACTTCGTCGACGCCAGGCTGAACGGCGAGAAGACTCTCACGCTGGCCACTCAGACCATGTCGCAGATTGTCCTGCCTAACCTCGCTGGCGCCGTGCCGACTTATCTTGTTCCTTCACTTACCAAGAAGGTCACCGCGAAGGTCACCGCGCCGTCGGCGAACTTCTTCGACCTGTCCTACCCGTTCGGTGACCCCGACCTGATCTCCTCTACAGGCAAGACGTCGAGCGTGACGTTCGCGCCGTCCGGTGACGACGTGGCCAACGGCGACTGGACGGTAACGCCGTTCCTCAAGGGTCCAGACGGCAAGAACGGCGCCAAGCCGGTGCTCGCCACCGTGGGGGTAACGGCTCAGGCGCCGGCGGTCGATCCTGCGGTCTCCTCGTCGACCGGTGACCTGTGGTCGGCCAGCACGAACCCTGGTGCCGGGTTCACGCCAGTCACCGTGCTTCCTGGTCAGGAGGTGACCATCCAGGTCACGTTCACCCCGTCAGGTGCCGTCGGATCGCAGGTGTCAGGCACGCTGTACGTGGCCTCGTCCTCGTTCAACTCGGGCCTGGTCACCTCCAACGAACTGCCTGACCCCGGCTATCCGAGCGCGAGCAACGTCGCGGCGTTCCCCTACGCCTACACAGTTGGCAGCTAGGTTACGTACTGGTCCGCGCTGGTCCCGCGTCGTCAAGGCGCGGGACCAGGACCTAGTCGAGCTGCTCGGAGATCTCGAGGTTGGGCGCGTAGTGGTTGATCACTAGGGCGGAGGCCCAGATCAGGATCCAGAAATAAAGCGCGGAAGTCGGCGAGAACACCGCGATCGGAATTGAGAGCAGGAACACCACGGGAACCCGCATAATTCGCAGGAAGAAGAACCACCGGACCTCGCCGATGTCCTGGCTGGTCAGATTGGCGCGCGTAGAGGCGTAAAGCCACATGAATCCCTCGACCAGGCCGGCCAGCGCTCCGCAAGCGGCGTAAAAGATGACCGCTCCTGCTTGCCCGCCAGAGGCCGAACTCAGCACGTCGGTCGGATAGGGCAAGAACGCGATCGTGCCGAGAAAGAGCAGGTTCATCGCGATCATCCGGCGGTCGAGGGCGGTGATGTACCTGAAGATCTGGTGATGGCCGACCCAGAAGAACGCGATCACCACGAAACTGATGGCGAAGCCCCTGATGCCTGGAAGGGCGTTAGAAAGCTCCTTCCCCGTGCTGACGTGCCCGTGCTCAGGTACGCGAAGGTTCACCGCGAGGAGCGTGATCGCGATCGCGAAGACCGCGTCGCTGAAGAAGACCACCCGGTCGTACTCAAGGAAACCCGACCTGACCAGGGGATGCCTGCTCACCGGCTTCCGGTCGCCGTTCTCGCGCTCGCTGTCCCGAGGTTCTTCTGCCACGCCGCGCACAGTAGCGCACCCGCGCCGCGCTCGTGGTCGCCGCGCCGTTCCCTGATTCGTGAATATCTGACTTTCTAGGCTCATGGATGGACGTGTCTACTCGGATACGTCACTATTGACGGGCAGCTTCGCGACCCGAGGGAGAAGAGAGCTAAATGAGACGCGTGCGCTTCATGCGCGGAGTGCCGGTGCTGGCATCCGTCTTGCTAGTCGCGATGGGAATGACCACAGCGGAGGCACAGACCGCGAGCAGCGCGGGAAGCCAGGCGACTCCCTGGCGGCCGCTGGCGCCCGGCTCCGCCCTGGCCAGGCAACTCTCGCGGAACGTCACCGACAAGGTGATCGTCGTGCTCAAGAACCAGGTTTCCTGGCTGCCGGACACCCCGGCCAACTCGGCCAGGCGCAAGGCCGAAGTCGCTTCGCTGCAGCAGGGCGTGCTCGCTGACCTCTCGGCGACGCATGCCGCCCACGTGAAAAGCATCTCCCTGGTCAACGCCGTCGCCGCGACCGTGTCGCCTGGTGAAGCCAAGCGGCTGGCCGGTGACCCGGCCGTTTCCGAGGTCGTGGCCGACCTGCCGGTGCCTGTTGCCACCGGGTCGCCGGTCGCCGAGGCGGCCAAGGCGCTTAAGGTGTCTGTCAAGGGGAAGCCGAAGCCGTACACGCCGCTGCCAGGCGCCTGCCCGAGCAAGAACACCGTGCAACTTGACCCGCAGGCGGTGGTGGCCATCCACGCCGCGACTCAGTCAGGCAAGGGCGACTCGGCTCAGGCGCTCGGCTACACCGGCGCAGGCGTGAAGGTCGCCTGGATCGCCGACGGCCTCGACGTCAACAACCCCGACTTCATCCGGCCTGACGGCCAGCACGTCTTCGTCGACTACCAGGACTTCAGCAGCACGGGCTCGAACTCGCCGACGGGCGGCGGCGAGGCGTTCCTCGACGCCAGTTCGATCGCCGCCCAGGGCCGCGAGGTCTACAACGTGCAGAACTACTCCGAGCCGCCGTTGTCTGTGCCCTGCCGGATCCGCATACTCGGCGTCGCTCCAGGCGCGAGCCTGGTCGGGCTCAACGTGATCGGCGGCGCTCTTACCGTCCCGAACTCGGTGTTCCTCGAGGCCATCAACTACGGCGTGACCGTCGACCACGTCAACGTCATCAACGAGTCGTTCGGCGAGAACCCGTTCCCTGACACCTCAAGCCTTGACCTGATCAAGGAGGCCAACGACGCCGCGGTCAAGGCAGGCGTGGTCGTTACCGTGGCCTCAGGCGACTCAGGCCCGACAAACACGATCGGCTCTCCGGCCAGCGACCCGAACGTGATCTCGGCGGGAGCGACGACGACGTACCGCGGTTACGCTCAGACCGGCCTCGGCGGCATCAGCGTCCAGGGCGTCAAGGGGTGGATCAACAACAACATCAGCGGCCTGAGCTCAGGCGGCTTCGACCAGGCCGGCCGTACCATAGACGTGGTCGCACCCGGTGACCTGAACTGGGCACTCTGCACGGCGAACCTGAACAAGTACGGAGACTGCTCGACCTTCACATACAAGCCGTCCGACGTCCAGCTAGAAGGTGGCACGAGCGAGGCTTCGCCGCTGACGGCGGGCGTGGCCGCCCTCGTCATCCAGGCCTACGCGGAAAGCCACCACGGGCACCGCCCATCTCCGGCTGTGGTCAAGAAGATCATTGTCTCGACCGCTCAGAACATCGGCGCCCCGGCCGACCAGCAGGGCGCGGGAATGATCGACGCTTACGCGGCAGTCCTGGCGGCCAGGTCCTATGCGGGAGCGACCCAGCCGAGGGCCGGGCACGCGGTGCTCGAGAGCGCCACCCAGCTCAACGCGGTCGGGCCTCCGTCGACGACGGAACACTTCAGCGAGACGCTGACCAATGACGGAGCAGGCAGCGAGACCATCAGGCTGTCCAGCCATACCCTTTCCGCCTACACGCCGGTCTCCTCAGAGTTGCTTAACCTGACGGCCGCCGCGGAATTCGGCGCCGAGGTGAAGTTCCACGTCCGGGCCGGCCAGGCCAGGCTGAACGTGTCGCTCGCATCGCCGGAATCGGCCGCTGCCGCGCTTAACCTCAGCCTGGTCGCGCCGGATGGTGACCTGGCCGAGTACAACCTGCCGCAGGGCATCAGCGACTACGCCAATGCCCAGGTCGCCAACCCGGCCCCCGGTACCTGGACCGCACTGGTGCAGGCAGAGCCATTCAACGACGTGTCTAAGGTGAACACCCGGTTCCAGGCGAGCACCGCGACCTGGAAGGCCTTCGGGCATCTGTCGGTGAGTTCGGTCACGCTCGCGCCTGGTGTCTCGATCGGCGTCGGGCTGACGGCCGTCACCCCGTCGCAGCCAGGCGACGAGTCGGGCGCGATCGTGCTGCGCACCCCGGCCGAGTCGACGACGATCCCCGTCACGCTCCGTTCTCTGGTGCCGCAGCCGGATCCATCGGTGTCCTTTACCGGAGTGCTGACCGGCGGTAACGGTCGCGGGCTCAACAACGGGCAGACCAGCTATTACGAGTTCAACGTGCCGGCCGGGGAGCCAATGCTCAACGCGACCGTCAGCATCGCGAACTCCAGCAACCCGTTCTTCATCGAACTGGTCGATCCGTCAGGTAAGGCGCAATCCGCGTCCAACAACGGCCTGCTCGCCACCGACTCGGGCGGTGACTCCATTCTCCTGCCAGAAAAGGGCGCCGACCTCCACGTCATGCACCCGGCAGCAGGCCGGTGGACGCTGATCGTCGACTTCTATGCGGTGGTTTCCGGATCAGCGATCCAGCAGCCGTTCACGGTCAACCTGAATGTCAGCCCGGCGCACGTCACGGTGAACGGCTTGCCGGATAGTGCCGGCGACCAGCTCAAGGCAGGGAAACCGGTGACTGCGGAAGTCCAGATCACGAACCCGACGTCGGTGCCTGAGGAGTACTTCATCGATGCGCGGAGAAGCGGCGAGGTCTCGCTGAAGCTGGCTGACGAGCTGAACGGAACCGGGTTCGGCATTGGCCTGCCGAACTTCTTCGGGCTCGCGCCCGCCTTCCTGGTGCCTGCGGAGACGAGCAAGCTGACCGCGACGGTCACCACGAAGACGCCGAACTTCTTCGACCTCGGCTGGGGTTTCGGTGACCCAGACCTGATGTCCTCGACCGGCAAGACGTCCAGCCTGACGTATGCGCCGTCCGCGAAAGACATGCCCGATGGTTACTGGACGGTCTCGCCCAGTCTCACCGGCCCTGATGGCAAAAAGGCGCCGAAGCAGGAGAGCGTCAAGATCTCCGTGACCGCGCAGACACCGCCGATCGATCCCTCGGTGGTCGCCCCGACCGGCAACCTGTGGAAGTCAAGCACCAACGTCTACGCGGGGTTCACGCCGGTCCTCGTGGAGCCTGGCGGTACCACGACGATCCCGGTCACGATCACCCCGAAGGGAACGGCAGGCACGCGGGTCTCCGGCACTCTCTACGTCTCGGCCGTATCTTTTAACCCCGACTACCTCTCGGAGAGCTTCATCCTGATCGACGCCCTGCCGACTACGAGCAACGTCGCGGCCGTTCCTTACAGCTACACGATCACGAAGTAACCGGACGCATTCACGCTATTAACCGGCGTGAGGCCTGCGTCGTGCCAGGGCTGGGCCAGCAGGGATTGGCCTGTCGGGCTCTGCGATGGCACGGCGCAGGGGTCGGAGGAGGGGTCGGACGTCAGCGACTGACCAGCTCAGGCTCTTTCCTCGCGGTGTGGTTGTTGACGAACGAGGCCGGCGCCGTGGCTTTGGCCAGGAGGGCGACGAACACCAAAGGCACGAGCAGAAGCGCCAGGGCGGTGCCGACGCCGAAGAACTGGGCCAGCCAGCCGACGATCGCAGGACCGGTCATGGCTCCCGCGTAATACAGCGTGCTGTACCTGGCGATAGCCACCCGGGTACCGGCGGCCGAGCCGTCCGGGGCACCGCCGTGGCCTGCGGCGCCCGTGATGATCGGGATAAGCACCGCGATGCCGCAGCCTTGCAGGGCGAAACCCGCGATGTCTACCCAGGCGACCGGAACGGCGATGACGGTAAGCAGGCCGAGCGCCGTCACCGCCAGGCAGCCCCTGACTAGCGCCACGGCACCGAAGCGCAGGTGGAGACGGTCGCCGATCATGCGGGTCGCGGTCTCGGCCACGATGAAAGCGGGGTAGCCAAGCGATGCCACGCCGACGGCCGCGTCTCGCTGGCCGGTGAGGAAGATGCCGCACCAGCTTGACACGGAGGTCTCGCAGATCGCTGCCGCCGCGCCAAGAATCCCCAGCACGACCACGGCCCTGGTCCACCCGCCACGCAAGCTGAAGCGAGCCCTCTGCTTGACCACATCGTCGGCGTCGGCCGAGTCAGGCAGTAGCTGCCTGCCGATGATCAGGGCGAACGCGGTCAGCGTGATCGCCAGCAAGAAGAAGTGCGCGAACGGGCCCAGCCCTGCGTGCACTGCGGCGATCGTGACCAGTGACCCGATGAGGGCTCCGGCGCCCCAGGTCGCGTGCAGGCTGTTTAAGATCGGCCGCCTGGCGACCCGCTCGGTGCGCACGCCAAGCGCGTTCATGCCGACATCGATGACTCCGGCGGTCAGGCCCCAGCCAAGCATGCCCGCGGTCACAGCCAGCAGCCCGTGAATGGCGGCCATCAGCGGCAGGAACCAGGGAACGACGATCGCTACGAGCCAGACGACTAAGCGGTGCCCGAACCTGGCGAACAGCGGTTCGGCGAGTTGTATCGCGATGATCAAGCCGATGGCCTGTGCGAGCAGTACCGCACCGAGTTCACCGTAGCTCAGGCCAAGCTGAATTCGCAGCTCAGGTAAGCGGGTGAACCAGCTTCCCAGCATCAGGCCGGCCATCAGGTAGATACCAGAGATCGCCAGCCGCAGTTGCCGGACCTGCCGAGGAGTTGCGCGTTCTGCTAACTCTCGGTCACAAGATAGCGCGGAATTCGCCATACCCGTTGTACCAAACCCATCTCGGATCGCGCCCGGTTGACGCGAGACGCGGGAAGGTTCCACCCGCTCACCGGAACGCTAGGAAGCACAGGCCGTTTGCGTCCCGACTGACAGTACAGGTCTCGACGCGGCCTTACGCCGGAAACGCGAGAACCGGCTGGTCGGGTGCCGCCAGCCGGGGTTCTCGCGTCGGCGGCTATAACCGCGTGCCCGTGAGCTGCCGGTCAGTGGAGAGTTCCCTGTTAATCCAGCGCTCGAGCGCATCGTCGGTCTCCCACGACGTGATCAGCGCGTATCGCGGGCTGGGGCCTGGGTGCCAGACCACGTGGTACAGCCGCTCCGTGTCGATCAGGAGCTGCATGCCAGGGTGGAGCCTGATCCTGGTCTCCGTGCTCGGGTCTTCCTTGACCTCGCGGAGTATGAACATCGACTGCTCGGGAGCGTCATCGAGTTCCAGCCACGACCTGACGACCCAGCCGCTGCCTTCCGGGTTCAGCCGGTTGTTGTCGTCCAGGTGAAGCTGGCGAAGCGCGGTCTCTTCGTCGCTCGGGTTGAGCTTGATCACGCGGACTCGCCCGTAGTTGCCGCCGATCTCTTCGACGTAGTCGACAAGGTGCGGAGCCAGCTCGCGGTTAGGTGTCCAGAGACCTTCCTTGTCCGGCTTGCCGTAATCCCAGAAACCGCGGCAGTCGAGCTCGCCGTTCGCTGAAGCGAGGGGCGCGAAATTGGTGTCGCCTCCGCTCTTCCAGTCCATATAGGTAAGCGCCAGCCAGTCGGCCGACGGAATCATCGGACCGGGCCTGTCGCGGAGGATCACGTAACCTTTTTCGGCGAGAATGTCGAGCTTGCGGTGCATGCACGTCCCCTGTCTTCGCGCTGGTACTCACTCCCAGCTCTGCGTGGCCTTCTTTTCCGGCCCCGCAACTGCTCACGCTCCGGCTGGTCGTGTCTTGTTCAGCCCATGGA
>Ga0335073_10009198_pt1 | contig 13865 bp, 14 predicted proteins | sample Lox_Sample_22_FD_207093 | JGI IMG/M metagenome (GOLD analysis project Ga0335073, IMG submission 207093) | Soil microbial communities from Loxahatchee National Wildlife Refuge, Florida, United States - Lox_Sample_2.2 | ecosystem: Environmental > Terrestrial > Soil > Wetlands | place: USA... | reverse complement strand
CCTCGGAGTCCTCGATCAGGTCCCCGAACTCGCTGTCACCGTCCTCGCCGAGCGGGGTGTGCAAGGAGATCGGCTCGCGGCCGTACTTCTGCACCTCGATGACCTTCTCCGGGGTCATGTCCAGCTCGGCCGCCAGCTCCTCCGGGGTCGGCTCCCGGCCCAGGTCCTGCAGCATCTGCCGCTGCACCCGGGCCAGCTTGTTGATGATCTCGACGATGTGCACCGGGATCCGGATGGTGCGCGCCTGGTCGGCCATGGCCCGGGTGATCGCCTGCCGGATCCACCAGGTGGCGTAGGTGGAGAACTTGTAGCCCTTGGTGTAGTCGAACTTCTCCACGCCGCGGATCAGGCCGAGGTTGCCTTCCTGGATCAGGTCCAGGAACAGCATGCCGCGGCCGGTGTACCGCTTGGCCTGCGAGACGACCAGCCGCAGGTTGGCCTCGAGCAGGTGGTTCTTGGCCCTGCGGCCGTCTTCGGCGACCCGCTCGAGGTCCGTGATCTGACCGGGGCGCAGCACCCCGCTGGCTTCGGCGAGCTTGTGATCGGCGAACAGGCCCGCCTCGATGCGCTTGGCCAGCTCAACCTCCTGCCCGGCGTTGAGCAGCGGCACCTTGCCGATCTGCTTGAGGTAGTCCTTGACCGGGTCGGCGGTAGCGCCGCCGGTTGTCACCTGGGCGGCGGGCAGGTCCTCGTCGTCGTCTCCGTAGACGAACGGCTCGTCCTGGCTCTCCTGGCCCGCCGCCCTCGGCAGGCGGCCGATAGCAGCCGCGGCGCCGCCCTGGCCGGTGCCTGGCCCCGGCTCGCCGGCCGCCTCCTGCCCGGCACAAGGCTCGCCTGGGGCCGAGCCTGAGAGCGCCCTTCCGATCGAAGCCGCAGCCAGCGGCCCGTCGACCTCAACAGCGTGACCGTCCCCGCTCGAGTCGGGCGGATCATCCAAGCCCACGACAGCGTTAATGCCACCACCGGTGGCTACAGCCGGCTCTGGTCCGCCGGCCAGCCCGGGAGCAGCCGCACCCGGCCCGGCTTCGGCGCAGCGAGCAGGTAGTTGCCGGAAGCAGCCGAGCCACGCACCTTTGGCGGATGCCGTTCCGGAGCCCGCAGCGCCTTCCACCGCGATCACCTCTTGGATAGCCGGACCGCAGCGCGCCGCGACGGGTTCGACACCGGGCTGGCCAGACTGGCTCGCGACACGGGCATCCTCTCCCGAATATGCAGGACAACAAAACGGGACATACTGCTGAACTCGCGCTGTCTGCCAGGTACCGGAAGGCAAGATGACCGAAAATCAGAGCGGCTGCCTCGTCCTCTTCCACATCACACTAAGGCCTCTCATGAAAAAGAGCGCGGTGATCAAATTTTGACAGCCTTGCTCGTCGTGGCTGCCTAACCTTATCGATCGCGCGACCGGTGATGGCAGCGGTGAGGAACGTGACCAAGGACGGTATTGACCGTGGTCGGGCGGTGCGGCCAGCGGGCGGGCTTCGGGTCGTTCCGGAGGCGGATCAGCCGATATCGCCTCCGAGGGTGTCGTCTAGTCAGTTACTTGTGTGAACTACCGCAACGGGTGGGATAGTGGCCATGGCAGTTTGGCAGCACGCGTAGCTGCGGATCGCCGCCGCCGTGCGGCTGCGGCTGCGGCTGCGGCTGCGGCTGCGGCAGACCATCGCTGAGGTGGCCGCCGAGAAGAACAGCAGGTTCATCTTCGTGCCCGTCCCGGTGGAGGTGCTGCGCTTCCTCGACCGTGCAGCCTCGGCGGCTGGCCGGGTCCATCGCTCAGCGGGACAAGCCCGGCCTCAGCCGGTCGTTCGGGCCGAAGCCGGCCAGGACCAGAATGCTGACCGTCAGTCTCCCCAGTCAGCCCTGCCGTAGCGGAACCAGTGGCCTGCGGCCGGCCGCAGGGCCGGGCGATGGTGTTTAATGGACGCGGTTGGAGTCGAAGTTCGTGTACGTGTCACAGCGCCTGCGAATTCTGACAGCGGCGCCGTGGGTACCCATAGCCAGCCTTAACGGGCAGGCGGTCGCGCCAACCCGGGTCGCGCGTACGTGCGCCTCGAAGATCGTCTCACCAGGAGAAGGCACATGGCTCAGGGCACTGTGAAGTGGTTCAACGCCGACAAGGGGTACGGTTTCATCGCTCCCGACGACGGCACCGCCGACGTTTTCGTTCACCACTCCGCCATCCAGGCTGACGGTTACCGCAGCCTTCAGGAGAACCAGCGGGTTGAGTACACGGCCGGCCGAGGACCCAAGGGTCCGCAGGCCGAGCAGGTCCAGCCGCTCTAGACCGTTCAGCCGCGCTAAGCAGCCCACCTGGGCGGCAAGCTGCCGGAGCGGGGGTTCTGCGGAACCGCCCGCTCCCGCGGTGCGATCTTCGGGCACGGTCACGTCCGCTGGCTGTGCCGTGGCGACGCGCGGTGGCTTGTGGCGGCGCTGAGTGAACCGGCATGTTCACGGCCTGCTGCTCTCCGCGCCGGGTGAGGGATGCTACAGCTTGTAGAGCTTGGCGCACGGGAGCGAGATGCGCCGTTGATCCGGGCGGAAGTCCACGAGCACGGCGTCGTTTTCCACGCCGAGGATGACGCCGAGCCCGTATGTGTCATGCGTCACCTGATCGCGGACGGCGAACGTCTGGACCGGGCGCGCCGGGGCCGGGGTGTTGAACGGGCTGCCGGGCAGGTAGCGCCGGGTCGCGCGGCGGGGTGCCTTCACAGCTACCATCATGCGCCTTCCGGTCCCGGGCCGGCAGGGCTGGCCACCACTGCCGTACGCACCAGCCGGTAACGGACCCGGCCCGAACCCGGCACGAAACGCGCAAGACACGGGAAGCCGCCCATCTCAGCACCATTCCAGCGTGTGACGAGAGGACACGGGAGTGACACGGATCGCCCGTGTACTAAGCGATCTGGCCGTACCAAATATCTTCCGGCTCAGCCGTCGGGATGACGCCGTCCTGACGTCAGATTCAGCCGACGATCATGAGGGTCTGCATGCGTATTCACCGCCCAGCATTCTCATATGCGTCCGCAACGCCCTACTTTCGGCATTAGTCAGACGTCGGGCCCGGGCCTGCTGTCGCACAGGTCGACCCGTTCGGCTGCCTATCGGCAGCCAGGATCGGTGTTCTTGCAGGTCAGTGGCGGTGGAGGTGGGATTTGAACCCACGGAAGGGTTGCCCCTTCACACGCTTTCGAGGCGTGCGCCCTCGGCCACTAGGCGACTCCACCGCCGCCGAGCCTACCTGACGGGCGGCCGTAGCCAGCAGGGAAGCCGATGCTCCCCGGCGGTTTCACCGAGCTGGCCGGCCCGGCCTAGCGCCGCCGGGCGAAGAACTCGCGCAGCAGGTCGGCACACTCCTCCTCCAGCACGCCGCCGATCACCTCCACGTGAGAGGCGAGCCTGCGGTCGCGCAGCACGTCCCATAGCGAGCCAGCGGCTCCCGCCCTGGGGTCGGCGGCCCCGTAGACCAGCCGGCCCAGCCGGGCGGTGGCCACGGCTCCCGCGCACATCGTGCACGGCTCGAGCGTGACGACCAGCGTGCAGGTGTCCAGCCGCCACCCGCCGCGAGCCTGCGCGGCCTGGCGGATGGCCACGATCTCGGCGTGCGCGGTCGGATCGTGGTCAGCCTCCTGGCGATTGTGCCCGGCGCCGGCCACCGTGCCCGCGCCATCCAGGACGACGGCGCCGACGGGAACCTCTCCGCTCGCGGACGAGCGGGCCGCCTGGTCCAGCGCCAGGCGCATGCTCGGCTCAAACGACGAGACGTAGCCAGAGGTCACGGGCCGAGCACGCTATCTAGGGCACGCTCCAGGGCGTGCCCGAACCCGATCCTTCGCGCGATGATCTCCAGTACCTCGTACGGGAACAGGTCCAGGTCGCCGGAGAGCGCGCCCAGTTCCATCTCGTCGATGCCCAGGTCGGCGAATATGGAGAGGTCTCCGGCCGGGAGCACCTGGTCGAGGTCGTCGTCATCGTCGGGGACCGGGATATCCAGGTAGTCGAGTACCTGGCGGGCCATTGGCCAGTCGACCGAGGCGGTCAGGTCAGAAAGGAAAACAGAGACCTGGCTGCCGATTACGCGGAGGGCGAGAAAGAAATCGTCTCCAACCGCGGCCAGGCCAATGGTGCCCCCAATGCTCGGCTGCTGGCGCAGGGCCTGGATGAGGCCCGCCAGGTGCTCCGCGAGAGCCGCGGGCAGCAGCTCAGCTTCCCAGGCGTCGTCTTCCCGGTAGACGATCACGGAGAAATCAGCAGTGGTCACATCGGTCATCGTCACCCCAACGGCGCGGCTTCCAGGAGGGAATCGTGTCAGATTCCCGCAGGCCGCGCTGCTTGATCGCTGGCTCGCGGCGGTTGGCCAGGATCTGGCCCCGGAGGCAGTGACACGCGGAGAGCGCAGCAACACTGATCGTAGCCAGACCAGCCGCTGGCCGGGGCCACTGGCCGATCTTCGGGTCACGCCCTCGCCGGCCTGTGACCCGGGTCCGGCCGGCCTCCGGCCCGTGCCCTGAGCCGCACCCGCCGGGTCCCGATCGGCGCGGGACAGCCCAGATCGGTCACCCGTCCACTATCGTGGATCTCCAGGGTTGATCATTATGGGCTGCCCGATTGCCCTGAGCTATGCTGGGAATAACCGCTGGGGCGGCTGCCGCACGCACCGCGCATGGCCTGCACCGAGTGCGCGCCGGGAGGTGTTCAGATGCTGAGAAAGATCATAACGTGGGGCCTCGGCCTCTTTGTCGTGTTCTACCTTGTCACCGACCCCACCGGAGCCGCTGGCTTCGTCCACAGCGTTTATAACGGGTTGCACTCGATCGCCACCTCAATGGCCACGTTCGTCAACTCCCTGTGAGGCAATGAGGCTGAGCCATGAGGCTGCCAACCCGCGTGGGGACCGGCCCGGCGGCCGTCAACCGCTACCTCCTGCCCAACGAGCAGCAGGTAATCACCGTCCGTCGGCACCCGGCCGTCCTGATTGGTCCGAGCGTCCTGACCCTCGGAGGCCTGCTGGTCGCGGCCGTGCTCAGCGCGACCGTGCTGCACGGCAACGACCAGCTGATCGCGATCGTGTGGGTGGCGTGGCTCGTGCTGTTCGTGTGGCTGGTCTGGAGGGCGATCAACTGGGCGGTTGACTTCTTCGTGGTCACGTCGTCCCGGATCCTGCTCACCTCCGGGGTGTTCACCAGGAACGTGGCGATGATCCCGCTCACGAAGGTGACTGACATGAGCTTCAAGCGCACGGTCCCCGGCAAGCTGTTCGGCTACGGCGAGTTCGTCGTCGAGTCCGCGGGCCAGGACCAGGCGCTGCGGCATATCGACCATATTCCGTACCCGGAGCAGCTTTACCTGGAAGTATGTGGGATGCTCTTCGGGACTAACGACGACCAAGCCGAGGCCGAGCCGGACGCGACCGACGACTAAGCTCGCCACGTTGTCCCCTTCCCCGGGGTTCCTGCGGTCGGACGATCTCCAGGCGAAACGTCCGGCCGCAGGAGCCTGCTCGGACCCGGCCCGGGTCACCCCGTGACCAGCAGGATGCCTGCGGCCGCCAGGGCCAGGCCGGCTCGCTGGACCCGGTGCATCCGCTCGCCGAGCACCACGCGCGCCAGCAGCACCGTCACCCCCGGGTAGAGCGAGGTCAGCACGACCGCGAGCGCGAACAGACCCGCACGGGTGGCGAGCACGTAGCAGACGTTGGCGCCGGCGTCGAGCAGTCCCGCCCCGAGCGCAGTGCCGAACAGGCGGCCATCCGGCCGCCACGGCACCGGGCCCGTGCGGGTTGCGGCCGCGGCGGCCAGCACGATCAGCGTTCCGGCGAGCCGAGCCACGGCCACTGTCCGGAGCGGGCCGGACTCGCCCCCGTTGTGAATGAACAGGAAGAACGTCCCGAACGCGAGACCCGCGGCGATCCCGTAGCCGATGCCGCGGGCCGGGCCGTACAGCCTGGCCAGGGTTCCCGGGCCGACCGCTGTGCCGCGGGAGCGGTCAGGCGCGGCGGATGGCTCCGGCACCGCCTGGCGGCCGCCGGAGCTGATCGCCGCAATCGCCGCGACGCATAGCAGTGCGCCCGCATAGACGCGGAGGCCTACCCGCTCGCCCTCGGCCAGCGCCGTCCAGCCGGTGACATCGGCGGCATGCCGGGCAGGCTGGTCCCATTCCCGGCTAGCCTGGGCTTATACGCGATCCCTGTACCAGGGGTTGACCATGGCCGACGAAAATGTTTTGAGTTAGTCATGACCGAGAGCGAGAACTGGGCTGCCGACGCGCGGGTGGGCGTGCCGATGTTTCAGGTAATCGCCAAGCAGGTGAGCCAGCACAAGCACCGGCCGCGGACCGTCCGCCAGATCATCGACCAGCAGTGGCTGGACGAGGACTCGAAACAGCAACTGCGCGAGATCTTCCACGTGACCGACGCCGACTTGGTCAGACAGGAGCGCGAGGCAGCGATGGAAGCGCGGCGCAGGACGCGCGAACGCTATGCCCCGGTGCCGGCCGGCCCGTGCGGCTGTGATGCCCAGCCGGTCGTGCACCCGTCGGGGCGCATCGACTGCAAGAACTGCGGCGCCGAATGGACCGCGGCCGAGGTACGCCAGGTCATCGACACCCAGTGGCTGGACGAGGAGTCGAAACAGCAACTGCGCGAGATGTTCCACGTGACCGACGCGGACCTGTCCGCGTCGGAACGCTCCGAGAGCCCGGCCGAGAGCCCGGCCGAGCGCCCGGCGGACGAACCGGACAGCGAACACGACACGAGCGACGCCGCGTAACCCCAAGCCCCCAGCCCCCCGGACACCCCACGCCCGCGCTGCGTCCGAACACCACCCCGCCCCGCTGCGTCCGGCTCGGACTAGCCCAGACCGAGGCGAGGTTTCCGCGATCATGTTCGACTCTTCACGGGTTTCAGTCATTTCATGGGATAATATGTCCGGATTGTGCCCACCGAAACCGTGAAAAGACGAACGATCATGGTTCTCGAACCGATCCGGAGCTGGCTGCCCGAGCTCGAAGGCGAGCGGGACGGGCGGGGGCTAGCGAGGTGGGCGGGGAGGCGGGAGGGGCTAGAGGTCGTTCTTGTAGATCCGGCCGTCTTTCATGATGAGCTTCAGCGAGCGATCCGGGGTCGTGAGCACGCGGATGTCTTCTAGGGGGTTGCCGTCCACCACCAGGAGGTCGGCCAGCGCCCCCGGCGCCACCACGCCCACCTCTCCCACGAGCCTCAGCAACTGCGCCGCGGTGGTCGTGGCCGACCTGATCAGGTCGGCGGGGGGCTGGACCTCGGCGCGGATGATGAATTCCCGGAGCTGCTGATCGTGCATGTCCGCGAACAGGTCCGTGCCGTAGACGATGGGGAGGCCAGCCGCGTGGGCCATCTCCAGCGCGCCGATCGCCCCGTCGATCACTTCCTCCAGCTTGGCGGCGATGTCGGCCGGCAGCAGGCCGTCCCGGGACTTGGCGGCCAGGGTCTGGTACGTGACGATCGTCGGGACGTAGAACGCGCCGTACTCCTTGAACAGCGGGATGCTGCTGGAGTCCATCAGGTTCCCGTGCTCGATGCTGCGGACTCCGCACTCCAGGCCGCGGTTGATCGCCCTGGAGGTGTACGCGTGACCGGCGACGTAGATGTTGGCGGCGGTGGCCTCCTCCACGATCGCGCGCAGTTCCTCGAGGGAGAACTGGGTGGAGTCCACCCGGTCGCTGGGAGAATCGACCGCGCCGCTGAGGTAGACCTTGATGTGGTGCGCGCCGCGGCGTACCTCTTCGCGGACGGCCCGCCGGACCTCGGGCACCCCGTCGCAAATGACCCCGATGGCCGGGGAGTAGTAGTTGTCGTCGTAGACCCGGCGGCCGGGCGCCCGCCAGTCACCGGCTCCGCCGGTCTGGGAGAGCTGCTTGCCGCCGAAGCGGATGCGAGGCCCGGTAAAGTACCCGTCTTCCACGGCCTGGGCCAGCCCGAAGTCGCCGCCGCCGACGTCCCGGATGGTGGTGAATCCCCGGGCGAGCATGCCCTCCAGCGCGCGGCCGGCCCTGGCCGCCACGTAGCTGGGCGACCACTCGGCCATCGCGAACACGTCCGCGTCCACGATCGCCGGATGAGTGTGCGCGTCGATCAGGCCCGGCATCACCGTCCGGCCCCCGACGTCGACGATCACGGCGTCGTCCGGGCCGCCCAGCCCGGGGCCGACGTCAGCGATCCGGCGGCCGTCGACCACCACGGACTGCTCCTCGGCCAGATCTCCCCGAACAGGGTCGAGGACCGCCGCGTGCTGCAGGATCGTTATGCCCATAACGGACCGCTGCGGAGCGCCCTGTCAGCGGCGCGCGTACCGTTTGGCCGGCAGGACCGCCCCGATGATCCACAGGATCGGGAAGATGAAGCCGATGAGGCCGAGCACCCAGTGGCCCTTGCGGAAGGAGAGAACCGCGAAGACGATCAGCAGGACAAAATAGATGATGCCAAGAAGCACGTAGCCGAATCCCGACATGGGTTCCCTCCGTCTGGTACTGCCCGATCCAGAGTACGCCGCGCTCCATGCGCGACCCGAGCACCATTCCACCCTGACACCGGGGCGGCGTCCATCCCCCCGCTCGGGTGATAGCGGCCGGCGGGCGGGATGCGACCCTGATGGCCATGAAAGACACTGCACCGTGGCCAGGCGGCGATGGCGGTGACGAGGCTGGCGTCAACGACTCCGTCGGCCGCCTGGCCGCCTACGAAGCCAGGACCGAGATCCCGCTGGACCTGCTCGCGCTGGTCACCTTGTGGATCGTCGTAGTCCCGCCCGGCGACTTCGGCAGCGATGGCGCAGGGGATATCGTGCTGGCCGCCCGGCTCTGCCTGTCGGCCGTCTACGGGATCGACCTGATCATCCGCAGCGTGCTGTCTGGGCGCCGCGCCCACTACGCGCTGACCCATCCGCTCAGGGTCCTCACCGTGGTCTTCCCGCCTACGCGCGTGATCTTCAGCATCCGGCTGGTCCGGACGATGTTCCGGCGCGGGCACCTCGAGCGCTTCCTGGTGGCCGCGGCGGTGCTGGTCCTCAACGGCGCGGTCATCGTCTACCTGTTCGAGCGGCACGCGCCCAAGTCCAACATCCACACCCTGGGCGAGGCCGTGTGGTGGGCGGTGACGACCGTCACCACCGTCGGCTACGGCGACTACACGCCGGTCACCGCGCAGGGGCGGGTCACCGCGTGCTTCATCATGAGCATCGGCCTGCTCACGCTGGCGGTGGTTACCGCTCAGGTCGCGTCGAGCTTCGTCGCTCAGCAGGCGGGCCGAGCCCGGGCCGCCCCGCCGGAGCCGGAGCCGGAGCCGGGCGCCCCCGAGGTGACGCTGGCCGAGCTCGATCGGCGGCTGGCCCGGATCGAGGCGCTGCTCACGAGCCGCGGGCCCGGTCCGCCGTAACGCGGGCGGCCGCGGCCTGCGCCGCGGTCACCGCGCTGGCCGCGCGCCGGGGCAGGTCGCCGGGCAGGCGGCCCAGGGCCACGTTGATGTCCACCAGGGCGGCGGCGCTGCGGGCCGACGCCTCCGCCAGGTGAGCCGCGGTCACGGTGTCCCCGCGCAGGTTGGGGTGGCCACCGGCGGCGACGCGCCCGGCCAGCCCGGCCACCTGCGCGGCGATCTCGGCGATCTCCAGCGGCACCGCGGCCGCGCCGTGCAGGGCGGCCTCAATCCGCTGGCGCCGCTCGCCGCCGTCGCCGCCGCCGGCGGGCACCCGGTAGGCGTCGAGCACCTTCTGGTAGGCGGCCGCGTCCTGGTCGGCGAGCCCGGCCGCCCGCTCGCGCAGCTGATCAGCCTGGTGCGCAACGTCGGCGGCGGCCGGGAGTTGCGCGTCCGAGAACCGCGCCGCCATGGCGACCAGCCCGGCGGCGAGCGCGCACGTCACCGCGGCCGCGCCGCCGCCGCCCGGGGCGGGCACCCGGGCGGCCAGCAGGCCCAGGAAGTCCCGCACCGGCTGGTCCAGGAACGAGCCCGGCCGCCGGGCGGGTTCCGGGTGGCCGGCCGGCGGCGGGTTCAGGACAGTCCCAGGATCTGCCCGTCGGCGTCCAGGTCGATGCGCGCGGCGGCCGGGCTGGAGCCCAGCCCGGGCATGGTCCGGATCTCGCCGCAGATCGGGTAGACGAACCCGGCCCCGGCCGAGGCGCGCACCTCCCGCACCGGCAGGGCCCACCCGGTCGGCGCGCCCTTCAGCGCCGGGTCGGAGGAGATGGACAGGTGCGTCTTGGCGATGCAGACCGGCAGCCGCCCGAACCCGGCCCGCTCGTAGGTGTCGAGCTGCTTGGCGGCCTGCGCGGAGTAGTCGACGTCGGCCGCGCCGTACACCCGGGTGGCCACGGTCTCGATCTTCTCGCGCAGGCTCGCCGAGTCCGGGTAGAGCAGCCGGAACTGCGACGGCTCCTCGGCCGCTTCGGCCACGGCCTCGGCCAGCTCGGCGGCGCCGCGGCCGCCGTCGGCGAAGTGCGTGCACACCGCCGACCGGGCGCCCAGCTCGGCCGCGACGTCCCGGATGGCCTGGTGCTCGCTGGCGTGGTCGGTGGGGAACGCGTTGATGGCCACCACCGCGGGCACCCCGTGCAGCCGGATGTTGGCGACCTGCTTGCGCAGGTTGGCCGCCCCGGCCAGCACGTCGTCGGGGTTCTCCCGGAGCAGGTCCTCCGGCAGCGGCTTCCCGGCCACGATCTTGTACTTCCCGGAGTGCGCCTTCAGCGCCCGGACCGTGGCCACGATCACCGCGGCGTCCGGCACCAGGCCCGAGGTGCGGCACTTGATGTTGAAGAACCGCTCCGCCCCCATGTCCGCCCCGAACCCCGCCTCGGTCACCAGGTAGTCGCCCGCGTGGATGCCGATCAGGTCGGCGATGACCGAGGAGTTGCCGGTGGCGATGTTCCCGAACGGCCCGGCGTGCACCAGGACCGGGGTGTTCTCCAGCGTCTGCAGCAGGTTCGGCTTGACCGCGTCGCGGAGCATGACGGCCATCGACCCGGCCGCGCTGAGCTGCTCGGCGGTGACCGGCGTCCCGTCCTTCGTGTAGCCGATCACGATCCGGCCCAGCCGCTCCCGCATGTCCGACAGCGACCTGGCCAGCGCCAGCGTGGCCATGACCTCGGAGGCGGCCGTGATGTCGAACCCGGTCTGCCGCGGCACCCCGTCCCCGCGCCCGCCCAGCCCGACGATGATGTTGCGCAGGGCCCGGTCGTTCACGTCGAGGACCCGGCGCCAGGTGATGTTGTGGACGTCGATGCCGAGCGGGTTGCCCTGGTACAGGTGGTTGTCGATCATCGCGGACAGCAGGTTGTGCGCCGCGGTCACGGCGTGCATGTCCCCGGTCAGGTGCAGGTTGAGCACCTCCATGGGCACGACCTGGCTGTACCCGCCGCCCGCCGCCCCGCCCTTGATCCCGAACGTGGGCCCCATCGAGGGCTGCCGGATCGCTACCGTGGCCCGCTTGCCGATGTGCCGGAAGCCCTGGCCGAGCCCGACCGTGGTGGTGGTCTTGCCCTCGCCCAGCGGCGTCGGGGTGATCGCCGAGACCACGACGTATTTCGCGCGCGGCCGGTCCGCCAGTTCCTCGATCGCCGCCAGCTTGATCTTCACGACCTGCTCGCCGTACGGCTCCAGCAGGTGGATGGGGATTCCCATCTCGTCGGCTATATCCTCTAGCGGCTTGAGCGCTGCGCCTCGAGCTATCTCCAGGTCGCTCGGGAAGGACATGACGCCTCCGGCAGGTCGGCCGGGCAGTTCCGTCACCGTTGACGGCCCGGCACATTGCTGAGTCTGCAACCTCATCGCTGAGCCTGCAACAAAGTCTCCGCTCTTGTCACTGGGTGCCGGCACAACTCCCGCTTCCGGAGCTCTGTGACGGCAGACAAAACCAGCGACGGCGCTACGGCGCCGGCGAGCCGCTGCGGACGGCGGACGCGGCGACGGCCTGCGCCCACCGCAGGTCCGCCTTGCCGGACGGGCTGCGCCGGACTTCGGGGACGAACGCGATCGTGCGCGGTTTCTTATAGTCAGCGAGCCGGCCCGCGACGTGAGCGGCCAGCGCGTCCGCGGTCGGCCCGGGGTCGCCGGCCGGCGCGACGACCGCGGTCACCCGCTGCCCCCACAGCTGGTCCGGCAACCCGACCACCAGCGCGTCGCGGACGCCGGGGTGCTCGATGAGCACCTGCTCCACCTCTTCGGCGAAGACCTTCTCACCGCCGGTGTTGATGACGCGGCTGCCGCGGCCGCGGAACGTGATCGACCCGTCCGCCTCGGGCGAGGCCAGGTCGCCGGGGATGACCCAGCGCCGGCCGCCGAGGACACGGAACGTCTGCGCGGTCTTGGCGTCGTCGCCGAGGTAGCCGATCTCGTCGTCGGCGGGCGCGGCGAGCATGCCCACCTGGCCCGAGCCGGGGACCACGTCCCGGCCGGCGTCGTCGATGATCCGCGCCCCGGGCAGCAGCGTGAAGCGCGCGGTGACGATGTCGTCGCCGCGCCTGGTCTCGCTGACCGCGAACGGCCCGCCCTCGGACGCGGCCACAAGGTCGCGGCAGACGAAGTCGCCGTGCGCCAGCAGCCGGCGCTTCACGTCCGCGCTCCACGTCACGCCGACGCTCAGGATGCGCCTCAGGCTGGACAGGTCATACGGCCGGCCGGACCGCGCCGCCCGGTCGAGCGCGTCGGCCAGCGGCCGCGCGAACACATCGCCGACGATCGAGACCGTGTCCACGCGCTGCTCGGCCACGGTGCGCGCGAGCTCGTCCGGGTCGTAGGAGCGCGCGGTCAGGTACACGACCCGCCCGCTGGCCAGCAGCGCGCCCAGCGTGGTGTACATGCCGGTCGCGTGCATGAGCGGGGGCGCCGGCAGGCAGACCATCGCCTCCCCGGCGCCGTCCGCGCTCAGCCGCTGCGTCGTGGCCCGCAGCGCGCCCAGCGAATCCGGGACCGGCTCGCCGATGAGTCGGAAGCCGTTGGCGCAGACGACCGGGTACAGCCACGAATGGCTGACCAGCACCCCCTTGGGCTGGCCGGTGGTCCCGCCGGTGTACATGAGCCAGTGATCCACGCCGCGCGCCGCGCGGGGCAGCGGTCCGGTCTCCTCGACGACCTGCGCGTAGGAGCTCACCGGGGCCGCGGGCGCGCCGCCCACCTGCACCATGGCGGGCCGCGTCCGCGCCCGGGCCGCCGCCTGCGCCACGCGCGCGCCGAGCGACGCATCGAAGATGACCGCGGCCACCTGCGCGTCGTCGAACAGGTGCAGCATCTCCCCGGGCTGATAGCGGTAGTTGACGTTGACCGGGATGGCCCGCAGCTTGAGCACGGCGAAAACGCTCTCCAGGTACTCGGCGCCGTTATACAGCGCGATCGCCACGCGGTCCTCGGCGCCGATCCCGCGGCCCGCCAGGAATCCGGCGAGCCGCGACGCCCGCTCGTCGAGCTGCCGCCACGTCAGGCTGTGGTCCCCGTGCGTGACCACCGTGTGATCGGCCCGGACGTCGGCCACGGTCTCCAGCACGGTCGCGAAGTTCTCCCGCACGATCGGCCACCTCCCGCCTGACCAGCAGCGCCACCACGTGTCACAGGTCCTATCACAGACTGCTCCTAGCCTCGCCAGACATGAACGGCGAAACCCCGACAATCTGCTACGCCGAACCGGCACCCGCGCTCGGCACCCCGGCCGAGTTACTGCGCGGGCCCGGCGAGCCCCGCCCTGACCGTTGGGGCGCCGCATCCGCAGACGAGATCGCCTGGCGCCGGGCGTGACATGCGGTCGAGTCGTGCCGACGAGTTGCCGAGCTTGCCGCCCGGCATCCCCGCTACCGGAAGGACAACCCGAAATGACCACTTCTCGCAACGGTCCGCAGGACCTGCTCTGGCCGGGCGC
>Ga0335073_10009196_pt1 | contig 13865 bp, 16 predicted proteins | sample Lox_Sample_22_FD_207093 | JGI IMG/M metagenome (GOLD analysis project Ga0335073, IMG submission 207093) | Soil microbial communities from Loxahatchee National Wildlife Refuge, Florida, United States - Lox_Sample_2.2 | ecosystem: Environmental > Terrestrial > Soil > Wetlands | place: USA... | reverse complement strand
CGCCTCGGCACCGACGTGCTCCCCGCCTGGGGAGCAGGCTGGGCTCTGATTCCCATGATCATGGAGGATTTAGCCCCGGGAAACGGGGCCAAAGTCTTCGCGATCATGAAAGGCACCTGCTCCGCGCGGACTTACCATGATCGCGAAGAGTTTTCGGTCTGGCTGGACTGAAAAGTCTTCGCGATCATGAGATACCACCCCGGTAACCCGATCGCAGGCTCTGGCGGGGCAGCCGATGCGGGCACGCGAAGCTCACCGGATGGCTTAGTGCACAAGACAAAGCACTTTCCGGGACCAGCGGGTTGATAACTGACGCGTCCGAACGACTGGTTCACCGTGGTGGCGCCGCCGCCCGGCGCGGTGGCCGGACAGCGGCGAGGGTTGGGGTTCGTGTTAGCTTGCGGGGTCGCTGCCGTTGGCGGCGGCGTCGCGGTCCAGTGTCCCGGCTGGGATATCGGCCGGGCCCTGGCCTCCGGCGCTGAGCGGGTCCGAGGCACCGAGCGGGTCACCGAAGGTGACACTCGGGATGGTGGCAGCCAGCATGGCCGTCATGGCTTCGGCCGCCGCGGCCGGGTCCGGCCCGGTCGCGCCCGGAGCCGATGCCACGGCGTCGGCATCCAGGGCGCCGTCGCTGTCCGCCGTACGGTCGGCGGTGCCCACTCCCGGCGGCTCGGCCTGCAGCTCCGGCGCGCCGTCGGCGGGTGAGGCACCGCTGATCGCGTGCCGGCCGGCGGGGACGGGCACGGCCGGCGGCTTACGCCGGTCCTGGTCCCTGGGCCCCTGGCTGGACTCGGCCGGCGCCTCGCCGCCACCGCCGAAGGCGCTCGCGACCGACCTCAGCGCGGTGGTCACCTCGCTGGGAATGACCCAGAACGTGTTACCGGCCCCCTGCGCGAGCTGCGGGAGCGTCTGCAGGTACTGGTAGGCGAGCAGCTTGGGGTCGGGGTCGTTGTCGTGGACGGCCTGGAAGACGGCGGCGATGGCCTGCGCCTGGCCCTCGGCGCGCAGGATCGCGCTCTGCTTGGCGCCTTCGGCCGTCAAGATGGCGCTCTGCTTCTCGCCCTCGGCGGTCAGGATCTTGGACTGCCGGACGCCTTCGGCGGTCAGGACCGCCGCGCGCTTCTCGCGCTCGGCGCGCATCTGCTTCTCCATCGCGTCCTTGACCGACTTCGGCGGGTCGATGGCCTTGATCTCCACCCGGGTGACCCGGATGCCCCACTTGCCCGATGCGTCGTCCAGGACGCCGCGCAGCAAGGCGTTGATCTTGTCACGCGAGGTCAGCGTCTGCTCCAGGTCCATGGATCCGATCACGCTGCGCAGCATCGTCGCGGTGATCTGCTCGATCGCCTGGATGTAGTTGACGATCTCGTAGTCCGCCGCTCGGGGGTCGGTGACCTGGAAGAACAGCACCGTGTCGATGAGCACGACCAGGTTGTCCTCGGTGATCACCGGCGCGCCCGCGAACGAGACGACCTGCTCGCGCAGGTCGATCATCGGCTTCACCCGGTCGATCATCGGGATGACGAAATTCATCCCGGGTTCCAGCGTCTTGCGGTAGCGGCCGAGCCGCTCGACGTTGCGGGCGCGAGCCTGTGGCACGATCCGTATCGACCGGACCACCGTGATGACGACGAAGATCGCGACGACGGCCGCGATGATGATTTCAGCCAGGACCATGGTTACTCCCGGGGATAGACGAGTGCGGTGGCACCCTTGATCTGCATGACGTCGACCTTGGTACCGACGGGGATCACGAGCGATTCGTCCAGGTAGGGACGCGAGGACCAGTCCTCGCCGTCGATGCGGACCCGTCCGCTGTGCTCGTTCACCTCTTCAAGGACGATCGCCGAACGGCCGACCAGCGCAGCGACTCCCGTGCGCAACGCCGGCGGTTGCTTGAGGTGTCGGATCGCGATCGGGCGGACGAAGCCGAGTCCGGCCCCGGCCGCCACGACGAACGCGACCAACTGGAAGGTCAGGTCAAGGTGGAACGCGCCAACCACCGCCGCGATGGCGGCCGCGACCGCGATCAGGCCGAAGGCAAACGTCATGGTCAACAGTTCGGCAACGCCGAGCACGACTGCCACGATCAGCCAGACGATCCAGGACACCATGGCCGCTCCGCTTAGTGTTTTCTGCTCTGAGAGTATCCCCCGTCAGGCCGGTCTGCATCGCGCCACGAAAGCGGCACTTGACGCACCTCGATACCCGGCGTTATCGGTTCAATACCACCCGATTATGTGCAATTGATGACAATTAGTCGTCCAGGTCCTACAGGGGATTTCTCCCGACCTACACTCGTCAGGTAAGGCATGTCCCGCGGCGCGGCTGGACACCAAGTCCAGGAGGTACCTGGTGGAACGTGGCGATCCCGGCCTGGGCCGCGATGCCTATGGCCTGCCCAGGCGAAGACGCCTGGGCGATCGCCGTGCCTACCGGCGGGATGATAGCGCGGACCCGAACGGGCCGGACGGCGCCGAGCACGATGAGTACGGCCATCTGCTGCGGCGCCCCGGAGAGATGCCGCCTCAGCAGGGGCCCTACCAGCCGGGGCGGTCACGCATGCGCCCACCGCCGGGGCGATCCGCGCCGCCTCCCGGCAACCCGGCCGACGGCTTCCCCTCGAACGGCAGGCCAGGCAACGGTGGTCCCATGAACTGGGGTCCCATGAACGGGGGCCCTATGAACGGGGGGATGGCGAACGGCGGCGCGCCGACCGGCGGACCGATACCGGGCCGCCAGTACCGGCTGCCGAACGGGCGGCGGGTTCCGCCGCGCGCCGAGCGACCGTACCGTCCGCAGGCGCCCGGTGCCGCGGGCGGAATGCGGGGAACGTGGGATCAGCCGTACCAAGGGCCGCCTCCGAACCAGGACCCGCTGGGCGGGTGGGGACGCCCGTACCGGCCGCAGGCTCATGCCGGTCCGCCCCCGCGCGGCGACGGAGGCCCGCAGGCGTACGGCTACCCTCAAGGTGCTCCCGGGATGCCCGGGGCGGCTGGGGCGCCTGGGGCTAGCGGGATGCCCGGGGCGGCTGGGATGCCTGGGGCGGCTGGGGCCGGCGGGTTCGCGGGAGGGCCCGCGGGCTCACGTCCGGACGGCCTGCATGGCCGGGACGGCCGGGAACGCAGGCCGGGCTGGGGTCGCCTGGGGGCACCGGGAGCACGCGCGGTCCAGGCCGAATCCGCGGACCAGTTGATCCGCCAGCGCGAGAACGGCGTTCCCGGCGAACGGCCGGCCAGTGCGGGGCTGCCAGCGGTCAGCATCGCCCCGGACGGGCTCGATTCGTTCGCGCGGGACCTGCGGGCGCTGCGCGCCAAGGCTGACCTCGACTACACCGAGATGGCCGAGACGTCGCACTACACGATGAAGACGCTCGTCTCGGCGGCCGGCGGGCTGCGGCTGCCCACGCTGCCGGTCGCGGTGGCGTACGTGCGCGCGTGCGGCGGGAACGCCGCCGAATGGGAAGAGCGCTGGCAGAAGCTGGCCACCAAGATCATCGCCGACGCGGCCAAGAAGCGCCGGGGCGAGGGTGAGGAGCGCCTGGCCCTCCCGGAGCCCGCCGATCAGCCGGCCCTGCCGGAACCGCCCGCGCCGCCCTCGACGCAGGTCGCCCCGGCCGAGTCCGGCGAGGTCTACGTCATCACCTCCGCCAAGCCGCGCCAGCCGGGATGGTGAACCGGCGAGTGCGGTGGCGGGGCTGAGCTGGGGTGCATGACACAATGAGCAGCGTGCTGCCGCCGGACAACCACGTGCACACCCAATGGTCGTGGGACGCGCCGGGCGAGGCGTCGATGACGCGCAGTTGCGAGCAGGCGCTGGCCGCGGGGGTACCCGCGGTGGCCTTTACCGATCACCTGGACTTCACCGTCGGGACCGAGGGCGACCCGATCATCGCCGAGCACATCGAGCCGCGGCCCTACCCCCGGATGCACCTGCTCGACGTCCCCGGCTACCTGGCGGACGTGCAGGAGTGCCGCCAGCGCTATCCGGACCTGCGCATCCTGACCGGGGCCGAGATCGGCGAGGCTCATCTATGGGCCGCGAGCGCGCAGGCCGTGGCGGCCCGAGCCGGGTTCGACCGGATTCTCGGCTCGCTGCACGCGATCCCGTACGACGGCAAGCTGACCGCCGCCGATCACCTGTTCCGGCGGATGCCCGCCGGCGAGGTGATGCGCCTGTACTTCGCGGAGTTGCTGCGGCTGGTCGAGGGCAGCGACATCTTCGGTGTGCTGGCCCACCTGGATTTCCCGCGGCGGATGTGGCCACGGACCGCGCCGCCGTACGACGAGCAGGCCTTCGAACCGGAAATCCGGGCCGTGCTGCGCGCCTTGGCCGCCAGCGGCCGGGTCCTGGAGGTGAACACGAAGAGCCCGCTGGTCTCGGCCGAGCTGCTGAGGTGGTGGCGGGACAGCGGGGGAACCGCGGTGTCGTTCGGGAGTGATGCGCACCAGCCCTGGCGGGTCGGCGACCGGTTCAAGCTGGCGGTCGACGTGGTCGAGGCGGCCGGGTTCCGCGCCGGGCGGGACCGGTTCGACTTCTGGCGCCGGTGATCGTAGGCCGGTGGCGGCCCGGACACCCGAGCGCCGGAGGAAGGGTCCGGGCCGCCGCCGACAGCTCTTAGGTCCAGGTATCGCCGAAGCGGGCGGTCATGTCGTCCCAGCTTTCATCGTCGGGGCGGCGCCTGCGGGTGTCCGTCTCCTGGTCATCCAGGGCGGCCCGGGGCAGAGGGATCGACCGGCTCTGGCAGTGCACGGCGAAGCGCAGCTCTGCGTAGTAGGTCTCGCGGTCGCGGACTTCGGCGCGTGCCTCGATAGGGACGAGGCGGCCGGCGCCCGTCTCCCGGATGGGGAGCCTCGCGGAGGACTCGGCGCCCTCGTCCGGCGACGGGCCCTCGTCCTCGTACTTGCTGGCCACGACCTGCACCTCGAATAACCACTGTGATCTGCGACGTTGCCCCGCCAGCTAACACGGCCCACAGGCGGGGCAACGTCTTGTCAAACACGGTGCGAAGTTCTCTCGCTACCATTTGTAGTGTAACCGTATGTGGTGTAGACAATGCAATGGGTAACTGAGAATTCAGGGGTGATAGTTACCTATCCCCCAGGTAACGCTTTACGCAGAGTTAGCAGCGATGAACCCCGTAGTAGCTCTGTGGCAGCAGATACCAGTGTGAGCACGAGACGTGACGAGTGGCGGTTGCCACCGTCCGTTCCGTAAAAAAATTAGTGACAGAACCGGTTACTGTCCGCGCATGATGTCGCCGAGGATGCCGCCGACAGCGCCCGCGCCGGCGGCCTGCGGAGCCTCCTGGCGGGCGAGGTAGGGCTGGAGGCCGTGGGCGAGGATGGGCAGCGGCATCGACTGCAGCCAGATCTGGCCCGGGCCGGTCAGCGCGACCAGGTGGAAGCCGTCGCCGCCGAAGGCCAGGTTCGTGATGCCGGGCAGCCGGGTGATGGTGAACTGGACGCTGCCCTCGAACATGCCCACGTGTCCCGGGTGCACCATCAGCGTCTGGCCAGGCGCGAGGGTGTAGTGCACCAGTTCGCCGGACAGCTCGATCCAGGCCCGGCCCTGGCCTTCGAGTCTCTGCAAGACGAATCCGTCGCCGCCCCACACGCCGCCGCGGAAGCTCTGCTGCAACCCGATGCCGGGCGTGATGCCCGGCGTGCCGCACAGCCAGCCGTGGCGGTGCACGAGGAACCCCTGACCGGGCTGGATGTCGACCGGCATGATGTGGCCGGGAAGCTTGGCCGCGAACGTGATCATCCCGGCCCCGGAGACCGCCTCGTAGTGGGTCAGGAACAGGCCGCCGCCGCCCAGGACGCGCTTCAGGCCGCCCATGAGGCCGCCGCCGCCCGAGCCGCCGGTGCCCATGTGCTGAGTGAGCTGGATGTTCGGGGTCATCCAGGACAGCTCGCCGTGGGTGGAGACCACCTGCTCGCCCTGCTGCAGCGTGACCTCGAGGACCGGCATCGTGGTGCCCTTGATTTCGGCTTGCATGGCCAGCAGCCTACCCTGGGGGGTGGCTGTCCGATTTCCGCCAGTAACAGTCGTCGCGGGCTGGCATTGTGGAGGGCGTGAGTACGAACACGACCCGGCTTGATGACGAGCAGCAGTACCAGGCGGCGATCAGCAAGGACGCCCGCTTCGACGGCGTGTTCTTCATCGCCGTGACCTCGACGGGCATCTACTGCCGCCCGTCGTGCCCGGCGATCACGCCCAAGCGCGAGCACATGCGGTTCTACCGCACCGCGGCCGGGGCCCAGGAGGGCGGCTTCCGGGCCTGCAAGCGCTGCCGTCCGGACGCCTCCCCCGGCTCGCCGGAATGGAACATCCGGGCCGACGTGGTCGGGCGCGCGATGCGGCTGATCGCCGACGGCGTGGTCGACCGGGACGGTGTGTCCGGGCTGGCCGACCGGCTCGGCTACGAGCAGCGCCAGGTGCGCCGGCTGATCACCGCGGAACTGGGCGCCGGGCCGCTGGCCGTCGCCCGCGCGCAGCGCGCCCAGACGGCCAGGGTGCTGACCGAGACCACCACCCTGCCGCTGTCGGAGATCGCGTTCGCGGCCGGCTTCACCAGCGTCAGGCAGTTCAACGACACGATCCGCGAGGTGTTCGCGGTCACGCCTACCGCCCTGCGTGAGGCACGCGATCGCGCGGTCCGCGGGGGTCGACGGCCCCCCGGCCGCGCGAGACTACGGCGAGGTACCGCAGCGGGTGAGCGGGGGGTTCGCCAGGGGGGCCCGGGGGGTCGGAGCCCCATCGAAGGGGAGTCAGAGCCGTCCCCCGTGGGCATAAGAGTGCGGCTGCCGTACCGGCCGCCCATCGACCTGGACCGGATGCTCGGCTTCCTGGCCGCCCGGGCCATCCCCGGCGTGGAATCGGTGACCGGCGGCCGGTACCGGCGGACGCTGGTGCTGCCGATCGGCACGGGGATCTTGTCGGTCGGCGCGGGCGAGGGATATATCGACTGCGAGCTGCAGCTGGAAGACCTGCGCGACCTGACCGCGGCGGTCCAGCGCTGCCGGCGCCTGCTCGACCTGGACGCGGACCCGGCCGCGGTCACGGCGGCCCTGGCCGCCTCGGGGCCGGTGCTGGGACCGCTGGCCCTGGCCAGCCCGGGCCGCCGGGTGCCCGGTCACGTGGACGGGAACGAGCTCGCGCTGCGGGCCGTGCTCGGCCAGCAGGTGTCGGTGGCCGCGGCCCGGCGCCTCGGAGCGCGGCTGGTGGCCGCCTACGGCAAGCCGCTCGAACGGCCGGACGGCACGCTGACGCACTGCTTCCCCACCGCGGAGACCCTGGCCGCGGCCGATCCGGCCACGCTGCCGATGCCGCGGACCCGGGCTCTTGCGCTAACCGGGCTGGCCTCGGCGCTCGCGTCCGGCGACCTGTCGCTGGACCCGGGGGCCGACCGGGATCGCGCCGAGATGCAGTTGCTGGCCCTGCCGGGCATCGGGCCGTGGACCGTGGCCTACATCCGGATGCGGGCGCTGTCGGACCCGGACGCGTTCCTGCCCGGTGACGCGGGCGTGCTCGACGCGCTCGCACGGCTGGGCGCCGGGGTTAGCGGGCCACGGGCTCAGGCGACCCGTCAGGCCGCGGAGCTGGCCGAAGGCTGGCGGCCGTGGCGTTCCTACGCCGTGCAGCACCTGTGGGCGTCGTTGGAATCGTCGATAGAGTCTTCATCATCGGAGGATCAGCTGTGACCAGTCCGTTCGTAGCGCCGGACCTGAACGCCCCGCGCCTGTCCCACATTGTCCGCTCCCCCATCGGCCGGCTGCTGCTGATCGGCGACGGGCACGCCCTGACCGGGCTGTGGATGGTGGACGCGGATCGCCACTCGGAGCGCGTCGAGGCCGGGCTGACGCCGAGCCCGGCGACCTTCACCGAGGTACAGGCGCAGCTCGAGGAGTACTTCGCCGGCGATCGCAAGGAGTTCACCGTGCCGCTGGCGCCGAGCGGGACCCCGTTCCAGCTCGCGGTGTGGACGGAGCTGACCAAGATCCCGTACGGGAGCACGACCAGCTACGGCGACATCGCCCGCGCGCTGGGCAAGAGGCTCGTGGCCTCGCGCGCGGTGGGCCTGGCCAACGGGGCCAACCCGATCTCGGTCATCGTGCCGTGCCACCGGGTGATCGGCAGCGACGGCAGCCTGACCGGCTACGGCGGCGGGCTGGACCGCAAGGAACTGCTGCTCCGCCTGGAGGGCTCGGGTCCGGTCACGCTGTGGTGATGGTGTCGGCCTAGATACCCTGCGCAGGCGCCATGGAACGGATGACGCGCCGGGTGCGTCAAAGCTGCGTGATGGCTCAACGTCCCGTGTGCGGGCTCTGCGGGCTCTGCGGACTCCTGGGGGCCGGGCTGTTGTGCGCGGCGCTGGCCGGGTGCGGCTCGGTGGTGGCGTCGTCCGGAGCGGCCGCGGCGCCCGCTTCCGGCGCACCTGCGGTCGGCTGCGCCAGCGTGAGCCAGGCGACCGCGGTCAACATCCGCCGGTCGATGACGCACCTCATGGCCCCGGTCGGGACCAACCCGGTCAGCACCAGCACGTACCGGCACCCGGCTCAGGTGCGGGCCCTGTTCGGTCAACTGTGCGCCGCGGTGACCCATCCGGCGCCGCCCGAGGTCATGCACTGCCCGGCCGACATCGGGAGCGAATTCATCGGGACGTTCTACGACGGGTCCCGGGTGCTGGCCACGTTCACCTACGCCGCGTCGGGGTGCGAGCGGGTGAGCGTCAGCGCCGACGGCAAGACCCTGGCCACCCAGGTGTACGGCCGGGCGGCCGCCGCCGCGCCGGATCTGGCGACCGACCTGGACGTGATCGTGGGCGCGCCGCACCCCGGTGAGATGCAGCCGCAGAGCGTCAACCCGGGCGGGCCGAACAAGCCCGCCTGACGGCCGGCGTGGTCAGGGGAGGTTGCCGGACTCGTCGAGGTCGAACTCGCCGTCCTTGACGCCGAGCACGAACGCCTCCCACTCCGCCTCGGTGAAGTACAGCCTGTCGCCGTCGGGATGGGCCGCGTCGTACATCACGTACAGCTTGGCCTCGTCGGCCTTGTGCGGGGCGGCCGACGTGTCGGTGGTGACGTACACCTCGACGCGGCTCTCCTCGGCGTCAGGTGCTGACGCATCGTCACCCGGTGTGTGCATGCGCTCAGGCTACTACCCGTACCATCACCGCGCGTGTCGGCGGCCGGATAGGGTCAGACCCGTGCCCGCCGCTTCCAGTAATGAGCCCGCCGCTCGCTATAAGCCTTCGGACAGTGAACAGACCGCGTGGTTTGCCCAGTTGCCGACCATGTTCGCCGCGGCAGCGGCGCTGTTCACCGACTCGGCAGGCCGGGTGCTGCTGGTCAAGCCGAACTACCGGGACCACTGGTCGCTGGCGGGCGGGATCCTCGAGCACGGTGAGCCCCCGCACGTGGGCTGCCGCCGCGAGGTGGCCGAAGAACTCGGCCTCGACATCGAGCCGGGACCACTGCTGGTCATCGGGTGGGCCGGGCCGGAGGGCATCCGTCCCAAGCCGATCGTGCACTTCGTCTTCGACGGGGGCGTGCTGGCCGACGACACACCGATCCGGCTGCAGTCCTCCGAACTGGACGACTACCGGTTCGTCGACGCCGACGACCTGTCCGGCTACCTGCCGCCGATGATCACCGCCCGGGTGGCCGCCGCGCTGCGCAGCCGCGGCACCGGGGTGACTTTTTACCTGCCCTGGCCGGGGCCGTGACGCTCGCGCTGAGCGGGGCGGACGTCGGCCACCTGGCGGTGGCGGCGGGGCTGACGTACGCGCTCGGCTTCGAGCGGGCGGTACGGGGGGCCGCGGCGGGCGACCGGGTGTTCTGCATGATCGGGACCGGTTCCGGCGTGATCGGCCTCATCGCCGTGCACGGCGCGCCGAACGCGCTGGCCGGGGCGATCACCGGCGTCGGCTTCATCGGCGGCGGCATAGTGTTCCGCCGGGCGTTTGGCCGAAGGCAGTTGGTGCTCGGGCTCAACACGGCCGCCGCCATCTTCGCCTGCGCCGCCATCGGCGCGGCCGCCGGCCAGGGCCGCTTGCTGGTGGCCGGGTTCGCGACCCTGCTCACCTTGTTCGTCCTGGAGATCCGGCACGTCCACGTGCTGAACATGCTGGACGGCCGCCGCTGGGCGGGAAGGGTGCGGGACGACGAGACGGGACCTGGTGACGCCGCTCCCCCGCCTCCGATGGCCGATCCCTAGCCCCTCGCGGTCGTGCGCGCTAGCTGGGTCGGCGGGCTAGCCGGTCTAGAAGGGGCGGCCGGAGGAGATGCGGACGCCCAGGGGCATGAGCGAGATCGGGATGATCTTGAAGTTGGCCAGCCCGAGCGGGATGCCGATGATCGTCAGGCAGAGCGTTATGCCGCTGACCAGGTGACCGAGCGCCAGCCACCAGCCGATGAGGACGATCCAGATGATGTTGCCGATCAGCGAGCCGACCCCGGCGTCCTGGCGGGGCTCGATCTGCCGCCCGAACGGCCACAGCACGTAGCCGCTGATGCGGAACGCGGCGATCCCGAACGGGATCGTGATGATCAGGATGAAGCAGATCAGGCCGGCCAGCGCGTAGAGGATCGCCATCCACCAGCCGCACAGGATCAGCCAGATCACGTTGAGGATGAGCCGCATGAGCGGGGCCCTATGCGGTGCGCCGCGGCGCGGCCCGGACTTCGAGGTGGTCGAGCAGGGTCGCGGTGGCGGCGGCGACGGCGTCCACCGCGTTCCCGAAGGCTTCGGCGTTGTGCCCGGCGGGCGCGCGGAAGCCGCTGATCTTCCGCACGTACTGCAGGGCGGCAGCGTGGATGTCGCCGTCGGTCACCTGCTCGGCGAAGGGCGGACGAAGGGTCTTGATGCTTCGGCACATGCTTCCGACCGTAACTCATGCTCGCGCTCGCTCCGGCCGGGGTCACTTCTTTATCCCGAACGGACGGTGGTGTTTGCGCCGTCAATTAACAGCAGGCTCTCCGGCATCACTGGCCTCCGATAAACCACAAACCTGACGCTCAGGACCGAACGCTAACCGGCTCAATGTTCCATCGTTCCGGTCAGAACCGGACCGATGTTCCATCGGACCGGTTCACGCGGATGATTTACGAGGCTGCGTCGTGACGGCTGAGACCGGTGGTGCTGGCAAGCAGCTGAATGGTCATTCCAGGCCGAGGAGGCCCTCCAGGCCTACGGTGAGGCCTTCGGGGAGGGAGGCCAGGCTGCGCACGGCCAGCAGGACGCCGGGCATGAACGAGATCCGGTCCAGGGAGTCGTGCCGGATCGTGAGGGTCTCCCCCTGGCCGCCGAACAGGACCTCCTGGTGCGCGACCAGCCCGGCGACGCGCACCGAGTGCACGTGGACCTCGTCCACGATGGCCCCGCGCGCGCCGGGCACCTCGGACACGGTGGCGTCCGGCGACGGGCCGAGGCCGGCCTGCGCCCGGGCCGCGCCGATCATCGACGCGGTGCGAAGCGCCGTACCGGACGGGGCGTCGGCCTTGGCCGCGTGGTGCAGCTCGATCACCTCGGCCGAGGGGAAGAAGCGGGCCGCCTGCTCGGCGAAGCGCGTCATCAAGATGGCGCCGACGGAGAAGTTCGGCACGACCAGGACGCGCACGCCGGGGTGCTCGTCCAGCCAGCCTTGCACCTCGTCCAGGCGGTCCTCGCCGAAGCCGGAGGTGCCGACCACGACGTCCAGGTCGTGCTCGATGCACCAGTGCAGGTTGTCCATGACCACGCCGGGATGGGTGAAGTCGACCACCACGTCGCATCCGACCAGATCGCGCCGGTCGTCGTCCTGGTCGACCTCGGCCGCGACGGCCAGGCCGTCCGCCTCGGCGATGGCCCGGATCACCTCGCGCCCCATCCGTCCCCGCGCTCCCAGCACGCCGACCTTGGTCATCGCGGTCCTCCTGGTGGCTCGGGTCGCCTTCAGGCCTGGAAGGCGGAGGCGTCGTCGAAGGGGCCGACGACGGCCAGGGCCTTGGGACGGGTGAGCACGTCGGTGGCCACGGCGCGGATGTCATCGTGGGTGACGGCGTCGATCGACGCGAGGACCTCGTCGACCGGCTCGAGCCGCGGGTACACTAGCTCGGACTTGCCCAGGCGGCTCATCCGGGACGAGGGGTCCTCCAGGCCGAGCACGATCGAGCCGCGGACCTGGCCCTTGCCGCGGGCCAGTTCGGCGTCGGTCAGGCCGCCGTCGGCCACCCGGGTGATCTCCTCGGCGCAGATGGCCAGCACCTCGTCGGCCTTGGCCGGGAGGCAGCCGACGTAGATGCCCCACATGCCGGAGTCGGCGTGCTGGGCCGAGAAGCTGTACACCGAGTAGGCCAGGCCGCGCTTCTCCCTGACCTCCTGGAACAGCCGGGAGGACATGCCGCCGCCGAACGCCGCGTTCAGCACGCCGAGCGCGAACCGGCGGTCATCGGTCCTGGACAGGGCCTCGCAGCCGAGGACCAGGTTGGCCTGCTCGATGCCGCGGGAGACCAGCGTGGTGCCCACGCCGGGCTGCCCGCCGAAACCAGCGTGCCAGGAAGAGTCACTGCCGTTCAGCCGGGGCGGCGCGGGCTCGGACGCGCGGTCCAGGACCGGTCCGAACGCCTGGGCCACGAGCTGGACCACGGTGTCGTGGTCCAGGTTGCCCGCCGCGGCCACGACCAGGTGTTCGGGGGTGTACCAGGCCCGGTAGTGCTCGAAGATCTGGTCCCTGGTGATCGCGTTGATCGAGTCCGCGGTGCCGAGGATCGGCCGGCCGAGCGGGGTGTCGCCATACAGCTTGGCGGTGAACGCCTCGTGCGCGGTGTCCGAGGGGTCATCCTCGTTCATCGCGATCTCTTCGAGCACCACGTTGCGTTCCGCGTCGACGTCCTTCGGGGTGATCAGCGAGCCGGTGACCATGTCGGACAGGACGTCCACGGCCAGCGGCAGGTCCACGTCGAGCACCCGCGCGTAGTAGCACGTGTACTCCTTCGCGGTGAACGCGTTCATCTCGCCGCCGACCGCGTCCATCTCGGCCGAGATCTCCAGCGCGGTCCGCTTGCTCGTGCCCTTGAACAGCAGGTGCTCCAGGTAATGCGTGGCTCCCTCGTGCGAGATGTCCTCGTCGCGGGAGCCCACGCCGACCCAGATGCCCAGGGCGACCGAGCGCACGGCGGGCAGGAACTCGGTGACGACCCTCAGCCCGCCGGGAAGGACGCTGCGACGGACACGGCTTGGTTCGGTAGCCATCTACTCGCTGTGCCCACGAGTACGGTGCCGCGTCCGCCGATGGCCATCGTGGCCATCGGCGCCCCGGTCGCCGCCGCGGTCCCGGTCACCGCCGCGGGGCCGGTCGCCGCGGTCCCGGTCGCCGCGGGGCGACTCGCCGCCGGACAGGTCCTCGCCAGCCGCCTCGCGCTCGACCACCTCGACCGGGACCAGCGACAGCTTGCCGCGGTCGTCGATCTCACGGATCTCGACCTGGATCTTGTCGCCGATGTGGATCACGTCGTCGATGTTCTCGATGCGCTTACCGCCGTGCAGCTTGCGGATCTGGGTGATGTGCAGCAGGCCGTCCTTGCCCGGCAGCAGGCTGACGAAGGCGCCGAACGTCGTGGTCTTGACCACGGTGCCCAGGAACCGCTCGCCGACCTCGGGCATGTGCGGGTTGGCGATGGCGTTGATCGCGGCCCGGGCCGCCTCGGCCGAGGGCCCGTCGGTGGCTCCGACGTAGATCGTGCCGTCGTCCTCGATGGTGATCTCGGCGCCCGTGTCGTCCTGGATCGAGTTGATCATCTTGCCCTTGGGCCCGATGACCTCGCCGATCTTGTCCACCGGCACCTTGATCGTGATGATCCGCGGGGCGTACGGGGACATCT
>Ga0335073_10009195_pt1 | contig 13869 bp, 8 predicted proteins | sample Lox_Sample_22_FD_207093 | JGI IMG/M metagenome (GOLD analysis project Ga0335073, IMG submission 207093) | Soil microbial communities from Loxahatchee National Wildlife Refuge, Florida, United States - Lox_Sample_2.2 | ecosystem: Environmental > Terrestrial > Soil > Wetlands | place: USA: Florida... | reverse complement strand
TCACGGAGAGGACGTGCCGATTGCTACCGCCTCAACATTGGCCTGAGCGCCGGCATCAAAGTCTCGGCAATGATCTCCGACCCCTTCGCCGTCGGATGAATTCCATCCTGTTGAATTGTCCCCGCAATATGAATCAGGTTTTTGTAAATCATTGGCACCAGGGCCACATGTTCCTCGGCGGCAACCTCGCGAAAGACCTGATCGAACGCATCAACATACTGCTGCCCATAGTTAGGCGGCAGCGTAATACCCGCAAGCAGCACCTGGATGTGGGCCCTCTGGAGCGCCGTAATGACATGCTCGAGATTCGCTCGTGTCTTTCCCAGCGGCAATCCACGCAGCCCGTCGTTCCCGCCAAATTCCACGATCACCACGGCCGGATGGAGCCGCAACACGTTGGGCAAATTCGCAACCGCGTCCTCCGTCGTGGCGCCACTTGAACCCATATTCCGCACCGTATAGCGGTAGTGGTCTGCGTCGAGCAGCCGTTGCAGGTCGTCGGGATAAGATTGCCCGTAGGAGAGTCCATAACCCGCGCTGATGCTGTCGCCGTAACAAACCACCGTTGGCCGCGACGCTGAAAACGTCGCAACCGGCATCATGATCGAACAAAATGCGGCAAGAAGAACGCGCCAAACGTCCACATCAATAGTGTAGCCGTGCAACGAACACGCAGAGCTCCAGACAGGAGACCCGCCGAGTGATTCAGGTTCGCAACGTAAAAAAGTGGATTCAGAATGGCGCGCGCCGCGTCGAGATTCTGAAAGGTATCGACCTCAGCATCCCCGCGGGCCAGTTTGTTGCCATCGTCGGCGCCAGCGGCAGCGGCAAGAGCACCCTCCTCGGTCTCCTCGCCGGCCTCGATACGCCCAGCTCCGGCGAAATCTGGCTCGACGGCGCCCCCATCCACAACCTCGTCGAGGCCGAACTCGCCGCCCTCCGCGGCCGCAAAATCGGCTTCGTCTTTCAGTCTTACCAGTTGATCCAGACGCTCACCGCCCTCGAAAATGTGCTCCTCCCTTATGAACTTAACGTCGAAGGCAACGGCCTCGAACACGCCCGCCGTCTCCTCGACGAGGTCGGACTTAAGGAGCGCATCGATCACTATCCCGTCCAGCTCTCCGGCGGCGAGCAGCAACGCGTCGCCCTCGCCCGCGCCTTTGTCGTTGACCCGCCCATCGTCATGGCCGACGAGCCCACCGGCAATCTCGACTCCTCCAACGGCCGCCTCGTCCTCGACCTGCTCCTCGATCGCAATCGCAAGGCGGGAACCACTCTCGTTCTCGTCACGCACGACCCCGAAGTCGCCAGCCGCGCCGACCGCCGCATCGTCCTCAAAGATGGAATGATCGTCGAAGACACCTTGCCTTTTACTGCCGAGACTTCACCGGTCCCTGTCTCAAGTCAGGTGAAAAATGGCTAGCCGCGCTCTCAGTGGGAAGCGGGCCGCCGCCATCGCCTGGCGCGACCTGAAATCCGCACCAGGAAAGTTCGCCTTCGTCGTGCTCTCGGTAGCGGTGGGCGTAGCCGCACTTGTCGGCGTGCGCGGCTTTAGCGGCAGCTTTCGCCACACCCTCTCCACCGACGCCCGTTCCCTGCTCGCTGGCGACCTGAGCGCCCGCATCTTTCGTCAGCCCACAACCGATGACAACAACAAGGTAGCCACTGCACTTCGGCCGGACGGTGCCGGTGTTCGATCCACATGGGTCACCGAGACCGTCTCCATGGCCTCTGTACCGCCCGACCCCGTCCCGCTCCTCGTCTCCCTCAAAGCCGTCGATCCCAATGCGTATCCCTTCTACGGCCAGGTCGCGCTCCAGCCGGCCATGAACCTCAAACAAGCTCTTGCCGGCAACTCCGCCGCAGTCGCAGAAGAATTCCTCATCCGCCTCAACGCCCGCGTAGGCCAGACGCTCCACCTCGGCGGAAAAGACTTCAAGATCACAGCCGTCATCCTGCAGGAGCCCGACCGCATCACATCCGGCGCCGGCATGGGCCCGCGCGTCATGATCTCGCAAGCCTCGCTCGCGGCCACTGGGCTCATCGCACCTGGCAGCCGCGCCAGCCAGCGCCTCCTCGTTCAGGTCCCGCCCAGCACCGACTTAACCCTCGTTCGCAAACAGTTGGAGACCGCCCTGCCCGACGCTCAGGTCATGGACTACAAAGAGGGCAATCCCGCGCTCAACCGCGGCCTCGACAATGCAACCGCGATTCTCAGTCTCATCTGCCTCGTAGCCATGGTCCTCGGCGCCATCGGCGTAGCCATGGCGATGCACTCCCACCTTGAGCAGCGCATGGACATGCTGGCAGTGCTCAAAGCCGTCGGTGCCGACTCAACCGATCTCCTGCGCATCTTCCTCCTGCAAACCATGGGCCTCGGCCTGGCGGGTGCTCTGCTCGGCGTTGGCGCAGGCCTCGCTGTCATGGCTGCGCTGCCTGCGGTCTTCGGCAATCTTCTCCGCATCCAGACCGCGCTTCAATTCCCTTGGGCCTCCATGGCCGCCGGTCTTGGAACCGGTCTTCTCACCACGCTGCTCTTCTGCCTGCCGCCCCTGCTCGACGTCCGCTCGGTGCGCCCGGTCCTCGTCCTGCGCCGCCTCGTCGAGCAGAACAGCAACAGCTTTGGCGCATTCATTGAGCGCTGGGCCGCGCGCTGGCTTCAGCTCCTCCTCGCCGCCGTGGTAGTCATCGCTCTTGGCGCCATCGCCTGGGCCCTCTCAGACTCGGCCATGGTAGGCGCTGTCTTTGCCATTGTCTTCTCAGTCACCCTCATCGCTCTGCTGGTCCTCGCCGCCGTCACGCTCCTCGTGCTGCGTCTCGTCCTCAATCGCGTCCGCCTCCGCCTGCCGTCGTCGCTGCGCCACGGCCTCGCTAATCTCTACCGCCCTGGCAACCAGTCGGCCGCGGTGCTTGCCGCCCTCGGCACCGGCATCATGCTCATCCTGGCGGTCTACCTCACGCAGTCGCAGCTCCTCCTCGATATCCACGAAACCGCATCACCCAAACTCCCCAACGTCTTCCTGGTCGACATCACCAGCACTCAGGTCGCCGGAGTCAAGCAGTTCTTCACACACCAGGGCGGCGTAGTCGAGCCGCTGGACCTCATTCCTATCGTCACCGGCCGTTTCATCTCCATCAACGGCGAACCCGTCGAGAACCTGCGCGGCCGACACTTCCCCCGCCGCCTGCTTGAAAACGCCGAGCTGAGCCCCGCTGGCACCCTGCCTGAGGGCGACAAAATCACCGCAGGCGCATGGTGGAAGAGCTCCGATGCTCCCAAACTCGCGATTGCTGAAGGCGTAGCCCAGCGCCTCCATCTTGGAGTCGGGTCGGCGGTGGAGCTCGAAACCGGCGGCGTTGCACGCAAGCTCACGGTCGCCGCCATCTATCGCGCCGACGGCCAGCACCTCGGCGCGCGCGTCTCTTTCGTGTTGCCCCCGGGCCAGCTCCAGGGCCAGGCAGCCACGTGGTACGGTGGCGTTCACATGCAGCCAGAGCAGGTCGCTTCCATGGAACGTGCCCTCTTCGCCGCCTATCCCACCATCTCCGTCATCAACGTAGCCGACGTACTCGACCGTATCGACAGCGTGGTCAACCAGATTACGTTCGTCGTGCGCTTCCTCGCCGCCTTTTCGATTCTAGCCGGCCTCATGATCCTCGCCTCGAGCATCGCCAGCACCCGCTTCCGCCGCATGAGAGAAGCCGTCGTCCTCAAAACCCTCGGCGCCACGCGCATGAGAATCGTGCGCATCTTCAGTGTTGAATTCAGCGTCCTCGGCCTGCTCGCCGGTGCTGTCGGTGCGGTCTTCGCCAACATACTCACGCGCGAGCTGCTGCGCCGGCTTGGCATTCACTTCCACTTTGAGTGGAACGCTGCCGTCATCACGCTTATTGGATCAGCGGTTCTCGCCACCGCAACCGGCTGGATCGCCAGCCATCGCATCCTCGGCCTGCGTCCGCTCGAAGTCCTGCGCGAAGAGTAGGTCGCGGCGGCTTCACAGCAGCCGGGGTAAGTTCCGGGCTCCTCAGTCGAATCAAATCTCCGCCGCCGTATCAACATCCGGGAGCACATCGTTCTCGCGCGCTATCCAGACATAGATCGTGGGCAGTAGGAAGACGCTCATCAACAGATTGGTCATCAGCCCGCCGACAATCACGATCGCGAAGGGCCGCTGCGTGTCGGATCCGATGGCGTGCGAGAGTGCGGCCGGCAACAGACCCAGCGTAGCTACCAGCATGGTCATCATAATGGGGCGCAGGCGCACCACCGAACCCTCCACTGCCGCTTCCTCGATCGACTTGCCGCGCGCACGCAACTGGTTGATGTATTCGAGCAGAATGATGCCCGACTGGACGGAGACGCCAAAGAGAGCCAGGAAGCCCACCTCCGAAGAAACGCTGAACTCGGTGCCGGTAACCAGCAGCACTAGCAGGCCGCCGAGGCTCGCCATCGCCACCGTCGCAAGAATCAGAATCGTCCACTTGAGCGACTTGAACATCGTGTAAAGGATGATAAAGATCAGCAACACGGTCAGCGGCACAATAATAGCCATGCGCTTGGCCGCCCGCAGTTCGCTTTGGTACTCGCCTTCCCACGCGATGTGATAGCCGCGCGGGAGCTTTACCTGCGCGTCGACTTTCTGGATGGCCTCTTTTACCGCGTCGCCGAGCGGCCGGTCGCGAACGCTGTACTTGATGGCGACGTACCGCTGGTTGTTCTCGCGATAAATCTCCGAGCCTTCGTCGGCTTCGCGAATGTCACAGAGTTGCGCCAGGGAAACGCGCTCGCCGCTGGGCGCCAGCAGGCGGATATCCTCGATCGCTTGCCGCGTGTCCCTGTACTGCGGAAGATAGCGCAGGGTAAGGTTGAAAACCTGCTCGCCTTTGAAGACCTGGGTCAGAGCAGTGCCACCTACGGCGGTCTGGACGGCGTCCTGCACGTCGGCCACGTTGATTCCCCAGCGCGCCGCTTTGGCGCGGTCGACGGTAACGTCCAGGTCGGGCTGACCGGTCACATCGAGAACACCGAGGTCCGTGATGCCGGGAACGCGGCTCATCACCGCTTCAACCTGGTCGGCCAGATCTTCGAGCGTATGCAGGTCGCTACCGTAGACTTTGGTTGCGAGCTCGCCCTTCACGCCGCTCACAGCCTCCTCCATGTTGTCTTCGATGGGCTGAGAAAAGCCCCAGATGACGCCGGGAAACTTCCGCTCAAGCTCCATATTCATGGAGGCGATCAGGTTGTCTTTATCCTGTTGAAAGATGGGCCGCCACTCTTCTTTCGGCTTCAGGCCAACGTAGAACTCGGTATCAAAGAAGCCGGTGTGGTCGGTTCCGTCGTCGGGCCGGCCGGCCTCGCTGGTGCACTGCGTCGTTTCGGGAAACGAGCACAAAATGCGCCGTGCCTGGTTGGCTATGCCGATGCTTTCATCGGGGCCGACGCTTTGTTCAAGGGTGCCGCGCACCCACATCGAGCCTTCGTCGAGGTGGGGCAGAAACTCGGAGCCAATGACCCCGCTGGTGGCAAGAAAGATGCCGACGATCAGGGCGGTAACGCCCACGCCGATCGTAAAGCCGTGATGATGAATGGCCCACGTGACGCCGCGCCGGTAGCGGTTGCGCAGGAATTCCATCAACGGATTCTCCCACTCCTTTGCACCTTTGCTGAAGAACATGCTCGTCAGGACAGGGGCCAGGAGGATGGAATAGATGAGCGCGCCGAGGAGTGCAAATGCCACCGTCCACGCCATGGGCCGGAACAGACGTCCTTCCACGGCTTGCAGCGTGAAGATGGGCAGGTACGCGGTGATGATGATGGCGATGGCGTAAAAGACGGGGCGCTGCACTTCGTGGGCGGCCTCGGCGATGCGCACCTGCGTCGATCGTCCACTCTCCTCCTTGCGCGCCAGATGGCGGACGATATTCTCGACCATCACCACGGCCCCCTCCACCACCATGCCGAAATCGAGCGCGCCCAGCGAGAGCAGATTGGCGGGAATGCCCTTGAGATCAAGACACGTAGCGGCGAAGAGCAACGAGAACGGAATGGTCAGCACCACGATGCAGGCACCGCGCACATTGCCGAGAAAGAGAAAGAGAATGATCGCCACCAGGATCATTCCTTCCGAGAGGTTGTGCAGAACGGTGTGTGTGGTGAAGTGAAGCAGATCGCTGCGGTCGATGAACGGAACGATCTTTACGCCTTTGGGCAAAATCTGATCGTTCAGTTGCTGGACCATTTTGTGGACGCCGTCGAGCGTGGGTTGCGCATCCGCGCCCTTTTGCAGCGCCACTATGCCTGAGACCACGTCGTCGTTATCGATCAGGCGTCCGTCTTTGTCGTGATAAGCGTCGCCAAACTGGCCCAGCCGGATCATCGGCCCCTGCGTGACCATGCCCAGATTCTTCACGCGAATCGGAGTGCCGCCCGCGTCCGCGATCACCGTGTTCCCAATGTCCTGAATGTCCTGCACCAGACCCACTTCGCGCACGTTGACCTGCTGCTCGCCCTCCTGGATAAAGCTGCCGCCGCCGTTCGCGTTGTTGTTGGCCAGCCGCTGCTCCACCTGGCCGAGGCTGAGCCCGTAATCGACAAGCTTGTCGGGATCGAGGCGAACCTGGTACTCCTGCGTCGGCCCGCCAAAGGGGTTAATGTCCACCACGCCCGGCACGGACTTCAGGTGTTTCTCCACCACCCAGGTTTCGAGCGACTTGAGGTTCATCGCGTCGTACTCGGGGTTGGTGCTGCGCAGGGTGTAGAGATAGATCTGACCCACGGGGCTCCAGTCGGTGCCCATCTGTGGCACCACGCCCGGCGGCAAGCTGACCTGCGACAGCCGCTCCAGAACCCTCTCGCGGTTCTGGAAGTCCGTGGTGGACTCGCCGAAGACCATCTCTACGGTGGATAGTCCGAAGATGGACCACGAACGCACGATCGTCACGTCGGGAATGCCGTTCATCACCGTTTCGATGGGAATGGTGACCTGCTGCTCGATCTGCTCAGCCGAAATGCCCGGCCACTGCGCGATCACGTCGACGTAGTTGTTGGCCACGTCGGGATAGGCTTCGACGGGAAGGCGTTCGAAGGAGACGATGCCCCAGGCGAAGAGCATGATTCCCAGCGCCAGCACCAGAAAGCGGTTCTGGAGGGCGAAATCGACCAGCTTCCGGATCATTGCTCCTCCACCGTCGCTTCCAGTTGCAGAACGTCCTTGACCACCTGCTGGCCGGGCTCGATGCCGGAAAGGATCTCCTGCATGTTGCCGGGCAGCATGTCGCCGGTAACCACGGCCACGCGCCGGAACTGGTTGCCGCCGGCAGGCTCAAAGACCCAGTTGCGGTCGTGCAGGTGCAGAATGGCCGTAGCGGGCACAACGGCATGCGCTGTCTTGGTGCGGCTCAGCAGAGTTGCGGTCACGTACATACCCAGGCGGAAGAGGCCGGGGTTCGGAACCTCAATGCGCACCTTGGCGGTACGAATCGTGGGATCCAGGACGGGACCGATGTCGCTGACACGGCCCGTGAACACCTTGCCCGGATAACCATCAACTGCGATCCGCGCTTCCTGCCCGAGTCTGACCTGGGGAAGCTCGTTCTGATACACGTCACAGATAATCCACACGACCGAAAGGTCCGCAATCGTGAAAGCCGTCGACGAGCCGGAGTAAGTTACGCCCGCCGCGGCGGCGTTGGTCACATTCTGCGCTACGATCACGCCGGAGATGGGCGCGTAGACGTTGACAATGCTGCTGGGGTGGTCCTTATCCACGCCCAGTGTCTTCAGCAGTTGATCCGCGGCGGTCAAGTCTGCTTTGGCGTCTTGCTCGGTGTCTTGAGCCTGTTCAAGCCCGGCTTCGGGAATGGCGCCGTGCGCATATAGATCCTTGGCGCGGATGTACGCCTTGTCTGCCAACTGCTCGTCATTTACAGCCTTCAGGTACGTATCGAAGGCGTTGGTCACGTCGGGGCTCTGCACTTTGAGGAGCAGTTGGCCCTTGCGTACGTTGTCGTCAAGCCGTGCGCGAATGTCGACCACGCGGCCGCTGGCCAGTGAGATCACGGGCACCTCGCGGTCGATGTCGGGAAAGACCAAGCCGGTGACGCTGAGTTCACTGGGCACGTCGACTCTGCCAGCCATCACTACCGGGTACTGCTCGGGGTTTTGCACAGCGACGATGCCGGGATTGCCGACTTCGGTCACCGGCGCCTGAGACACTTCGCCGCTCGCTGGGTTGAACTTCTTTCCGCAGCCGGCCACTGCGAGGCACGCGGCAAGAATGCCGACGACCCTCGATCGGGATGCATTTTTCATTGGATGACCTCGCGTCCGACGGCGAGATTGAGCTGTGCAGCGGCCGTCAGGTAATCGCCGATCAGTTGTTCGTACGCCAGCTGCACCTGGCGGTAGTCGCTCTGCGCGTTCAGGAAATCCATCAGCGAGGCGCCTCCGTGCTCGTAGGCGTAAGTCACCCTATCGCGTACGCGCAGAGCCTGCGCGTTGTACTGATCCTTGTACGGCTTGAGCAACGCGATGTTGCTTGCCACCTCGGCGTAGGCGGTGTCTACGTCGGAGAAGACCTGCGCGCGCGCCGCCTCACTGGCCTCGCGGGCACGATCAATGTCGGCCTGGGTGCGCTGCTTCTCGCCCTGGTTGCGGTCGAAGATGCGCAGCGGGATGTTTACGCTCAAGCCCAGCGTCTGATCGGCGTTGGGGTTGTTGGTGGATGAATTCCACGTGTACCAGGCACCGAAGGTGGGGTCTGTCGAGCCGTTGGCGATGGCAAGTTTGTGATTGGTCTCCGATTGCTGGATAGTCTGGATTGCGGCCTGCAAATCGGGCCGGTTGGCCAGCGCAATCTGGCGGAACTGTTCGAGCGGCTGCAATGTCTCTGAAAAATCGAACGGCCCGGTCACGTCAAACTGCGCCGCCGGGGTCTGCTCGTTGAGCAATTGCAGCAGTTGGATCTTGGCCGTGCGCAGACTCACGATCGCCGTCTGCAACTCGGCTTCATACTGCACGCGCAGCAACTCGATGCGATCCAGGTCAATCTGGGCAATATCTCCGGCCTTGTAACGGTCCTGGCTGATGGCAATGATGTTGTCGTAGTAGTCGATATCCGCCCGCGCCACCTTCAGCACCGCCTTGGCCTCAAGCGTCTGCACAAACGCCGAGCGTAGCGCAAACTCCAGGTTCCGCTGGAGATCGGCGTGCTGAGACTCGGAGATCCGTGTGCCCTCCTGCGCGCTTTTGAGACGCAGCTCGCGCTTGTGGTCGCGCTCGTGCAGATAGCTGATGCTCGGCACCACGAAGGTGCCGGCGAGCGGCTGCCAGACGCCATTGTTGGGCGCGATCTGCGTGCCGTCCGCGGTCACGCCGATCTGCGGATTGGGCCGGAGGTATGCTGTGATCTCTTCGGCTCGCATCTCGTCCACGTTGTCGGCATCGGCCTTCAGCGCAGGGTTGCTGGCCTCGAACCGCGCCTTCACCTGATCCCACGTCAGCGGCTGCTGCGCACGTAATGCGGGCGTCAGCAGCACCAAAGCCGTTGTGGCTAGGATGCATACAAGTTGTCGCGTCATACAGAACCTATGTGCCGCGGGGTACACCGCGGTCTCAATGGAGAAGGAGGCCAGGGAATCCGAAAAGCGAGGTCTGAAGATTAGGCTGAAGGAGGCGGGCGGCTCTGGATGGAGCTCAGTTCGGGACTGTCTGCTTCAACAGGCGAGAAATTGGTCATAACGTCCCACCCCGACGCCGCATCTACCGGCGAGGCAAACGCTGGAGGCGGAGGCGCGGATGGGCCAGAATGAAGAAGCGGAGCGCTCGCCATCTCATGAGCGCGGCGCACGCAGCAGTCCACCTCGGCCGGATTGTGCGCCGCCTGAAGATCGTCCGTCACCGAGATCACCGGGAACAGCACCACCGCGAGCAGGCCGAGCGCTACACATTGCGTCCGGCGTCGGGCGCAGCCTATTTGCGCACCAAACCGCAGCCACAGAGCCACCATCGCCGCGGCCAGCACAAACCAAGCGAGATTGAGAAACAACTCCATTCTCAGAGCAGATTCTACATTATCAATGAAGCCTAGTGGATCGAGGCAGTTCTACATATGTTGGACGATAATCAGCACGACAGGGCCGAGAATTCCAGCGCCGATGCCCTAGTGTTTTAAAGAGTCCTCTCCGATATGCGCAATTTGCCCGCGGCGCCCTCCCAGCAGCGCCAAATCGAGTTCTCCGCGCCAAACTGGCGGCGTCCTGCGATTGACCGCCGACAGGAATCTCCGTATCATGAACGAGTTGGCGATACATACAGAGAACCTGCCTGGTTGCGATCCAACTGGGCAAGGGATCAGTGATCTATCGATTTTGCCCCCTCGTTCAATGGCAGGACAGCTGACTCTGGATCAGCATATCGGGGTTCGAATCCCTGGGGGGCAGCCAATTAGAATCAAGCATTTACCCCTAACATAAGCCCGCACGGAAGCACTCAGTACAGGTACTGCTAAGTCCTTTAAAGACGCATATGGGCGCACCCGGTATGGCACACTTTACGGCACACCTGCAGTGGGTTAAAACCAGTAATTTCATCTCTCCCGAGATGAGCAGCAGGGCCCATTCCAGTAGATTCACGGCGATCTTTGAGAACAGGAGATTCACCGCTGTTGACATGGCGCGATCCAAGCGCAGTTCTGGATCTTTGATCGAGTAGCGAGGAGTACCCCGACGACTCCGCGATCGGCGCAATGGTCTATTATTTATACCTGTCGGATGCGGACGCCTTTTTGCGCGCTTTGCGCCTAGGCGATATTCCCTCTCCCGGCGCACTCGTCGCACACCTACCTAGTCGTGACATCGCCATATTTGCGATCACATGGCCTTACTTGGCTGATGCCGGATCAGCATGCCGGCAATAACTAACCCAACTTCCGCAGCTTTGGGCTTGCAGAAAATATTTTCAGCCGATTTCGGTCGGGGATGTTTTGCTTGCCGGGAGGAATTGCTTTGTTTCCGAGGCGTGCGTTTGTCATGTCGTTTCCGATCATTGAGAAGTCGCGTGTAGTGAAGACCAAGCCTCTTGCAAAACAGTTTTGGATGGGTAGTATGGCGTTGTGTATTTGCGACGCTGCTATCGGCGCAAGGATGGGAAGCGGCATGCCTATTGGGCATTGGTGGAGTCCTATCGAACCGCGCGTGGCCCGCGGCAGCGCGTGGTTGCCTATCTTGGGGAGTTAGACGAGCAAGGCCGGCTTGGTGTCCAGCGAGCGGCGCAACCTGATCCTGAGCCGCAAGCCGGCCTGTTTGATTCGCAGGCCAGTCCGGATTGGGTCGAGGTGGACCTGGGCGGAGTACGGGTGGAGCGCAGCCGCCCCTTCGGCGGTGGCTGGTTGGGCTTGACGCTGTTGCGTCAGCTGGGTCTGAACGAGTTGTTGGAAGGGCTGATGCCGTCAGGCCGGGAAGAGATTCCGTGGAGTGCGATGACGGTGGTGCTGGTGCTGGGAAGATTGCTCGATCCCAGCAGTGAGTTACACCTGGCCGAACACGGGTATGAGGCCAGTGCGCTGGCCGAGTTACTCGGCGTGCCGGCTGCGAAGGTGAACGACGACCGTCTTTACCGTGCCCTGGATCGATTGTTGCCGCATAAGCCGGCCCTTGAGAGACACCTGAAGCAGCGCCTGGGGGAGTTATTCGATCTGGACTATGACCTGCTTTTGTATGACGTGACCAGCACCTATTTTGAAGGTCTGGCAGCAGCCAACCCGCAGGCCCAGCGAGGTTATTCCCGCGATCATCGTCCGGACTGCAAGCAGGTCAACATCGCCTTGGTAGTCAGCCGCAGCGGGCTGCCTCTTGGCTACGAAGTGTTTGCCGGCAATCGCAGCGATGTCACCACGGTGAAAGAGATCGTCGAGGCGATGGAGAGCAAGTACGGTCAGGCCAACCGGATCTGGGTCATGGATCGGGGGATGGTTTCTGCCGATAACGTGGAGTTCCTGCAGCAGGGCGGGCGCCGCTATATCCTGGGCACGCCCAAGAGCATGCTGCGCAAATTCGAACAGCAACTGCTGGCGAGCAACTGGCGCGAGGTGCACGAAGGGCTTGAGGTCAAGCTGTGCCTGGCTCCGGGCGGGGAGGAAGTCTTCATTCTTTGCTGCAGTGCCCAGCGCCAGCTGAAGGAACAAGCCATGCATGATCGCTTCGAGCGGCGCATCGAGCAGAAGCTGGAGGCCATGGCCGAAGGCTGTGGCAAGCGCAAACAGGACCCGCTGAAAGTAGCTCAACAGGTAGGCAGGCTGCTGGGGAAAAACAGCCGGGCCGCCGGCTTGTTTCAGGTGGACGTGGAAGCCGATACGAAAGGATGGGCTCATCTGCGCTGGACCAAACGCGACGAGCGGCGCGATTGGATGAAGCTATCCGAGGGATGTTACCTGCTGCGCAGCAACGTGACCGACTGGAGCGGAGAGGAACTCTGGCGGGCCTACATCCAACTGACGGAAGCCGAGGAAGCGTTTCGACTCCACAAGAGCGACCTGGTCATGAGGCCCGTCTGGCACCAGAAGCAACACCGCGTACAAGCGCACATCCTGGTCTGCTTTCTTGCCTATGTGCTCTGGAAAACCCTCGGCCTGTGGTGCCAACGTGCCGGCCTTGGCGACGAACCTCGCAAAATCTTCGCCGAACTCCAGCAAATCTCCCTGGTCGATGTCGTGATGCCCACACGCACCGGCGTCTCGATCCGCAAACGCTGCGTCAGCCGCCCCAACGAACATCAGGCAATCCTGTTGCAACGCCTCGGCCTGCAAATCCCTGCCCACATCGAATTTGCAGAGATGTAGTGAAGACTTCAGGATACCCACGCTGAAAATAAAAGACTTGCCCTTCAAGCTGCGGAAGTTGGGCTAACGCCGATGTCATTTCGGATCCGTGCTCGTGCAGCGATCTCAAAGCGGTTTTTGGATGGCACGCTGCCGCATCGGCATCCAGGACGGGGCGGAGGAAGTAATGGCTTGCCTAACCCCGGGAGCCGGCTTTCCGCCTAAAATGACAAAAACTGTCCGGAAGAGCGCGACCCACTTCCTATCGCCTTCTTTCTATGCCTATTCATGTCTATCGTGATTTGACGGGAGTGACGGAAATGAATGAAGCCCGCGATGCTGAGGCCTATGTCCCCCAACTTGCCCATTTGGGCAAGACAGGAAACCAATTGCTCTCAGAGCACTTGAGCGGAGTAGCAGGGCGCTGCTCGGAATTGGCGAAAAAATTAGGATTAGAAAAAGCTGGCGAGTTGATTGGTTTGCTGCACGACCTGGGCAAGGCCACGAAGACATTTCAGGATTACTTGCTCAGCTTCGCAGGCGATGACGAGGCGGGCGACGATCTGCGCGGGAAGATCGACCACTCGACCGCGGGCGCGCAGTGCCTTCTGGCAAACATACGCGGCGCGCAGAAGGAAGAATGTCTTGAGGGCGTGGTCGCGCGCTTTTTAGCTGTGTCTATCGCGTCCCATCACTCGGGCCTTATTGATTGTCTCGAACCGGATGGTAATGACAAGCTCACTCAAAGACTTGCAAAGCCGGACAGCGGCACTCGATTCGTAGAGGCATGGACAAACCTCGATACGTCGGTCAAACGTCGCGCGGAGGCATTGATGCAGGACCCGAGCCTTGTTGCCGATGTCCGCAATACAATTGCGAGCCTCACGACTTCGCTCGACAAAGGCGAAGGAGACATGCACGTACAAGCAGGTCTTCTGCTGCGCCTGCTCTTCAGTTGCCTGATCGACGCGGACCGAACGAATACGGCGAATTTTGAAAATCCCGCGGCAGGCCTGCACCGCCAGAATCAGGCGTATGAGACATGGGAGAAATT
>Ga0335073_10009194_pt1 | contig 13869 bp, 10 predicted proteins | sample Lox_Sample_22_FD_207093 | JGI IMG/M metagenome (GOLD analysis project Ga0335073, IMG submission 207093) | Soil microbial communities from Loxahatchee National Wildlife Refuge, Florida, United States - Lox_Sample_2.2 | ecosystem: Environmental > Terrestrial > Soil > Wetlands | place: USA... | reverse complement strand
AGAATTACGAGAACCTGACCTTTGATGGGTCTTCGATTCGCGGGTTCACCGCGCAGCGGGAGAGCGACCTTCGTCTCGGAGTGGATTGGAGCGCATTCTATTGGGCTCCTGCTGACGTTTTTGGTCCCGGCAAGGTACTGGTCTTCGGCGAGGTCATCGACAAGAATGGCGAGCCCTATAACGCCGACATCCGCAGCATGCTGAAGCTTTTTGCGGAGTCGATGTATAAGAAGCACGATTACACACTAAACGCCGCGAACGAAATCGAGGGCTTCCTTTTCGCCGGCGCCGATGCCGAGCGCAACTTTCATGAGACAGGAAAATTTGAGTACGTGAATACGGGCGGCTACTATCACTCGCTTCCCGGTGATCCGCTTCGGACCTTTATCGATACTGTTGCTGAAGTGCAGAGAGCGATGGGTTTCCAGAACGAGAAGGACCATCCCGAGGTCGCGCCGTCGCAGTTCGAGGTGAATTACAACTACGCGGAGGTGGTGGCGGCGGCGGATCACATTCAGCTCTATAAGCTGGTTTGCCGCCAGGTCGCCCGCAACATGGGATTGACCGCGTCGTTCCTCCCCAAGCCGATCGTGGGGGTGAATGGCAGCGGTATGCACACCAACGTTTCCGTCAGCAAGGGTGGGAAGAACCTTTTCTGGGACCCGAAGGGCGAGGAAAAGCTCAGCAAATTCGGTTGGGAGTTTCTGGACCGCATCCTGACGCACGGAAATGATCTGTGCCTGATCTTCAATTCGAGCGTCAACGCGTATCGCCGTCTCGATCCACACTTTGAGGCGCCGAATCAGTTGAAAGCCTCGGCGGTTGATCGTGGCTCGATGATTCGGGTGCCGATTGGCAACGAGCGCAGTATGCGTACGGAAGTTCGGGCGGTTGCGCCGGATGCTAATCCCTACCTCGTGTTATACGGAATTTTCAAAACCGGGCTTCAAGGCACAACCGCCAAGATCAAGGATTTGCGCGCGGGAAAACAACGGTACTTGCCTGACAATATCTACACGGCGATTGAGAACTTCCAGAAATCCGAGTGGACCACGGAACTGCTGGGAGAAGACGTGAAGGGCCGCTACGCTGACCTTAAGCAGGGAGCAGCGGACCGCTGCCCGCGCCTGCTGGGCACAATCGTCAAGCCGTCAGAGGTGCAGTTCCACCACGAGGTCTACAACCAGTATCTGTGGAACTTGTTTTAGAGCACTTGGATTTTCAACCCTGGATGGGTGGCTCAGGATCCTGTCCGATCTCGGCCCTTACGAGCCACCCACGCGAACCTCACATCACCCATCCTGGACCGGAAACCCACCTCGGCCCATTGGCGTGGCATTGGTTGCAGCCGTTCACCGGGAAGGCGACCTTGACGTGGCATGCACCGCAAAATCTGCCATTCGCGATCTGATACATCGTGATACTCGCCGGGCGGTCTTTCTGAGTGGGAAAGATGTCCGGATGGCAAAGTTCGCAGCTGTTCCATTTGGAATGCAACTCGTGAGAAAAGTGAATTCCGGTGAACCACTCAACCTGCGGGCGAATGGCTAGCTCAGTGCGGTTCCTGATCCGCTCTTTGGGGATACTGATGCCTTCGACGATGTCGATCGGCTTCACCATGCCGGTGTTCTCGGCCGCCATCCAATCCACGCCATAACGAGCCTTTGGCAACTTCGCCGTGAACTCCTTGTAAGAATATTTACGCGTTGTTTTCGATGAAAGGTGGCAGCGCGAACAAGTGGAATCCGTTTTCGCCACACCGTCGAGCCGGCAAGAGCCGAACATCGTCACATTACCGAACTGACGCTTACCGTCGTGGCACGCTCCACAATAGAAGCCTTCCTGATTCGTCTTCGCGCTGATGCCAGTTCCATTCGCCATCATTGCAAATCCAACATCCACGTGACAAACGCGGCACGTGAACTTGGAGCGATGAAGCCAATGGTTGAAAACAACGGGCCCATTGTCGGGGGTGACGCGCTGATTCAATGTCACATCACCAAATTGGTCTTCGGGTGGAACGGCCTGCAAAAACACCTGCTGGCCCTGAATCATCGTTACCGCGAGGAATATTCCGCAGAGCAGCACAATGACTGCTGCTCCAAAGCTACTTGTCCGAATCCTTCTTCGTGTCGAGGACATAAGCAAACAGCCCCCTGCACTGTTCGAGCCGGCGCTTGTAGACCTTGCGCTGGGTGTCATCGAGCTTAGTCAATCTCGGAACCAGCGCGTCACAGCGCCTCACCAGATCTTTCAGTTCATCCTTTGTCAGCAGCATGGCATCCTGAGTTTGCGAACATGCGTCGTTAAACTCGCGCAGGAATGCTTGCTGTTCCGCGCTGTTCGCAGGAGCCTGGGGTTGAGACTGAGCCGCTACCCATGGCCGTCCCGGAACGAGAAAGGCCAGCACCGACACGAATATTGCGAGCTTCCTCATCGCAATTCCTCCGTTATTGCTGAACAGGTCTGGAATGGCAGCGCTGGCAGTCCATGGTCGGGAACGCCACGGTACTGTGGCAGGCTCCGCAGGAGCGGCCCTGGAAGATATCGACCATCGTGTATTTGGTCATACCCCGCTTCACGCCAAAGAAGATCTCTGGGTGGCAGAGTTCGCAACCGTTCCAGACGGTATGCTTCTTGTGAGAGAAGATGATGTCGGGCATTGATTCAACCTTCGGGTTCAGCGCGAAGTCCTTCTGCACGGCGAGGGACGTGCGCCGGACCGAAATGCCTTCGACGAAGTCGGTCGACTGAATCAAGCCTTGAACCTCGGCTTTCTCCCAGTCGATGCCGTTGCCGAATCGCTCCTTAGGAAGGTTGGCGCTGAAGCGCGCAAAGTTGTAGTCGCTCTTCGCCACTTTGCCGTAGGAGTGGCAGCGGTCGCAACGCTCTTGGTCGGCCACCGTTTCGTGCAGACTGCACCCGGCAAAGACGGCTTTATCAGCATGGACCATGCGTCCGTTGTGACAGGCGCCGCAATAATATCCGCGCTGAATGTCGGAGGGTGTGATGCCCGAGCCATTGGCCTTCATCGCGAAGCCAATGTCGACATGGCAGACACGGCAGGTGAACATGCTGCGGTGGATCCAGTGCTCGAATACGACGGGTGAGAGTTGTGGGTTATCGACGTTCTGGCCGATCACGACGCGGCCGTACTCTGGCGGCAGAGGGCGTCGCTGCTTTATTCCGGGTTGATTGACTCCGATCTGGGCTGCGGCTTGAAAACAAAGGGCAAGTAACAGCGTGAGGGGAAGAAGAAAGTATTTTTTCATCGGGCACCTCCCTAAGTAGCCGGCGAAGTGCACTCGTTGCTTCTTGGCGCGATTGTCCTCGCCAGCTACGAAATCGCAGCAGGCCACACCGTAATACTCACTTCAACTCGTTTCGGGGGATCTCACGAGCCAATTCCATTAGGAACCTAGAGGACGCGTAATTACCGTGATTCCGGTCACCAGAGACGGTGATAGTTTCGCCGCTATTCTTGCGAGCGATAACTTATAGGTGATTGTGCTGAAGATCGAGACTTCGCGTTCCAATTGTAGTAGCACTGGATGTCAGGATGCTCAGTGATTGTTGTCCCTCATCTTAGTGCGCGCCATCATGCCCCCAGGTGAGGCAGGTGAGATTGGTGGCGAGTTACTCAGTGCATGGCGGCGGCGGCTGCCATCGAGGCGTTCAGATAACGGCTCATGGCTAAGTCGACAATGGTGCCTATCGTCTCGGTATAGGAGAGGCCCGACGCCTTCGCGGCCATGGCAAATTCCTGGCGGCTGGCAAGCCAGGGATTCGGATTCGCTTCGATGACATAGACGTCGCCATTGGGAGCGAGGCGCATGTCGATGCGTCCGTAATCGCGCAGTTTGAGGGCGCGATAGGCGGCAAGCGCGGTGTCGGACAACCGCTGGCGAGTTTCGTCGTCGAGATTGTCGGCGATCGATGATTTGGTCAGCTTATAGGCTTCGGTGTTCTTTTCGAACTTGACGTCATAACTCGCGATTTTTGGGGTGCCTTCGGGCAGTTTTGACAAATCGAGTTCGACGAGCGGCAGCACCTGCGCGCGTTCGTAGCTTCCGAGGATGCCCGCGTAAATTTCGCGACCTTCGATGTATTCCTCGATGAGGGCCGGAGAATCAAATTCATCCTGAATGTATTCGATCCGTTCCATCATTTCCTTAACGTTCCTGACGACTGATCCTGCATCGATGCCGATCGATCCATCTTCCCACGCCGGTTTCACGATCAAAGGAAAAGAAATGTCGTGGGCGTGGTCGATGCGCCCACGATACGAGGTAGCAAAAAACGGGGTCTTGATTCCATGAAAGGCGAAGATCTTTTTGGCAATGGCTTTGTCTTGCGACATGAAAATCGAGTGTGGGCCGGCGCCGGTAAAGCGCAAACCAAGCAGGTCGATGTAGGCGACGACGTTCATTTCTTTGGTATCGTCGCCGTCGAAGGACTCGGTGAGATTGAAAATGAGATCGACATCGCACTTGGCCAGCGAGTGTAGTGACTGCGGGCGGCCGTCGAGTTCGAAGTAGGTAGGCTCGTGACCAAGTTTCTGCAGCGCTTCGAAGATCTCCTCGCGGTCGGTCTTTGCTTTCTTCGCCTTCTTGACCGGCTTGTGCGGTTTGCGGCCGTTGCCGTTCGAAGAGGCCTCTTCTTTGGCAGCGGCAGCGACCGGATCTTCGTTCCACACGTCGTAAAGCAACGCGATTTTCATTTTGGCTCCAATCATGAACACCTTCTCAGAGGGCGAGCTGCCCACCCATTTGGAATCGGCAGGTCTTAGTTGTTAGGTCTTAGCTATTAGGGAACCCGCGGTTCATCTCGAAATTCCTAGCGCCTAAGAACCAACAGCTAACACCTTTTTTCATGGCTGTATAAACTTCCCTTTCGCTACATATGTCATAGCAAGCGCGGTGGCATAGGCGGTGACTTCGGCCAGATGCTCTGCATTGCGATTTTTGTCGGCACGCAAGTCGAGTTCTCCTGCGCGCTTTTCGATGCTGTCAATCAGTGTCTTGATCAAAGGACGTTGTGCTCCCGTCCACTGTGCCACTTTGTCGATCAGCGGCTTGCGATGCTGGTGCAAAAATTCACTTGCCGTGATTGCCGTCTTCTTGCGTTTCGAAACCGGAAAGAGATCGCGAAGATCGGTATCCGGCGTGAGTTCAGTTACAGCTACCTCTTCGCGCCCATTTCTCTGGTAAAACTCTGCGACTGTCGTTTCCATCTCAGCGACGGTCACATCTGTGATTCCGCGCCGTCGTGCCGGATCGGTCTTGCCTAGCCTGCGCGCAACCCGGTCGAGGAAGAGTAGCTTTGCCATCGCAGGCCAGCCCCGATATCGTTTGCGCCAGTTTGAGCGGGGCGTCAGCCACACGGCAAAGGTTTCGGCGAAGTCTTCATCCGGATGTTTCTGCGCGTACCATCCTGGCAAATGCCGCACGTAGTCGCGCGAAAATGGAACCGGCCGATAGTTGTCGCGATAGGGACGACGGAATGGGCCAAAGACCTGCTTCCACGCCGGCGTGTTGTGGAGTTTGTAGGCATAGACAAATGCATGTCCGGCTTCGTGCCGCAGATACATCATGATTTCGCGTGCATCTTCGAGGTCGTGGGTTTCTTTCTCGAGCTGCGAAAGCGCCGCGTCAGCGAGATAAAACGGAATGCCGATGATCGGTTCGCCCGATGGACATCCCCATTCATCGGTCAAGTAGCAGGCCGGATGAAACTTGGGGAGACCCTTCGCTTCGAGTTCGCGGTAGAGCTGCTGGACGAAGCGCTCAATAGGCGAACCTTCGAGCTTCAGCCCCAACTCGCGAATGGGCGAGCCGAGCAGTTTCTGGTATGCGGGTTCCGGTTTCTCGTTGACGACGTTATGCACAAACGTTCGCTCGGCAGTATTCAGCGGCCGCGCCTACACACACGGGAGGACCATATCTCTATAGTAAACAATAGACGACCGCGAAGATGACGGGGAAGTGACTGGAGTAATACCGGTGGCAAGGATGTAGACCTTTTCTTGTCTTGCAATCGTCGTCTAGTGATCGTGTCGTGGGAGAGTTGCGAAGACCTACTGAAGATCGAGACCGATCACGGTCGTGCTATCGTATGTTCCTTGTTGTGGGTGAGCGTCGTTGTTATGGGGCAACGTCGTTCGTGTTGGTTACATTTCTCAGGAGAAACTATGGCGACATTAGAGACCGCAACAGTCCTGCGACCTCAAGCGCAAGACGCCGAGCGCGTGATGCAGCTTGCTTCCGGCATGGCGTTCACGGCTGCGTTGCAGCCGATCGTGAGAATGGGCGTTCCCGATGTTTTGGCGAATGGCCCGCTGCCGGTTTCAGAAATCGCGGCGAAAACCAACAACAATCCTGATGCGCTTTATCGCGTGATGCGATTGCTGGCGAGCGTCGGAGTCTTCGCTGAATTGCCAGGGAAGACGTTCGCACTGACTTCGGTCTCGGACCTGCTGCGCAGTGACGTGCCCGGTTCGATGCGAAGCATGGTGCTATGGGTGAGCAATCCATTCCACTTCAAAGTGTGGTCGGAGATGGCGCACTCGATCCGGACCGGCCAGCCTGCGGTCGAAAAAGTGTGCGGCCAGTCATGTTTCGAAGCTATCTTCGGTGATTCCGAGGTCGCCTACGATTTCAACACGGCGATGACGGGCTTCAGCCGGCAGATCGCGCCGGCACTGCTTGAAAATTATGATTTCTCTGCAATCAACGTCCTCATGGATATCGCGGGAGGACACGGCGCGATTTTGTGCGAAGTGTTGAGCAAGTATTCGAAGATGAAAGGAATTCTCTTCGACTTGCCGAACGTCATTCAGGAGGCGAACTGCCACATCTGCTCGCTGAAGCTGGATGACCGCTGCCAGACTATCGCCGGCGATTTCTTCCAGGAAATTCCGCGTGGCGCTGATGCCTATTACATGCAGCACATTCTTCATGACTGGGCCGATGAAGCTGCGCTAAAGATTCTCGGCCATGTGCGGCGCGCTCTCGAAGGGAAGAAAGACGGACGTCTACTCGTGGTCGAAAGCATTGTACGCGAGGATTCGGCGCCGACTCCGGCGAAATGGATCGACATTGAAATGTTGCTTATGCCCGGAGGCCGCGAGCGCACAGAGAAGGAATGGCGAGAGCTGTTTGGTCGGGCTCATTTCGAGGTCACCCAGATCTTGCCATTTAATGGGATGGACAGTGGGGTGATTGAAGCGCGGCCAGCTTAAGAATAAAACCTCAAGAAAGCGGAGGTGAGATATCAGCGCCATGCCCCGAGGATCAATCCCATCACGGTGAACGAGACGGTCATGTAGCCGCCGTTGACCAGGATGTACTTCCACGAGCGCCTTTCAAACAGTGCGACCGTCGCAAGGCTTAGAGTGACCCAGCCGAAGCCGGCTAGAAAACCGGCTGTCGCGCCCCAAGCGGCGGTGGTTTTCGAATCGGCGAGAAAAGCAGCGAGGTTCGCCGACATGACAAAGGCGAAGACAAACGAGAGGCCGAAAATCTTAGCGAGATTTCCGCGATTCAGGTCTTCCTGCGTGAAGTTGTTGGCTGACATCCATAGGCGGCCGAATGCAACTGGTGAATACCAGAGGCTGCCAATAGCGAATGCTGAAATTCCCGCTGCCAAAATGGCCAGCCAATTGAGATGGGGCATCGTATCCTCCCAGAGAAATTACTTGCCCGTTGAAGATGCCCGATGCCGCCGAGGATGTATTGTAAGAAATTTCCCTCAGTCGAGGGCAACATAGAGAGGAAATTGGGTGCGGTCGCGAAAATACTCGCTGGGAGTAAGACCGGCAAGCTCCTGGAATTCGTGAATCAGATGCGACTGGTCATAGTATCCGCATTCCACGGCGAGGTCTGACCAGTCTGGAGTTATTGCTGTTTTTGCCGTCGCTGCGACCGCCCTTTGAAATCGAAATATACGCGACGTCAGCTTTGGAGTCACTCCGACGCGGCAATCAAAGCGCGTCAGCATTTGCTTGTGAGTCAGCCCAAGCCGCGAGGCCAGGTCTTTCAGCGGCAAAACGGGCCAGTTGCGCAGCATTCTCAATGCGTCAGAAATTGCATGATCCGGATAAAGGCTGTTTCTTGCTTTCGCGATCAGAAAAGATTCGAGCAGATCGAACTTCAGGTCGGGAGTTGGAGCCTCCAACAACTGTTCTCTCAACGCGAGTATCTCGCGCTTCCAAATCAGGACGAGTTCGACAACATTGCCTGAAAGCTCTGAAAGCGGGAAGTTGAAAAAAGGCGCTGCACCTCCGGTTCGAAAGTGCACACCCATCATCGAGGCGCCGCGCTCAACCCCGAGGACAATGTATCGACGTTGGAACCCGCTGACCCAGCAGTGATTAAACTCCGAGTATCGATCGAGGTTCGAGTCGTGGTAGAGCTTCTTTGGGCCGTCGCCCAGATCGATGATCAGCTCCATGCTGGCGTCGGGCAGGAGCTTTTCCTTTGTGTGGCCGTGGTCAAGATCTTCGTAATACCAGAGCGTCTCGATAAAGCGTGAAAGCTCCGGCCTCGGCAAGCGGGTGCGGTAGATCATCCGCGAGAGTCTACCATCTCGCCTTAGCGATTTGGCAGAGAAACAAGGTAAAGCGGGCGTCGACATCAGAATCGCGAAGATGAAAAAAAAGGCGCGAGCACAAATGCCCGCGCGAATACATTTCTTTTGGACGGCGAAGGACCAAGAATGAACGACTGCCGTTACTGTATCAGCGTCCCGTTCCCATTCTCTTCTTCCGGAGCGATTACGACGGCAGCGGCCACGCGGTCTCCCGGTTCGAGCGAGAGCAAGCGCACGCCCTGTGCGGCGCGCCCTGATTCGCGGATTGTGTTCGAATCCATGCGGATGATCTTGCCGTATTGACTGATCAGCATGACCTCGGATTCTTCGGTGACTTGTGCGATGGAAACGACTTTGCCATTGCGCTCGGTCGTCTTGACATTGATGACGCCTGAGCCGCCGCGACCCTGGAGGCGATATTCGTCCGCTAGAGTGCGTTTGCCATAGCCGTTTTCTGTGACCGATAGAATAAGCGAGCCCTTGATCGGCAAGGTTTCATCGGTTGCGGTTGCTTCGACTCCGGCCTCGGCTTTAATCCTCTCGGCAGCGGCCTCAGCCTGCTTCGCATCTTTCGGCGTGGTCGCCATCCCGACGATGTAATCCCCCTTGTCGAGGTTCATTCCGCGCACACCATAGGCCGGACGTCCCATAGAACGCACGTCCGACTCGTCGAAACGGATCGCTTGTCCATCATGCGAGGCGAGGAAGACGATCTGCTCGCCGTCGGTCAACGTGGCAGCAACAAGCTCGTCGCCCTCATCGATGCCGATGGCGATAATGCCGCGTGACATGACATGTGAGAAATCCTTCAGCTCAGTTTTCTTTACCGTGCCGTTGCGCGTGGCGAAGAAGATGTAGCGGCCTGCCTCTTCCAGGTTGCGAACCGCAAGCATGGTGCGTACGGTTTCCCCGGTCTGCAGGCCGACGAGGTTGCCAATGTGTTTGCCTTTGCCCGCCGCGTTCAGATCGGGCAGTTCGTAAACCTTCAGCCAGTAAACCCGGCCGGTGTTGGTAAAGATCAAGATGTAGGCATGCGTCGACGCGATGAACAGATGCTCGACGAAATCCTCGTCGCGCGTCTTCATGCCGGTGCGGCCCGTGCCTCCGCGACGCTGCATGCGATAGGTCGAAATCGGCGTGCGCTTCATGTAGCCGGAGTGGCTGACCGTGACCGCAACCTGCTCGTCGGCGATCAGGTCTTCGAGAACGATTTCGGCCGCTTCGTCTTCGATCTGCGTGCGGCGCGCGTCGCCGTAAAGTTTCTTTACTTCTTCGAGTTCTTTGATGATCACGCCGCGCAGCTTCTTTTCAGAACCCAGAATGCCCTCGTATTCGGCGATGTTCTCGCGCGTGGTGCCCAGTTCTTTGTTGATCTCGTCGATCGAGAGCTTGGTCAGGCGATGCAGTTGCAGCTCGAGGATCGCATCCGCCTGCTTCGCGGTGAAGGGCTTGTCTGGCGGCAGCTTCGGCGCGCGACCTTCGGTGTTGATGTCGATCTTCTTGCCGCCAAAATATGCGACCAAATTTTCGCGAGCATCGGCGCGGTTGGCGCTGGCGCGAATAATCGTAATAACGTTATCGAGGTGATCGAGCGCTGTGAGATAGCCTTCTAAAATGTGCTCGCGGTCGCGGGCTTTGGAAAGCAAATATGCAGTTCGCCGCCGCACCACATCGACGCGGTGATCGATGAAGTGCTGTAGCGCCTGGATCAGCCCCATTTCCTTTGGCTGTCCATTGACCACGGCGAGCAGGATCATGGAGAAGCCTTCCTGCATTTGCGTGTGCTTGAACAGCTGATTGAGCACGATCTGTGGCTCAGCGCCGCGCTTCAGCTCGATCACAATGCGCATGCCGCTGCGATCGCTCTCGTCGCGCAGGTCAGAAATGTCGTCGATGGTCTTGTTATTGACCAACTCGGCCATGCGCTCGATGAGGTAGCGCTTGTTCACCTGGTAGGGGATCTCGGTGACGATGATGGCCTGTTTTTCCTTGGTTAGATTTTCAATGGCGGCGCGAGCGCGCATCTGGAATCGTCCACGGCCGGTTCTGTAAGCTTCAAAAATTCCTGCGCGGCCGTGAATGATGCCGGCCGTCGGAAAATCGGGACCCTGCACAAATTTCAGCAACTCCGCCAGTTGCGCGTTGGGATTGTTGACCAGCGTGATCGTCGCGTCGATGATTTCGGCGAGGTTGTGCGGAGGAATCTTGGTCGCCATGCCGACGGCGATTCCATCGGATCCGTTTACCAGCAAATTCGGAAAACGCGCGGGCAGAACGGCAGGCTGCGTTTCAGTGTTGTCGTAGTTGGGATAAAAATCAACCGCTTCTTTGTCGAGATCTTCGAGCAGAGCAGTGGAGACCCGTGCGAGGCGCGCTTCGGTGTACCGATCGGCCGCCGGAGGATCGCCATCCACTGAGCCAAAATTCCCCTGCCCATCCACCAAAGGAGCGCGCATGGCAAACGGCTGTGCCAATCGCACCAATGCGTCATACACCGCCAAATTTCCATGTGGATGGTACTTGCCCATCACATCCCCGACGATGCGAGCGCACTTACGTGTCGGTCGTCCCGGCGCCAGGCCCATCTGCTGCATGGTGTAAAGAATGCGGCGGTGCACCGGCTTCAGCCCGTCACGCACATCGGGCAGCGCGCGCCCGATAATCACCGAGAGGGAATAGTCGAGATACGACTTCCGCATCTCTTCTTCGATATTGACTGGCTGAATGTTGAGCGCGCCGGGGCCTTGGGGTCCGTCGCCGCCGGGAGGAGTCAAAGGAAGTTCAGGATTCTGATCGTCAGCCATTGGAAAACAGTTCCCAGTAGTTAATTCTCAGTTCTCAGCAAAACCAAATCGGGAGACGGGCTCATGCCTGTCCAAGCCGATTGTCGGCCTGTAAACCATTGTATTTAAATGCACTTACCTTGCTGTTCTTGACGGACAATTATACCACGTTCGGCGACTCTCGGCCCGGATGGAAGGTGTCGTTTCAGGCTCGCCGGAGTGTCAGCAGTGTGATCTCAGGAGGGGCGCCCAGACGTACGGGGAAGCCAAAGGTCCCCAGGCCGCGGTTCACGTACAGCGCAGCTTTTAAGGTTCCGTCTGTACGGACCGAACCGAGGGTGCCCGATGCTGACGTCGCGCTTTGTGGGTTAGAGCGGGAACCCAGTCTGCCAGCGTCATAAGCCTTTTCTGAAAGCTGATGGCTGTTGGCTGAAGACTGCGCCATCGGCAACTTGTAGAGTCCCGCAACAAACGGCGAGATCAACCGCGCCGGGCTCACGCTATGATCGACGATCTCGACTTTCACTTGCCCCCCGTGCGTATGGCCAGCGAGGCTCAGTTCAATCCCCAACGCGGCGGCACGCGGAAATGAATTTGGATTGTGCGACATTAGGATATTCGGCATATCGCGCCGGATAAGATGCTCGATTTCCTGGAGCATGAGGCCGGTGCGCTCGCCCGAGACCATGTGGTCGCGCTGATAATCCACGCCGATCAAATTAAAGCGGCCGCCCTTGTGTTCGATCTCCTGATTCCGTGCCCGCAGCAACCGCATACCTTTTTCCTGAAAGAGCCGCTCGGCCTGGTCTTCCACTCCGGCGTAGATTTCATGATTCCCGTTGCATCCCCAAACCCCCAGCGGGGCACGCAGTTTGGCGAGTTCGTTGATGCATGCATCTAGCGGATCGCCCTCGCTCGAGACGAAATCTCCCGTCACGACCGAAAGATCGGGCCCCAACTCATTGGCCATCTCGACCGCGCGTGCAATTTCGTGCGGGGGCATGTAGTCGCCAATATGAATGTCGCTCAACTGCGCAATGCGCAAGCCATCGAGTTCCGGAGGAAGATTCGCAATCGGAACATCCACGCGTTCAATCGTGTAGCGCAGGCGCCCCGCCGCAAAACCATACGTCGCCGCGACAAAAGGAAGCCCACCGGCCAGAACAGCCGCATAATGAAACAACGTCCGCCGCGAAGGATCGAAGTTCGCGGCCGCAGCGCTTGATCGCCAATGGGCAGCGGCCATGGTGATCCACTCAATCGCTCCCACGAATTGCACGGCGGCAAATGCGAAGAAAGATGTGACCACCCAGATCCGCGAAAATGTAATCAGGCTTTTGCCCAATGAGATACGCGAGACGACATGCCCGGCAAGTGGATCAAAAAACGCGGCAAACAGAGCAACAGCCGCGGCAATCAGCGCAATCTGCAAGCCCGCGCGCAATGATGCCTCGCCAATGGTTTCAATCCACTTCCACGCCCGCACAAACCAGAAACGCTGCGCAAGATAAATGAGTCCGAGAAAAAGCGAGAGAAAGGCAATTCGTCCGATCAGGGCAATGACTCCTAATGACTAAAAAGCAGATAACACATTGGATGCGTAGCGCCCAGCGAAAGGACCAAAGGAAGGGACAAGGGCTGAGCCACCTTGGGCTATCTTGCGGCAACTGCTTCGCGGGAACGCAGTGCCTGCGCGCGTTCTTTCGCACTTTGCAACGCTCGTCGCACGCGCTGCGGTGCCGTGCCTCCGGGGACGTCGTGGATGGCGAGGACTTCAGCGAGTTCGAGTCGCGCCGGTAGATCGGCATCAAAAGCCGGGTGGATCGCCTTGAGATCAGCCAATGGAAGATCCTGCAAATTGCATTTGCGCTCCAGGCACAGCTGCACCGCTTTGCCGACCGCTTCGTGAGACTGGCGCGAAGCCACTCCGCGCTCGACCAGATAGGCCGCCGCCGCCCACGCATTCATGAAGTTCGATTGCGCGGCCTCGTGCATCTTATCGAAGTTGAATTCGACAGCGCGCATCCATCCCGTGACCAGCGGCAATATTGCAGCGACCGTGTCCGCTGCTTCGAACAGCGGCTCCTGCGTCTCCTGCAGGTCTTTGTTGTAGGCGAGTGGCAAGCCCTTCACCGCCGTTTCCAGCGCCGTCGCGCATCCCCCCACCCGCGCCGCTTTTCCGCGTACCAGTTCAAGCAAATCCGGATTCTTCTTCTGTGGCATCGCGCTCGAACCGGTCGAATACGCTTCCGGCAACTCGATAAATTCGTACGCCGGAGTCGAAAACAGAATCGTCTCTTCCGCCCAGCGGCTCAGATGCAAGGAAAGAAGCGAAAGAGCCTGGACGAATTCGAGCGCAAAGTCGCGGTCGCTGGTTGCATCGATGCTATTCGCGGTGATGTCGTCAAATCCGAGCTCCGCGGCGATGGCTTGGCGATCGAGCGCGAGCGTGGCTCCTGCGATCGCACCCGAACCGAGCGGACAAAGATTCGCGCGC
>Ga0335073_10009193_pt1 | contig 13870 bp, 12 predicted proteins | sample Lox_Sample_22_FD_207093 | JGI IMG/M metagenome (GOLD analysis project Ga0335073, IMG submission 207093) | Soil microbial communities from Loxahatchee National Wildlife Refuge, Florida, United States - Lox_Sample_2.2 | ecosystem: Environmental > Terrestrial > Soil > Wetlands | place: USA... | reverse complement strand
CCCAAGAAGGTAAAGCCGCCGCGCAGTCACTGGGACATGCTCATGGAGCGCCGGACGGTCGAGGACCTGGAGGCCGTGCTCGCTGAGCGCCTTGAGGTCATCAGGGAACGCCGCGCCGCCGACGCCCGCGCTATCGCGGACGTCACCAACCACATCCAGCAGCGCCGCAGCGCGTAGCTGGCTGAGCACCGGGCTGGCAGGGCACTGGCTTCGCGCCAGCCACAGCGGGCTTTAAACGCCAGCCACAGCACGGGGGTGCCGCGTTTCTCGCGGTGTCCCCTCCGGGGGTGCTATGAGGGGGCCGCCCCCTGATGCGCGGGGGTACAGGGCCCCGCAAGCTATCGTCGAACCGCCGCCGCCGAGTGCCCGTGCAGGCGGGCGGTGATGCCCCACTGGGCTACCCGGGTGAACGCCTCGACGATGACCGCGTTGGACATCTTCGAGGCGCCGAGCTCGCGCTCCACGAACGTGATCGGCACCTCGGTGATGTCCAATCCCGCCTGGAGCACGCGCAGGGTCATGTCGATCTGGAAGCAGTAGCCCGCCGAGTCGATGCCGTTCAGGTCGATCTTCCGCAGCGTCGCGGCGCGATAGACGCGGAAGCCGCCGGTGGCGTCCTTGATCCGGATGCCGAGCATGATCCGGTTGTAGATGTTGGCGCCGCGGGACAGAAACTCCCTGGACTTCGGCCAGTTCACCACGGTGCCGCCGGGCACGTAGCGAGAGCCGATCACCGCGTCGTGGCGGCCCGCGGCGGCGAGCAGCCGCGGCAGGTCTTCCGGGCGGTGCGAGCCGTCCGCGTCCATTTCGACGATCAGGTCGTAGCCCGCGTCAAGCGCCCAGGTGAAGCCCGCTACATAGGCCCGGCCCAGCCCGGCCTTCTCCGTCCGGTGCATCACGTGCACGTGGGGATCGGTTTCGGCGAGTTTGTCGGCCACGTCACCGGTGCCGTCTGGGCTGTTGTCATCAACCACGAGCAAATCGGCGTCAGGCACGGACTGCCGGATCCGGCTCGCCATGATCTCGAGGTTCTGCCGCTCGTTATACGTCGGCATGACAATGACCACGCGGCTCGCGGCCACGCCCGGCTCACCCATCGCTTAACGTCACCTTCTCTGTCCGGCCATACTGGTCTTGCCTGAGGGGCCCCCCGGGGATCCCCGGTTTGCGCCCGACGATAGATCGTATCCGGCGCGCGGTGGAGGAAGGCCCGGGCGAGCGCCTTCGGTCCGGAGCCGGCCCGTCGGACACGAGCATGATCTCCGTTGTCTACTGAGCCGCCCGGGCCTTCTTCCAGGCCCTACCCCCCTGACAGCCGGACAGTGACCGGCCTCAATGCCGCGCAGGTAAACCAAAGACTGGCTGTTCTGGCGCCCCGTCGTCGTGCTTGACCCATGCTAGCCCAGCAAGTCTGGCGCGCGAGACGTCAATCCGCCGGACGAGGGGGCTGGCATGAGCTATAACTACTGAGGGTAGATCATTATTTACGCTAAGTAGCTATGGCGCGGCACGTTCGTGCCGCGGTGCACTGCTAACACAAGCGCACTGGTGACGGGGAAGCACCGTGTATCGGGGGGAGCACTGTGCAAAAAATCTCTCGGAAGGCCGCAGCCTGGGTATCGGGTGCGGTACTAGCCGTCGGCGGCGTCACGGCGGGCATCGTGGCCGCTACGGCGGGCGGATCGGGAGCCGAACATCATTCAGCCGCGGCCGTCCAGACGCCGCACGGGGCAGCCGTCAAGCCCGTGTCGCTCACGCTGCTCTCGGTCAGCCCGGCCGACGGCGCGCGGGACGTGAACGGCGCCAACTTCATCACTGTCACGTACAACGAGCCACTGCCCGCCACGGCGCCGATGCCGGTGCTCAAGCCGGCGATCGGCGGAAGCTGGCAGCGGAGCGGGGACTCGGTGTGGTTCGTACCGGCCAGCGGGTACCCGGCCCACACTAAGGTGACGGTGACCTGGGCGGGGACCGGTGAAACGACGGATCGTTCGGAATATTCGTCGTCTTTTACCACCGGCGGCTACAGCACGCTGCGGCTACAGGAGATCCTCGGGCAGCTCGGCTACCTGCCGTTGACCTGGACACCGGCCGCCGGGGAAGCGGTAGTGCCGGGCAGCGCGGTCGCGCAGCTCTCGGCGGCGTACGACCCGCCGGCCGGCACCTTCACCTGGGAGCAGGGTTACCCGTCGAAGCTGCACTCGTTCTGGCAGCAGGGCAGCCCGAACACCATCGACGCGGGGGCGATCACCGGGTTCGAGGCCGACCACGGCATGACCACGGACGGGGTGGCCGGGGCGGCCGTGTGGACGGCGCTGCTGAAGGCGGCCGCCGCCGATCAGCGGAACACCCACGGGTACAGCTACGCGTACGTGAGCGAGCACCTTCCGGAGTCGCTGACGATCTGGCACGACGGGAAGCAGGTGTTCAACTCGCCGGCGAACACCGGGATCTCGATCGACCCGACGCCGATCGGAACGTTCCCGGTGTACCTGAAGCTGCCGTACCAGGTGATGCAGGGAACCAACCCGGACGGGTCGCACTACGCGGACCCGGTGCAGTGGGTGTCCTACTTCTCCGGCGGATCCGCGGTGCACTACATCTCCCGCGGCTCCTACGGCTGGCCGCAGTCGCTCGGCTGCGTGGAGCTGCCGTACTCGGCGGCCGAGCAGGCGTACCCGTACCTGCCCTACGGGACGCTCGTAACCGTTTCTTAGGACCAGCCGGCGTCACCGCGGTGCGGTGAGATCGGTCGCGTCCGGGGATCCCGGGTGCGCGGCGAAGCGCGTCCGGACGAGCGGGTCGTGGCCGGCTACCAGCCGCGTGCCCGGCTGGGCCGCCAGCTGGGCCAGCGTGTCGTAGGCGCGGTACATGGCGGGCAGGTCGGCCACGATGGCGAACGGGCGGTCACGCTCCACCTCTTCGTAGAAGTGCAGGGCGTCGGAAGCGAGAATGACGGCGCCGTCCGCCGTCGCCACGGACGCGATCAGCTGGCCCGGGGTGTGGCCGCCGACCTCGATGAGGTCGATCCCGGGCGCGAGCGCGTGCTGACCGCGGAAGAGCGTGACCCGGTCATCCGCGCGCGCCCGTTTAAGCAGGGCCAGTTCCTCCGGCTCGCTGTGGGCGCCGAAATGCGTGCGGGCGGCGAGCGGGCTCGTCCAGAAGTCGTACTCCGCCTCGGCGAGGACGAGGTGGGCGTCCGGGAACTGGCGGATGTTGCCGGTGTGGTCCCAGTGCGCGTGGCTGATCACGATGGTCGTGACGTCGTCCGGCCGGATGCCGAGCGTCGGCAGCGCCTCGGCGGGGGTCGTGTGGTGCTCGCGACGGCGCCGGTCGCCCGCCTCCGGCGCGAACCCGGTGTCGAGGAGGACGACGCCGCCGTCCGGCCCGCGGATGACCCAGAAGTAATAGTCGATGTCCAGTTCGGCGTCCGGCTCGCCGTAGAGGTGGAAATTGAGGTAGCTCTCGGCGCGGGAGGTGACCCGGTGCCCGAACCGGACCGCGAGCACCTCCCGCTCACCACTGGCTGACACCTGCCGCTACTCCTCGAACGCCTCGGTGTAGTGCCCCTGGTCAACTTCTTCGTGCCAGTGGGTGAGGCCGAGGGAGACGGCGGTGTGGTTGATGAACGAGTCGGGGGCGGCGCCGTGCCAGTGCACCTCGCCCGGCGGGGCCCAGACGACGTCGCCGGGGCCGAGGACGTGCTTCTCGCCGTCCTTGTTCTCAACCATGCCGCGGCCGCTGCCGACGATCAGCACCTGACCGGCCGCGTGCGAGTGCCAGAAGGTGCGGCCGCCGGGCTGGAACATGACGCTGTAGACCCGGACCTCACCCTTGTCCCCGTCGTCGAGCAACGCGTCGAGCATGGCCTTACCGCTGAACGTGCCCTCGTCGCCCGCCCGGGACGGGATCCCCTTCCGGCCGCGCTCGTACTCCATGTGCTCCGCCTTCCGTTGATGATGCTCGCGTGACGCGCTTGCCACGGTAGACGTCTGCCGTGCCGGATTCCATGGGGCGCGCGACGATTTACCGGCCGGCCGGAGCCGTGCCGAATCACAAGCGGGACAAGACGGGCAAGCGCCGCGGACCGTATGCTCGGGCGATGACACCCGAGGCTCTCGTCCGGTCCGCTACCACGCAGTCGGCGGTGCCGTTCGTGCCGGAGATCAGGCTGGCGACGGCGGCGGAACCGTACGCGCTGTGGGACTCCACGGCCCGGGAGGCGCCGCCCTTCTGGGCGTTCCCGTGGGCGGGCGGACAGGGACTGGCCAGGTACGTGCTCGACCATCCTGGCGTCGTGCGGGGGCGACGGGTGGTCGACGTCGCCTCGGGGTCCGGGCTGGTGGCGATCGCGGCCGCGAAGGCGGGCGCGGCCTCGGTGACCGCCGGGGACGTCGACGAACTCGCGGTGACGGCCATCGGGGTCAACGCGGCCGCCAATGGTGTCGCCGCGGTGGTCACCGCCCGGCACCTGGACTTCGCCACGGGCTGGGGCGGCACGGGCGGCGCCTGCGCCGCGGATGTCATGCTCGCGGCCGACGTCTTCTACCAGCGCGAACTGGCCGTGCTCGCGCTCGCGTTCCTGTCGGCCGCCGCCCGGTCCGGCGCCGACGTGCTCGTGGCCGACCCTGGCCGGGCATTCGTCCCGCGAGCGGCTCTGACGCCGGTGACGACCTGTGAGGTCCCGGTCCTGTCCGTCCTGGAGGACGGACAGGTCAAGACCGTAACGATCTACCGGCTGAGGCCCTAATACCGCTTCTGGCCACCGCGCAGGGCCGGGGACAGGACCTCGCCGACCGCCTCGACGAGGCGGGACATCTCGTAGGAGACCAGCTCGGTGTCGCACTCAGGGGAGGCGAGGACGCAAAGCGAGGACCCGTCGCTGATCGACTTGATGATCATCAGGCCGCCGACCATCTCGACCAGTGCTTGCGTCGGCGTTCCGGCCTCGAAGATCCGCGCGGCACCCTGCATCAGGCTGGCCAAGCCGGAGGTGATGGCCGCGAGTTGCTCGGCGAAGAACTCAGGGATGCCCTCCGACAACGCGAGCGGGACCCCGTCCGCGGACACCACGGCCGCGTGCGCCACATCGGCCACCCGCGAGGTGAAGTCGCTGATCAGCCAGTTCAGGTCCTGGCGGTATACGTAGCTCAACGGTCGCTTCCCTCTCCTGCACGCGGTGCCTGACCCGGTTGCTGACCCCCCTGCGATTCCGCGCGCCGGGTTCCGCGCTGGAACCCGGCGAGCCGGCTGCGGGCGTGCTCCGGCGAGCGCGTGGGCAGCGACTGGGTGCCGCCCCCGGCATTCCCGCCACCGCGGCCGCCCGGATCACGGGTCGGCAAGCCAGTTCCGCCGCCGCCACGAGTGGGCAGGCCGCTCCCGCCAGCGTCGGTGCCCCGATCGCTGCCCCGGATGGGGAGGCCGGACTGGCTGATCGCGCCCGTCTGGCCGGGCTGGCCGGGCTGGCCGACCGGGCCTGGCTGGCCGGACGGACCGGGCGACACGGTCGGCGGGCCCGCCTGGCCGCTCGGCGCTCGGCCGGGGATCAGGTTCGCCCGGGGGACGCGCACCGGGAGCCCGGCGGTCGTCTGGTCACCGTAGATGGGGTCGGCGACGATCTCGGCCGGGTTGCGGCCGTCGCCCCAGCGCGCTGCGCCGAAGCCGCCGCTCGGGGCGCCGTCGGACCCATCACCGGGGACGCCGCGGAACCAGCCAGACGCGGTGCGGGCGGTCTGCGGCGAACCGTAGCCGTTGCCGTTCCCGTTGCCGTTCCCATTTCCGGGACCGTGTCCGTTCCCGGCTCCGTTGCCCGGGTATCCGCCACCGCCCTGGGCGAGCGCCACGGCGCCGTCGGCCACGCCAACCTGCTCACCGCCGAGCTGCCTGAATCCCTGGCCCGCCGTCGCGCCGACCGGCTGGCTGGACCAGGTGCCGGTGCTAACCGGCCCGTACCGGCCGGCGCCGACCCGCTCGATCACGCTGTCCGGTAGCCAGACCAGGGCGGACAGGCCCTGCGGGCTGGCCGGACGGAGGCGGACCCGGACCCGGTGCCGCTCGGCGAGCCGCGCCACGGCGAAGAGGCCCATGTGCCGGGAGACGGACACGTCGATCGTCGGCGGGTTGTCGAGCCGCCAGTTCATGTCCGCCAGCCGGGCCTCGGAGACGCCGATGCCCTTGTCCAGGATCTCGATCAGCACGCCGCCGCTGGCCAGCTCCTGCATGGTCACCGAGACCTGAGTGTCCTTGGGCGAGAAGATGGTCGCGTTCTCGATCAGCTCGGCGAGCAGGTGCACCACGTCGGAGACCGCCGCGCCGATGATGGAGATGCCGGCCGACACGTTCAGCGTGACCCGGTTGTACTGCTCGATCTCGGAGGTCGCCGCGCGGGCCACGTCCGCGAGCGGTATCGCCTCCGACCACTTGCGCGGGTTCTCGTGCCCGGCCAGCAGCAGCAGGTTCTCCGAGTTGCGGCGCATGCGGGTGACCAGGTGGTCCATGGAGAAGAGGCTGCCGAGGCGATCCGGGTCGTCCTCGTTCTGCTCCAGGGTGTCGATCATCCGCGCGAGGCGCTCGATGAGGGACTGTGAACGCCGCGACAGGTTGACGAACATCGCGTTGAAGCTCGACCGCAGCACCGCCTGCTCGCCGGCCAGCCGGACCGCCTCCGAGTGGACCTGGTCGAACGCGCGCGCCACCTGGCCGATCTCGTCCTGCGCGAGCACGTTGATCGGCGCGACCTCCATGGTCGCGGCGGACTCCGGGTTCTCCGACAGCAGCCGGACCCGCTCGGGCAGCTGCACCGACGCGATGTTCAGCGCGCCCGCCCGCAGCCGCCGCAGCGGTAGCACCACCGACCGCGCGACCAGCAGCGCGGCGACCACGACGATGAGCAGCACGAGCAGGGTGATGACCAGGTAAAGCAGCGCGGAGTCCTGCGCGGCCGCCTGGAGCTGGCTGATGCGGCTCGAGATGTTGTCCACGACGAGGAGCTCCGTGGACTGGAGGGCGTTGATTTTGTCGCCCATGTCCGTGTCCCAGGCGGTAAGGCCTGCCTGATCGATGGCGGCGGCCGCCATGCCGACATTGACCGGGACCGAGGGTTCGACGCCGATCGGGGAAGCGGCATAGTCATTGGCCGGGAGCGGGGTAGCGCCTTGCGGCGTCGTGGCCTTGTTGATGTCCTGGTAGTAACTGCCCGGCTGAGCGATGTCATCGAGGATCGGGCTGCCCGAGATGGTGGCACCCGCGGACTTGCCCGACGCGACGACCGCCCCATTCTCGTTCGCGATGGTGTTCTGCTCGATGTTCTCCGCCGCGGCGATCTGCGGGGTATTCGTGCCAAGCGCACTGACGAAGAAGGCCCCCTCGGTGGGCGACGCCGCCTGCTGGAACGCCGCCTCGTCGACGAACTCCTCGTCGTACGCGGTCATGAGGTTCTGCACGTCGCTGGCGTCAAAGAACGGGCTGGTCACGCTCGTCGTTGTGGGCGTGAGGCCGGCGATGTCGGTGCTCAGCGGGACGTACGTGCCGAGGAAGCCGGCGGCCTCGGCATTGCTCGCGCCCTGGGTGAGGGCGGACGCGGCCTGGGCGAAGGCGGAGTTGAGGTAGCCGCGCTGCCGCGATACCTCTTCCTTCGCGAGCGCGAGCTCGTTCTGCGCCCGGACGTCACTGGTCAGCTGGGCGTCGGCCACACCCTGGCCCACCTGGTCCGTCAGCGTGATCAGGTCGTTGATCACGGCGCCGTAGTCCTGGATGACCGACGTCTCCGACTGCGGTTCGAGCGGGTTGAGCATCTCGTGCAACCCGTTCTTCACCTTGGCTGCGTTGCTGTTGGGCTCGATGAGCTCCACGGTGAGGTCGGTGAGGACGGTTGTGGCGTCGTTCTGGATGTTCGACGGGAAGCCACTGATCCCCTGGAGTGCCGTCACTACTCCCGGGTAGTCCTTGTCAGTCTGGTTATAGTCCGCCTGAAGCGCGTTCGAGATAGTCCCGGACGGCAGGTCGGCGACCGTCTGGTCGCGCTCGTTCTGCAGGTCGTTCACCAGGACCGTCAGCTTCTGGTCGAGGCTGGCGAGTTGCGCCGCCTTCGACAGCTGCGCGGCGCTCGACTCGGCGTCCGCCACCCGCAGGCCACCGAAGACGAGCCCCATGACGAGCGCGGCCACGATGACCGCGAACAGCCTTCGCGCCACGGGCCAGTGCGTCAGGTTCAGTGCCACCGGCACCCGCGTCCGTATAGCTGAATTGCCGTTCGACGACTCAGCGCCTTGACTGCCTGGCGGAAGGGCGCGCGCTCGCGAGCCCTGAGCACCATGGGTTCCCATACGTCAATGTCCTCGCTGGAAAAGCGAAAGTTATCGCACCGCTGTATGACCGCCAGAGCGGGACGTGACCCGGGGGATCCCCGCAACCAACCGCCCTTGCCGCACCACGAAATGTCTGTGCTCCGGCTACTTTAGTGCGTACGTCGATGTGATATCCGGCATATGCGGACTAGTGATCATAAAGTTGTGAGACTCACCAGATCATCCGGCCGCTGACCCGCGGAAACGCCAATGCCGCCGAGGGCGTGACGGCCCGCGGCGGCATCATGGCGTGATTGCTGCCTCAGGACAGCTTCTTGACCGCGCCGCCGAGGTAGAGCTCGCCGATCTCCGGGTGCTCGAGCACCTCGCGGCCGGTTCCGGACAGCCGCACGGTGCCATTCTCCATAACCACGCCGTGGTGCGAGAGCTTGAGCCCGGCGCGCGCGTTCTGCTCCACGAGCAGCACAGTGGCGCCGCCGGAGTTCATTCGCCGCGCGGCGTCGAACACCGACTTCAGCACCATCGGGGACAGGCCCATCGACGGCTCGTCGAGCAGGATGAGAGATGGGTCGAGCATCAGCGCGCGGGCGAACTCCACCAGTCGCTGCTGGCCGCCCGACAGCGCGCCTGCCTTCATCTGTGCCCAGCCCCGCACCTGCGGGAACAGGTCGTAGACCGCGTCGATCCTCGCATGGACCTTGGACCGGTCCTTAATCGTGTAACCGCCGAGGTCGATGTTCTCGTGCACGGTCATGTCGGGGAACAGGCTGTGGTTCTGCGGAACCTGCACCACGCCCAGGTTTAGGATCTGCCGAGGCGACTTGCCGTTCAGCTTCTCCCCGCGCAGTGTCACGGTGCCGAGCCGGGGCCGCAGCAGGCCGCTGATCACGCGCATCACCGTGGACTTGCCCGCCCCGTTCGGCCCCACCACGCAGGTGATGGCGCCCTGCGGCACGTTGAAGGTGACACCGCGGAGCACGTCGCCGCCGCCGTAGCCGGCCACGACGCCCTCCATCGTGAGCAGCGGCTCGCTCGGCTTGGCCTGTTCGGTCAACGGAGCCGTCATCGGACGTCCTCCTCTTCCAGGTCCACGCCGAGATAGGCGTCGAGCACCCGCTTGTCGGTGCGGACGATCTCCGGCGGGCCGCTCACCACCGTCGCCCCGGACTCGAGCACGGTGATGTTGGAGCACAGCCCCATCACGAACTCCATGTTGTGCTCGACAAGCAGGAACGTCTTGCCCTGCTCGGCATTGAGGTACCGGATGCGGTCGGAGATGTGGTTGATCAGCGTCGGGTTGACCCCGCCGGCCGGCTCGTCGAGCAGGATCACCGCCGGGTCGGCGACCAGGACATAGGCGAGTTCGAGGAGCTTGCGCTGGCCGTAGGAGAGCGAGCCGGCCAGCACGTCGGCGTGCCGCTCGATGCCGACGAACTCCAGCAGCTCGTGCGCGTGCCGCCGGTGGTGTGTCCAGGCATCCCTCCCGAACCAGGAGAGCACGTTCTTCGGCCGGTCCTTGACCTGCGCCGCGACCAGCATGTTCTCCAGGACGGTGAGCCGGGCGAAGATCCGGGTGAGCTGGAAGGTGCGGCCGATGCCGGCGGCGAATACCTTGTCGGGCCCCCAGCCGGTGATCTGCTTGTCGCCGAACCAGACCGCGCCTTCGTCGGGCCGTTCGTAGCCGGTGATGACGTTGAACAGAGTGGTCTTGCCCGACCCGTTCGGCCCGATCAGGCCGGCCACGGTTCCCTCCTCGACGGCGATGGTCGCCCCGTCGAGCGCCTGGTTGCCGCCGTAGGCCTTCTTAACGCCTTCCGTGCGCAGCAGCGCGGTCAACGGGCACCTCCGGAGCTCACGGACGAGGGGGACGACGGTGACGACGCGGCACCGCCGGGGACGGTGCCGAACGTGGTGGCGGGGATGACCGCGGGGCGGCCCCGCATGCGGATCTTCTTGATGAACTCTCCCCCGGTCGGGACGATCCCGCGCGGCATGAAGAGCACCACGATGAGGAAGACGCCGCCGAGCAGGATCTCGCTCAGCGACCCGCCGCTGAACTGCGGCTGGGTGTTCAGCCAGAGGGTCAGCGGCTCGATGATCACCGCGCCGAGCACCGCGCCGGAGATCGTCCCGTAACCGCCGAGGAACGCCATCAGCGCGAGCGTCAGGTCGAACAGCGGGTTGAAGCCAGTCTGCGGCTCCACCTGGTTGATGTAGAAGAACCAGACCGCGCCGATGATGGCGGTGATCGCGCCAGAGATCACGAACGAGGCCAGTTTCACCCGCATCGTCTTGACACCGAGACCGCGGGCGCGGTCCTCGTCGTCCCGGATCGCCCGGAGCTGGAGGCCGAACCTGGAGCGGCGGATGACCCAGGCGATGAGGATCGCCCCCGCGGCGCAGGCCAGCGCGATGTAGTAGAAGGGCGTGTTGTAGGTCGCGGCGGGCCAGGTGAGGAACGGGGAGGTCAGCCCGCTCGACGAGCCGGTGAAGGTGAAGTTGAACGCCATCAGCTGGAAGATGAAGAAGACGGCGATCGTCAGCACGATGAACGTGTGCCGCCGCACCCGGAGCGCGATGAGGCCGAACGGTACCGCGATGAGCGCGCCAACCGCGGCGCAGAGCGGGAGCAGGGCGAAGACCGCGTCGCCCGTGATGTTCCAGTGCTTCGCCACCAGGCCCATGGTGTACGCGCCGCTGCCGTAGAACACCGCCTGGCCGAGCGAGATGTAGCCGGTGTTGCCCGAGAAGATGTTCCACGCCACCACCGAGGTGACGAAGATCAGCGTGAAGACGCCGTAGTTGGAGATCGCGGGGTCCGAGAAAACCTGGGGGAACGCCACCGCGATCACGGCGAGAACTACGAGGCCGCCAGCCTTGAGCAGGTTGCCGGCCGTGAGGAGATTGTCGCGGTTCACTGGGCCCGCACCGCCTTCCTGCCGAAGAAACCGGTCGGCTTGACGAGCAGGACGATCACGAGCGCGGCGTAGAAGACGGTGATCGCCCACGTTGGCTGCCAGATGTCCACTACCTGCTCCAGCGTAAGCATGAACACGGACGCGGCGAGCGCGCCGCCCACGCTGCCCATGCCGCCGAGGATGATGATCGCGAGCAGCCGGGAGATCAGGTCGTAGCCGCTGTTGGCGTTGAACGCGTTGGTCGCGCCGTACACCATGCCGCCCGCCGCGGTGACCGCGACGCCGATGCCGAAGGTGAGCGCGGCGACCCGGTTCACGTCGATGCCGACGAGTCGCGCCGCGGTCTCGTCCTGCATGGTCGCCCGGACGCTGCGGCCGAACCGGGTCCGGTAGAGCAGGACGTAGATCAGCGCCACGAGCACGAGCGCGAGGATGAAGCCGAAAATGTAGATGTACGGCAAGTAAAAGCCGAACACGCGTACGGTCTCGTTGACGTACCAAGCGTTGAGCGTGACGTTGTCCGCGCCGTAGATCTTGTAGAGGATGCCCTCGATGATCAGCGCGACCGCGTACGTGACGAGCAGTGTCATCGACGTTCGCTCGGTGCCGCGCAGTCGCCTGATGAACAGCCAGTGGATCACCACGCCGACCGCGAACATCGCGGGGATCGTGATCAGCAGCCCGACGAACAGGTCGATGTGCGCCTTGGTGGACAGCGAGTAGCTGAGGTACGCGCCCAGGATAACCAGGATGCCCTGGGCGATGTTGATGATGTCGAGCACGCCGAAGATCAGCGTGAGGCCCACAGCCATCAAGGCGTACACGCCACCGACGAGTATGCCGTCGACGATGGCCTGGGCTATCTCCTTGCCCATGAACTCTCCGTCCTGGTCGGATATCTGGACTCCGGTGGCCGGGGTCGGTTACTGGTTGCCGCCGCCGCGCGCCCGGTGCGCTAGGCGACTGGGCGCGCGGCGGCGGGAGGGGATGCTCCCCCGGCTAACTCGGCCGGACCCGTCAGCTAGACGCCCACGGGGTCTTGGGGTTGATGAGCGTCTTCGACAGCGAGTCGCCCGCCGGGAGGACCTGGTTGAAGACCGTCCCGTTGCTCTGCCACTGGAAGATGAAAGCGTCCGCCAGGGAGTTCTCGCCGAGCGAGTCGAACTTGACGTCGCCCTGCACCGTGCTCAGCGTGACGCCGCTGTGCAGGTAACTGATGATCTTGGAGTTGTCGGTGCCGCCGGTGGCGGTGATCGCCTGGGCGACGACCTGGCCGACCGAGTACGCCTCGGCGATGTCCGCGTTCACGCCGGACGGCGTGCCGCCGTACTGCGCCACGTACTCGTTGACCATGTTCTGGCTGGCCGTGTTCTTGACGCCCGGGTACCAGCCGTCGGGCACCATCATGCCGTTGGCGTTGACCGCGCCGACCGCCTTGGTGAACGCCGCGCCCTGGTCGGGACCGGCCGCCGCCAGGAACAGCTTCGGCGTGAAGTGCTGCTGCTCGAACGCCTGCATGAACGCCTGGACGGTCGGCACGTCGGTGGAACCGAGCACCACGATGTCCGGGTTCTTCGCCGCCACCGCGTCGGCCGGGCCCTTGTAGTCCGCGACCTCCTCAGGGAAGGTCTGGGAGTACACCGTCTTGACGCCCAGCGCCTGGAGCTCCTGCTGTGCGAGGGAGACAGGCGGCGTCGCGAACGGGTCCTGCGCCGACGGGTAGGCGGCCGTCAGCTTGGTGCCCGGATGCGCGGCCAGGTAGTCCTTGACGTAGGTGATGAACGGCAGGAACTCGTCCGCGACCGGCAGCGACACGTCGAACGTGTTGTGGTCGGCCTCATTGGACGGGGTGTCGAACACGGTCGGCGCACCGCCGGCGCCCTCGACGAACGCGTACCCGTTGCGCGCCGCGACCGCGGACGCCGGGGTGGTGAGCAGCGAGGAGAACGGCCCGAAGGTGATGTCGACGTGATCGGTGTTGATCAGCGTCTCGTAGTTGGTCACGACCTGGTTCGGGTCGCTGTTGTCGTTCAGGATCGTCAGCTTCACCTGACGGCCCATAATGCCGCCCGCCTTGTTGACGTCCGCGGCCCAGAGCTTGTAGCCCTGGTCGTAGGCCACGCCGTCCGCCGAGAAGTCGCCGGTCAGGGAGAGCGACGCGCCGATGGTGATCGGCGAGTTGTTCGCGGCCGGAGAGCTGCTGCCGGTGGTGGGGCTGGTGGTAGTGCTGCTGCTACTACTGCTACTACTGCCACTGCTGCTGCATGCGGCAAGAACGCCGACGGAGAGCACGACAGCGCCCACCGCGACAGCGTTCTTGGAGAACCAGGGGAGGTGTGCGCTCACGCCCGGTTCCTCCTTCCTCATCGCTCAGAATTCATCGGAATCGAGCCCGTGGATGCCTCCGCGCGCTCACCTTCGGGGTTATACCGGCGGAATCCGCCTTCCGCGCGATAAACGCGGCGAAATGTACGTCACCGTAACCTGGGGCATGGCCACGGAGCAGAGCCAACAATCGTTTGCATGAGAGACTGGACCTGATCGCGGGGGTTTGTCAATCCTGGATGTCCAATTTGTTACGAAACAGTCCTTGAAGGGCGGTTTGTGGCACCCGGGAAGGCCGGTGACGGCGCGCCGGTGGTGGCG